>NPID01001868.1_pt1 | contig 83691 bp, 83 predicted proteins | sample 8637491 | NCBI WGS metagenome assembly NPID01 (sample SAMN07420843, study PRJNA396082) | bioreactor metagenome | isolation source: sample BA6 brine-fed electro-methanogenic bioreactor BA | place: Japan: Kochi | collected 2016-06-14 | reverse complement strand
GGGCCTCTTCTCGGCCAGCTCCATGAGTATTTTCAGGGCCTCTTTGTACGCCGCCTCGGCATCGTCAAACCGCCTCAAATCGCTGTACAGATTCCCCAAAGTTCCTAATATCAGAGCTTTGTCTTCATCCACAAGAAATTTTTCGAGGTGCTCACCCACGAGTATCAATCTCATAAATCCGGGGTTAACTGGTTTTAAATGCTGGGCTAATTCTAAATATCTCTCTACCAGCTCTTTTTTTGGATCTATTTTTACTGAATGGAAGAGTTCTTCGACGGAATCGTCAAGGCTTTGATTCTTGCCCTCACCTTTATTTCTGTAATAGTCAGCGGCCATCCCATGAATTCCGCCATTGTCATCGTTTATGGCCTCCTGTATGTGTTTATATGAAAATATATATATTCCCTCACATCCCATTCTCTTCTCCAGCATACCTGCGTCCACCAGCTCTGATAAATGTTCGTTGAAGCCGGTTGGATGAGTTTTTCGGGCCGCGTCCACGTCGATATTGCTCTCTAAATCGGTATTTATCGCTGAGAGGCTCTTGAGCAGATCGAACGCGCCCTCGCTCAATATCTCCTTTACCACTCTGTTGAGGAACTCTTCGGTATCCTTCGGATCCGACATGTTAAAACTATGTTTATAGTTTTCAATTTTTCGAAAATCTATTTTTTCATAATTTTTAATCAAAATCTCAGTCGAAACCGGGTGACCTTCTGCTATCCGCTTGATGGTCTCCCTTGCGTCATCGCTGATGCTCTTTTTAAACTTCTTGTCAGATATTAGATGATCTATAAACTCGTCTCTCTGATCCTCATCTATCCCCTCGAGGTGGTGATCGGATCTTGCAACGCCGGATCTGATCTTCGAGGCCAAGACGACTCCACCACTTATCTTCGTCACGAGTTCTTGGACGTCCTCGTCTGCCAGGTGAAAATCATCGATGAAGAGGTAGACACCCTCTGCTGTTATCTTATCTATTATTGCATTTAATTTATTATTTTTATCTAGCATCTTTATAATCTCGTCGATGGATAACGCATCGATGATATCGTTCAGCGTTATTCTATCCCCAACAATTGTATATAATCCTTCAGCAACCTTGTCCTCAAAATATTTATAGCCTGACCCGCTCCGATAAGACTGGCTCGTTCCAACGGTGACTATCTTCTTACCTTTCAGCTTTTGAATTAGAAGCGCCACCTGGATCAAAGTAGTCTTACCGACGCCTCCAACCCCGTAGACCTCTACGCTCTCGTCCATCTTCTCCAAAAGCTCTGCGAGGTCTTTTCTTCTCCCAGGAAAGTCTCTTATGTTTATCTTCCCCTCAGAGTACCACTTGGGGATGTTTTTTGCCAAATCCTCCTTTATCCTGCTTACGTCTGATACCTTAGGGCATAGTTCTCTCTCCACCTCTTTTTTAAATTCCTTTAATTTAGTTCTAACTTCAACATAATTAACGATCTCTTTATTTGGAATTCCATCAAAGATTGGCCATTCCCTAACCTTGCTCAACTCGATCTTCTCTTCCTTCTCCCAACCCCATTCCTCCAACTTGCTGATGACCGCCCAATCCCTATCCACCAGATATGTCTGATGTGGTTTATCTTCCGCCAATGCCGTTTTAAACTCGCAATGGGTATAGGATATTTTGTCTGCACCCGCCCTTAGGAGACAATCGGCCTTGCAGCCTTCGACCATGCATTCTTCGATCAAAGAGCCGTACCACGGTGAGATGAGAAAAATGACGACATCGTTTTCCCTCAATTCGCCTATGCTGGCTGTATGAGGGTGGCTCCCATCGGGAACAAATCCCTCCATCCCGACTCCATCCAACGCCTCATTCAGGTCTTCGAGAATTTGTCGTCGCTCATCCCTCAGGTCTCTGAAAGTAGAGCTCAAAAATACCTTCAGCATCCCTTCGCCCATACGTTTCCAAAATACTGCTGATACTAAAAAGTTATCGATCGTGGATGAAGTATCGATCAGATACCGAAGCGAAGAACGACATCAAAATCGTTGAGGCTCGGGAGTTGAGAAGGAACAGGCGATTCCGCAGCTCTTTGAGGATCGGCGGCTTTCTTGCCGTTGATCTTCTCCGCGCCACCGGTCGGTTTCCAGCGCCGGGAAAGGCGTTTATGAATCGTAAACAAATTGTATACGATCCGTAAACAAGCCCCAAAATTACCCCTTGTACTTCCCGCCCACCAGCTCCCGGATCCTTTCTGCGGTCTTCGGCCCCACCAGCTCCACCGCCTTCAGCTCTTCCGCCGAGGCTGCGAAGACGCGCTCTACGGACCCGAAGTGGCGGAGGAGGTTCTTCGCCACCGCACCCCCGACGCCGGGGATCGAAGAGATCAGGCGCTCCTGCTGCTCTTTGAGGGTCCTGTGGGTCTTCTTGCCGTGGGCCTGGGGGGCGCCGCCCCGGGCCTGCTGCTCGCGCCTCGTCGTCGCCCGCGATCACCGAGACCGTCTCATCTTCGTCGGCGGTGGGGATGATCGGGAAGCCGCCCGAAATTTCGCGCCGGAGAACGAGTTCTGAGCCGATGGCGGCGGGGGGACGCGCGGGCCGGGCGCCGCCCGTCGGCTCCCGGAGATCGGCAGCGCTTGAAACGCTTGTTTATGAATCGTAAACAAATCTTTTATGATCCGTAAACAAAATGTTAATGAATTGTAAACACAACATAGAAGCGATGCTCTCGGAACTCCTCAGCTCTGAGGAGCGGATCAGGCTCTTGCGATACGCTCTCACCACCTCTCCGGTCACGGTCACTGAGGCCGCGAGAGAGGCCGGGGTCAACAAGGGCCTCGCCTCACGGTACCTCGCCATCCTGGTCGAAGAGGGCTACCTGGAGAGGGACGGCAGATTTTTCTCCGTGATCGATGGTGCTAAAACCCGATCCCTGAAGGCGTTCTTGAACGTGGCGGCCCTGGAGGAGCGGGTCTCGCTTCCGGAGTGGGCGATTGGCATCGGCCTCTATGGAAGCTGGTCGACGGGTACGAACACCTCCGAGAGCGACCTCGACCTCTGGCTCCTGGTGGAGGAGATCGGCCCGGATACGGAGCTTGAGGCTGCCAGGCTGGAGAGAGATCTGAGCGCAGCCATCGGCTGCGAGGTCACCATCCTGGTGCTGACAAGGGATAAGCTCGCGGCGCTTCGGGATGACGACCTTCCATTTTATATGAGCCTGATGAGAGAGATGAAGACCCTGGCAGGTGAGAGCCTTGAACCTTGAAGACTGCTTCAAAAAGAACCTTCTCCGAGAGACCGACCCCTCCGCCGCCAAGGCCAAAAGGTCGCTGGAGCAGGCCCACGTTTGGGTCGATGAGGCGAAACAGACCCTTGACGCCGGAGCATATCGGTCCGGGCTGATGGCCGTCTACATGGGCTACTTTCACGCCGCCCGGGCGATCCTATTCAGGGACGGCCTCCGGGAGAAGAGCCACATCTGCATCGAGCTATACCTGGAAGATTACGTCCGGAGGGGACGGCTCGAGGAGGAATGGACCCTCCTGTATCACAGGCTGAGAAGCGCCCGCCATCTCGACCAGTACTCCTTTGGCGCCGCTCCCACCGAAGACGAGGTGGAATACGCCATCGACCACGCCGAGGCTTTCATTGACAGGATCGAGCGGCTGCTCCGGGAGACTGAGGATGAAAGAAAATAGTCGCTTAAAGGCAATGAGAGATTAGCGGTTCAGCCTCACCCCTTGTACTCCCCGCCCACAAGCTCCCGGATCCGCTCTGCGGTCTTCGGACCCACCAGCTCCACCTCCTTCAGCTCTTCCGCCGAGGCTGCGAAGACCCTCTCGACGGACCCGAAGTGGCGGAGGAGGTTCTTCGCCACGGCGTTCCCGACGCCGGGGATCGAAGAGATCAGGTACTCCTGCTGCTCTTTGAGGGTCCTGTGGGTCTTCTTGCCGTGGGCCTGGGGGGCGCCGCCCCTCGCCTGCTGCTCGCGCCTCGCTATAGCCGCGATCACCGATACCGTCTCATCCTCGTCGGCCGTCGGGATTATCGAGACGCCGAAGTCTACGGCTATGGACGCAAGGGCGCCCCGGATCGCGTTCGGGTGGACCTGCCGTGTATAGAGGTCTCTACCCTCCAAAATCAAGATCGGCCTATCGTAGGTCCGGGCCAGGTCCCGGACCTGGCCGAAGAGGTTACGGCCCGGATCGATGAGGGAGTCGATGAAGTCGTTGGCGGTCTTCCTCTCGATGGCGACCCGGTCGCTGACGACATAGTCTCCGACCTCCAGAACCTTCAGGGTGACGCCCACCCCCATCGACTCCAGCATCCTCGCCAGGCTCCTCTCCCTCGGGTCGACGGCGACCAGGGCCGATGCCTCGTCCTCCTCGGGCCGGTCGAGGAGGGCTGGAGGCTCGCCTTCCGCAGCCTGCGCCGACGCAGCCGTCGCGGCTGCACCGACCTCGCCGATCTCAAGCTGCCTTGCGCCCCTGCCGGCGGGGCTGGCCGCAGAGCCCACGTCCCGTCGGTCAGGCCAGCTCATCTCCCGGATCTGCTGGCGCATGTTCTTCTCCTTCCGGTCGCTGATCCAGCGGTAGGCCTCATCCCTCGTCCCCTTGGCGACGAGGACGACGACCCGGCCAGCTCTGGCCCTGCCGGTCCTCCCCTTCCTCTGGATCGAGCGAATCTCGCTTGGGACCGGCTCGTAGAAGAGGACCATGTCCGTCGCCGGGATGTCGATCCCCTCCTCGCCGACGGAGGTGGCGATGAGGACGTTGAATTCGCCGTCGCGGAACTTCTGGAGTATCTCGGCCTGCTTCTTCTGGCTCAAACCCTCGTCGGCGACCCGGCTGGACTGCCCGACGAACCGGACCGGCCTTATTATCTCGTCTCCGGAATCCTTGAGAAATTGGAGGACGGAGCTGGCCGTATCCCTGTAGTTCGTGAAGACCATGATCCGCGAGTCGCCCTTGGCAGAAAGCTGCTCGGTGACGAGGTCTTTTACCGCTCGAAGCTTCGGATGATCGACGTCCATCCTCGCAAGATCGCTGACCGCCTCTCTCACCCGGGGGTCATCCATGATCCTCTTGGCCGCCTTGCTCCCGCTCTTGGACTGCGCCTCCGAATCGAGCCGCTCCAGGTACCTCGCCAGGGAGTCGACCCCCTGAGTCTCGGCCAGCTCCACGGCGTGTTTCAGCTTCAAGACCTCCGCCAGAACCGAGACCGCCTGGTAGAGGCTCGGCGACGGGTTTCTGGCGATCGATCCCCGCAGCCTCTTCTGAAGCTCCAAAAGCTCCTTCTTCGAGGTGTTGTCCATCCGACGGGGGGTCCGAAACCCCTCGACTCCGCCAAGATGGTCCAGAGCCTCTCCGCGTTCCTCCAGGACCTCCTCCAGGAGAGAGCGCAGCCTCAGGATCTCCGCGGGGACGGTCACCTTCACCACCTCAATCTCCTTCTCGTGGACGAAAGGAGAGACGTCGGGGTCCGCCTCGGTCTTCGTCTCCACCCTCGCGGCACCGACGTTCGAGCAGACCTCCTCGATCCGCTCCAGGCTGCTTCCGGGACTGGCCGTGATCCCCAGTACCAGCCGATCTTCTCCCTCCCGCTGGTACCGCTCGGCTATGTAGACGTAGGCGTAGTTTCCGACGGCCCGATGAGCCTCATCGAAGATGATGCAGGATACGTTCCGGAGGGATATCCTCCGGGAGAGAAGGTCATTTTCCACCACCTGAGGCGTCGATACGATCACCCTCGCTTCCTCCCACATCTCCCTCCTCCGCTCTGGCGTAATCTCGCCGGTGAAGGAGATGACCATGGAGCTGTCAAAGAGGACGTTCTCCAAAAAAGAGGCGTGCTGCTCCACCAGAGGCCTCGTGGGCGCCAAAAAGAGGACCTTGCCCCGGTCGAGCCGCGCGAGAAGGACCATCAGGGCGACGACGGTTTTTCCCAAACCCGTCGGCAGGACCACCAGGGTGGATCGCTGAAGGGCGGAGGATGCCAGCTCCAGCTGAAACATCCGCCTCTCCACGGCCTTCTCCTTCAGCAGAGGATGCTGGATATAGGAGGTCATCATCCTCCCTTTCAGGTCATGATCTCATAAAAGTCCTTATGGGGGTTTATCAGGAGCCTCTCGGCGATCTCCTCTGCCGTCTTCTCCGACTCCGGGGACCTGAGGGCCAGCTTCCAGACGACGGACCTCTCAACACCTTTCACCATATCGAAGCCGAGCCGGTTTCGGAGCCGGTTTAGGGTGGAGACCGCCTCGCCGTCCTCGATGGAAAGCCCCACCCTGACCGGGATGTACCCCTCTTCGAACTCTACCGAGTCGACGGAGGCGATGTAGCTCTCCTTGTTCTCGTTCACCAGCTCTCGAGCCAGTCTTTTCGCGAGATCCATCGGATCCTGAACGGAGTCGTCGACCTCGATCGACCAGAGCCTCTCTTTGCCCAGCTCTTCCAGAACAGACTCGTAGCCCATCCTGCGGCGGAGAGTGTTTTTGACCGTGGCGGCCTCTGCGTCCGGTATCTTCAGCCAGACCCGAAGGTTGATCAACATCCTCTCACCTCGATGTACCGCTTCATCGACTCGAATATCCTTCTTCCGGGCCCCGCTGCGTTCATATCGCCGGCGCATTTCCCGTAGTCCGCCGGAGGGAGCTGCCAGGCGAAAGACGACCTCTCAGGGTGAGGCATCAATCCCAGGACGTTCCCCTCGGGGTTGCAGATCCCGGCTATGCTCTCGCGGCTGCCGTTGATGTTCACCGGAAACTCGTCCTCCACATTGCCGAACTCGTCGCAGTACCGAAATACGACCTGGTTCTCCTCGTTCAACCTCTCCATCAGCTTATCGTCGGCGGTGACCAGGTTTCCCTCGGCGTGGGCCAGAGGCATCCGGACGAGATCGCCTTTATCCAGAAGGAAGCTTCCGCTGCACCTCTCCGGCGGCGCCTCGTGGCGGAGGGTCGTCCAGGCGCAGTAAAATCCTCTTCTAACAATTTCGCCCTTCGAGACCATCACGTTCTGAGCCAGGGCGACATTCACACCGTCGAGGCCCGGAAGTAGCCCCGACTCTACCAGGATCTGAAAGCCGTTGCAGATCCCGATGATCGGCTTTCCATTCTCTGACTCTTCCTTCAAGGTGTCCATAACCGGCTCTTTGGAGGCGATGGCCCCGGCCCTGAGACGGTCCTGGTAGGAGAAGCCGCCGGGGATAATGTAGCCGTCGAAGCCTGATAGCTCCTCTGCGGGCCGGTTCCACCGAAAGATCTCGCCGGATAGCCCCGCGCTTCTTGCGGCCACCAGGGTCTCATGCTCGCAGTTTGTCCCCGGAAACTGCACCACAGCTATCTTCATCTCATCGCCTCCACGAGGCCTCCGGTCCAGGCCTTCTTCGCCGTCGAGAGGTCCATCCGGAGGACGGTCTTGCTCTGGTGGGTCATGACAAGCTCCTGCGAGCCGGTCACCTTCCCCAGCTTCATGATCGCTAAGCCGTATCCTTTCAGCAGCTTTTCGAGATCCTCTTCGGCCCCGACCTTGCACTCCAGAAGGAATCCCGAGGACTCGCTGAAGGCCAATCGATCGGCGGAAAGATCTGATCCCGCCGAGTCGAGGGCAAGCTCCATCCCCAGGTCGCCCCCGCCAGCAAGGGCCATCTCGGCTGCGGTAGCTCCAAGGCCCCCGTTCGAGATGTCGTGGGCCGAGACTACGAGCTTTTCGGCGATCGAGTCGATGACAGCGTAGATCATATTCCTCTCCAGATCGAACCTGACGATCGGCACGTTTTTGCCGATGACTCCGTATACCGTCCGATAGTACTCAGACCCCCCCAGCTCGTCGAACCGCGGCCCGATGAGGTAGATGGGATCTCCCGCTCCCTTGAGGTTCATCGTCACCGCGTTTCTGACGTCGTCGATGAGGCCGACACAGGCGATTATAGGCGATGGGTCCACCGTTCCGTCGGGGGACTCGTTGTAGAAGCTGACGTTCCCGGAGACGATGGGGACCGGGGTGTCCTCATACCCCTTCAGCCAGAGGGCCTTGGCGGCGTCGGCGAGCCCCCGGACGCACTCCCGAAACTCCCAGAAGGCCTCGGGCTTCTCGGGGTTTCCGAAGTTGAGGCAGTCGGTGAGGGTGGCGGGATAGGCGCCGATGGCGGCGACGTTTCTCATCGCCTCGGCGACGGCCGTCGCCCCCGCCCAGTAGGGGCTGATCCTGCCGTAGAAGGGGTTTGAGTCCACCGAGAGGGCGATGCCGAACTTCTCGCCCCGGACCGGTGCTATGAGGCCGGCGTCGGCCTCCCCGGGCCTGATCACCGAGTTGCCCTGGACCTCAGTGTCGTAGTAGCGAAAGATGTGCTCTCTTGAGGAGACGTTCGGCGAGGCCAGGACCTTCAGCAGGGCCTCGGTCAGGTCCTCAGGTGGCTTTATTTCGGGCTCAGTTAGGCTGATCTTTCGGGGCCTCTCCTCCCGAGCGTAGCGGATCCCCTTGGTGAGGTGCTCGATGGAGATGTCGCAGGTCACCTCGCCCTTGTAGCGGGTGATGTACCTGCCGTTTGTCGTCACCTTCCCCACGACCGAAGCCCTGGCTCCTTCGTAGACGTTGGGAAGGTCCCAGTCCTCGTTGTAGATCTTGAGGGCCCGGTCGGTCAGCTCTGGAGGACAGATGAGCATGAACCGTTCCTGGGTCTCGGCGCAGGCGACCACCTCTGGGGGGAGGTCATCGCTAGCCTTGTGGAGCTGGTCGAGGTCCAGTTCCATCCCGTATCCAGCGCTCGCCCCCATCTCCGATGAGGCGCAGGTGAACCCCCCTCCCCCCAGGTCCTTGAACCCGATAGTGATCCCCTCTTCGCGGGTGAGCTTGAAGAGGGCCTCGTTGGCCTTGAAGAGGACGTTCTTGAGGAAGGGGTCGGGGATCTGGATTGCGCCCCGGTTCGCCTCCTCGTCCTCCTCCCGCAGCTCCTCGGAGGCGAAGGTGACCCCACCGAAGCCGCTGGAGTCGGTGGGCTTTCCGATCAAGATCACGTCGTAGCCTCCCTCTCCCGCGCCTGCGGGGGCACGGCTCTTGATGATCTCGCCCCTCTTCACCACGCCGACGGCGACGACGTTCACAAGACAGTTGGTGTCGAAGCTCTCGTCGAAGACGACGTCTCCGGCGATGATCGGAACCCCGAGAGCGTTTCCGTACTGCCAGATCCCGTCGACGACGCCTTCGGCGACCCATCGGACGTGGTTTTTGTCCTCGCCGAAGGGGTCGCCGAACCGGAGGGGGTCGGCGGTGGCCACGACTTTGGCGCCCATGCAGTTGACGTCTCTTACGATCCCACCGATACCGGTGGCAGCGCCTTCGTTGGGCAAAATCTGGCTCGGGTGGTTGTGACTCTCGTGGGCGATGACGACGCACCACTCGTCGTCGATGGCCACAATCCCGGCGTCCTCTTCGGGACCCTGGACGACGTTGGGGCCGGAGGTATGGAGAAACTCGTTCAGGGTGGCGCGGCTGCTCTTGTAAGAGCAGTGTTCGCTCCACATGGTATCGTAGTTAAAGAGCTCTGGGATGGTGGGGTCTCTTCCCAGAACCTCGGCGATGGAGCGCGCCTCAGAAACCGATAGGCCAAGGCCAGCGCTTCGGAGGGAGGCCTCGACCTCCTGGTCTTCAAGACCGATTATTTTCAACGATTGACACCTCATTTACAGGGAGTAACTATGCCGCCATAGGTCGTTATGTACCTATCGATCCGGAGGGCGAGATGGGCGATAATTGGTGGGCAATAATTAGACGACGGCAAAACCTTTAAAACGAGAGGCGATATATCCGCTCATGGTCATAGTGGTGATCTGCGACGACTCGGAGATCGAGGTCCCGGATGGCGAGAGGTGCGCGATCTGTGGCCGGCCCCTCCAGGAGTTCGACGAGGTGACCGGGACGGGAATCCTCGGTTACTACCACTGGACCTGCGTGACCCATTTCGATTAGGATTAGGGCGGGGGTAACCAAGCCAGGTCAACGGTGATAGACTCAAGATCTATTCTCGCAGGAGTTCAAGGGTTCGAATCCCTTCCCCCGCACTCCCGCTACCGTTTTTCAGTATACATTATTTTCAGTATACATTTTATAGAGGTTATTTTGAGATGGGACCTATTTTTAAAGATATCGACAAAATAAGAGCGAAATGTTTTTACGAACCCAAGAAACGAATCAAAGACGACCATGACCGACGCTCCCAACTATTGCCTCAAATACGACCTACCCAAAGCCCGCAAGAACGATTCGCCAAAGGTTCCGGCCAGCCATCAGTCTGCGGCCCTTGAGAAACTCTATCGCTGGTACGAGAGCCACTCAAAAACCCACAAAGGAGCCATCCTCGTCCTTCCGACCGGCGGCGGAAAGACTTTCACTGCAGTTCGTTTTCTCTGCAAGACGGCCCTCTCGGACGGATACAAAGTCCTCTGGCTGGCTCATACCCATCACCTCCTGGAACAGGCCTTCAAAAGCCTGGAAGAGGATCTGGGAGAGATCGCCGAGCCGAGAAGCCACCTGAAGGTGAGGGTCGTCTCGGGAACGAAAGACCATTATCCCGTCTATGAGATCAAGCCCGACGACGACGTGGTGATAGCGACGCTCCAGACGATCAGCAAAGCCCACAAGGAGCGCCACAGGGCGCTGGAGGGCTTTCTCAAATCCGCAAACAAAAAGCTCTTCGTGATCTTCGACGAGGCGCACCACGCGCCCGCGCCCAGCTACCGGAAGCTTAACGCCAGCGTCTGTTCGAACCAAATCAAAGATTGAGAGGTTGAAAAATGAAAGTCGTTGCCTTCAACGGGAGCGCCCGAAAGGACGGGAACACCGCCATCCTCGCGAGAAGGGTGGCCGAAGAGCTGGAGAATGAGGGGATCAAGACCGAGCTGGTGCAGCTCGCGGGCGAGAGGATCCGGGGATGCACCGCCTGCGGTGGCTGCATCACAAATAAAGACCAACGATGCACCATCGACGACGACGTCGTCAACGACTGCATCGCCAGGATGATCGAGGCCGACGGGATCATCCTCGCATCGCCGACGTACTTCGCCGACGTCTCGGCGGAGATGAAGGCCCTCATCGATCGGGCCGGGTTTGTCGGCCGGGCGAACGGCGAGCTCTTTCGGCGGAAGGTCGGGGCAGCGGTCGTCGCCGTCCGGAGGGCGGGGGCGATCCACGCCTTCGACTCGATAAACCACTTCTTCTTCATCAGTCAGATGATCGTCCCCGGATCGAGCTACTGGAACCTGGGGATGGGGCATGCGAAAGGAGACGTCTTGGAAGACGAGGAGGGGCTTGAGACGATGAGGGTCCTAGGCCAAAACATGGCCTGGCTCATGAAGAAGATCAACCTATAGGGCGGATCTGGAAATTTTAGAATCGGGACGAAAGTCAGAAGTCGAAGAGGGACCTCTGCTCCGCATTCTCGCCAGGGGCCCCGGCCGAGGGGGACGACGCCCTCCCCTTTGCTCCCCTGGCCCGAACAGGTTCAAGGTCGAAGAGCCTCTGCTGCTCAGGGCACTGAACGAGCTGCTCTCTTGAGACGCCGAAGACCGAAAGGAGGCGGAGGAGCGGCGGGAGGATCTGCTTTTCGATGTAGTAGTCGGTATCGATCTTGAGGTCGTTTTCCAAGGAGTACGAGGGGTCCTCGGCCCGGTCGACGAAGAGCCCCTTCCCCCGGAGGATGACGAAGGGGACCCGGTCGCCGACCGAGGGGACGGCACCGCCCCTCGCCCTCATCTTCTCGGCCAGTTGTACGTGCGGCTGCTTGTTCTTGTAGTAAGAGGCGCTCTTGGTGTACCTTCTGGTGAGGATCAGGTCCTCGAGGATCTCGGGGTCCTTCTGGAGGTCAAGTCTCTGAATACGGTCGATCGCAGACTTTGCGAGCTCCACCGCCTCGGCGACCTTCCCCTCCTGGAGGACCAGCTCCAGACACCGGTTCAGGGTCTTGCTGGTCAGCTCGCACCAGTCGCGCCTCACCGTCTCCATCCCGCGAACCTTGATTTTATCGCGCCACTCCTCGCCGACCTTCTCGAAGACCCAGAGGGCGTACCTCTTCTTGACGAGGAAGAGGCCCCGGCGGGCGAAGGCCTCGAAGACCAGCTCCATCGGTGGCGGGAGGCGCGAGGTCACCGTCTCGGCGATCTTCTTTCCCACCAGCTCCGCCTCCAGTAGGCTCGGCTTGGCGCCGCGCTCGGAGTGGGGCTTGAGCCTTATGAAGACGCTATCGGTGTCGCCGTAGACGACCGATAGGTCGAACCTCTTGACCTTTTCGGCTCCGGTGGCGGGGAAAGAGTCGCCTGCGACCTTCGCCATCTCGTCAGGGAGGAGGGCCTCGTCGTCCCTGACGTAGACCGAGCCGATCTCTTCCACCATGCTCTTGGTGTTCAGGATGTTGGACCGACCGAAGCTGGTGACGGCGTTGGCCAAAGGCAGGCTGTAAAGCCTCGCCCGGGCGTAGCCGGAGTAGCCATAAAAGGAGTTGAGGAGGATCTTGAGGGCGTACTGCTGGGCGTCAAGAAGGGTTCTCTCCTCGTCGTCGGCGGTCGTCATCTGCCGCTTGATATCGGTCCTTTTGGCGAGAAGGTCATGCAAGACCCCGGGGACGATCCCCGGCGAGATCGAGGGATCGACGAACTCGCCGCCTGAGGGCGACTTCGCCACCCCGGACGGGGGACGGTCGTCGGTGACGACGGTGGTGTAGCAGAGGTTGTGGGCCATCATTATTGATGGGTAGAGGGACCGGTAGTCGAGGATCACCACGTCCTCCACAAGCCCCCTCTTCGGCTCGAGGACCGCGCCCCCCTTCAGCTCGAAGCTCTGGGCGGCCCTCGTCGAAGAGAGGTCGGCGTCGGGCTTCGGGGGTATGACCCTTTTCCTCTCCTGGAACTTCCGGAAGAGGAAGTTTTCGACCATCCCGGTCTGACCGCCGTCGATGACGTCCTGGAGGAGCGAGCCGCTCGTCTGGGCGAGGGCGATGTACTTGTCGAGGAGCTTCAGGTCGAGGAGGAGGTGGAGGGCGAGGTACGAGTCGCGGCGGGAGTAGCTGACCAGCCTTGCGAACTCATCACCGCTGGCGACCCATAGCTCTTCCATCTCCTTCGGCTCGACGTCGTGCTTCTCGACCCCCAATAGCTCGATGCTTGCGTTTCGGAGGGTGTAGCGTTTGAGGCTGAAGGACGACCTCACCAACGGCAGAAGGTCGACGACGATCCTTCCCGTGATCTCGACCCTGGTCTGGTTCACGATCTTTCTCACCCGCCAGGGGCTGCCGTCCCGCCCGACCCGGACGTCCAGGTTGAGCCTCTTCATCCTCTCTTCGAGGTACGGGAAGTCGAACTCATTGGAGTTGTAGCCGGCGACGACGTCGGGATCGTACTCCTTGAAGATCTCGATGAACCGGGCCAGCATCTCCCTCTCACCGCTGCAGCAGAGAACGTCCCCCCTCGGGCAGTCCACCTCTCGACCCACGAGGACGAGGTCCTCCCTGCCCTTATAAGGTGGATGAAAACCGAGGCTGACCATGATCACCGGGGAGTTCTCCGGGTTTGGCATCGCCCCGTGGAGGGGGAGGCACTCGATATCGAAGGCCAGATGGCGGAGGGGGGCGTTGGCCCTCGATTTCTGGCCGTCACCCCAGCCTTTTGCCTCGATCGGCTGAAGGGATGTGAAGGGAACGGGGCCCTTGTCAATGGGCTCCTCGACCTTCGCCCACCTCATCCCGCCGAGGTCCTGGTCGATGAGAAACCGGTTCTTGAATAGGACGTCTGTCTCGTAGACCTCCAAAACGCCCGGGAGGTTGAGGACGCTCTCCCTGAAGACCCTCACCGACTTCGGGTCCTTGGCGATGACCTTCAGCATCCGGTGAGGTTTTTCCTGGTAGCCGACGGGCCGAAACCTCTCCACCACCTCGGCCTCAAGGCCCATCGCCCTGATCCCCTCGATCGCCTCTTCGGCCCTCCTCTCGTCCACCCGAGCGTAAAAGTAGGGCAGAAATCCCGAGGCCTTGACGGTGGTCGGCCTCCCCTCGTGGGTGGTTCCGAAGAGCTGGACTACGGGAAACCCTTCGCCGTCGCGGACGTAGTTGGCGTCGAGGATCTGGAAGATCATCGTCGGAGATAGGCGCAAGGGAAGTCTTATAGTTTGTTGTAGAGAGGCCTTCAGAAATTCGATAACCAGAAAGGTTATAACTCAAAAGCCCGATCGCCGATGCGTGCTCAAGGATGTACGAGGTTGTACAACAGAGAGAAAAAGTTGTAATTAATGACGCGTCGATGAAGTCAATTACTGGAGATCTCATCGCGGCGTCGGAAAATCGCGATAATTTTGACGAGGTAGGATGGCTTTGAGAGAGCTATTGTCAGGCAACGAGGCGATCGCCCGCGGTGCGTATGAAGCGGGGGTGACGGTGGCGACGGGCTACCCCGGCACACCGTCCACGGAAATTCTCGAGAACGTTGCCCGGTACAAATCAGACATTTATTCCGAATGGTCGCCGAACGAGAAGGTGGCCTTCGAGGTGGCGGCGGGCGCCTCCTGTGCCGGAGCCCGCTCGATAGTGACTATGAAGCACGTCGGCCTGAACGTGGCGGCAGACCCCCTGATGACCTTAAGCTACATCGGCGTCGAAGGCGGTTTTGTCGCCTGTGTCGCCGACGACCCCGGGATGCACTCGTCCCAGAACGAGCAGGACACCCGCCAGTACGCGAGGTTTGCCAAAGTCCCCATATTCGAGCCCTCGGACAGCCAGGAGGCGAAGGACTTTCTCAGGCTCGCGATGGATGTCTCGGAAAAGTACAAGGTACCGGCGATCCTCCGCTCGACGACGAGGGTGAGCCACTCAAAAAGCCTGGTGGACCTGAGGGGCCGGAAAGAGATCGAGAGGGAGATCGGGATCGAGAAGAACCCGCCAAGGTTCGTCCCCATTCCGGTCTGGGGGAGGGTGATGAAGGAGAAGGTGGCCGATCGGCTAGGCCTCCTGGCCGAGGAGGCAGAAAGGTCTGAAGCGAACAGGATCGAGCTTCGTGACAAATCCCTTGGGATCGTCACATCGTCCATGGCCTACCAGTACGTCCGGGAGGTCTGGCCCCAGGCCTCGGTACTGAAGCTCGGCTTCTCCTACCCCTTCCCCGACGGCCTCATACGAGAGTTCGCCGGGAGCGTCGACCGCCTTCTCGTCGTCGAGGAGCTGGACGATTTCATCGAGGAGCATGTGAGGTCTATCGGGATCGAGTGCCAGGGCCGAGAGTTCGTCCCGGGGGTGGGGGAGCTCACCGTCACCCGGCTTCGAGGATCGAGGGCCCGGATGGAGGGGCGCGAGCCGAAGGCTCTGGATCAAAGGTTCGCTGAAGGTCTTCCGGCAAGGCCGCCGGTCCTCTGTCCGGGCTGTCCCCACCGGGGTGTATTTTACGCCCTGGGAAAACACGACGTCGTCGTCTCAGGGGACATAGGCTGCTACAGCCTGGGAGCCTTCAAGCCTCTGGACAGGATGGACATCATCCTCTGCATGGGCGGCGGTGTCTCCATGGCCCACGGCTTCGACAAGGCCGGTGACAAAAGGAAGGTGGTGGGGGTCGTCGGCGACTCCACCTTCTTTCATTCGGGGATCACCGGGCTCATCGACATAGTCTACAACAGGGGCTCATCGACGATCATAGTCCTGGACAACAGGACCACGGCCATGACCGGCCATCAGGACCATCCTGGGACGGGTTTGACGTTAATGGGCGAAGACACCAAGGCGATCTCCATCCAGGAAGTGGGGAAAGCTTGCGGGGTTGATCGAATTTCGACCGTACACCCCTACGACCTCGAAGAGACGGAGAGGGCGATCGCCGAGGAGCTGGCCGCCGAGGACCCGTCCCTCATCGTCTCCCTCGCCCCCTGCCCCCTGAGGGAGAGGAGACGGGTCGGGCCCGTCAGGGCGATAGACCCGGAACTGTGCAAGGGGTGCAAAAAGTGTCTCAAACTGGGATGCCCTGCCATCGAGTTCGACGGCGAGGTGCCAAAGATCAATATCCACCTCTGCGGCGGTTGCGGCCTATGCCAGGAAGTCTGTCCTCACAACGCTATTTCGTCCCAGGAGGATGAGTGATGTCGGGCGTCAAGACCACAAGCGTCGTCTTCGTGGGGGTTGGGGGCCAGGGGATCCTCCTCGCCAGCACCATCGTCGCCCGGGCGGCCATGATTGCTGGCCACCAGGTGAAGACGAACGAAGTCCACGGGATGGCTCAGCGGGGCGGCTCTGTGATCGCCCACGTCCGCTACGGGACGGAGGTATTCAGCCCTACCGTACCCGAAGGGACTGCCGACGCCCTCGGGGCCCTGGAAGAGATCGAGGCTCTCCGGTACGCCCACTATGCCGCCCCTGAAGGCCTGGCCGTCGTCAACGCCACGTCCGTCGTTCCCGTGACTGTATCCTCGGGGGCCGCGACCTATCCGGAGGACGTGGCCGATCGGCTGAGAAGGGCATTTCCGCGGCTCGTATACTTCGACGCCGGAAAGAGGGCGGAAGATCTTGGAAACGTCAGGGCCGCAAACATAGTCCTTCTGGGGGCCTTATCCAGAGGCCTCGATCTCCCACTGGAGGCCTGGGAAGAGGCTATCGGAGCCTCCGTCAAGGAGAAGCAGAGGGATCTGAACTTGAGAGCTTTTGAGATCGGAAAGAATGTCAGATGAGGGGAGAAGGCAGATGAGAGGGAAGGGGAATTTTCATAACGAGCGGATGGAGACGGCATCGCAAGAAAAGATCAGAGAGCTTCAGACCCGGCGGCTGAAGGAGATAACAAGGCACGTCTATTCGTCGAACGGGATTTACAAAAAGCTCTTCGACGAGCACGGCGTCTCCCCCGAGGATATAAAGTCTGTCGAGGACATAACGAAGCTACCCCTGACGAACAAGGACATCTTGCGAGAGAGCTACCCCTTGGGCCTATCCTGTGTCGATCGTAATCGAATAGTCGAGATGCACATGTCCAGCGGCTCGACGGGGACGCCCGTGGTCATGCCCTACACCCTGGCGGATCTAAACCAGTGGGCCGAGTGCATGGCTCGATGCTATCGGATGGCGGGAGCTGTGCCCGGAGACGCCGCCCAGATCACGCCCCTCTTCGGCCTATTCAACGGCGGCTTCGGGATGTACCACGGGGCCCGGGCGGCAAACCTATTCGTGATCCCGGCGGGGCCCGGGAACACCGCCCGTCAGATCAGGCTCGCCAGGGACTTCAAAACCCGCGTCCTCACCGGAGTCGTCAGCTACGGGATCCGTCTGATGGAGGTGATGGAGGAGATGAATGAAACCCTCCCTGATCTTGAGATCGGGATCTTCGGCGCCGAGGTATTCAGCGATTCGATGAAAAAGAAGATATCCTCGGGACTCGGGATCGAGACCTTCGACATCTACGGGATGACCGAGTCGGGGGGCGTCGGTACCCTGGGGATGGATTGCAAAGCTCATGACGGCCTTCACGTCTGGGAAGACCACTACATCGTCGAGGTGATCGACCCCGAGACCGGCGAAGCGGTCGACGACGGCGAGACCGGAGAGCTTGTGGTGACGGCCCTGACGAGGGAGGCTCTGCCCGTCATCCGGTTCAGGACGGCGGACCTGACGAAGGTCATCAGTCGAGAGGAATGCGACTGCGGCAGAACCCACGTCAAGATCGCCCCCATCACCGGGAGGATCGACGACATGCTGATCATAAAAGGGGTGAACTTCTTCCCAAAGCAGGTCGAGCAGGCCCTGATGCAGATCCCCGGCGTAGGGGCGAACTATCAGATCATCATCGAGGAGACCGACGGCATGAAGGACGTCCGGATCAACGTCGAGGCCGAGGCGGGGGTGACGGGCTACGTCGTCGAGAAGGCCCTGAAGGAGGCCCTCGGCTTCAGCCCAAAGGGGGACGTCTACCCCATCTGCGGCCTGCCCCGTCAGGAGGGGAAGGCGAAGAGGGTCTTCTACAAGAAGGCGGGGGAAGGGTAGGTAGACGAAAGGGCCGGCTTAGCCACTTCGTCCACCACTTAAGTTATTTTTTCTGTGTTTTTTTCGTTATTAGGATTCGTCCCCGAACTCTTCTCTCATCATCTTCTTCCCAGCCTTGTTTGCGATGTAGGCCGCAAACTCCGCCAGGATGGGATTTGAGAAGTGGTCCTTGAAAGTTCCATCCCGGGGCCAGCCGATCAGGCAGTTGACGGTCTCCTTTTCGGGGTTGACGAGCCAGAGCTGGAATAACTGGTCCTTGATCGGAAAAAACCAGTCCTCTTTCTCGATCAGAAACTCGATGAGAAAATGCTCTGAAACCGGCGGCAAAACAAGGACATAATCGAGATCCCCCCCGCTATAGAGCCTGGCAGCAGCAAGGTCTCTAAAACCCCGGACAGCGTCGTTGATCCCCGCACCGATCACAAAGACCATCTCGTGATGAACGCCCTCAATTTCTCGTGAGGCGAGCAGGTCCGGCATCATAAACCCTATGGGCGACGACTGGCTGACGTGGTAGCCCGCGCCCTCAAGAAACCGGCGCAGAGTTTCTTCCACTTCTGGGCGGGAGCGGATTTGCTTCTCAGGATAACGCCGGTGCCAGCCCTCGTTCGAAGTATCTTGACATTCTTCCTCCATCGCTTTCCCTCTCCTTCAGTCCCTACCGCCACCTCAGTTCAACCCTCATCGGTAATGTACCCGACCCACTTCAGACTCCACGAGAGGCGTCGTCACCCCGGCCTTCAGCATGACCGGGCCGGTGTAGGCTATCACCGAACCTGTGTCGCCCATAAACCTCATCCCGGGGACGTAGAACTTCGCCCCCCTCTTCTCGCACATGATCTTCAGCATCTCGCGGAGGCGGGAGTTGGCACCGACGCCGCCCACCAGGAGAACCTCCTTCTTCTCGCTGAGGCGAGGCTCCTCTCCGAGACCTCGACGGGCATGGTGAATGGCGGGCTACGTCGCCCGAGAAGGCCCTGTAGGAGGCTCTCGGATTCAGCCCGAAGGGGGACGTCCACCCCTATCGGCGGCCTGCCCTGCCAGGAGGGGAAGGCGAAGCGCGTCTTTTATAAGAAGGCGGGGGAGAAGTAGGCCAGCTCGGGTCGAGGGTCGGATCAGGCGGGCGGCGGTGAGCGAGGCGGAGGGGCCGCCTCCACCTCTTCGCCCTTCCACCCCTCCTTGCGACCTGCGTTCCTTTTTTCAGTGCGGTCAGGCGCTCGCATCCTCCAGCTCCTTCAGCGCTTCCGGCGGAAGAGAAAGCACCACGTCGAGCTTCTTGACGCAGTGGGTCTTAACGCCGTACTTCTTGGCTATCGGCCTCAGATCTTTCATAGAGCACTTTTCGGCTATCTCCTCAGCGTCCATGAGGCCAGATAACCGGCTGGGGAATATTTAAATTTTTCCGGGGTTGGGTTTCTTCCCCGAGGTCCTCTCATCCGGATCGGGCCAGACGTAGCAGAGGTCCTTCGGCTCGGTCCAGCCGAAGGCGGAGTAGTGGTCCTGGTCCTTTCGGAGGAGGTTGGACCGGTGAGAGGCGTGAAGCTTTTCGGACCCAAACCACCAGGGGAGAAAAACCTCAGCCCTCTCTTCGTACTTGCGGCGGAGCTCCTCGAGGTCCGCTCCCCCCATCTGCCGGTTGGCGGCGAGGATCTTCTCCTTGCAGGTGTCCCGATAGCCCCTTTTGATCCACTCCTCGCAGATCAGAACGCCGTAGAGGGCGAGAGCCTCCGGGTTTTCGGCCCACATCTTCCATATGGGGTGATTTTTCCAGCGGCTTTTGCCGTCCCGACATATCCTCAGAAGGACGAGGGCCTCCGACCTCTGCTTTCCGAGCCTCTGCCTGTCCAGCACCTCGGCGGACCTCTTGAAGTCCGGGTAGGGTAGAAACGTCTGCATCCTCTCAACCTCTTTAGCTTCGGCTCTCCTGATGGCTCGATGCTGTGGCACTATAAAGCGGCTTTTGGTCCAAGCGGCTTTCGGTTGAGGGGTTTTTGTCCAAGGGGCTTGGTCCCTCATGGACCGCTGCGATGCGAAACATATTTTGGCATCCGCATCAAAGCCTCCCGAGAAGCAGGAAATATGAAACGACAAGGGAGTGCGGTGAGAAAAATGGCGGAGAACAAGTTCGGCTGGAGAGTGGGTGACGGGCTCAGATGGTCGTCTCCTGAGGGGCGCGATAAAAGCTGCGTCGTCATAAAGGCGACGGCCGTGATGATAGAGTTTGAGACTGAGGAGGGGGATGTAAAAAGGGTCAAGGGGAACAACCCCGGCATCGTCCGGATCGACGACCCGCCCGAGGCTGGATCAGAGCTGGTCTCAGAGCCAGAGATGGCGCTGGAGATGACATCTGAAACCCTCGGAGATACCTTGTCCGAGGGAGCCCTCCAGGAGGCTTGCGACTTCGAGGCCAAAGCCGAGGCCGCCCTCGTCTCGCCAGCGGCGGAGAGAGTTTCAGAGCGCGAGGCGGAGCTGGACCTGAAGTCCGGCGGCGTTGAGGTGGCGTCGATCCAGCTCCGAGAGGGCGGAGGCGGAGCCCTCCGGGCGGGAGATCAGGAGTTCAGGATCGCCCCGGGGGGCGAATGGCATCCGTCCCTCGAAGAGGCCCTGGACTCCGAGTACGGGAAGAGCTGGATGTGCATCAGGTGGCGGGACAGCTCGTGAACCCCGATCCTTACGAGCACCAGGCCGAGGACTACGACCGGTGGTACAAGAGAAACCGCGTCGCTTACCTCTCGGAGCTCCGAGCCCTGGAATATCTGATTCCCCGGTTTCGGAGCGGTCTGGAGGTGGGGGTCGGGACGGGGAGGTTTGCAGGCCCCCTGGGGGTCGCCGTCGGCCTGGACCCGTCACCATCCATGATGGAGGTCGCCCGGAGGGGAGGAGTTCTTCCCGTAAGAGGCGTTGCAGAGAGGCTTCCCTTCGGGGACGAAAAGTTCGACCTGGTCCTGATGGTGACGGTAGTCTTTCTCCTGAGAGATCGAGCCACAGCCTTCCAGGAGGCGTATAGGCCCCTTATTCCGGGCGGGTCATTGATCGTCGGGTTCGTCGACAGGGATAGCCTTCTTGGCCAGCGTTACCAGGCAAAGGAAAAAAAGGAAGGTACAAGCGGCTTTTACGGGAAAGCCCATTTTCTCGCCCCCCAGGAGATGATCGATCTTCTCGAAGAGGCGGGATTTTCGGACCTCGCCTTTGCCCAGACGCTCTTCTCCGAGCCGGAGAGTCTCAAGACTGTCGAGACCCCAGAGACCGGATACGGCCGGGGATCGTTCGTCGTGGTCCGAGGAGAGAAATACAGGTGATCGAAGGCAGCCCTCTGGAATCCTGGAATCCCACAATCCGATGGAGAGGGTTAGGGTTATAGGCCATCGTCCCCTTGGCGGCGGGGAGATCCCATGGAGATGACATACTCCCTTCTCATCGCCCTCGGCCTATCCATGGACGCCTTTGCGGTCTCCGTGACCGGCGGGGCGACCATAACCCACGACAGGCTGAAGAGCGCCCTCATCGTTGCCCTCTTCTTCGGCGGCTTTCAGGCCCTCATGCCCGTCATCTGCTGGTTTGGAGGGGCTGAGTTCAGCGATTTCGTCACCGGGTACGACCACTCGATCGCCTTCATCCTCCTCGTCCTAATCGGCGGGAAGATGATCCACGAGTCGATGACCGACGAGCCAGGCTACCCCGGAACAGAGCTTGAGTACATCCGAGAACATCAGTCTCCGACGTTGCGGCGAGGTAAAAGAGGGATGAGATCCTCTTCAGCCCTTATGAGATGAAAGGTGGACTCCAGCCGATCGGCTGGGGTCTTCTTATTTTCGCCGAGTCATTACCGTTCTTTGATTCGGAGAGTTCTTTGATTTGAAGATGCCATGAAGAACCGCAATTCTAATACCGGAGGGGCGACGATTGGATATTTCCCGAGGAGGATATCCGGATGGATGTGACGAAGACTAGTGCTTCCCCGACCCAGGATTTCGACAACAGACGCCTGATCTTTGAGGTGAGGCGGGTGACCTTCATCGGCCTGGTCATAAACGTGGCCCTCTCCGCCCTTAAGCTTGTTGCGGGGATAGTCGGAAACAGCCAGGCGGTGGTGGCGGACGCCGTCCACAGCCTCTCGGACACCGTGACCGACGTCGCGGTCCTGGTGGGGGTCAAGTTCTGGTCGAAGCCCCCGGACGAGTGCCACCCCCACGGCCACCGGAGGATCGAGTTTCTGGTGACGATCTTCATCGGCCTCCTCCTGGCCGCCGTCGCCTTGGGCCTCAGCTACAACTCCCTTGCGACCCTCCATGAGGTCCAAAAAGGCCCACCTGGAGCCATCGCCTTCTTTGCCGCGGTCTTGTCCATCTTCGTCAAGGAGCTGTTATACCGCTGGACGATCTCGGTGGGAAGAGAGATAAAGTCCACAGCCCTCATCGCCAACGCCTGGCACCACCGATCCGACGGCTTAAGCTCCATCCCGGCGGCGCTGGCCGTCGCCGGGGCAGCCCTGTTTCCCGGCCTAGCCTTCCTCGACCACCTGGGAGCGATCGTCGTCTCGATGTTCATCCTCCAAGCGGCGGTGAAGATAGTCCGGCCCGCGGTGGAGCAGCTCGTCGACCGGGGGGCGCCCGAGGAGATCTGTCGGGGAATCGAGCAGCTTGCCTTCGCCACCCCAAGGGTCAGGGAGGTCCACGCCATCAGAACCCGCCACATCGGCTCAGGCATCGAGGTCGACCTCCACGTCCTCGTCGACCCCACCCTATCCGTCGAGGAGGGGCACGAGATCTCCGAGGAGGTGAAGCGGAGGCTGCTCGAGTACGTATCGGACTTGGCGGACGTGGTGGTCCACCTGGAGCCTTACGAAGAAGAAAATAAGGCCGGGACTGACGATTCGATAGCCTGATCCCATAAGTCAGGGATGCTGACCAATCCGGCGACGATGGCAGGCATTGTATTCGCGCGCCTCGTCGGAAAACTCCACTGTAGACGTGGCGGGTCGTCGATATAGGTCTGATAAATTCCGGCTTATAACGTTCTAAAAACTGAAAAAAACAAAAAATCCAATTTTCACCCCATATAGAACCATGAAAACCGTTTTTTCTAAAATCCGAACAGTATGAAACCTTTTGAACGATTTCTGAACGGTCTTCATTCGGATCGGTTCGGCTCTAATTTTAACTATCGTTCAAGCCGAGGAATGGTTTGTTGAGGACGGCGCTGCCGAAGCTGCAGCAAAGCCGTCCTCGATAGTGAGGTATAGAAAATGAGATTCGCGAAATCGGTGATAACTTTAGCGGTGGTCTGCCTTCTGGCGGTGCCAGCCCTCTCGATGCCCAATTCAGGCGGAAAGGCTGACAGAACCGGAGGCATGAACAATTGTGAGATGGATCAGCCCCAGATGGGCAGAGGTTGCGGCGGAGCGTTCCTTCTCATGGGCGACCTGACCGAAGAGGAGATGCAGAGCATGACCCTCGCTGAGCTGAAGGAGCTTCGAGAGCAGAAGATGAACGAGCTGCAGAACATGACCGCAGAGGAGATCGAGGCTCTGAGAGAAGAGAAGAGGGCCGAGATGGAGAATATGACCATCGCCGAGCTGAGGGAGCAGAGGCAGGATAGGTTTGACCGCCCCTTCATCGGCGGCGGAGCATGCCTCCTTGTGACCGACCTGACCTCTGAGGAGCTGGAGGGCATGACCCTGGCCGAGATCGAGGCTCTGAAACAGGAGAAGATAGACGAGCTGAACAACATGACCCTCGCCGAGATCGAGGCTCTGAATGAGGAGAAGAAGGCTGAGATGGAGAATATGACCCTCGCAGAGCTGAAAGAGCAGATGGAGGTCTGCAGCCTCCTGGGCCTTGGTGGTTTTGGCAAAGACCACAGGATGGGAGGACATGGCTGTCAGGGATGCCAGTTCGGGATGGTCGGATCTGACGGTTGCGGTTTTAACTGTGGTCGGGGCATCCAGCAGAACCAGTGCGAAATGGCCGGAGCCGGCATACAGCAGGGTAGGGGAGATTACCAGATGAATGGACCCGACTTCGGCGGACAAAGGTGATCCGGAGTATAGACGCGACAAGCAGAAGATCCCTCATCGGATTCAAGGTTGGAGGATTGTGAGCCGTCTGACCTTGCAGCTCCGACCCGAATCGACGGGCACCATGACATCAAAACTCTGCGTCTCGAAGGGGCTTGGGCCAAGAGTCCCAACCCTCCGGGACCTGAGGTGACTATAGATGATGAAAAACATGACCATTCCTGAATCTCCGATCGGCTCGTCCGTGGCGCCGATAAAGACCGTCTTGGTCAAGAGCGGCTTTGCCCTGGGACCGGCGGGCTCTTTCTTCAAATCGGCCCGACCCCTCAGGATAGAGGTCGAAGGGCTCAGGCTTCTCAGCCCCGCCCAGATCAAAGACATCCTGCAGAAGAGAAGGAGCCTGGAGGAGATCAAAATGCTGATCGAGGAGGAGGCTAACCCCTCCTTCATTTACCGGGGCAAGATGAGGCTTGACGAGGAACTCTTTCAGCTGGTGGACGTTCACATCAGATCATGGGATTCCGAGACCGTCCTCTCGGCTGACCTCGCCGAGATCCGGGAGGAACGGGAGGGCATCTGGTCCTCCCAAGGCGGAGGCGACGTCGTAGGGCACATCGAGACAAAAGAGGGCGTCGGGTACGCCGGGGGAAACCTGGTGATGGACCAGGGGACCCAGAGCGGCAAGTACACGATCCACCTGGACGCACCTTCTGAGGTTTGATCTCAGTGAAGATCGTGAGGACTTCGGTCGCCCTGGCGATGATCATATCCTTCTTGACGACGGCCCTCTCTTCCCCCTTCGAAGAGGTCCCGACCCCTGCGGGCCGTCCCCTTTCGGAGGCGGAGATGGAACCCCCTCTTGAACCCCTCCCGCCGATGATCGGGGAAGGAGGAGTTCGCCTCGAATACGGGTCTCTTAAGGACGGTCGCCCGCCAGAGTGTCCCTTCCGGGCGGAGGGGGTCGCCCTAAAGAGAGGCGAGACCTACTTCCTCCACATATGGTTGATCGATACGAAACAAATTCCTCCTGCCGTTGCCAGAGGTCTTTTGAAAGAGAACAGAAGCCTCGATGAGATCCGAGATGAGATCGCCATGTCCGAGGGGAAGACCACCACCAGAGGAGGCATGATCCTGGGCGATAGCCGGTATATACTGGTCAACATCAACCAGACCTTCGCCGCCAACTGTTCCGTCCTGGAAGCCGACCTGTTGGAGCTCGATCAGATGATGAGGAACGGCGGAAATCGAGTGGCGGGCCATATCGTCATCAAAACCCACGAGATGGACGGAGCCCAGGTGGGAGAAGGGGATCTGACCCTGAACGTCGATGACGAGATGATGAGCTATCGGCTGACCTTTTCAGACCCGCTGCCAGAGACGAGCCAAAACGGTGGAGAGGAGCCATGCCCCTGGTAGATGTCGCCGACCTTGAGAAGAGCTATGGTGTGGGCGATATGGACGTTCCGGTCCTCAAAGGGATCGAGCTTGAGATAGGAGGGGGGGAGTTCGTGGCTCTTATGGGCCCCTCCGGCTGCGGAAAGAGCACCCTCATGAACATCCTCGGATGTCTCGACCGGCCATCGAGGGGCAGAGTGCTCCTGAAAGGGCAGGACCTGGGCCGTCTCTCCGACAGGGACCTGGCCCGGATAAGAAGAGACGAGATAGGGTTCGTCTTCCAGAGCTTCAACCTAATCGGCAGGATCTCAAATCTGAAGAACGTCGAGCTGCCGATGACCCTCAAGGAGATGGCGAGAGACGTCAGGAGAGATCGGTCGATAGAGCTTCTCGAGTCCGTGGGGCTCGGCCACAGGCTCGACTACAGCCCCTCCACCCTCTCCGGAGGGGAGCGGCAGAGGGTGGCGATCGCAAGGGCCCTCGCCAACGATCCGGCGCTCATCCTCGCCGACGAGCCGACGGGAAACCTCGACGAAAAGAGCACAGAAGAGATTATGGAGATTATGTACGAGCTGAACAGAGAAGGTCGCACCATCATCATGGTGACCCACGATGTTGAAACGACAAAAAAATGCGGCCGCGTGATATGGATGAGAGACGGCCTGGTCCAGAAGGTGACGGAATGAGCTCCAGATCGATCATGGACTTTGGATCGAATTTGGCTTTGGTCTTGGCCGTCTTCTTGATCCTGACCTCGGCCTCATCCCTCTGGATGTCGGCTTCTGCTTACCCCTACAGCTACATGTACCGCTGCCCCGAGCCGACGATCACCATCGGATCCTCGGTATCACCAGAGGTTCTGATGCCCGGCGACACCGGGATCGTCTCGATAGTGATCGAGAACTGCGCCGACCAGTACGTCGTCTCCTACCAGAGGGAGGACTTCTCCCTCACCGTGCCGATATACCTGGTCGAGCTATCCGGTACCGAAGGGCTGGAGGTTTTGACGGGTCCCTACGAGAACGTCGGAACCATAGGCCCCGGCGACCAGATCGAGATATACTTCAAGATAAAGGTCGACGAGACCGTCACCGACGGAAACTACTTCCTGGACGCAAAGCTCGTCAGCGGTTACGAAGAGGCTCCCGAAGAGATCAACCGGAAGATCAAGGTGCAGGTGGACTCCTCCGACGTCATGCTGATCCAGGCCGACGTTCCAACCTCGACCAGCGCGAGCCTGGACGTGGCAAACCCGAGAGAGGGCACCCTCAACGCGGTGACGATCATCCCCGAGGCCGACGGCGTGGAGTTCTCGCCGAAGGAGTATTACATCGGCACCATGGAGTGCGACGAGATATTCACCATCGACTTCGATCTCAAGTCTCCGTCGACGGCGGAAAAGGTCGATCTCGGCTTCAAGGCACGGTTCAAGAACGGGGATACCTGGCACGAGTCCGAGGTCTACACCACCACCCTGAAGGGCGGGGCAGAAGCCCCGACCGACGCCAGAGGACCGCCCGGCCAGGGCAAAGCCGGGACGACGACTGCCGCGGCGGCTATCCTCTTGCCGACGGTGATCGGAGGCGCTTACTTCTGGCGGAGGAGGATGAGGAGGCCTTGACTTCATCCTCGACGCTGAACGGAGAGTGAGGTCCCTTGAGACTGGACGATATGCTCCAGTACGTCCTCTTGAGCTTCAAGGCCGATCGGAGGAGGGCCTTGATGTCGAGCCTCGGGATCATCATCGGCGTAGTCTCGATAATCGCCCTCCTCTCGGTGGGCCAGGGGCTCTACGGCGGCGTCAACGAGCGGTTCGGCGACCTCGACATGGACCTCATCACCGTGATGCCGGGATCGGGGATGGGGATGGGCCCAGGAGAGCGGCCCGCCTCGACCCCCGAGGAGCCCGCCGAGTTCGACGATAAGGACGTGAAGATCATCGATAACGTCCTGGGGGTCAAGGACGTATACCCCCTCAAAACCACCAGGGCCCTCCTCTCTTTCCGGGGCGACAACTCTTCGGTGAGCGTCATCGGGATATCGCCCGAGGAGCACGACGACCTGAAGGACGTGGTGGCCCGGGGCCGGTTTTTGACCGGCTCCGACTACAAGGCTGCCGTCGTCAGCTCCGATATCGCCGAGGACTTCTTCAGGATGGACATATCCCCGGGAAACCAGATCAGGCTCTACATCGGCGATGAGGACCGGTATATGGACTTCAAGGTGGTGGGGGTCCTGGAGGAGGATGGGGATCCGACTTACGCCTCAGATACGGCCATTTACATAACCCACAAGGCGATGGACGACCTCCTCGACGTCGAAGATTATCATTACGACAGCATCATGGTGAGGGCCGAGGACCCGGCCGAGGTGGAGGCGTTGGCAGAAGAGATCGAGAAGGATCTGGCCAGGATTCACAGGGACGAAGCCTACAACGCCGAGGCGCTCTCGACGAGGTTTGAGTCGATGCTGGAGGTGCTGAACATGATCAAGTACGCCCTGGCAGGGATCGGCTCCATATCTCTCATCGTGGGGGCGATCGGCATATCCAACGTCATGATGCTGACGGTGAAAGAACGAACCCATGAGATCGGCGTGATGAAGGCGATCGGGGCCACAACCTGGGATATCAGGACCCTTTACCTCTTGGACGCGGGGATGCTCGGCCTTGCCAGCAGCCTGGTGGGCATACTACTGGGAACCGTCGTCTCAGACTTCGTGGGCTCGGTGGCGAATATACCCCAGGAGGTGACGCTCACGTCCGTGGCCTTCGGCCTCATCTTCGGCGTTTTGATCACCACCGTCGCCGGGATCTACCCCGCCAACAAGGCGGCACAGCTCGACCCCATCGAGGCTCTCCGGGCGGAGTGAGGGATGAGGGAATAGCTCAGGGTTCGAGATATCTAGGCCCGCCCCGAAAGCTCTCTGGAGAGATGTATCGCTTCGTTTTCCTCCTCTCCCTCCCCAGAGAGCCGGGACGGCGGGTCCGGCTAATATCTTGTAAAGAATTGTATATAATTGCTACAGATCCCTGATCATCTGACGGTAGAAATGAGGCTTGAAAATGACGGATATCAAATTCAACCGCTTGTTGCACAGGATCAACAGGATCTCCGCCTGGGCGCTCTTCGTCCTGATGATCGCGTACATCGTCACAGGATATGCCTGGAGCGAACGGATAATAATGAGCCCCCGCGAGGCGATCTACTGGCATACTAACCTGGACCTGTACCTGGTATTCTTCTTCCTGGTTCACGTTCTCATCAGCGCCAGGTTCGCCCTGAGGAGGCACGGAGTGAAACACCGCCTTGTGAGCTCGGCCCTCCTGATCCCGCTCTGGTACTTGCTTGCGGCTGAAACTACCGCCTGGTGAAACACCGCCTTGTGAGCTCGGCCCTCCTGATCCTGGGCCTCGTCGCCTTCATGGCGGTCTTGCAGATCTCGTGAAGCCCTCAGGCGACGGCCAGGTCTCCCCTTTACAGAGGTTACAGCCCCGCCCCGAAAGCTCTCAGGCGAGTTATCCTCCCTTCGGCTCATCCCTCCACATCCATCGCCGGGAGCCGGGAACGCGGGATCGGGACTTCCTGTGGCGCGGATCGTCTACGGATGATTCTACAGACTCAGGGGCCCGCCGACCTCGACGCGGTTCTTTCGTCTTTAAAAGCCACCGACGAGTCAGAAAATGACCGACGTCAAGGCGCTGAGCGAAATTCTGGGCCTCTCCGCCGATCGTTATCTCCTCAATCTCCTCCCTTCTTCTTCTTTCCTCGTGCTCCTCCTAATTTCACAACCAAAAGCGGTATCCTCAGAAAAGGGGGTCGGGAAGTTCCGGCTCAGCAAAAAGGGGGGTGTGGCGATGGGCCTCCTAAAAAGCCCCACAAAGTCTCCCAAGCAACCCCCACCCCAGAGTCCCACCCAAGCGTCCTTGGAGCACAGGATCAGGTTTTGGTGTACCTGCCAATGCTGACTATCATGCCTTCGGGGTCGACCTCTCGGTAAACCAATTCCATCTCGGTGGCCGAGATCAGCTTCCCATCGAAGTAACCGTCCTCGTCTACCATGTAGACCGTCTCATTGTCGAAGCTGATCACACCGAGAATCGCTTCGGAGTTTTCGGGATTTGCGTTCGAGATTCTCTCGCCAGCAAACCTCTGGCCGTTCTGCTCCTCGATTATAAGGGTGAAGTAGCCCTCGTCCCTGTAGCTCAGGTCCTCTGAACTCGTCTCTGGGGAATAGTCGCTTGATCCCAATCTCACTCCATAGTGGACGCCAGTCCAGTTTCCCACCAGGTCCGGTACATCCTCGGCCCCCGCCACGACCGGGACCAAGAGGAGGGCGGCCAACACCAAGATCGATGCCAAAATCTTAATCATTTTTTCATCACTCCGCGCAATTGTCATCCTATTAGAACGAACAATAGAATATTGTACACTTCAATATAAAACCCTTTTTAGCTAGGTCCCAGCGGGCGACGCAGAAATTTGGACGGCTGGGAGGAGGGGCGACGAAATCGAGATATAGAAGGGGCGCGAATTTTCGCGGGGGTGAAAAGGACGGCGGACGAAGGGCGAAAGGTGGTGAGGGCCGAGGAGATCCTGGCGAAGATCGAGCGGGGTGAGGATATAGAGTTCAGAGATAAGATCATCAAAGGTGATCTGGATCTGAGCAGACGTACTATTTCATCAAAGATTAAGATTTTAAACTCGGAAATCCATGGAAGATTAATTTTTATCAACACCATTTTTTTAAAATCCGTCGAGTTTAGTCACACGAAATTTACCAATTCAGTTCTATTTAAAGATGTTACGTTCATCGAATTTACTGATTTTTTAGAAGCTACGTTCAATGGAAAAGCCAATTTTGAGTATGTTCGGTTCTTCGGAAATGTAAGATTTATGATGTCCAAATTTGAAGATAGCGCCTACTTTGAACATACGCATTTCGGATCGAAATTTAGTTCTTATGGACGATCCTTGTTTACAGGTGCCTGTTTCGATCAAAACGCCGATTTCGCATACACAGATTTTTGGAGGAGAGTCGTATTTAATTCAGTTAATTTTGGCGGAAAAGCTGGTTTCATGTTAACAAAGTTTCATAATGGAGCTATCTTTAAAGTCACTCATTTCAATAAAAGCGTTTATTTCAGTAAAATAGAATTTAATATAAAAGCCTGGTTCTTGAGAACGAACTTTGAAGAAGATGTCGCTTTCGAGAACGTTGTCTTCAATGGAAATGCCGATTTCATAGATGTTCGGTTCGATGGGTATGCTGACTTCGAGGGCGTCAGGTTCAACTGGTATACCAAATTCATAGATGGTAAGTTTGAGGATGACGCAAAATTTAGAAAAGGCAGTTTTGGCTATCAAAATGTATGTTTTCCTGGTGAAAGGTTCTGCTCGAATAACAACTTAGATAATACTAACATAAATGTAGACTTTCAGCGTTCTAAGTTCGAAAGAAGTGTCTACTTTGAACAAGCGAAGTTCTATGGTGATGCGAATTTTTCGAATGTTTGGTTCGGGAACGAAGAGACCAGATTCCAAGGCACTCGATTTAAAGGTGATGCTCAATTCATCGGGGCAACATTTCCAGGATATACAAATTTTATGGATACTTGGTTTAAAGCAGATGCGGATTTTGCAGACGCTAAGTTTAAAGAAGACACCAGATTTGACGACGCTCAGTTTGATAAACGTCTAATTCTAACAAGGGCAAGGATTAACATAATAACACTCAATAATATCCGATTAAAGCAAGAATCAGATATCCTTTTGAAAGAGGCCATTTTTACTAGAATGTACATCAAATGGGATGTTCTTAAAAAGCATTTGAAATATCAATATGAAGACGGCTATGACTGGGCCACATATTCAGCATTAGTAAAAAATTTTAGAGATCTGGTAAAATTCGATGACGCAGAAGATTGTTACTACGACTTCAGGAAGAGACATCAAAATACCAAAAACTGGTTCACAGAAAATGCTAGTCGGAAAAGCAGATTTAATTTATCCAAATTCTATGATTGGATTGCCTTAAAATTATGTGGATATGGTACTGAATTATGGAGACCTTCAATTTTGGTCCTGATCTTCGCGATATTAACATTGGCATTATATAATATATGTGGCCCGAATTATCCGTGGACTATATGCTCAGGACTCGTTCTTAGCGGAGTAGCATTTCCACTATTCATCGTCGTCCTAGCCCGAAAATTGATCCGATGATCGGCGATCTCGCCCCGCCTCTCACCACACCTTCAGATCGATGCTCTCGATCCTCAGCATCCTCCCCTCGGAGTGGACGATCATCCCCGAGTGGACCTTCTGCATCATGCAGTGCTCGGGAAGAAAGCTCACCGTCTCGCCGACCTCGGGAATTCGGCCCCTGCTGACGATCCCCTCGAAGGCCGCCACCATGCAGACCCCCACGTCCTTGGGGGCGAAGCTCTCATCGCCGAGGAGGTGACGTGGCCCCACCATGTGGACGGTGACCAGGCCGTGATCGATCTTTATGATCTTGCCGAAATGAGTCACCGGGCAGCCGAGGGGCCGGTAGCGGAGGACGTCTCCGACCTCGAGCTCCGCGTCCCGGTCGAAGGGGTGGATGTCCTCGCGGCAGGAGGGCTCGCCCGGCAGCGGCGCCAGGGCGAAGTCTGCTGCGAGGCCGTCGATGACGCCCCGGATCTCGGCATCGGCATCGGCATCGGCACCGACCTCCTCACCCGCTCGCCCCTCTCGATCTTTCATCTCACTTTTAAGCCGGGGGAGAATCACCTCGATCTTTTCCCTCTCGGCGAGGTGCTTCTCCTGGCTGAGGTAGGCGCAGAAGTCGAGGTCCTGGCCTTTCAACAATGCCTTGGCGAACTCCCGGCAGTTCTTGAACCCGCACTCACCACAGTTGAAGCCGGGCAGAAGCTTTGCGATCTCCTTCTCCTTCATCCTGCTCACACCTTCCGCTCACACCTCAAAGGTTTCACTAATTCGCAAAGCGTCTCATCTTCTTTACTCCCCGGAGTACTCCATGAATCCATCCAGGTGGCGGAGAACCCCCCGGTGGTGCTCCTTCGACACCCGTAGCTCCCCGGTGCAGAGGGTGCATATCGCGAGAGGCGGGTTGTGCCGCAAAAGCATGTTCTCGCCGACCTCATGACTGTTTCTTATCAGCTCGGCGAGCTCTGCGGCGCCCTTGCCGGAAAGGCCGTTCGCCTCGACGATCCTGCAGCGGGGGTTCGCCTCCAAAATCCTCTCCCGGAAGACCTCCCTCTCGGCCTGGGATACCATGTCCCCCTTCGTCACCACGACGACGTCCGCCGTCGTTAGAAGCGGCCCCACCTTCAGGGGCGCGTTCGGCCCCGTCGTGACGTCGATGACGCATACCGCAAGACACGAGTCGGGATAAGGGGCGCACCGCAGGCAGAGCCCCGCCGTCTCGTTCAGGAGTACGTCGGCCTCCTGGCCTCTCGCCCACTCAAGCATCTCGTCGACGTTGTAGATCGAGTAGTGGTCGGGACACATGTCCTTTGCGAGGCCCACGGCTACGGGCACATTGAGGCGCTGGAACCTCTTGTCATCCTCGGTCCAGAGACAGTCGATCTTGACGACGGCGGGCCGGAGCCCCTCCCTCTGAAGGCTCTTTGCCGCGTGGATCAGAACCGAGGTCTTGCCGGAACCAGGGGTTCCCGCGATCACCACCAGCTTCAAAGCGCGGCCCCCACCACCTCGCCCCGCCGAATCGTCTCCCGGAGGTTCATAAGCCAGTCGTCGACTTTGGCGAGATCCTCGCAGACCTTCTGCTCTTCAGAACTCGTCTCGATCACTCTCACCATCCCGCCGTTCTTCATCACCACCCTCCTTGATGTCATCAATGCGAGCATCGGGTCATGAGTCACGACGACGACGATCTTCCCCTCTCCCGCCAGAAGCTGCAGAGCCTCCTTCTTCTTGATCCCTGCGTTCTCTATCTCGTCGATGAGAACGATCGGCGAATCGCTGATCACGGCGATGTCAGCGGTCATGAGAGCCCTGGACTGGCCGCCACTGAGGATCGTCAGATGATGGTCGGGATGGACCGGCTCGCCGGTGAGGGTGTTTGCAAGCTCTATCACCCGGTCCACGACCTCGGGCGACCTTCCCCGGCTCTTGGCGTGCATCCGGAGAAACTCCTCAACGGACATGTCGGCGAGAAAGTGCATGTTCTGAGAGAGCTGGGCGATCAGCTTCTTTCGGGGGTCAGACCTCGTCTCCGCCCGGGGCTCGCATCCGTCGATCAGGATCTTTCTGCCCGACGGCGTGTCTCCCGCGGCGAACTGCTCGATGTCGGCTATGAGAGAGCTCTTCCCCGAGCCCGTCGGCCCGACGATCCCTATGATCTCGCCCCGTCGCATCTCCAGACTTTTCACCTGGTCCGGGTTTCCGCTCTTGTCGAAGCCACCGATTATGGTGAGCTTGCAGGCCCGATCTTCGGTCATGGTTCAGCCCCTCCCTCCCAGAATATCGTCAATCTCGGCCAGAAGGTCGTTGTCATATGATGAATGTGATGCCGATGAGAGGGCCGATGGCTCGGCCTTGATGTCGCATTTGAGCATGAACATCTCCAGTTCCTCCTTAGCCCGGGAGACCCCGCCCCCGGTTATGTTGAGCAGCACAAGATCGCTCTTTCCGACCGTCCCTGATCTGACGGCCTTCTCGAGGGCTGCGACGGCGACCGCCGCCGCAGGGAGGATGTCGATCTCCTCGGCCTCCTCGAAGAGCCTCTGGGCCTCTTTTGCCTCCTGATTTTTGATCCCGTAAACCTCGCCTCCGGTCTCCTCCAGGGCCTCCTTCACTCCGCCTTTGACGGCGTAAGGAGGCCTTCTGTTGAAGAGTACGTCGTCGAACATCCCTTCGGGACACAGGCCCGGCTCCATCTTCGAGCCGGTCCAGGAGGCATAGATCGGGGCGCAGGGGCTGTTCTGGGCGAGATGAAGTTTTGGGAGCCGCTGGCCGAAGCGACCGTCCTCGATCAGTCGAAGGGAGGCCTCCCAGGCGGCGATCCCGCCGGTGCCGCTCCCGACGGCCTGGAAGTAGTGTTTTGGAAGGGCTTCAATCGAAAGGACGCCGTCGAGCATCACGACGCCCATCCCGTCCCTCCGGGCGACGTTCCTCGCCCCGCCCTCCCCAACAAACCGGTGGTGAGCAGACAGCCGTGCCGCAAAATCGATCGCCTCGGTGTAGTCGCCGTTCACCGATATCACGCAGATGTTGTCTGAGGGCTTCTCGGCGATCCAGAGCCGGTCGAGGCCCGTCGTCGGCACGACCAGGATCAAGGGCTGGTTTGCTGCTGAGGCTGCCTGGGCGAAGGCCCGAGCGGTGTTTCCCGCCGAGGAGACCACCAGAACCTGGTCGTCCTCCCTCTCGATCATCCTCTCCACGGTCGGCGGAGCTTCCAGATCCTTGAAGCTGCAGGTGGTCATCCTCGCCCCCCTCTCGGGCCAGTAGCCGCTGAAGCTGACGTAGAGGTTCTCAAGGCCCAGCTCCCTTGCCAACCCCTCGCTCCGGTAGGTGACGGGCTTCTCTCCCGCACCTCGGAGGGGCTCTTTCACCGGCAGCCAGTCGAAGAACTTCCAGAGGCCTGGAAGATCGTCCCTGAGGGTGAGCCTTTTTGTGACGTACTCGGTTCTGAGGAGGGAGTCATCGTTTTGACAGGCGAGGGCGTGGGGCGGCTGCACCCGCTCGCAGCCCAGGCACCTGACCAGATATTCGCCCATGGGAATGCTTCGGGCAGTGGCAGATATAATGTTTTCTGTTTTGGTCAATATTTTGGCCGAAATGTGAAATAATAAATCTGACAAATGGACAAATCGGCCATATTATCGGTCCATTACGGGCGAGCCTGTAAAGACGTTCCAGAAAGACCAACGAAAATATGTGGACCGGGTCTGAAGTTTCGGCTTCAGACCCCAGCCTCCTCAAGGGAGAGCCTCGCCGTCCCTCTTCCCACGTTGTGTCTTATCGTCAGGGAATCGGAGCTGGACATCGACCAGATTATGTCGACGGTCTGGCCCGGCCTCAAGGCCTTGTCAAACCCGTCTGCGGTGTCCATCTTCCTCTCAAACTCGATCACCGTCCAGCCATCGAATTCTGCGCCGCCGGACTCCAGGATGTCGTTCGTCCCCCCGAGCTCTTCGTCCGGAGGGTGAGGTCCATAGATCCCCGTCGAGTAGAGGTCGAGGACCGTCGCCTCGCCCCTCGATACCCATCCCATGACCATGTCCGCATCCTTCATCGCCTGGGTCGGCTCAAAGCCTATCGCCACGAAACCTTCGGTCCTGCCCTCCAGGGCCAGGTAAAGGTTCTTGCCATCGTTCTTCCAGTGGACGATGTAGTTCCCGCCGGATAACGAGAGGGTTTTCGAGTACTCACCCTCGGAGATTATGCCGTCGGGGACCCACTCTCCGACGGGACCGGCCAGTTCAGCTGCGACCGTCTCGGTCGGCTCTGGGGGAACTGGCTCAGCAGGTTCGGTCAGATTAGCATCAATAACGGTCCCGCTCTGAAGATCGATCGAGGTCTCCTGGGCCGCCCCGAGCCGGAGGGCGAAGAGAGACGGCTCTTCTCCCACCCCGGCGGGCCAGACGATCGCGTCCCCTACGACGGCAGGCCACCCGTTGATCCCGGCAGGAGCTGTATGCTCGAATACCTCATCGCCCGAATCGGCCTTGAAGGCGTGGATGGTGCCGTCGTACTCAGCGGTGAAGACCAGGTCGCCTATCACCGTGGCTCCGCCCAAGGCCATCGTCTCAAAGAGCTTGATCCAGAGGATCTTGCCGGTGGCGGCATCGATGGCCACAAGCTCTCCGGTTCCGTTGTTGAAGTCGATCGTCGAGGTGTCTAAAGCCGTCGGGGTCCAGTCGGAGAACATGTTCACGACTGGCACGTAGAGGACGCCGTCGGCGTAGGCCATGGGGGTCTCAACCCCGCCCAAGACGCCCGGGTAGATCCTGGTGGTCCCGTTCGGCAGAACGTCCAGCTGGGCAGCCTCGTCGTACTCGCCCACCACCGTCGACCAGAGAACCTCGCCGGAGCTCCGGTTGAAGGCGTAGACCTTGCCGAGCTTTCCTGCCCCAAAGACCACCTTCTGGCTGGAGCCACCCACATCCAGCTTCGCCAGGATCGGTGATATCTGGAAGTCGTGGTCGAAGAGGTCGTGGGGAAGGACCTGACAGAACCATATCATCTCGCCTGTGGCGTGATCGAGGGCCATCATGCTGTCGGTGTAGAGGTTGGGCCCTGGCCTGCTGGTGCCGCTCGGCCACTCCTCGGTTCCGGGGAAGGGGGCAGGATTTCCGATCCCCCAGAAGGTGGCCCCCGAATCGATGTCGATGGCTGGCGGATACCAGCACCCACCGCCGCTGTTAACCCCCCTGTTCCCCCAGAGGTCGGGCGAATCTACGGTGGAGAAGTTCCATACGGCCTCGCCGGTCTCGGCGTCGAGGGCGTAGATGACGCCTATCCCTCCCGGCGCGTAGAAGACATCCCCGGTCCCGGGAACGGTGGAGAGGTAGACGAGGCCGTCGTAGACGGTGGGCTGGATGTCGATCCCCGTGGTGTTGATCTCCGAGATCCTGGTCGACCAGATCTCGTCACCCGTCTCAGCATCGAGGGCGGCGACGTTGTAGAGGTCTTTTGCGACGAAGACCTTGCCCCAGCCCAAGGCGGGACCGTTGGGGCCGACGACTTCAGAGACGTTGTAAAACTTCGACCATATGACATCGCCCGTCTCCAGATCCAGGGCGAAGACGTTGCATCTTAAGTCCTGGAAGTAGACCATGTCCCCGGCGATGATGGGGTTGCTCGCGGCAGCGCCGTAAGCCCCGATCCCAGGGATGGGAAAGGACCAGGCGACCCCCAGATCCGATACGTTCTCTGAAGTTATCGCGGAATCGAGGGTGGACCTGGTGTTCTCGTAGTCCCTGTTCGGGAGGGGCCAATCCTCGGCGTGATCCGCCACCTCCGGCGGGATCGAACCACTTGTGCCATCGGCCAGGGCCGACGGGACTGCGATCAGAATTAAGGCTGCTAACAGCATCAAAACTTCAATCGATTTGCCAGCTTTCGTCAAAGACGATCACCTCTGCGATCACTTATATTCAGCCTTGCCTCTTCATTTATTTTTCCCTGATATCGAGGATTTGGCGATCGTCATAATTATTGGCGAGCTTCCGACTCCTTCCCGGACAGGGGCAGGGTGAAACAGACGGAGCAACCTTTGCCCTGCTCTGACTCAATCCATATTCGTCCGACGTGAACCTCGACTATCCTTTTGACGATGGCAAGGTCGGCCCCCGTGCCGTTGCTCTTCCTGTAGATTTTATAAAATAAGTTCTGGGCCCGGCCATGGGCCGAGCCGGATCGATTCGCAAAAAGTGGCCAGCAGAAGCTGGCCATAACCGATTTGGCTACTTCTCCCCCTCTATCCAGTATTCGACCTTCTCGGGGTTGTTCGATATCCACTTGGAAGCGGCCTCCTCTTCAGGCATCCCGTTCTCGATATCCATCATCACTGAGGATATATCTTCCTGAGTCCAGGTGAACCTCTCAGCAATGGCGTAAACACCGGGCTTCTCTTCCTTCAGACCCATCCGGGCCAGGGTCGTGGCTTCGTCCCCGGTCCCGTAGGCCTTGAGGGGATCTGCCAGGTACTTCAGGTCCCAGCGGTTGAAGGTCCAGTGGGGCGACCAGAGGGTGACCACGATCCAGTCTTCGTCGTCGATGGCCCTCTTGAGAGCCGTCGCCATCCCGGCGCTGGAGCTGGCCTCAAGCACGTAGTCGAGATCGTAGATCTCGATGGCATTCTCGGTGTTCTGCATGATCCCAGCTCCGGGATCGATCCCCACGATCTCGCCGCCGAACTCATCCTTGAACTCGTTCAGCTCCTCGATGGAGTCGATGGTGACGTAGACGGGCACCACAAGGCCGCACCTGCACCCTTCGAGGTTAGGCCCGACGTAATCGATCTCATCCTTATAGATCTCCCAGTAGTTCTTCTGGGTCTCGGGAAGCCAAGACGATATGGTCAGGTCGAACTCGCCGTTGGCGAGCCCCTGGTAGAGGGGGCCTGCGTCCACGGCGATGATCTCGACCTCGTACCCTGCCCTCTCGTATACCTGCTTCAAGACGTTGGTGCTGGCGATCTCGCCGTCCCAGAGGACGTATCCTATGGAGACCTCGCCCTGAGCCGCCTCGACGGTGTCGCCGCCTTCGGTACAACCGGAGACGAAGATCGCCATCAGAGCTACCAATCCGACAAATAACAGCGTTATCTGAGTTTCTTTCAAGCTATCACATCCATGCGATTCTATCCATTCTCGAATAAATAAGAATAAATTAAAAATTCATCCTCTGGTCAGGCTCCGGGTGATCCGGTCCAGAACCATGGCGATGATCACGATGGCGAGGCCAGCCTCAAATCCGGTGCCTATGTCCACCCTCTGAATCCCGACCAGAACCTGGTAGCCGAGCCCCCGGGCCCCGATCATGGCCGCGATTACCACCATCGAGAGGGAGAGCATTATGCACTGGTTGACTCCAGCCATGATCGTAGGCATGGCCAGGGGGAGCTGGACCTTAAGGAGCTTCTGTTGCGGGGTGGAGCCGAAGGCCTCCGCCACCTCCACCAGGTCTCCTGGTACCTGGCGGATCCCAAGGTTGGTGAGCCTGATCGTCGGAGGCATGGCGAAGACCACCGTGGCTATGATCCCAGGAACGTTCCCCAGGCCGAAGAATATGACTGCGGGGATCAGGTAGACGAATGAGGGCATCGTCTGCATCAGGTCCAGGATCGGCGTGATCATGCCGTTGGCAGCATCGCTCCTGGAGCAGAGAATTCCGACGGGTATCCCTATCACCAGGGCTACGAGGGTGGAGGAGATCACCAGCGCCAGGGTTTCCATCGAGAGGCTCCAAAGCTGCATGCTCTCGATCAGAAGGAGGCCTACCAGGGTGCCTGCGGCCAGCTTCAAGCTTCGTTTGCTCACAGCCCATACGAAGGCCGCGATGACCAGGGCCATGGCCAGGGGCGGAAGAAAGAGGAGAAGGTCCCTGAGCCCCTCGACGAGAGTGCCGAGGACGGTGCTCAAGAGGTCGAGGAGGCCTCCGAAGTGAGACTCCACCCAGTCGACGGCCATCTCCACGCCGTCTCCGAGGGGGATTCTAGGCAGCTCCATTCTCAGCCACCCCCGGGGTCAGGGCGTCCAGAAGCGCCACGTGGCCTATCATCCCCACGAGAACCCCTCGGTCGTCAACCACGGGCAGAGGGTGAGGGCTGCCCGCCACCAGGGATATCAGCTCCGCCACAGGGGTCTCGGGAGAGACGAGGGGGGAGTCGAGGACGAGGACCTCCTCGAATCTTCTGCCCGTCTCGGCGATCTCTCTCGCCTCCTCCTCTCTGAGAACGCCCCTAAACTCCTCCTTCCTGCTGGTGACGAAGGCGAAGCTCTTCTTTCTCTTTCTCATCCGCTTGAGGGCGGCCTCGGGGGTCGAGTCGGAGAATATGACCGGCTCAGCCCGTTTCATCACCCCCTCTGCGGTCAGGACCTTGGCCATGTTGACCCCGGCCACGAACTTGGCTACGTACTCATCGGCGGGGCTGGTCAGGATCTCCTCGCCGGTACCGATCTGGATTATGGCGCCGTCCTTCATCAGGGCGATCCGATCTCCGATGTGAAGCGCCTCGTCCAGGTCGTGAGAGACGAAGATGATGGTCTTGTTCACCTTGTCCTGGAGGTCGAGGAGCTCGTCCTGCATCTCTCGCCTTATCAGGGGGTCGAGGGCGCTGAAGGCCTCGTCCATGAGGAGAATGTCGGGATCGCTGGCTAGCCCCCGGGCGAGCCCCACCCTCTGCTGCATACCACCGCTGAGCTGGCTGGGCAGACTCTCCTCGTGCCCCTCCAGCCCCACCAGCTTCAGGACCTCGGCCGCCTTAGCCAGCCGCTCTCCCTCGGGGACTCCCTTCACCTCCAGGCCGTAGGCGACGTTCTCGATCGTCGTCCGATGGGGAAAGAGGGCGAAGTTCTGGAAGACCATGCCCAGCTTGGTCCTTCGGACCTCACGCAGCCGCTGGGGTGACATCTCCATTACGTTCTCGCCGTCGATGAGCACCTCTCCTGCAGCGGGCTCAAAGAGCCGGTTGATGCACCGGAGGAGGGTAGACTTGCCGCTCCCTGAAAGCCCCATCAGTACGAAGATCTCGCCCTCGGCGACGTCGAAGCTGGCGTCGTAGACGCCGATGATCTGGCCAGTTCTCTCGAAAATTTCGTCTTTGGTAAGCCCCTCTTCCAGGTGGCGCAAGGCCTCACCAGGCCGCCCCCCGAAGATCATTGATAAATTTTGAACACTAACTTTGATATTTTTGCCTTCAGAAATCATCTAAAACCTCGTTTTAATATCCAATATGTGCTTGAGTTTACTTTCGTTTTAATGTATATTAAGCGTTTCTATGTATTTTGATTAGTTTTGTATTTTTAAAAAATGATATCTTATATAATTGTAGTTTGTATATAATGTTAATGAAACATGTCATGGTAGCTCATGAAGCGGATATGCAGTTTACAATCCCGTGTAATAATATAAAAGAATGGAAAGTTGACTGCCATCCTCTTCAGTCCGCCACCAGCTCCGCCTCGAGGGGATAGACCCCGTTCTCGTCGTGGACCTCTTTTCCGTGGAGGGGGGGGTTGAAGACGCAGGCGAGCTTTAGGGGGGTCTTGGCCCGCAGGAGGTGGCGGTCGTGCTGGTCCAGGACGTAGATGGTGCCGGGGGCGATCTTGTAGATCTTGCCGCCGTTTTCGCCTACTTCAAGTCCGGCTCCGCCGTCGCCCTCCATCGCATCACCGACCTTTCCGCCATCTTCTGCTTCAGAGCCTGCCATTTCTTCGAGGATCTCCACCTCCCCCTCGCCCTCGATGCAGTAGACCGATTCGAGATGGTTTTTGTACCAGATGTGAGTTTCGGTCCCGGGATAGATGGTGGTTATGTGGAAGGAAAAGCCCATCCCGTCCCCTTTCAGGAGGAGCCGGGTGCTCTCCCAGTTCTCGGCCACCACCCGCCGGTCGGTGCTCTCAGCCTCTTCGAGTTTTCTCACAATCATGCCAAGACCTCCATCCAGAGCTTCTCCACATCTTTATCCAGAGCCTCTTCTGGGATCTCTGATAGAGCCTCGATCACCGACTCCTCCAGAATGGAGAGGCCTCGTTTCAGCTCGTCATCTCTGATGGTTAGGGGGATGAGGCACTTTAGAACCTGGTCTAGTGATCCGGAGGTCTCCATGATCAGCCCCTTCTCGAAGGCCAGAGCCGATATCCGAGCGGCTAGATCGCCGCTGGTGCAGTCGAGGGCCTGCATCATCCCTCTTCCCCGGGCGGAGAGGACGCCTCTCTCGTCCAGGTCGACGAGCCTCTCCAGACTCTCCCGGACGATCTCACCCTTCCTCTTCACCTCCCTCTCGAAGGTGTCGTCTCTCCAGTACTCCTCCAGGGCAGCCCGAGCAGTGATGAAGGCGAGGTTGTTTCCCCGGAAGGTGCCGTTGTGCTCTCCAGGCTTCCACTGGTCGAGCTCGGGCTTCATCAGGACCACCGAGAGAGGAAGTCCGTAGCCGCTCAGGGACTTGGAGAGGGTGATGATGTCCGGCGAGATCCCGGCCTCCTCGAAGCTGAAGAAGGTCCCGGTCCTTCCGCACCCCACCTGGATGTCGTCGACGATCAGGAGGATGTCGTGCTTTCGGCAGACCATCTCCAGGGAGCGGAGCCACTCGCTCTTTGCGACGTTGATCCCTCCCTCGCCCTGGATCGTCTCCACGATGACGGCCGCGGGATGGTCCAGGCCGCTGCTCCCGTCGGTGAGCATCTTGTCCAGGTACTCGGTGGTGTCGATCTCATCGCCCATGTAGCCGTCGTAGGGCATGAAGGCCGTCCCCTGGGGCTGCATGCCGCAGCCTTCCCGGAAGTGGCTGTTTCCGGTGGCCGCGACCGACCCCATGGTCACTCCGTGAAATCCGTTGGTGAAGGAGACGATCGTCTGCCGCCCGGTGACGTTTCGGGCGATCTTCATCGCCGCCTCAACGGCGTTTGTCCCCGTCGGCCCTGTGAACTGCATCTTGTACCTCATACCCCGGGGCGAGAGGATCAGAGACTCAAACGCCTCCATGAAGGCCCTCTTCGCCTCGGTGACCATGTCCAGGCCGTGGACGATCTGGTCGGCCTCGATGTACTCCATCAGCTTCTCTTTCAACGCCGGGTCGTTGTGGCCGTAGTTGAGGGCCCCTGCTCCGGCGAGAAAGTCGATGTACTCGTTTCCTTCTTCGTCCGCCAGGGTGGACCCGGTGGCTTTCGAGAATACCACCGGGAAGTGGCGACAGTAACTTCGAACCTTTGACTCAAGACGATTTATGGTGCTTATATCATTCATAATTATATCACCCGTTCAAGCGAGAACGGTCCTATGCGGAAAAGGTGTTCCGCTTCGTGGTTTTCCTGCCCAAAATGCTCGGTGGAGAAGCAGGACGCTACAGTGCATCGAGCCTTCAGATCTCTGGCGAGGGTTGTGAAGAGCCTCTGAGATGCATCGTTGGAGGGAGTTATCGTCGTCTCCAGAAAATTGCATCTTTTGGCTGCAGGCCTTCGCAGAGCCTCAGTGAGAAGCAGCTTTCCCAGGCCCCGACCTCTCATCTGAGGGTCCACCGCCACCTGCCAGACGAAGAATACGTCCTCTCGATCTGGAGGGCAGTAACCGGAGAGGAAAGCGACGATATCGCCGTCCAATTCGGCAACTATGCAGGTATCAGCGAAGTGATGGCAGAGAAGGAGGTAGCTGTAGACTGAGTTTCTGTCAAGAGGCTTGCAGGCCTCGACGAGAGAGAATATCTTCGACCCGTCGGAGACCTCCGGCTTCCGGAACACGAACTCTTTGCTCCCCCTCTGGCTCAAGCTATTTGAGCCGTCTTTTAATGATTTGTCATCAGTTTTGTTCCGCATTCTCCCGACTCCGGGGTGCTATAAGCAGAGCTTTGAGCGTAGCCCATCCCCAGCTTCTTTAGAATTATACGTATCTGCTTGGGGGTGTACTCTACGCCGAACTCTCTAGTTATGAGATTCTTGACCTCGCTGGTGGTCCAGCGGTCTCGCTGGATAAGAAGGACCTTCAACTGCTCTTTTTGAACTTCCGAGAGCTTTGTCGGCCTTCCTCCGCCATGCCTCGGTATCAAACCCTCGTAACCGCCTTCGTTCCACCGTTTCTGCCAGGTATATCCCACGCTCTTGGTTATGCCCACGAGGTGAGCTGAGGTCTCAACGCTGAAGCCCTGATACCGGTATCTGATGAAACGGAGCCTCTTCAGAATCCGGGCATATTTCTCTAGTTCTTTTATCCTGTGATCGAGCTCCTCGGGCGCCATATATCTGTGTATGGAGACCTGCTCAGGCTTGGGCATGGCAATACGGTTGAAATTAATACGTATTAAGTGTTTGGTTCTAAACAATTGATTTTGTTTTTAGGAAACCACAATTTATTTAACTTGGCTTTCCCTTCTGAAAAGCGTCTGCTCTCCGGCGAGAGGGAGGGCCGCAAAGCCTCGAAGTCGGGCCTGGGGCCTTCTGCTCTCCTCCCAAAAAGAATCCTTTGTTTTCGCCTGATCAGGATATGGAGCTCACGGCGTAATCGGTCCTCTTCCACCACTCGCCGTCCAGGACCGCTACCCTGTAGCCCATCGTCCTCAGGGCAAAGTAGAGGCTGCAGGCCTCGGGGGTTCCGTATACCATCTGGACCTTCTCCTCATCAATCCCCCTCCCCGAAAAGAGGGTCTCAAGCTCCCTGGCGCTCTTGAGGGTTCTGGCCTCGGGGTCGGAGTAGAGGTAGGAGGTCTTCAGATACATCGAGTTTGAGATGCGGATTGATGCGTAGTCGGAGAAGCTGGACCGTGTGTCCACTATCTGAACCCCAAGGCTTTCCTGAGCCTGGTCGAGCATCGACTCGTTGACCAGAAGTCCCTGCCTCAACGCAGAGGAGTAGTTGGACTCTTTCGGCCCGGGCGAGTTCGAGACCAGCTCCAGGTCGGAGAAGGCCTCGATGTCTCCGTCCAGACGGCTGAGGTTCTCGTGGCCCAGGCATTCAAGAGCCCAGAAAAGGTAGGCTGAGTCGTCGCCGTTCCCGTAGACCACGATCGGGTCGGTCTCGTTCACCCCCAGTCGGCGTAATTCAACGACCGCAACTTCGGGGTCCAGAGTTCCCTCGGGCCTCACCGACCTCCAGTAGAGGTTTCTCGCTCCCGGGAGGTGGCCCACCTCGTAGTCGGCGGGAGATCTCGCATCCAGGATGACCCGGCCATCAAGATCGTCTTCCGGATGGAAGAGAAGCTCCGGGGACGCGTACTCGGCGTCGGCGGTCTCGCTCTCACCGTTCTGACTTCTCGACTTCTGCGCCTGCTCTTGAAGGCTCCCGGGCGAAGACCCCGAGTCCGCCTGGTTTGGGCCGTTGTGGTACTGGTCCCACCACTCGTTGAAGTTGACCCAGTCGGGACAGTCTGGACAGCCCGGGGTGCTCGCCGTAGCGATGCTTGCAAGAATCGCCCCCACGACCAGAAATGAAATCGCTGATATGGCTGCCCACCATAAGACTCCGGATCTACGAAGGCCCGATCGATGAAGGCTCGATCCACCGATGCGGCCCTCAGACCGCGAAATCGATCTCGAATTTGCGATGATGATCACTCCCCATTCCCCGCATTAAAATCAGCAGTTCTATTTGAGGCTGGCGAGCCGAAGGAACGGGAACCTATAAATAGAGAAAATCTTGTCCATCAAAGCAAAATAAAGTACGATATTGTACTTATTCATACATCAAAATCGTGCATCAAAATTAGGAGAGATTGAGATTGATCGGAAAGTCGGTAAGGATGGAGAGGATCTTCAACAGGGAGACGGAGAGAACGGTGATCATCCCCATGGACCACGGCGTCACCGTCGGGCCGATCCGGGGGATTAAGAACGTGAGGGGGGCAGCGGACCTCGTCGCCGCAGGGGGTGCGGACGCCGCCGTCGTCCACAAGGGCGCGGCCTCCTTCGGCCATAGGGGGTACGGCCGGGACCTGGGGCTGATCCTCCACCTCTCGGCCTCCACAAACCTCGGACCCGACCCGAACAACAAGGTAATGGTGGCGACGGTGGAGGAGGCTCTGAAGCTCGGCGCCGACGGGGTCAGCATCCAGGTGAACGTGGGAGCCGAGGACGAGTCCGCGATGCTCGCCACCCTCGGCGAGACCTCTCGGAAGTGTCAGGAATGGGGGATGCCTCTCCTCGCCATGATGTACCCCCGGGGCAAGAAGATCGAGGACGAGCACCGAACCGAATACATCGCCCACGCCGCTCGGGTCGGGGCGGAGCTGGGGGCCGACGTCGTCAAGACGAGCTATACCGGCGATCCCGACTCCTTCCGGGATGTGGTGGAGGGATGCCCCGTCCCGGTGGTCATAGCCGGAGGGCCCCGGACCGAGACGGAGGCGGAGTTCCTCTCGATGGTGTCCGACGCCATCGGCTCCGGAGCCCGGGGGGTCGCCATCGGAAGAAACGTCTTCCAGCACGCTGACCCCACCCTCATCACGAGGAGGATCTGCTCCATAGTCCACCGGAGCATGACGGCAGAGGAGGCCCTGGAGCTCGAGATGTAAAATCGGCTATTTATATAGAGAGAGAAACCTTTTGTCGATGAAACGTCCCGATGACGCCTTCGATGAAAGTTCCCTCCTGGAAGAGGCGAAGCCCATTTACGAGGGGAAAGACCCCGCCCACGACTTCTCCCACGCCCTGAGGGTCTATCGGATCGCGAGAGCGATCGGAAAGGCGGAAGGCGCGGACGTGCAGGTCGTTACCCTCGCGGCCCTCCTTCACGATGCCGGGTCCGGACAGAAGTCGAAGGATAGGTCCAGCGAGTCGGAGGAAAGAAAGCTCGCGACCGTTGAGAAATTTTTGAAAAAGAGATACCTTCCCGAGGATGTGATTAAGGGGGTTCTTTGCGCCATCCAGGTTCACAGCTTCTCGAAAGGGATAAAGCCCGTCACCCTGGAGGCGAAGGTCCTCCAGGACGCCGATCGGCTCGACGCCATCGGCGCCATAGGGATAGCCAGGGTATTTTTGACGGGCGGCGCCCTCGGCCGCCCCCTCTACAGCCCCGAGGACCCCTTCTGCAAAGAGCGGGAGCCGGACGACGGAAGGTGGAACCTGGACCATTTTTTCAAGAAACTCCTGTTGCTGGAGAACGGGATGCATACCGAGACGGGAAGGAGGCTTGCTCGAAGGAGGGGAGCCGTCTTGAGGAGATACCTATCTGACCTGGAGGAGGAGATCTCGAAAGGGATATAGGGAGAGAGGGACGACCAAAGAGAGGAAAGAAGAGACGGAAGGCGAAGGAGAGACGATAGAGGAAGACGGGCAGACGGAAAGGAGATGAGGGAGATGGAGAAGATGGAGCTTGTTTTGCACCCGAAGTCGGAGATCGATGCGAGGACGAAGAAACTTCAGAGCCGGATGGAGGACCTGACAGGAGCGATCCTCTTTCAGTCCGTGGACATGCTCTATTTCTCGGGGACGGCCCAGGAGGGGCTCGTCTACGTCCCCGCCGACCCGGAGGCGCGGCCCGTCGTCATGGTTAGAAAGAGCCTGGAGAGGGCGAGGGAGGAGTCGCCCCTGCAGGTCAGCCCCCTCAAGGGCCTCCGAAACCTCAAGGCGGATTTGGGAATACTTGAGGGGGCAAAAATCGGCCTGGAGCTGGACGTCCTTCCTTTCAACAACTACGCCCGGGTGAAGAAGGCCCTGGGGGACGCCGAACTTGTGAACGTCTCCGAGAGGATCAAAGAGATCAGGTCGGTCAAGTCGAAGTTTGAGATCCGGCTGATAAAGGAAGCGGCCCGGATCCTCGACGCCGGGATAGGCTCGGTCCCCGACCATCTGAAAGAGGGGATGGCCGAGATCGAGCTGGCGGCGAAGGTGGAGGCCGAGATGCGGGCCCTCGGCCACCAGGGCTCCCTCCGGTTTCGCAGGTTCAACCAGGAGCTCCCCATGGGCCACTTGATGGCGGGGTCGAATGCGGCGTATCCTAGCTTCGTCGCCTCGCCCACCGGCGGCGTCGGTCCATCCCTCCTCCAGCCTCAGGGGCCGGGCTTTCGAAAGATCAGGAAAAACGAGCCGATCCTCGTCGACTACGGCGGGGTCTACAACGGCTACACCGCCGACGAGACGCGGATCTTCTCCCTCGGCCCCCTTCCAAAGGAGCTGGTGGAGGCCCACGCCGCGGCCCTGATGGTCGAAAAAGCCGTCGCCGATGCCCTCCGGCCAGGTAGCTCCGGCCGCGAAATATTCGAGATCTCTGAGGCCAGGGGCGAGGAGCTGGGGTACAAAGACCACCTCGGCGGCCCCGCCGGCGCAAAGTGCGGCTTCGTCGGCCACGGTGTGGGCCTTGAGATCGATGAGTATCCGGTTCTCGGGCCCGTCGACCACGAGATTTTGCCCAACATGACCGTCGCCGTCGAGCCGAAGATGATCTATCCGGGGGTCGGCGTCGTCGGGATCGAGGACACCTTCCTCACCACCGAAGATGGACCTCTGAGGCTGACGAGGCTTCCTCAGGAGATATGGCGGGTCTGATCGGCGAAGGCGGCGCAAAAGCCGCTTTCAGCAACAGGCTGAAGGACTCCAGATCCCCGGGACTAGCTTCGTGGTCGGTCTGGCTTTATCCCTTTTATAGTATTAACTATTATAGCAATACTCATAAGCAATGAGGCAAATTCCCATCAAAATCGGATGATATCCTAAGGAGAAAGGGATTAGTTCGATACTCTCTCCTCCGAATCATCGATCCGTCTCATCCCATCCACCCCCCGCTCCCAGCCGAGAGCCTGCGGCATGGCGGCGGGCCCATTCGAGGTGACCTTCACAATGAACCCAATTGTCGAGATCGACTGGAACGAGGTCTGGAAAGATCAGATGAAGAGGAGCCGGGAGGCTAGCTCTGCGCGCGACTGCGCCCGCATCTGGGAGAGCCGTGAGAGCGCCCTCAAGTTCTGGAATACGTCCAAAGAGAACCGCCATCGCGTCGAAGAGACGACGGCGGGAACAAAGTTCACCCATGAATCAAGGGTCCTGGACATCGGGGCAGGGCCCGGAACCCTCGCCATCCCCTTCGCCAAGAAGGTCAGCCACGTCACCGTCGTGGAGCCGGCGGAGGGGATGATCTCGGTCCTCCGGGAGAAGATGGCCGAGGAGGGTGTGGAAAACATCGAAATCGTCGCGAAGCGGTGGGAGGATGTCTCCGTCGCCGACGACCTAGACCCGCCCTACGACGTGGTGATCGCCTCCTTCTCCCTGGGGATGCCGGACATCCGGGCGGCGATCGAGAAGATGATCGAGGCCTGCAACGGTTGGATCTATCTCTACCACTTCGCAGGAGAGACCCACTGGGACCGCGACTGCAAAGACCTCTGGCCGAGGCTCCACGGTCGGGATTACCAGCCCGGCCCCAAGAGCGACGTCCTATACAACGTACTCTATTCGATGGGGATCTACCCCCACGTCAGAACCTTCAGCCTGCGGCACAGCCAGAAGTTCGCCAGCATGGAGGAGGCGATGAACCACTTCCGCCACCAGTATCAGATATCGACGGAGGAGCAGGAGGCGATCGTGCGGGAGCACCTGGCCCGGGTTCTCAAGGAGGAGAACGGGGGCCTCGTCCTGCCCGCATCCTCGATCAGGGTCAAGATCTGGTGGGAGACGGGGTCAGGAGAGGAGGGTTCGGTCGGAAGGTGACCGAGCGGGGCAAAAAGTACTTCCTCTCGGAAAATCCTCTTCTCCGGCAGCCTCATGACGAAATCAAGCCAAATCCCAGATCCAGACCAAGAGCCCCAGTTCTCCCTCGCCTCCGACTTCGAGCCGAAGGGCTCCCAGCCCCAGGCGATAGATAAGCTCGTCAGCGGCCTTGAATCGGGAGAGAGGTTTCAGACCCTCCTCGGCGTCACCGGCTCGGGGAAGACCTACACCGTGGCCAAGGTCATCGACGCCGTCAAAAAGCCGACCCTGGTCATCGCCCACAACAAGACCCTGGCAGCCCAGCTCTACAACGAGTTCCGCGAGTTCTTCCCTGAGAACAGGGTCGAGTACTTCGTCTCCTACTACGACTACTACCAGCCCGAGTCCTACATCCCGGCAAAAGACCAGTACATCGAGAAGGACTCCTCCATCAACCCCAAGATCGAGCAGATGCGCCTCGCGGCGACGGCTTCGTTGATGTCCCGGAGCGACGTGATCGTCGTCGCCTCCGTATCCTGCATCTATGGCCTCGGAAACCCCGAGAACTTCCTCAAGATGGGCTTTGAGCTGAAGGTCGGAGACCGGATATCCCGCCGGGAGATCCTGGAGCGGCTTGTAGCGATCCAGTACGAGAGAAACGAGATGGAGCTGGCCCCGGGCCGGTTCCGGGTGAAGGGTGATACGATCGACCTCGTCCCCGGCTACTTCAACAACATCGTCCGAATCGAGCTATTCGGGGACGAGGTGGATCGGATATCCGAGATCGACCGGCAGACCGGCGCCCGTCGAGAGGAGATGAAGTACTTCTACGTCTACCCCGCCAGACACTACGTCATCCCCGAGGAGGAGCAGAAAGGGGCGATCGACACGATCCTGGGGGAGCTGGAGGAGAGGCTCCCGGAGCTTGAGATGCTCGAAGCCCACCGGCTTCGGCAGAGGACGCTCTACGACATCGAGATGATTGAGGAGACCGGAAGCTGCAAGGGGATCGAGAACTACTCCCGCCACTTCGACGGCCGTCGGCCCGGCGAGCCCCCCTACTGCCTCCTCGACTACTTCCCCGACGACTTCCTCCTGGTGATCGACGAGAGCCACCAGACGATCCCCCAGCTCCGCGCCATGTACAAGGGAGATCGGTCCCGGAAAAAAAGCCTCGTCGACTACGGCTTCCGGCTTCCCAGCGCCTACGACAACCGCCCCCTCCGGTTCGAGGAGTTCGAGCAGTTCATGAGACGAGTGATCTTCGTCTCGGCGACCCCCGGCCCCTTCGAGCTTGAGCGGTCGGCTCAGATCGTCGAGCAGATCATACGACCGACGGGCCTTCTCGACCCGGTCGTCGAGGTGAGGCCAGTGGAGGGTCAGGTCCGGGACGTGATGCTTGAGATCGGCCGGGTCGTCGAGACGGGGGATCGTGCTCTTGTGACGACGCTGACGAAGAAGCTCGCCGAGGAGCTGACAGACTATCTCGCCCAAAACGGGATCAGGGCTCGCTACCTCCACTCCGAAATCCAGACGATCGAGAGGACCGAGATCATCCGGGAGCTTCGCCTCGGAAAGTTCGACGTCCTGGTGGGGATCAACCTCCTCCGGGAGGGGCTCGACATCCCCGAGGTGGGGTTCATCGGGATTTTGGACGCGGACAAGGAGGGCTTTCTCAGAGACGAACGGAGTCTCATCCAGACGATCGGGAGAGCCTCTCGGAACGCAAACTCCCGGGTCGTTTTATACGCCGACAAATTCACCGACTCGGTCGCGGGCGCGGTACGAAAGACCGAGGAGAGGCGCGCCCTCCAGATGAGGTACAACTCCGAGCACAACATCGTCCCTGCGACGATAAAAAAGCCGATCCGGGAGAAGGTCGCCGAGATCACCGACACCCGGCACATCCCCAAGTCCGATATCCCGAACCTCGTCATCGAGCTGGAGGCCGAGATGAGAGCGGCCGCCGAGGTTTTGGACTTCGAGCGGGCTATCCAGCTGCGGGACATGATAAAGAAGCTGTAGAGATGAAGGTGACGGAAAATAGATGAAAAGGTGAAGGGAAGATCACCAACCCCTCACCCTAGAATTCTCCCCTACTTCAGCTCGTACAGGATCTTCATCGCCTTGGTGAAGGGTGGCATCCCCGAGGTGAGGAGGACCACCCTCAGGACGTCCACAATCTCGTCCTTTGTGACCCCAAACTCCTTCATGGCGCTCATAATCTGCTTCTTGGTCGCCCTCTCGTCAGAGGACGCTGCGGCGATCCCCAGGGCTATCAGCTTCTGGGTCCTGTAGTCGAGGACCTTTCCCGTGTACGCCGCCTCGTTCAGCCCGGTGATCGCCTCGTAAAGGTCGGGGTGATCTTTTTTGACGTGTACCATCCCTTCGCCGAAGAATACCTCTTCTTTCATCTTCAAGCCTCCTGCATTTACTTGGTCCTCTTATATTTTATATCTTTCTCAGCTTAATTTCTAGATCTCTTGTCGTGAAACGGTCTGACTTGATACCTCCCCACCACTCAGATGAAATTTGATTACTTACATTTAATTAATCTCACCCTCGCCTTAAAATAACCCTCCGTCATAAGAGTTCTCCAGCTTATTCTCCAGCTCATAGGGGGTTTTGCAGACGAGAGCCGACGATCCTCAAAACTGCGCTTTAAGTGAAGATCCTGGTTGCATAAGCTGTGAGATCCGAGGGGAGCTGATCTGCTGTGAGGACGGAGGAGAGCGGCGGCTCTTCGTCCTGAGCCAGGTTCCTTTCCTTCTCCTCACCTTCCTCGGGATGGGGATGGTGGGACTCGCGACGGGGATCTGGTGGCCCCTCCTCGCCTACGCGCTGGCAGGGGTCGCATTTCTCGGGCCTGTGGAGATGGCGGCCCTCTGCCGCCACTGCCCCCATTACGCCCGCGAGGGATCACGACTTCGATGCATCGGCCCAAACCCCTTCCCCAAGCTCTTCCCCTACAGTCCTCGCCCCCTTAGCAGGCTGGAGAAATCAGTCGTCATCCTCTCCTCCCTCTTTCTCTTCTCCTTTCCGCCGCTGGTCCAGGCTTACGGGACGGTGCATCTCTTCGTGAATGGGACCGGGCTCCCATCCCTGGGGATGGCGGGCGTCAGCCTGGCGACGGCGCTGGCCGCTCTCTGGTTCTTCCGCATACTCACCCGGCACTTCTGTCCGAGGTGCGTCAACTTCTCCTGCCCCTTCAACAGGGTGCCGGAGGAGACGGCCAAAAGGTACCTGGAGAAGAACCCAGCCATCCCAGCCGCCACGGAGAAGAAGGGGCGCTGTCCGTAGCGGGATCGGGGCGGAATAAAGCCCCTTTCCCGGACCAGAAGATCTCAGCCGCTTAGGTCTCAAGTCTTGTCGAGCGATGTCAATAAAATCTTAAGATAGGATCTGCAGCCCCCCAGAAATGAAAGCGAGCCACCGACCGCCGTCCCCAACCATCTCGGAACACGACAAAGTCTCGGAATTGATGATACAATAACAAGCGTCACATCCTTCATCGACTCGAAGTTATTATATACTTTCGAAATGAAATTATACCTCAGCAGTCGAAGATATGAACCGGCATTGAGCCGCTTCCGCACAGATCGAGGATCAGACGAGATATCTCAAATCAAGACGGAAGGTGATCAATAAATGGACGAATTCTCCGTTCTGGTGGGAGGGAGAGCCGGAGACGGGATAAATGAGGCCGGGATGATAATCGCCCGCCTCTATAACCAGCTCGGATACTGCCTTTACCAGTACCTCGACTACCCCTCCCTCATCAGGGGCGGTCACAACTTCGCCATAGTCAGGGCCTCGGACAAGAAGATCGGGGCCCATCGGGACGAGGTGGACTTTCTTCTGGCCCTAAACCAGGAGACGATCGACCGGCACAGGTGGCGACTTAAGGACGGCACCGTCGTCATCTACGACTCCGACGAGGTGAAGTCCCCAGTCGCCGGCGGCTTCGGACTTCCCCTGAAGACGATGGCGAAGGAGGCCGGGGCTCCAGCGATCGCCAGGAACGTGGGGCTCATCGGCGCCTTCTCCAAAGCCGCCGGGATCGAGGAGGAGGTTTTTGAGCAGGTACTGCGAAAGGAGATCCCTAAATCGATCGACGAGAACCTGGAGGTCGCCCGCCGGGGGCGCGACGGGATCGAGGGGGACGGAAGGAAGGTCGAGAGGAGGTCGTACCCCTGCTGCCCCGTCATCACCGGAAACGAGCTGATTGGCCTGGGCCTTCTTCGAGGCGGCCTCGACACTTACGTCGCCTACCCCATGACGCCGTCCTCCGGAGTTCTTCATTTCCTGGCGAAGGTCGCGGGCGAGTTCTCGATAAAGGTGCTCCACCCCGAGAACGAGATCGCAGTGATCCTGATGGCCCAGGGCTTCGCCTACGCCGGCAAGAAGGTCGCTCTGGGAACCTCGGGCGGGGGGTTCTGCCTCATGACCGAGGGGATGAGCCTTGCGGGGATGGCGGAGATGCCCCTCGTCGTCGTCGTCTCCATGAGGGCGGGGCCGAGCACCGGGGTTCCCACCTACACCGCCCAGTCCGACCTCCACTTCGTCATGAACGCTGGCCAGGGCGAGTTCACCCGCCTCGTCATCGCCCCCGGGGACACCGAGCAGGCCTACTTCTGGTCGGCAACTTCTTTGGGCCTCGCCTGGAAGTACCAGATCCCTGCTATCCTCCTCTCGGACAAGACCCTCAGCGAGTCCGCCTACAGCTTCAATTTGGAAGAGGCGAGAGACATACCAGAGATCAGGCCCGTCCTCGCAGAGGGCGAGGGCGATTATAGAAGGTACCTCCGGACCGATGACGGGATCTCACCCCTGGCCTTCCCGCCAATGAAGGAAGCCGTGGTGAAGGCGAACGGCTACGCCCACCTGGAGTCCGGGATCACGACGGAGGACGCTGATGAGGTCAAGGCCGTCCAGGATAAGTCCCTCCGAAAAGAGGAGAGCCTCAAGAAAGAGCTGGAGAGGTTGCCAACGGTTCGAACTTACGCCAACGAGGACGCGCCGACAGCCCTTCTCTGCTGGGGGTCAAACAAGCCGGCCTGTGCCGAGGTCGGCGAGAGACTCGGATTCAGGGTCGTCCAGCCGGTCGTCTTGAACCCCTTCCCGACCTCTCAGTTCGGAGCCGCCCTTCGAGGCGTCGAGAGGACGATATCCGTCGAGACGAATTCCACTGGCCAGCTCGCTCGACTGATGCGATGTTATGGTTTTGAGGCGGACGATCTGATCCTGAAGTACGATGCGAGGCCCTTCTCCGTCGACGACCTGGAAAAAAGGGTTTTGGAGGTGAGGAGATGAAACCAAAAGATCTGGTCACGGCGGCCCCGAACACCTGGTGTCCCGGCTGCGGAAACTTCGCCATACTGAACGCCATAAAGCCGGTCCTGGCGGACCTGGAAGAGGAGGGGCTCGTCCCGATCGAGAACGTCGTTCTGGTGGGGGGGATAGGATGCCACGCGAAGATCGTCGACTACGTAAACGCTAACAGCTTTTACACCATCCACGGCCGGACGATCCCCGTCGCCACAGGGATTAAGCTTGCCAACCCCGACCTCAACGTCATCTGCTTTGCCGGAGACGGCGACGCCTACGCTGAGGGGCTCGACCACCTCATCTTCGCCGCCAAAAGAAACGTGGACATAACGACGATAATTCACGACAACCGGGTATACGGCCTCACCACCGGCCAGTACACTCCGACTTCTCCCTCGGGGTTTTTGGGCAGGTCAACCCCGGCGGGGCTGGAGGTGCCTCCGATAAACCCTCTGGAGATCGTCTTTGCCAGCGGCGGGAGCTTCATCGCCCGAGGCTACTCTCACGGGATAGAGCTTCTAAAGGACTTATTCAGAGAGGCTATCCTCCACCGGGGTTTCTCCTTCGTCGACGTCCTCCAGGTCTGCGCCACCTTCTTCAATCTGTACGATTATTACAACGAGAGGGTCTACACCCTCGAGGAGCACGATCCGCAAGACCGCGCTCGGGCTGAGGAGAAGATGAAGGAGTGGGACTACAACTCCGACGGTTCGATACCTTTGGGTATATTTTATCGAGAGGAGGCTCCCACCTTCGGGGACAACTTCGAGAAATACAACTCGAAGATCGCCGACATGGACGGCAGGATAAGAGAGACCCTGAAAGGCTTCGTCTGACTTTGGAGGATCTCAGGTCCGAGCTTCGCGCCCGCCCGATCCAAAAGAATATATACACTCGGCGACAGAATACAGTGCTGTATTATTGGACATGTTTTGCGCGGCATCGAATCGGACCAACCCTGAGCTTACCTCCATCCCGTTTGATATTGTCCGGAGGCGAGGTTGATGGCTAAGAAATATACGTGCACAGTCTGTGGATACGTCTACGATCCAGAGAAGGGCGACCCCGATTCCGGGATCGCTCCTGGTACCGCTTTTGAAGATCTCCCCGACGACTGGACCTGTCCTGAGTGCGGGGCTGCCAAAGACGCCTTTGAGGCGAGCTGAATCGGAAGGTTATGAAAATGGCCCCAATCGGCGAGAGGATGGCCAAGGCCTTAAACGAGCAGGTGAAGTGGGAGCTCTTCTCCTCCTACCTCTACCTCTCCATGTCTGCTTACTTCTCGGGAACGAAGCTTCCGGGCTTTGCCCACTGGATGAGGGTCCAGGCCCAGGAGGAGCTGATGCACGGGATGAAGATCTACGACTTCGTGATCGATCGGGGCGGAAGGGCCGAGCTTCTGGCCATAGATAAGCCTCAGTTCGAGTGGGGGTCGCCCCTGGAGGTGGCAGAGGCCGTCTACGACCACGAGAAGAAGGTGACTGGGCTGATCAACGGTCTTGTGGACCTGGCGACCGAGGAGAAGGATCACGCCACCCTCAGCATGCTCCAGTGGTTTGTAAAAGAGCAGGTGGAGGAAGAGGCGAACGCCAGCAAGATCGTGGAGAAGCTGAAGATGGTGAGCGGCGAGAAGGGGATCGGGGCCCTCTTCATGCTCGACAGGGACCTGGGTGAACGACCGCCGAAGCTCCAGCCCGTCGTGGCCGCCAAGTGATGGCGAGGATCTCTTTCACCCGAAAGGACGATCGAATGATCAAGATTCGATAAAAGACGATCGAATAGGATCGACCGAAAAAGGTCGATCAAAGATGAACGATCGAAGATAAGATGAGGCAATTTGCTTTGCGCTCCCGAAGGAGCGTCGGATAGCCTGATAGAACGCCTAGAGTCGTCATCCGAGAGACGTAGCGAATCTGAGAATTGGTGGTGATTTAGTTGAGCGAATCAAAAGATATGAAGCTGGGCATCCTGGGACTGGGAAGAATGGGCGGAAACCTCGCGCTTCAGGCGAAAGAGAAGGGCATCGCCGTGGTGGGGAAGTCGAAGTCCGCCAAGCCTCATCTCGAGAGAAAGGGCGTGAAGGTGGTTGACGGGTACGAGCCATTCGTCGACTTCCTCGACCAGCCGCGTGTTATCTACTTATCCGTTCCGGCGGGGCCGACGGTGGACAAGGTCATCGAGGATATCACCCCCCGCCTTGACGAGGGGGATGTCATCCTGGACGGCGGGAACTCCTTCTACCTCGACTCGATCAGGAGGGAGGAGGACCTCGCAGACCACGGGATATACTTCCTCGACTGCGGGACGAGCGGCGGGCTTGAGGGGGCCCGGAAGGGCGCCTGCTTCATGGTCGGCGGAAATAAGGAGGGGTTCAAGATCGCAGAGCCGATCCTGGCGGCCCTGGCCGCCGACGCAGGCTGCCTTTACACCGGCGATGCGGGGAGCGGCCACTTCACGAAGCTCGTCCAGGACGGGGTTGAGGCCGGGATGGCCCAGGCGATCGGCGAGGGGGTGGCCCTCCTGAGAGAGAGCGACTTCGACCTCAACCTCGAAAAGGTATTCAAGAGCTGGGCTCGCGGGGCCACCATCCGGGGTTGGCTCGTGGAGCTGATGGCAAAGAGCCTGGCTGAGCAGAGGTTTTCTGACGTCGCATCTCACGTCGAGGATACGGGGGAAGTGAACTGGCTAGTCCACGACGCCATCGAGAAGGAGATCCCGATCCCGGTCATCTCCACGGCGGTGATGGAGCTATTCAGGTCTCGGGACAAGAACTGCGACGCCTGCCGGTCGGTCGCCCTGATGAGAAACAGCCGCGGCGGCTACCCCCTCGGAAAGGACGACGCGATCGCTCGCGAGAGGAGGACGAGCAGAACGGAGAAGATCTAGACATAGGCGCATTTTCCGGAGGCGGGCGGAGATCTGGGCCTGCCTCCGCTTTTTCGAGGGCGTTTTCCGAGGTCATCTCTTATCTGATTATCACGTTCGCCGGCGTCACCAGGAATAGCGAGAGCGTGAGCCAGCCCACGATACCCTCTATTCTATCAGCTCATAGGAGACATGGTTGAGCCTTAACCGCAGGCAGATCTCAGTTAGAATATCAAAGAATCCGGTCTTCAGATTATTCCAGAAGGTGCGATCTTCTTCGATGGTTTTCCCGCAAGCTCCGCATAAATAACGACCTATATTTACCTCGCCAAGATGGCCTTTGCGATAGGTATTGTAACCATTAAGGCTCATGGGATATCCGCAATCAGGGCACAACGGTGTCAACGCCGGTCTAAATCTGTCCAATCATGGCGGAATAAAACTGTCCACCTGCTAATCCCTGAACTGAAACTCAGGGGTTGTGCTGATGCTGGACATGGAGGAGTTCCTCGTGGTGCGAGATTTATTCAACCAGGGTTGGAGCATAAGCGGGATCGCAAGAGAAACAGGCCATAGCCGGGTGACGGTCCGTAAGTACATACATTCTCAAGTTCTTCCTAAACCAGAGAAGAGATCGAAGAGACCGAGCAAACTGGACGACTACAAGGAGTACATAGACCAACGTCTCCAAGAATACCCCCTTACAGCAGCTCGAATTTATCGTGAGATTCAAGAACAGGGATTCTCGGGTCGGGGTAGAGTATCGCGAAACAAAGACCACTTCACGGGACTTCTATCCGAGATCTTGAAGCAGAACTCGACTCAAGGTGCAAAGGCGTCTTGCGTCCTCAAATTCGACGATCCAGACGTGGAACACAGATCGTTAGCCGTTTACGACGCATTCGTTGAGGGGGAAAAGCGATGAGCCATATCGAGTATGAAAGGCTCCATCATAACCTCAAACGGCTGAAGCTCACGACCTTCGAATCGATCCTGGACAACTATCTTGAAGCCGCGGCCAACGACGGCAGATCCACCATCGAGATCCTGGATTATCTGGTGGCTCAAGAAATCCAGAGCAAAGAGTCCAGATCGTTGGCTCTACGGATGAGGATCGCCGGTTTTCCCGTGGAGAAGAGGCTTGATCAGTTCGATTTCGAGTTTCAGCCGTCTATCGACAGAGCAGTCATCAACGAGATAGCTTCCCTCAAGTTCGTCCATAACGCCGAGAACGTCGTATTCCTTGGACCTCCTGGTGTTGGCAAGACACATCTATCCATCGGAATAGGAATTGCTGCTGCAGAGGCCGGCTTCAGGGTTCATTTTGCTAACGCTTCGACCCTGGTCGAGGATCTTTCCAAGGCAGATAGAGATAAGAGGCTCGAAGAAAAGATCCGGGGCTTGCCAAGTTCCAGCTTCTGATCGTCGATGAGATGGGGTATCTTCCCTTCGATGATCATGGTGCTCATTGCTTCTTTCAGCTCATATCAAGAAGGTACGAGCGAGCTTCGACGATATTCACCTCAAACAAGTCGTACGGCGAATGGGGTGACATATTCAGGGATCATGTGATCGCGGCGGCTATCCTTGATAGGATTCTTCATCACTGCACTACGGTCAACATCAAGGGCGATAGCTACAGGCTGAAGGAACGAAAAAGGCAGGGACTTATCCCCAAGAGCTATTCTCGATAATTGTGAGAAGTGATCTGGTCAAGCAGAAGCCTTATCTATAGATGGACAGTTTTATTCCGCCATAATTGGACAATTTTAGACCGGCGTTGACACGCCGCCAAGGCCGGTGGCGACGGCGGCGGTCTGGGTGATGGTCACACCTTTTGAGTCGGAACGGAAGAGAGTGCGGGCGAGTTTCAGGAGGTCCTCTTTGCGGCCAGTGAAGACCCGATTTGGGGAAAATGGAACGTGTGAGCCTGTCGGGAGGTCTCCGCGCGGTGGAAGTTCGTTGGGTTTGGGTGGTTCTGGGGGCTGATAGCTCTTCTTAAGCGACTTTAGAGCATCGTTGGTCAGGGTGATTTTTGTCTCGTGATAGTCACGTCCGGCAACTTTGGACCCCTCTCCCGAAGCTGTATTGATCTGGTCAGCCTTTATAGAAGGACTATTATCTCCAAAAGAGATTGAACTGCCTTCTGCAGTCTCGACGCGGTGACCGCCACCATCTTGCTACTTTTTCCAGAAGTATTTGTAAATTGCTATTGAACTTACTAAAAAAGCCGCTATGCCGGCAAGAATCTTAACGATGAGGTAGATGTAACCAAGAGGATCTCTATCCTCTTTGCTGGGAATATCTGCCTTCTCAATTGGAGCCACGGTTTGATCCGTGCCGTTCTCGTCTCCCTGCGCCTGACTCAGCGCGGTTGCGGCCAGCGACAGCATCAGCAGCGCCAGGACGATGAGCGGCTTCGATCTCGTCGGGAATTCCTCCGATCATGCAAGTCCGATCTCAATCTACAAAAAGCTTGGGCGAGTTCTTCAGACTTTCGAGAGCCAGCCCTGCCCGGTTGGGGGAAAATAGATTAAGCAGACATCCCTGACTCTCCTCGGGATGTAGAAATGAGCTTTGGCATAAGCATAACGAGAATCGGGGTCTTAAAGTGCGCTGCGGTGGTGGCGATCTTCTCAATTCTCTTTCCCGTCTCTTTTGCAGACGATGTCGGCCAGACGGATTCCGAATCGGGAAAAGACAATCAGGTCGCGGCAACGATCAAAGGCACCCCCTGGAAGAATGCCGGGACGATTATCATGCCTCAGAGCAGCAGTTCCAGCTCCTCCAGCGGGGGTGAATCGAAGGAGAGCCTCTTTATGGTCGGGAAGAGAAATGGAAGCATAGGCGTATCGGTCCTGGAAACCGAAGACGACGGGTATATCGTCCTCGGAGATATTTTCGAATACGAAGCCTTTGGAACGATTATGGAGTCCAGAGATATCCTGCTTTTGAAGATCGATTCCGATGGGAACGAGGAGTGGAACAGAACTTTCGGCGGAGACGATTGGGATCAGGGGTACTCGATCCAGGAGACAAGGGATGGCGGCTACATAATCACAGGCCTCACAAAATCCCTCGGAACCGAAGGACCCGATGGCAAGGCCAATACCGACGTCTGGCTGATCAAGACTGACCCCTCCGGAGACGAGATCTGGAACAGAACCTTCGGCGGACGCGAATACGACGAGGGGGTTTTCGTCGGGGAAACGATCAAAGGTGGCTACTTCATCTTCGGCGAAACCAGCTCTTTCGGCTCCGGCGATACGGACGTCTGGATCATAAAAACGGACTCCGAAGGAGCTGAAGAATGGAACAGAACTATAGGTGACGAAGAGAACAACTGGAATGGTGGGGGCTTGGCGACGGAGGATGGCGGTTATGTCCTGGTCTACAGCCAGAAGAACCCCGTCGGAGCCTTTGGAACCGATACCATGGTCGTCAGGACCAATCAAAACGGAGATGAGATATGGTCCACAGAGTTAGAAGGAACTGGCGATCAGTTCGGCAAATCCATCAGGGCGAGCAATGACGGTGGCTACATCCTCGGAGGCTATGGTGCTTTCCAGAAGGACCCCTGGATAGCGAAGACCGATCCGGACGGAAATAAGGTCTGGAAGTGGGACCTGAACGACCTCTTCAACCAGGACCCCGACCTGAACGTCTCCAAGTCGGAAGATGACAGTTTCTCCAAAGTTGTATCGCTTTTGACAGCCCCCAGCTACGAGCTGTACGATTTCCAGGCGACGAGGGACGGAGGCTACATAATCCTTAGCAGAAACCCGGCCACGGAAGTCTGCTTGACAAAATTGAATCCCGAGGGAGTTGAGGAGTGGAAAAACACCTACAGCAAATCCGATATAGGCTGGGGAAACTCGGTTATGGAAACCAGTGACGGAGGCTACATCATCACCGGATCCCAGGCCAACGACCTCTGCCTCATGAAGACCGATTCAGAAGGCGTCCTGGAGTGGAACAGGATCTTCCTCACCGTTTCAGGCGGTCTTGAGATCGACACCCAAAAACGGACCCGCCGATGACGCCAGCCCTTCCACCTCTTTTTGGCGATAAATCAACGATAGTTCGCCCGGAGATCGGCGAAGAGGCCCCGCGCCTCAGTTGCCGGAAAGGGAGGGTCGCGCCGGCGGCGGGGGCCGACGGTGGGGCGCGGGGCCGATCACGGCAGCGCCGCAGGGTTATATATAAATGTATTTAAAATATTCCAGACGTCTTCGGGCAGAAACAAAGATAGAAATAGATTGGCAAAAAACCCGACGAAGATGGCTATGCTGAAGCTGAGCAGCGTTCCAAATAATATGTACTCGCCGGTTATTCTATTCGTATTATACCTGAATATCGATTTTGCAGCGATCAATAGCCCGATGGCGGTATATTGCTGAAATATTATGAAAGTCAGAATTAAAAAACGTTCGAGATAGCCGATATATCTGCCCGCGCTCTCCAGGCTCCTGCCCCTATCTCCCTTATTTTTATCGTCTTCCTGGATCTGATCTCGCCAGCTTCTGGTCATCTTTGATACTAAGATCCCCGCTGGCTGGAAGATCACTGTATAGCTCAACAGCACCACGGAGATGGCGATCAACGTCGGCTCCGAGAGGTGCCTCTGAAGGGATGAGAAATCAGGATGAAATAATGCCGCCCATACCAACGTTATAATTATCATATGGGCCGCCTGGTCGCCGACAAATGACCTCACCGTATCTTTGCATCTCGACTTCGCGATATCGATCGCCAGATGCGACGCGAAAAAGGTCGTGAACACGAGAGAGGCCGCAGAAAGACCGAGGAACGCCCAGGCGACCGATCCTGCGAGAAGAGCGACGACTAAGACGTGGAGATAGAGATAACTCGACCTCCATCCAGCCTCATTTTTGCTGTCGACCCATCCGTTCGGCTGTAATACGAAATCCGCCAGTATATGCGAGAAGACCAATAGAATCAGGAAGAATAGGCCCGAGAGGCTCGAAAGGCTTGAGAGGTCCGAGATCGCGGTCATGTTATGCTACCTGAACCCCTGGACCGTCATCCAATTCATTCGACCCCTCATCCGACCTGCGCATCTTGGCCTTATTTTTGATGATATCCGAGTATCGCCGGATGATCAATTCGACGATCTCGTAATCGGTCTGTGCCAGTCGATAATGAACAGCAGATCCGTCGATATTCAGCATCTCGCCAATTTCATTCAGAGTATGGCCTTCAAGCCTGTGCATTACAGCTTCGCACTTCTTCTTCGTCCACCTATCTATCAACCGATCGATCATCCTGCAGTATATGTTCAGCTCCTGGTTCGTCTCCTCCCAGGGCGTTTTGACGGCCAAACTTTGTCTCTCTTTTTTTATGCGGTCCAGCTGCAGCCCTGAGTACTCAAACGCCTCGCCGTTCATCTCGCCGAGATCAGCAAGACCGCCAAGATCGTTTCCTTCATCTGGGAGATGATCGATCTCCCCCACCCCGATCGAAACTCTGGCGTCGATCCGGTGGGCCTTCTCCTCGACGTTAAAGCCGGAGATCAATCGCAGCCGCAGGAGGATCGCATCTTTGAGAGCAGATTCGGGCTCACTGGTGACTCCTTGAAAGCTGTCGCCCCTATAGATGAAAGGGGAACGCCGGTATCCCTTCCCTACATATTCCAGAGATTTATTAAGATGTTCAATGTACGAAATTCCGCCGCTCTTGAGCTGCCGGGACCCGATCAGATCGCCAGTTAATACCGCATATAATTTTTTACCCATATTATTGCCATTCTCAGATTTTTATTCGTCTCTCTTCAGTTAAGCGTTATATAGCTTTTCGCCGTCGCGAACGAATCTGATCGGCGCGCTGCCTCCTGATCCGTTCTTTCTCCTGGGTTTTTCGAGCCGATCCGTTGCGATCTGACGGCGAAGCTGCGAGACGTTGGAGGTTTGAGCAGATCGGATCAAAGAGCAATGATTTGAGCATATCTATTCAACTCTAAGATATTTGAGTATATTTGTTCAAATACAGCTTGCCCACCCCCTGCCCATTATCCTCATCTATTCCCCGTCCTCAGTGCCGTTCTCGTCGCCCGACGTTTGGGCCAGGCGGTCGAAGCTTGCGACAGCACAAGCGGCGCCGGGACGGCGAAAGGCTTCGGCCTCGTCGAGTACTCCTCCGGTCGAAAGTCTTCGCCCCGGTTGGCAAAAAAGTTTTGGGAGAATGAACATCTCACAGGAAGATTCGATGGCTTGATGGGCTCGATCATATCTTTATAAAGCCTCGACGAATATCAGCCCCCTGGTAAAGGAGCTTTGGCTATATGAAAGCGCATATCATCTTCATCATGACCGTCTTGTCGATCTCGGCCGCCCTCTCGACGATCGCCGCCGGCGCAGCCGTCGCGGACTCTGAACCGGCGGAAGGCTCGGTGGAGAACCTCGTCGCCCTCCTCACCGACTTCGGGACCTCCGACTTCTACGCCGGGGCCTTCGAGGGGTCGATCTACTCTGCCAACCCCAACGTCCGGATATCGACGATCACCCACGAGGTTGCGGCCTTCAACGTCGCCGAGGGATCTTACATCCTCGCCGAGGCGGCGAAGGTCTACCCACCGGGAACGGTCTTCGCCGCCGACGTCGACCCTGGCGCCGGAGAAGACGAGCGGGCGATCGTCCTTTCCACCGAAGACGGCAAGCTCTTCGTCGGCCCCGACAACGGTTTGTTCACAGATGTCATCGCCGACCTGGGGGTCGCCTCCGTCCGGGAGATCACAAACCACAGCCTCACCGGCCAAAAGTCCGCCTCCGCCTATTCCTCCTTCAAGGGGATCGGAATCTATGGCCCCATTGCGGGCCACCTCGCAGCCGGTGTGGACCCATCCCTCGTCGGCCCCGAGATCGCAGACCCCGTCAGGATAGATCTCGCGGAGGCAAAGATCGAGGACGGAGCCCTCGCCGGGACCGTCGTCCACGTCGACCACTGGGGAAACCTCATCACCAACCTCCCCCAGGAGCTGGTCGAGAGAGCAGACCTCTCGCCCGGCGACCCGATCGAGATCGACTTCTTCAGCTACGAGGCCGGCGAGGCCGATAAGGTCGATGGCATCTTCGGGACGACCTACGGCGACGTCCCTGAGGGCGAATGGGTCGCGTTCATCAGCTCTCTTGGGCGGCTGGAGATCGCGATCAACATGGGAAGCGCCTCCGACGCCCTCGGAATCGAGGCTGGGGCCGAGGTCCGGGTCGGCGAGATCTGATGATGAGATCATAAATAGTGGAAAAGTGGAAAAGTGGAAAGATAGGGGGGAAATGATAGGGAGAAATAGGAGAGATCCGCTGGAGCCTTCGCTCCTTCAGCTCCTCAGCTGAAGGCGAGAGAGATCACTCCCAGAACCGAGGCCGTCACCACAACCCCGGCGATGCAGACTCCCGCGACGATGGCGGGAAAGGCGTGCCTGAACTTTAAGCCGAAGATGAAGGCGATGGCAGATCCTGTCCAGGCCCCCGTCACCGGCAGCGGGAGGGCCACGAAGAAGGTGAGGGCGAGAAGTCCGTACTTCCGGTGACGCTCGACGTGCTTTCTGTAGGTCCGGGTGAAGAGCCAGTCGAAGAAGGATTTGCCGGGCCTGTACCTCATCAGCCACCGGGATACCGGCTCCAGGTAGAGGAGGAGAAAGACCACCGGCACCAGGTTCCCGACGACCGAGATCAGATAGGCCTCCAGGGGCGAGAGGTCGTATACCCCGATCGCGAGAGGTATCGCTCCCCGAAGCTCGAAGATCGGCGACATCGCCAGAAGGAAGGTGGCAAGCCAGCCCGGAATGGTGTAGAATAGCTCTATCAGTTGAATCACTCCGCTTCAACCCGGACCCTGATCCCGGAGCCGAAAGGCAAAAGATCAGGGGGGTTTGTGATCGGCGGTGACGGCAGAAACGGCAGGCCTCCGCGAGAATTCAGTCCCCTATCGAGCCCTTTATGCTGACCGTCAGCACCGACTCGTCTTTGGGGGAGGTGACCGATACGGTGAGGTCCACGGGGATCCGGCCTAGGGCCACCTTCAGGGGGGCGCCCTCTTTTCCGGCGATCTCAACCATGACCGTCTCCGCCATCTTGGATAAAGAGCTGGCTATCTGGTGAAGCTCGGGAACGTTTACGGCCACGGGGCTCTCTCGGTCGCCGCTCACCTTCGCCGATATCGGCGACTCGATCCCCACCTCGACCTTGAGGCCGCCATCCTTTCCGGGCCCCTTAACCTCGGCGACGATCGGATACCTCTCAGCATCTTCGCTTCCCTGTACCTTGGCCTTAGCTTCCGCATTCACGTTCAGAGATACCATGGATTTCCACCTGGAACCACTTACGTTATCCTCTCATATAAATGAATGTGCAGGGACTTTTGACACCTCTCGTCCCGCAATAGGCGGCATGGCATCAAATCGCGGTCCTCCTCAGTCCTATTCTGCCTGATGCCGAGCTGAAACCGCCGCAGGCCGTCAGGAGTTTTGCGGATCTCTTGTCGGTGTCGACGCCATTCGGATGGCGAGAATAGGTGAAGATGTTGATGGAACAAAGGGATGAGCGAAGGATGGACCCAAGGATGGACCGAAACATCGCGATCCATCCTGAAATTCTGAGGTGACAGGTTCCGCTTCGTCCGAAGCGATCTCGATTTTAAGAATTATAGGCGTTTTTGGTGCCTCTCCCAAATACCCAGTCGGATCTCTGGTCGGTGTCGACGCCGTTCGGATGGCGAGAATAGGTGAAGATGTTGTCGCTCTGATCGATCAAAAGGTGGGTCTTGTCGACTTGGGCGCCGTCTCGCATCTTCAATAAAACAGTACCCCTCCCCGTATCGTGGGTCCAGTTGGGGGTACCTTCGACCACGTAAAAACCACCGGGCTGTATTACATTCCCGGAAGATATAGGTAATATTCCCATCCAGGTGGGATCGGAGTCTACTATCTCGACTCTCCAATAGCTGATGTCGACCACCTCTGGGCCGTTGTTGTAAAGCTCCACCCACTCGGCCTCGTCGCCGGGCGGGTTCAGCTCCACTTCGTTGATCACCACTGCAGCTTGGCACGCCACCGATATCACAAAGACGACAAATACAGACGTCAACAGTCTCATCGAAGCTCGATACATTCCAGGATCCCCCACTACTATTCGAGATTTGGTTCCAGCCTTCTGGAACCGTCCGCTGAAAAGATCTTCCTATAAATAACCGTATCGATCAGAAAGTGACCCGTCCGAATAGTTTCTTTGACCAAAAGCCAGCTCGAATGGTCTAAAAGATAGACAGCCTGGAAGGCAATTTCATGCCTTCAGGCTGAGAACGTTTTCAGACCCGGGGGTGGCCTTCATCAGCGTCCAATCCGAAGTCTGGCCAGTGTCCTAGCCGTCGGGGAATCGGGGTGAAGCCGCTGTCGCACTCGTCGGCCATGTTATTGGTCTCGTCGACCTTGACGCCTGCGGGGCGTCCACTAGGATCAAGGTGCCGTCGTAGTCCTGACTCACTGCTCTTCGCCCTCAGCGACGTAGTACCCTTTGGGCGGTATGACCGTTCCCTCTGGGATCGGCATGGGGCCGCTCCAGGGCGGGTTTTTGATGGTGACGACCCAGCCGGAGATGTCGACGTCTTCATCGCCACCGTTGTTAAGCTCGAACCATTTGGTGGCGTTTCCGGGCGGATTGAACTCTACCTCGTTGATCACTGCGGCTCCTGCTCCGATCGCCGAGAGGACGATGGCACAAGAGAAATAGCAAGAGTGATTATGAACCTCTTCTCGTACAAATCCCCCTGCTTAGTCCTGGTGTAACCAAACGGGTTCTTATGATGATTTGAAGCTACTACGTAAGAAAATAAGACTTGTGCCCACTTGCTCACGGGCTTTAACCAGGCCCTTTAACATTTTGGGCGAAAAGGACGTTACTCCTTTCGCATTTTTGCCAGGCCACCTTCAGAATCGCCTTGGCTTTGAGCTTGGCCGTGCTGCCACCTTCTGACTTGCACGAAGGCCCCCATCTCACAAGTGGGCAACTTACTACTATGCATTCATACTACTTAAACATTATCTTCCAAAATAGCTCTGATAGATGGGAGAGTTCGACTCTGTTGGTAGGGACCATTCGGAGCTGATTTTCCCGGAAGATACCACCTCGAATGATACCCCCAGGTCCCACAAATGTCCCACAAATAAAAGTCATGAGAACGCGTCTACCCTCAGCAATGAGCAGGTGCGACCATCAAAGACCTGGCAGCACCCACTTTTTTTTGGATTTGTCGGCAAGGTTTATTTAGGATTAAATAGACAAATAAAAGCATCAGTTCGGGTTTTGGCCGGGCGGCCCGAAAGGAGGTCGGCCGCCATCGTCCATCCATTTTTCCCGGATCAAGCTGGATAAGAGGAGATGATCTTGATGTCGCGCCCATCAGATTCCAGCATCGATGCCCTGAAGGCAAAGGTCGGATGGAGTATCCTTCAAAACCATCTGATCCTGATAGCATCTGCCGTTCTCCTTCTCCTCCTGGCGATGCACTGCATCCCCGAGTGCCCTCCCCCCTGAGGGGACGACCGGGAGGAACGACCGGGAGAAGATCCCATGAGAGATCGCTCACCTCATACATCCGATCAGCGGAGAAGCTTGACCATGTAAGGCTCCAAAAGCTCGTAGCCGTGCCGCCGATAGTAGGGCCGGGCCCCGATCCCGCTGGTGACTTCTAGCGAGTCGTACCCTTTGTCACCGGCGATCTTTTCGGCCTCGGCGAGAAGCCTCGATCCGAAGCCCCGGTGCTGCCACCCGCCCCTCTTTCCCAGGGGCGTCATCGGTCCATAGACGTGAAGCTCCCTGACCCGAGTTCTCTCCGAGAGCCTCAACCGGAGAAAGCCCGCCAGGGTCCCGTCCTCCCCCTCGAAGGAGAGGAACCGCTCTTCTCCACCACAGGCCCGGTAGGAGAGGTCCTTCAGGGCGACGTCCGCCTCCTCGGAGACGCCCCGCAGCCCCGCCTCTCTGCACCTGATGCACCGGCAGGTCCCTCCCCTCGCCAGAAGCCTCTCCTTTGCCAGCTGGCGGAGGTTGCTCTTCTTGACCCCGGCCAAGATCTGAGGGGCCGGGATGTCTCTTTGGACCCGCTGAAGCCTGGTGTATGGAGGAATCAGCTCCTTGATCTTCGATATCAGCTCAGCAGCCTCCTCGTCCTCCAGGGGGGAGTACTCTCCCCGGCGATAGAGATCCCATAGCTCCGTCCCCTCCACCACCAGGGCCGGATAGATCTTGAGGTAGTCGGGCCTGAAATCTTCCTCCTCGAAGAGGTAGCGAAAGGAGGTCAGGTCCCTCTCGAGGTCGGAGCCTGGAAGCCCCGGCATCATGTGAAACCCGACCTTGAACCCCGCCTCCCTCAGGGCCCGGTTCGCCTCGATCGAGTCGCTGACGGTGTGACCCCGCCTCATCTTTGCGAGAAGGTCGTCGTCGGTGGACTGGACCCCCAGCTCCACCTTCGTCCCCCCCAGAAGGAGCATATTTTTTATGTGGGTGGGACTGCACCAGTCGGGCCGGGTCTCGAAGGTGGTTCCGACGTTTCGAACCCGGGACGATTCGTTCTCCCTCGCCACCTCAAGAAAGCTCCTCCGGGGCCGCTGGACTTCATATCCCATCGATACTCCGTCCGGACGAGGATAATCGTTCATCGCCTCCAGACACCTCTTCACAAACCAGTACTGGTACCCGAGAGGTCGCGAGGTGATCGTCCCTCCCATGATGATCAGGTCCACCTTGTCCAGGGGGTGGCCGATCTCTGCGAGCTGGCGGAGACGAGTTCTCACCTGGCGATAGGGGTCGTAACCTTGCTGGATCGCCCGGAGGGCCGCGGGCTCTCTTCCGGTGTAGCTCTGGGGGGTGGGACACCCGTCCCTCCGGCTGACGCCGCCGGGACAGGGAACGCATACGCCGTGAGGACATGGAGCGGGCGGGGTCATCGCCGCCACCACCGCCACTCCAGATAAGGTTCGGGTCGGCTTTCTCACCAGAAGCTTCAGCCGGTCTCTCTCTCTTTCATCGGCCACGGCCAGGATATCGGCGTTCTTCGGCAGGTTCGCAAGGCCAAACTCCCTTCCAGCCTTCCGCTTAGCCCGCTCCAGCTCCGCCTGGGTGGAGATCGAGCCCGCGAGGACGGCGTCGACGATCTCCCGCAGCTCGGCCTTCAGCCCTCGATCCAGTGGACTGCCTCCGTCATGTCCCGACCCGGCGGGGGAGAGGGGCTCTCGTCGGGCCAGCCGATGGATACGATCGCCGTTGGCACAAGCCGGCCAGGAAGGTCCAGTATATCCCTGACGACGGCGTCGTCGAAGGCGCCTGTCCAGCAGCTCCCGAGCCCCGAATCGAAGGCCGCGAGAAGGAGACAGACGGTGGCAGCGGCTGCATCCTGGATAGAGTAGAGCTGGCCCCGGTCTCCGTACCGCACCCCGGACCGGGCCGGATCGGCGCAGACGACGATCACGACGGAAGCCTCTGCTAAATGACCCTGGCTGAAGGCGGCCACCGAGAGGGCGAATTTAATCTCCTTTCTCGTGACGACGTAGTACTCCCGGGCCCTCAGGTTCCCCGCCGAGGGCGCCGTCTCCGCCGCCTCCAGGAGGGAGACGATCAGGTCCCGGCCTAAAGGCCGATCGCTGTACCTCCGAACCGACCTCCGGCCTTTCAGGGCATCTTTGAGGTTCATCTGGTTTTGGTAGCCCAGAGGGATATTAAAATTTGTGATGGATCTGAAAATCAAAAGGCAAAAGATAAAAGCCCAAAGGATACCTGCTGGAAGCAGGTGTGCTTATCCATGATCAATATCGCCATTCCAAAAGGGAGTTTGCAGAACCAGACCCTCCAGCTCTTCTCGCAGGCGGGGCTGGAGATAAGAAGGACAGAAAGGGAGTACAACGCCCAGATCAACGATCCCCGGGTGGGGAAGGTCAAGATTCTCCGCCCCCAGGAGATCCCAAGCTACGTCGCCAAGGGGTACTTCGACCTGGGGATCAGTGGGACCGACTGGGTGATGGAGTCGGGGGCTGACGTCGTCACCGTGGCGGAGCTGGACTACGGAAAGCAAGGTCCCGGCAAGGTGAAGGTGGTGCTGGCGGTTCCCGAGACCCAGAAGGCCGAGAGCGCAAAAGACGTCGTTCCAAAAAGCAGGATCTCGACGGAGTACCCGAACCTAACAAAGAAGTTCTTCGACGGGTTGGGGATACCCGTGGAGGTGGAGTACTCCTACGGGGCGACGGAGGCGAAGGTCCCGGAGCTGGCGGAAGCCGTTGTCGACCTGACGGAGACCGGCTCGACCCTGGTGAAAAACGGCCTCAAGATCATCGACGTGATCCTGGAGTCAACCTCGGAGCTGATCGCAAATAAAGATAGCTGGGCAGATCCCGATAAAAAAGAGGAGATCCAGGCCGTCGAGACTATGCTCTTCGCCGTCACCAGGGCTCGGGGCAAGGTCCTCATCGCCCTAAACGTCCCAGAAGATCAGATCGAGGACGTCATCGCCCTCCTCCCCAGCATGAAGCGGCCGACGGTATCGAAACTCTACAACTCCGGCTACTACGCCGTCCAGAGCGTGGTGGACAGGTCAGGGATCAACCTATTGATCCCCCAGTTGAAGAAGGCCGGGGCTGAGGATATCATAGAAGTCGCCATATCCAAGATCGTGCCCTGAAGAGCCGCTTCGGGGCCTAGAACGGCAGGGACAGCAAGGAAAAGGTATAGACAAAACGACAGAAGAGCAAACTTTTGATGTTGGCGGGCGTGAAGGGATTCGAACCCTTGATCTACAGCTTAGGAGGCTGCCGCCTTGTCCTGGCTAGGCTACACGCCCACTACGGCTTTCTGAGGGGGAAACTCGTATATCAACCTTTCCGGCGCAGCGTCTTGAAAATAAATGAGGACTCAAGGTGAGGTCCCAAGGGAGAGGAGACCACTCTCCCCTCAAGGGCTCTTTCTCCTCCTTCCAGCCACCAGCTGCCGGGTGGCCCTCTCGGCCTCTGCCCTCTGCCGGCAGGTCGGGCAAACCCGGATCCATTCCTTGCCATCGGAGTCCTTCTGCAGATTGGCGGGGAGAACCGACTCGATCCTTTTGAGCATCGGCTCTGTGGCATACTTCGATCCGCAGATCCTGCAGGCCACCAGATCAAAGGAGAGGTCAGGCTCCGGAACCGATTCGTCGAAGGGGACAAGGGTCAGAGCTTTCGCTGGGCAGAACTCGACGCAGAGGTCGCACTCCTCTTTGCACCTCTTCCAGTGAATGCTCCGCTCGTCTTCGGTCTCGGTGCGGACGATGTTTTGGCTGGGGCAGACGTTGGAGCAGGATAGGCAGCCGATACAGAGGCTGGGATCAACTTTGATCATCTTCTACCTCCCATGGCAGCGGCTCGGGCCGCGCGAGCCCGGGCCCGGCGAGACGCCAGATCGGAGTCGGTGGATAGAGCATCCGCCGGACAGGTGGTGACGCAGGCGGGCATTTCGTGACCTTCACACAAATCGCACTTGTGAGCTATCTTGTCGTTCCAGACGACCCCGAAGGGACAGGCTATGGCGCATAGGCCGCATCCGGTGCACTTCTCGACGTCGAAGACCGTCTTATCCCCCTCTTTGGTCAGGGCTCCAGAGAAGCAGGCCATGGTGCAGGCGGCCTCCTCACAGTGGTGGCAAATTATGGGGACCGAGGCGAAATCTCCGACGAAGTGGACGGTGATGTGGCCGACCCCCTCGTGGACGCGCTGGCAGGCGACCTCGCAGGATCGGCATCCGATGCATCGAGCGACGTCAACGTAAACGGGCATTTTAGTCCCTCCGTGAGATCCTGCAGGCCGAGACCTTGAACTCAGGTATCCTCGCCTCGGGGTCGGTGATCTCCTGGGTGAGCATATTCGTTCCTGGGAAGTGGAAGGGCATGAAGACAACGCCCCTTTTCACACCCTCCGTGATGCGGGCAGAAGCCTCGGTCTCTCCCCGTGGCGTGGCGACGATGACGATCTTGCCGTCGGCCACCTTCAGCTTCGCAGCGTCAGCGGCGTTCATCTCCACGTACAGCTCCGGCTCCCGGCTGATGAGGGACGGGCTCCTCCTGGTCATGGACCCGGCGTTGTGGTGGACGGCCACCCTTCCAGTCGTCAGGATGAAGGGATAATCCGAGCTCGCCTCCTCCGCCGCAGGCCGGTAGGGGACGGGCACAATGGCGGCCCGCCCATCGGCGAGCTTGAAGCCTGAGGAGTGGAGGATCGGCGTTCCCGGATGATCAGCTGTCGGGCAGGGCCAGATCAGGCCGCCGTTTTCAAGCCGCTCCCGGGTTATGCCTGCGTACTGGGGGACCGTCCTGTTGATCTCCGCCAAGACCGAGGCGGCGTCGTGATAGTCGAAATCAAGACCGAGAGAGCGGGCGACTCTGCAGACGATATCGAGGTCGGATAGGGCAGATCCCGGAGGATCGACGGCTTTAGAGCTCCACTGGACCCGCCTTTCGGTGTTGGTGAAGCTTCCCTCCTTCTCAGCCCAGACCGCCCCAGGCAAGACGAGGGCTGCCGCCTGCGCCGTCGCGGTCATGAAGACGTCCTGGACCACCAGAAAGTCGAGCCCCTCGAGAGCTTCCCGGACGTGGCGGCTCCCGGGGTCGGAGTTGGCGGGATCTTCGCCGACGATGTACATGGCCCTGACGTCCTCCGAGGCCGCAGCATCGATCATCTCCGTTGCCGTGAGCCCCGGGCCCGTTGGGAGGCTACCGGCACCCCAGGCGGAGGAGAAATACTTGATCGTCTCGGGATCGTCCGCCTTCCTGTAGCCGGGATAAAACTCGGCCAGAGCCCCCATGTCGCAGGCCCCCTGGACGTTGTTCTGGCCTCGGAGGGGCATGACACCAGTCCCCGGCCTTCCGAGATGGCCGCATATCAGGGCGAGGTTGGAGACGGCCTGGACGTTGTCGGTCCCCGTGGTATGCTGGGTGATCCCCATGGAATAGAGGATCGAGGAGGCGGGGGAAGACGCGTAGGCCCGGGCCGCCCGCACGATCTCGCCTGCGGGAACGCCCGTGATCTCTGCCGCCTTCTCCGGGGTGAAATCTCTCACCGACTCCGCCAGGGCCTCAAAGCCCTTCGTATTTTTGGCGATGTACTCTCTGTCCAAAAGACCCTCTTTGATGATGGCGTGAGCCATGCCGTTTAAGAGGGCTACATCCGTCCCTGGCGCGAGCTGCAGAAAGATGTCCGCAATCCAGGAGGTGTGGGTCATCCTCGGATCGGCGACGATCACCACGGCTCCAGCATCCTTGGCCCGATGAACCCACCGGGATATGACGGGATGGTTCTCGGCCAGGTTTGACCCTATGATGAATATGCACCTCGAGCCTGCCACGTCCGGGATGGGGTTTGTCATACCGGCGGCGCCGAGGGTCCGGTTCAATCCCACCACCGATGGTGCGTGACAGAGCCGGGCGCAGTTGTCGACGTTCGGCGAGCCGAGGAGCCGGGCCAGCTTCTCGATCAGGTAGTTCTCCTCGTTGGTGCATTTGGATGAAGCGAGAAAGGCGATGCTGGCAGGGCCGTGCCTCTTTTTGGCATCGCCGAGCCCCTTTGCCACAAGGTCGATCGCCTCCTCCCAGGATATCTTCGCCCAGCTGTCGCCTCTCCTCTTGAGAGGTGAGGTGAGCCGCTCCTGGTGGCCGACGATCTCGAGAGCCGCATTTCCTTTAGAGCATAAAGCCCCCTCGCTGACGGGATGGTCCGGCATGTACTCTATCCCGACGGAGCGCTCCTTCTCGACTGCTACGAAAAATCCGCAGCCTGCACCGCAATATGGACAGATCGTTGGAACAAGCACTTTTGTCATCTTAATCCCTGATGGCCTTCAGTTCTCAAGAATCTTCTGCATATTCAGTATGCATAAAGATTGCTGTAAGGCCTCCTCGACCGTGGCGCAAGCTTGACGAACTGAGAGTTCAAGATCTCATCTTTTCTCTTCTCGACGTCGGGGAAGCGTTCCAGGAACCTTGTGACGTAGTTGTCGAGAACCTTCCGGTCGGCCTCGTCGACGGAAGAGATCTCCACTTGATCTCCCACCTGGGACTGGTCCACGCTTCCGCGCAGGTATATGACGCCTCCATGCATGCCGGTGCCTATGAAGTTGGCTCTGTGAGTCTGGCCTTCCAGGTCCAGGACAATCACGATCCCGCCCGCCATGTACTCGCCGAGGAAGTCCTGGGATCTGCCGCCCACCACCAGGACGGGCCTTTTGCCGTCGTACTCCTTCATGTGGAGGGCCGTTCTATAGCCACAGCTCTCCCGGACGTAGATCTCACCCCCTCGCATCGAGAATCCCAGGACGTCTCCCGCCCTTCCCTCTACGACCACCTCACCGTCGTCCATGGTGTTTCCGACGCCGTCCTGGGCGTTGCCGTGGACGGTTATCTTATGGTGGCCGTAGAGGAAGGCGGCGAGATCGTTGCCGGGGGTCCCGAAGATCTCTATATCCATCTCCAGGTGCTCGGGGGTGTAGAGGCGGGTGCCGATGTACCTCTGGCCGCAGACGTTCGTGATCTGGACCCTCTTTGCTCCCGAGAGCATCAGATCTCTCAGCTGGCCGTTCAGCTCTCTCGTCTCAAGGCCTCTTGCATCGATCGAGGGGGTATCAACATTCTGATAACATTGCCTTGCCCCGACGATGCTCGACTCGGATGGTATAGCTCTCGCCATTTTTATCTCACTCTCCAGCACCTTTGATTCCCAATACGTCCAGCTCCCACTCGTAGAGCCCTATCCCCCTGAGGTGGTCCCGGTTGCCCCGGAGGCTCTCAAGAGCGTTGATCCCCATCCCCCCCAGCATCTCCCGGATCTCGTGGGACCAGGCGGAGATGAGGTTGGTGAGCCTCTGAGATGCGATCTCCACGTTCAGCCTCCCGGAGAGGCGGGGGTCCTGGGTGCATATCCCCCAGTTGCACTTGCCTGTGTAGCATTTCTGACATAGGGTGCAGCCCATGGCGATCAGGGCCGCGGATCCGATGTAGACGGCGTCGGCTCCCAGGGCTATCGCCTTGATGACGTCGGAGCTGCAGCGGATCCCGCCTGCGGAGATGATGGAGCATCGGTTCCTGATCCCCTCCTCTCTCAGCCGCCGGTCGAGGGAGGATATGGCCAGCTCCGTGGGGATGCCGACGTTGTCCCTGATGGCCTTGGGGGCCGCCCCCGTCCCGCCCCGGAGGCCGTCGATGGCGATGATGTCCGCGCCGGCGTGGACGATACCCGTGGCTATGGCGGCGAAGTTGTGGACGGCCGCGATCTTGACGGAGATCGGCTTCTCGTAGTTGGTCGCCTCCTTCAGAGCGGCGATGAGCATGGCCAGGTCTTCGATGGAGTAGATGTCGTGGTGGGGCGCCGGGGAGATGGCGTCGGTTCCCTGGGGGATCATCCGCGTCTCGGCGACGGCAAGGGAGACCTTCTCGCCGGGGAGGTGGCCGCCTATTCCGGGCTTGGCCCCCTGGCCCACCTTGATCTCCACCGCCTGGGCGCAGTTCAGGTACTCGGCGTCTATGCCGAAGCGGCCTGAGGCCACCTGGACGATGGCGCACTTGCCGAACGTCTCCCTCATCTCCCGGGGAAGGCCGCCCTCGCCGGTGTTGAAGTAGGTCTTGGACCTGCAGGCGGCGGTGGCGAGAGATCGGAAGGCGTTGTAGCTGATGGCTCCGTAGGACATCGCCGAGAAGAGGATGGGGGTCTCAACCACCAGGTTGGGAGAGATCTCCGTTCTGATCTCCACCTCCCCGGACTCGGTGGTGATATCCAACATCTCCGGCTTTCTCCCCAGGAAGGTCCGCAGCTCCATCGGCTCTCTCAGGGGATCGATGGAGGGGTTTGTCACCTGGGAGGCGTTGAGGACGATGTGGTCCCAGTAGATCCGGAAGGGCTTGTCGCTGCCGCATCCTGTGAGGAGGACCCCTCCCGTCTCCGCCTGCCTTTTGAGGTCCTCGATCTTCTCGCGGGACCAGGAGGCGTTGGGCCGGTAGTAGGAGGGCGATGGCCGTACGACTATGGCGTTCTTGGGGCAGAAGACGGCGCACCTCTGGCAGCCGGCGCACTTCCTCTCGTCGGAGACGAGCCGGTCGGCGACCGGGTCGTAGGTGTGGACGCCGAAGGAGCAATGCCTCTCGCAGGCCCTGCACTGGCCGCACTTCTCTTCGTCCCTTATGATCTGAAACTCGGGAAAGACGAATGATCTCATATCAAAACCTTTTTCATGCTGTTCAGCTCGGCGACGACCGGCTCTCCCCCGTTGGGGGTCCAGACCCGGTCGAGCTCTGGCGAGATGAGTCTGATCGACGCCTCCTCCGAGGAGATGTAGAACATCTCCCCCCTGGTGGCGGCGGTGATGGGCCGGAGCCTGATCCTGTCGGTGAGGCCGATCATCCGGCCGGTCGTGCCGATGATGACGGCGAAGGGGCCGTTCATGAGGAGGGGTCCGTAGACCATCCGAAGGGTGGTCAATAGCTTCCTCTCCTTCTCAGACATCCGGTCGATGGCGTTCCAGATGGGCGGAGCCAGGATCTTGGCCACGACCTCGAGTGGAAGTTTCTGCCTCCTCATCAGCAAATCAGCGGCGTAGGCTATCACCTCAGTGTCCGTCTGGAGGGTGCAGGCGTAGCCGCGCATCTCCAGGTACCAGCGGTTGGTGCCGTAGGAGGAGACCTCGCCGTTGTGGACGACGGAGATGTCCAGGAGGCTGAAGGGATGGGCCCCGCCCCACCAGGCTCGGGTGTTGGTGGGAAATCTGCCGTGGACGGTCCAGGTGTGGGCCCGGTACATCCGATCGAGCATGAAGTACTCGCCGACCTCCTCGGGGTAGCCGACGCCCTTGAAGCAGCCCATGTTCTTGCCGGAGCTGAAGACGTAGGCGTTATCGATCCCGGTGTTCACCGCCATGATCTGGTCGACGATGTAGTCCTCTTCCGAGCGGACGAGGCCGGAGTCGTCACCCCCCTCTTTGGGGAGGACGAAGTAGCGCCAGACCATGGGCGGGTCCCTCAGCTTGACAGCGTCGTCGGTGGGGATCTCCTCGTCACTTACGACGTCGAACCTCGAAGAGAGGAAGGCCTCCAGCTCCCTTTTGGCGTCGAGCTTCGCCGCCGGGCTCTTTCCGGTGAACATGAGGTGGAAGGCATAATAATCTTGAAACTTTGGGTATATGCCGTAGGCTGCGAAGCCTCCGCCGAGACCGTTGCCTCGGACGCGCATGTTGGCTATAGCCTTCATGACGCCTGCCGCGGAAAAGCGCTCGCCATCCCGGTTCATCGCCCCGAAGATGGAGCAGGCGCAGATCTCCTTGTTGTATAGCTCTCTTCTAATCCTTGGCATAATAATCTCGAACCCCATCCATCGGCCTGATGATCATGAATCGATGACTTTGCAGGCAAGAAGTGGTTACAAGGGAAGGGATGGCAGGAGTTATTTTATAGGTATTTGAGAAGTGTTGGGAATGTTTGAGAAAAGTTCATAACAATTATGAACGCTGGGGGGCGGTGCAGACGGATTTTTCGAAGAGATTTGATCGTCAACCTGAAATCTTGACGATCTCGGAGACTACGATCTTTTGAAGCTTTACAAATTCTGCGGATCAGAAGCCACTATACCAGAAGCCACTATAAATCTGATCCCGACGACCCCATCAGATACCCTCCAAACCCGACCGTCCAGAGGACGACGGGATAAGCCACCCACCGCTCAAGCCCTCCGATCCCAAGCTCCATAAAGGGGCTATCCATCCCGAGGGCGAAGAAGAGGGCCAGATTCAGGAGGGCGATCCCGCCGAGACCCGCCGATAGGTACCGAAAGGGCGAAGCCGTCCGTCGGCCAGAGGCGACGGCCGAGAGCCCTCCGGCGACGAAGGTCAAGATCGAGAAGATCGGGTGCATCGTCGGATTATTCCCTGGAAAGATCCCCACCCCCAGGACCCCGACCCCGAAGAGGCCGACGAGGATGGCGAAGCCACGACCCCAACCCCGGCCTTGGCCCCGACCCCGACCCCCGGCGGCGCCGAAGAGGAGGAGGGCCCCGGCGATCACCAGAAGCCCCGTGAGGATCATGGTGGCGTTGAAGATCGTCGCCGAGGGCTCGACGATGATGCTTTCGGGCGGCATCGAGGCCCCCAGGTCGCTGATGGTGTTATCTTTGGTGCTGCAGCCGGGGTAGAACGTCTCGGCGGTGATGATCCCCATCAGGGTGACGACCCCGGCGGCGAAGAGGAGGGCTCCGGCGAGAGGCTGGCGGCGCATATGGGAGGTGGCTGGGACGGGGATATTTAAGCGATCTCTAATATTTGGAGGAGCTTGCAGCGAGGTCCTTCCTTTGATCTCTATACAAGGCCCCTCGCCACCGACCGCCTTTTATCGATCGGCGCCGAATGGCGACCATGATAGTCCCACCCTCCATCAAGACCGAACGGCTCATCATCAGGCGCCACGTCCCCGAGGACTTCGAGCCGATGCGCTCCTTCTTCAGCGATGAGGAGGCGACGAGGCTCCTGGACATGACGGCCGAGCAGAAGACCGACGTGGCAATTCACGCCCTCCTGGACGACGTTATCGGCTCCTACGACTCGGGGGAGCCGATCTTCGCCATGGCCATCGTCGAGAAGGAGACGAGCGAGTTTGTCGGCTCCTGCGGCATGGCCCCCGACGACCTGGACCCGAGAGAGACCCAGATCTTCTACGTGATCCTGCCCGAATATCAGGGTCGGGGCTTCGCCAAGGAGGCGTCGGCAGGGCTCGTCGAGTACGCTTTCATGAAGCTCGGGGTCGAGATGCTCTTCGCCTCCATGGCCGCCGAGAACGCCGCCTCGGTGAAGGTGGCCGAAAAGCTGGCGATGACCTTCGAGGGGTCGGCCGATAGGGAGCTGAACGGCGCCGTCTATCTGGGGCGCCGCTACAGCCTCACCAAAAGCCGGTTCCTCGAGGTCCGGGGGAGAGGGGTGGACTGAATAGTCTCGCGGAGGTATGGCAGTTTGGGGCTAGGAGATTAATCGTGGTCTGCCCGGCCATGCGTCAGCCAAAATGGAGGGATCTTCGAAAATTCTGGGAGACTCTGACCAGACCACAGAATAGAAGCCGAAATGCCTACGACAGCGGCGAAGCGGAATTTAGATATGCGAGGTCAGTATTCATTTCATCGGGGAGAGGCGTTTGGGGTTGGAAGATGGTGAAATTTTCAGGCAGGGTTGTCGAAGCCGTCACCGCCGGGAAGTCGCGCCTGCTCTTTGAACTTCAAGCTTCAGGATTTCTGATGAAGAGGGAGTACGGGTTAAAATGGCCATCGAGATGAGCAGCCCCTGGATTGCGGGGCCGGTCGGCGCGGCAGCCGGTGCGGCTCTCGCTTGGATCGCCACCGAGTACAAGACCAGGAAGACCTACAGGAACGTGATCATGCTTCTCGCGAAGAGCGCCGACGACTTCGCCGGAATGGGCCAGGTGGAGAAGGCCCTCTCCATCTACGACCAGATCCTCAAGGACGTACCCCGCCTTGGGCCCGCCGTCCGGGGGGAGGTGAGGTTCAGGCAGGGGCTCAGCTATTACGGCCAGTCCTTCGAGGGGGCGAGGGATACGAACCTCCGCCGGGCGGTGGAGGCCTTCGATGAGGCGATCAAGCTCTACAAGCCCGAGAAGCACCCCGTCGAGCACGCCCAGGCCCAAAACGGCCTCGGGATGTCCCTGGTCCGGCTATCGGATGCCGACGATGCGTGGGCTTTTAATCGGTCCGATCAGGCCGAAGGGGGTCGCGGGGGCGAGGGAGACGAGAGAGCCTCAAACCTCCGACGGGCGATCACCGCCTTCGAGGAGGCCCTGAAGCTCTACTCCGACCAAGGAAGGGACCAGGAGCACGCCCAGACCGAGAACAACCTCGGCGACGCCTACCTCCTCCTCTCGAAGCTCGAAGGGTCCAAGGCAGCTGAAGACCTCACGAAGGCCATCTCGGCCTACGAGGAGGCCCTGAAGTTCAGGACGGCAGCAGAGCAGCCCGAAGACTACGCCGAGACGAAGAACAGCCTCGGACGGGCCCTGATTTCCCTCGCCCAGCTCGAAGAGGGGGAGGGGAAGGAAGAGACGGTGATGAGGGAGGCGCTCCTCGACGAGGCGGTCAGCTCCTTCAAGGCGGCCCTGGAGGTGAGGACCGCCGAAGCCCACCCTGAAGAGAGGGCCGAGACCCAGACCCTCTTCGGCCAGGCCCTGGTCCTGGAGTCGGAGCCTCAGGTGAGCGGGAGCGAGATCCGGTGGTCGGACCGGGAGGGGCTGAAGATGGCGATTGAGGCCTATGAGGAGGCCCTGGCCGTCCGGACCCGAGAGTCCCACCCCCGGGAGTACGCCGAGACGAAGAACCTCCTGGGAAAGGCTCTGGTCATACTATCGGGCCCCGCCAGCGGCCCCGAGGACGCAGCAAACCTGAAGCGGGCGATCCGGGCCTTCGAGGAGGCCCTCACCATCAGGACCCTGGAGGCGAGCCACCGGGATTACGCCGAGACCCAGAACAACCTGGGTATAGCCTACCGGAACCTCTCGAAGCTGGAGGACCGAGAGGAGAACCTGGAGCGGTCGATTTTGGCCTACGAGGAGGCGCTCCGGGCCCGGTCCGGCGGGGCGAGGAAGAAGAAAAACGCCAGTGAGTCTCCGGGCGAAGAGATGGCTGGAGGGGAGAAGGCAGGGGAAGAGATTGGAGGAATCGGGGGATTTGGAGGACTGGGTCTAGAATAGTACAGAAATATTTTTATTAATCCTAATATTTTCAGCATCCTCGATCATATTGATGCGGGCTCAAGCTCTTCGACCCTGACGCCCCAGGTACAAATAGGTGGGGCCATCCTTCAAGCCCTTTCGAAGGAGAAGCCTACCTCTTCAAAATAGAACACCCCACAGCACTGCTGAGGGGTGAGTCCTCGAAGGCCGAAATTTATCTCTTCCTTCAGAAGGTCTTCAGCTCGCCCTTCATCAGCTTGTCCTGGATCACCAGGATGTCGTCGAGCCACTGGTTTGCGACCTCTTCCGCCTCGGCCTGGACTTGGGAAAAGTTCGCCCCATCCTTCACCGTCGTCTGGATGCTGAGCATGTGGGGCTCGTCGATCGGCTTTCCGATCTGGGATAGGATCCTGACGTAGACCTCGCCGACGTCGTCCACCTCGGAGACGATCTTGTTTGCGATCTGGGTCGAGAGGAGGTTGTAGATCTTGCCGACGTGCCGTATGGGGTTCTTGCCGCTCGTCGCCTCCATGCTCATGGGACGGTTGAGGGTGATGAGGCCGTTGGCCCTATTTCCTCTGCCGACGGAGCCGTCATCGCCCATCTCGGCAGAGGTTCCCGAGACGGTGAGGTAGACGGACCCGGAATCGGGGTCGTCGGCGACGTTCAGCTGGACTTTGACCTCCCTCTTCGCGCAGGAGCAGACGTTCTCCTCGATCTCCCGGACGATCTCCTGCTTCGTCTCCATGTAGTCGTCGAGGTTGTCGAGGTGCTTTCCGACCATGGCGCAGGCGACGGTGAGGTGGATCAAATCGCCCGACCTCATGGCCATTACTTTGACGTCCTCGCCGATGGCCGGGATCCTCCTCTTGAGGTCCATCAGGAACCTCTCGGTGTTGTAGACGACGGTCTCGGTCTCGGAGAAGGGGGCGTAACCGACGCCGAAGGATGTATCGTTGGCTCCGGGGACCTTCCTCTTGAAGACGTCCTGAAGGTCGGAGGAGCCGGTCCCGATCTTGCAGTCGAGGATGACGTGGTCGCTGACGTCGATGTTGCAGAGGACGTCTTTGAGATACTCTCTTGCAGTCCTCCGGGCGATGACGTCGACGGGGATCTCCTCTTCGCCGAAGATCCTGGTCGCTCTACCCGAGAGGAGGATGTAGATCGGCTGGATGATCTCGCCGCCGCCGAAGGCGGGCCTGGACCTGCCGGCCACCAGCTGGGTCTCGTCGGTGTTGTGGTGGAGGACGGCTCCGACCCTCTTCTTGTACTCGTGGCAGAGAGCGCAACTGATCGATTCGGCGAGGCCGTCGGCGATGCTGTCGGGGTGGCCGATCCCCTTCCTCTCCACAAGCTCGATCATCTGCTCTTCGACTGGCTGCTGGCTTATCTGCTCGACCTTGATATTTCTCGTCATGCCCCTTTCCTCGATTGATGTCTAGGGGGGGTGAACGGATCGATCGCATATTAAAACTTCGGATCTTTTGGCACGTCGGAGATGGGGGCCTAAGAGAGCGAGAGTGCAGAAGAGAGGAAGGAGAAGGAGGACAAGAGAGGAAGTGGGCAGGAGAGGGCGGGAAAGAGAGAAAACGAGCAAGAGCAAAAGGGGTAAATCCCACCCTGCAAATCCATATTCATGCGACTTGTCTATATGGCCGGGAAGGGGGGCGTCGGTAAAAGCGTCTGCTCGGCGGCGACCGGCATTTGGGCCTCGCAGCAGGGGAATAAGACCCTCGCCTTCTCGATGGACCCCGCCCACTCCCTCTCAGACATCCTCGAAGCTGAGATTGGAGATCGTCCTACAAAGATCGCTGAAAACTTCGACGCCGTGGAGCCGGACCTGGTGGCCGAGGCCGAGAAGTTTTATGCGAGCTATCGGAGCCTATTTCGGGCCCTCTTCGAGATGTTCTCGTTTGAGGTCCGGCCCCAGGACTTCGGCGTCGTCCCGGGCGTCGGCGAGCTGATCTTCATGGACCGACTCTACGACGTCTACATGGAGGGAAATTATGACGTCGTCGTCATCGACTCCGCCCCCACGGCCCTCGTCCTCCCGCTCCTGAAGCTTCCCGACGTCACCACCGGGGTCGTAACCCGACTCCTGGGGATGAAGTCGAGGTGGACCGGGATCTTCAACATGCTGGAGCCGGGATTCGGCGACTCCATCGTGACGGAGGTGCGCCGGCTACGGACAAAAGCCGAGACGATGAGAAACGCCCTCATCGACCCCGAGATCACCACCATCTCCGTCGTCACGATCCCGGAGAAGGCGGCGGTCCTGGAGAGCGAGCGATTGATCAGGACCGTCGAGGCCCACGACGTCACTGTCGACTCGATCATAGTCAACCACGTGATGGCCGCCTGCGACTGCGACTTTTGCCGCCGCCGGGCCGCCTCGCAAGAGGGATACATCGAGGAGATAAGGGCCAAGTTCGGCGAGAAGCAGATCGCGCTCCTGCCGTCCTACGGCGAGGAGGTGAAGGGCGAGGGGCTCGTCCGGGTGGCGCGAGACCTTTACGAAAAGGGGGAGGTTAAGCTGTAGTGGGGGGCGATTTCTTGGGCCCCCCAATTTGGAAAAATGTACGTGTTTAGCTGGCCAGG
>NPID01002112.1_pt1 | contig 83717 bp, 73 predicted proteins | sample 8637491 | NCBI WGS metagenome assembly NPID01 (sample SAMN07420843, study PRJNA396082) | bioreactor metagenome | isolation source: sample BA6 brine-fed electro-methanogenic bioreactor BA | place: Japan: Kochi | collected 2016-06-14 | reverse complement strand
GGTAAACGAAACCCAACTGGCGATTCCTGATAGCAGCACGCTTGTTTTCACTTACCTCATACAGGGCCTCACCGCCCACCTTAACTTCACCGGCCGAGGGTGCTTCAAGGCCACCCAGAATATTGAGTAATGTACTTTTTCCTGAGCCGGAGCTGCCGATAATCGCGATCCGCTCGCCCTGCATCACAGTTAAACCTATCTCTTTTAAAACCTCTAAAGAAGAGCCCGCTTCCGTATAGGTTTTACCCACCGATTCACATAGTAAAACAGGCTGGTTACTCATAGCGTAGCGCCTCTGCTGGTTGAGTTCGGGATGCACGCCACGCAGGGTAAAGCGTAGCAAGAAAGCTGATCGTTAATGCCGCCGCTACAATCAGCCCAACATCAGGCCAATTCAGCTGTGAAGGCAGGTAATTGATGAAATATACATCTGAGGACAAAAACTCGATCCCCATCAAACGCTCTAACCCGGCAACAAGATCAGATACCGTTAAAGCCAGCACAATGCCCAAGGCGGTACCAATCAACGTACCTACAAAACCAATCACAATACCTTGCACCATAAAAATGCGCATAATCATGGAGGGTGTCGCACCCAATGTTCGCAAAATAGCAATATCCGACTTTTTATCGGTCACCACCATCACCAAGGTCGAAACAATATTGAATGCCGCTACAAAGACGATCAAAAATAGCAATAAGCCGATCATCTTCTTTTCCATTTGGATCGCTTGAAAAAGATTGCCGTGAGTGCGCGTCCAATCAGAGGCCATAAAATAGCCATCTAATGTCAAACCGATCTCTCGGACAGCGACTGGTGCTTTAAACAAATCGGCAAAGGTAATACGCACGCCTTCAACGCCTTCTTTGATACGCTTGAGCCGTGCAGCATCGTCTATATGAATATAGGCTAGATTGCCATCAAGCTCGGCACCTACCGAGAAAATCCCAACAACCGTAAAACGCTTGAGGCGCGGCGTGACACCCGCAACACTGATAGAAGCCTCTGGCAACACTAAGGTTACTTTATCACCCATACGCACCCCCAAAAAGCGCGCTAAGAGATCCCCCAGCACAATACCAAACTCACCGCTTTGTAAGTTATCCCACTCGCCGTTAAGCATATGCTGGGAAACAATAGAAACTTTACGCTCTGCTTCAGGCTCAACGCCCTGAACAACGACACCCCTTACTTGACCACCGTTGGTCAACATACCCTGAGCATGAATAAAGGGAGCCGTTGCGACTACTCGACTATCCGTTTCGATCGTTTTCGCCACCATGCGCCAATCTTCGATCGGCTCATCAAAACCGGTAATACTGGCATGAGGAACCATACCAAGAATGCGATTCTTTAACTCCCGATCAAAGCCGTTCATAACAGAAAGCACTAGAATCAGCGCCGCGACCCCTAACATCAACCCCAGCATCGAAACAAGAGAGATAAAAGAGATAAAATGATTACTTCGTTTGGCGGCGGTATAACGCAGGCCAACGTATATAGAAAAAGGTCTGAACATGGTGGCGGATTAAATCATAGTTGGGGCAGTAACTCTAACATAAATAAGAAATTCTCCGTTATACTCTAACGATAAAATCAGTAATAGGAGTTCGCTGTGGGTCAGGAGCGTAGACAGTTTTATCGAGTCGAAAAGGATGTCGCACTGGAGGTAGAGGTCGTCTCTTTGGAAGAGGCCTCCCGTTCTATCCAACCTTCTCAGTTTGAGGTCTCCCCCTATTTTGAACTACTGGCCGAAGTGCAAGAGCTAGATAAACAACAGCAAGATTTGATTGCCTCAATAGCCCAATCTCACCCAGAGATTGCAGCCATCTTTAACCTCCAAGCACAAAAACTGGATACCATTACTCGCACCTTGGCGAGCAGCGGTTTGCAGATCAACCATCTAACTAAGCAAACTATTAATCTGAGTGAGGGCGGTATGCAGTGCGAGGTTAATAATTGTAAGCCTAGGGATTATCTTGCGATCAAGCTTATTTTTTCAAATCCGCTTCTAGGGGTTCTCTTATACGGTCAAGTTCAGCGGATTATTTCAGAAAATACCGACTCCCAGAAAGTCGCTGTAACGTTTTATCAAATGCCAGAGAGCTGCCGCAGGCTTATTGCTCAACGGGTACTCCAAGCCCAAACTCGCCATCATGACGCGATTTAGTATATGCCTGTTTCTGCTACACTTTTATCTGAGATAGAAGACGCTTTTGACGTCATGAGCAACAGTTTGAGGCGCTTTGATGAGCGACTTTACCAGTCAGCTTTACCCATATCTCTGCCATGGGTAAAAGATCCCGGATTGCAGAAACAGATAGCCCGAGAGCTGTATAACGATTTATGGCACAAAGACCACCAAGATGGTCGGAAGACCACCACAAACTACGGTTTGGTCGGAGCTAATGAGTCATTAATAGTAGCCGCGAAGCACCTTAATCATCACAAAGCACGACTTAAGACTGCGATTGCAAATTTAAAAAAAAGTGAACTTTCTCAATTACATGAGCATCTGCATAAACGCTCTATAGCACTGGCAAATTCACTCAATCAAACAGGCCTTGCACGCTTGCACCTTAAACAGTGTTACCGACAAATTCCCCTATTGGAAAGCCGGCCGGATAGTGTTCGCTTTAGTTGGTATAGCAGCGGCCGAAGCATCCGCAAACTCAGTGTTGAAGAAGCGATGGGTAGGCTGTTAAAACTGGATATATCACAGCCCCACATTCAAATTCAGCTAAAGAAGTTATCAGCTTTACACCAAGCTACGCCATTGGCGCAAATACAACAGCAAGTACCCGTTATTCGGGCTAATTTTGCTTGGAAAACCACCGATAATCACTGGCAACGGCAAGCCAGAAACTGCCCTTTACCAATACTAATTCCATTAAATGAAGGTGATACTTTACCCGAACACAATATACTACCTGCCGAACCACCGGAACAAAGAAACAGAGCATTAAGGTCGGACAGTAAAATTGATCCTACGCCTTTTTTAAGTAGCTTACGTATTCACCTCTACAGGAATTGATTCCCGATGCAACACGCTAAATTACTACATCATATTGCTACAGCCATTGGTTTTGCATGGCTGATTGGATGGTTTTATCTTTGTAAGCATTTCGGAGTTATGGACTGGGGAGTTACCTTGCTACCGCAAGGTTATGAAGGAGCCGGTCTGATGCTCGTAATTGGTTTAATGATGGTGCCGGCTTTTTTTATCTGGAGCCGCTTTAATCGCTTTGTCGAAAAAAAGCTCGAGATTAAGGGCAAATATTATGAAGATGAGTATTACACATCAGAGCAAGCAACTAAGAATAAACACACCAGACACTAACGAGTGAAGCAGCGCTAACACGTTAATGAGTGGTTAGGCACTCACGGTTTATTAATAAACCCAGCCAGTATACGCCTATGCTGTGCAGCCCAAAGTAATACCGGCACCAACACAGGTAACATCAACGTATTGAACTGATAAAATAAACCGACAACATTAATATTCAAAAACCACGTGTCCATCCCCTCTTTAAAAGCAGCGGGACCAACGTCTACCATTAACGTCTTAATCGATAGAACGACTACACCTAACAGAAGTACAATATATAAAATGGCTATGCCAAAAAGTAACTTACCGAACTGAAAAGCACCCGGCAATGCCAGCGTTAAAGCACAAAAGAATGGAAGTGAGAAAGAGAGAATTTGCGTATTAAATTGAAAAGCCAGATAATGACCCGCTTGACGTGATGGCACCAACTTGCCCACCGACTTCTCCCCATGTACTAAAAACCAAACCATCAGCACCTTGCTGTTTAAGTTCGTGAAAAGAGTACGGTAATAAAGCGTCTAATATATAGTTAGCTGATAAGATTACAGGGCGAACCAATTCGGCACTAATCGCCCACCAAAGGGAGAAACTAACTGCCATAAGTAGAAAGAGTGAAACGACAAATCGCTTAACCGAAAAAGATAACGCCTCTTCGAAATGTTCCCTCATGACTCGGGCCCTAGCTCTCCATAAACTGTTTTGGGTAGGTATTTCAGCCAAACCAGAAAAACGATCATAACATCAACCATAATCATCACCGGCCAGATATAAAGGTGAGCCCACTCAAATATCCCCGAATGCCATTGGCCCAAATAAAACAAACTAATAATACGGCCAATGTTCAGTATCTGGATCGCTACGAACCCACCTAAGATGACAATGACTTTGGATTTCCAAGGGGCAGGAAAAGCAACGACCGCGGCAATCAGCATGATAACGGCTTCAACACCATTACAACCAGCCTCTATAGATACAGCAAAGCCATTTTCCTGATTCTGAATAATCTTACCGTAAGCAATAACATTCGGGTCAAAAGGCAAAATGAGCGCCGAACTTACTACCGCTAAACTATGGGTAAAAGGTTGAATAAGGGCAAGTTGTACTGAATTGAGCATCTCTACTCAAAACAGTACAACCAGCACACTGATAAAAATCAAAATAAACCGCGTCAACGTAATTCCCTTAGACAGCTATTTATTAGATTTATAGATTTGATATCCGGTTTAGACCTGCAATTGCTGCCACCCGATAAGCCTCTGCCATCGTCGGATAGTTGAAGGTGGTATTAACAAAGTACTCGATGGTATTGGCTGCCCCCTCCTGACGCATGATCGCTTGTCCGATATGTACGATCTCTGAGGCCTGATCACCAAAGCAGTGAATCCCTAAAATGGCTAAGGTTTCACGATGGAAAAGAATTTTTAACATACCGACAGGCTGGCTGGAAATTTGCGCGCGAGCAGTATCTTTAAAGAATGCCTGCCCTACTTCATAAGGAATACATTCTTTAGTCAGCTCCTCTTCGGTTTTACCGATAGAGCTGATTTCAGGAATAGTGTATATACCAGTTGGAACCTCATTGATGTAACGGAAGTAATCAGAGCCAACCAAATCAGCTGCCGCTGAGCGCCCTTGATCCAGAGCAGCAGAAGCCAGACTCGGCCAACCAATAACATCACCTACCGCATAAATACCTTCTACCTCTGTACGATAGTGGCCATCGACAGATAATTGGCCACGGCTATTGGGCGTCAATCCAGTTGCTTCAATATTTAAATTATCAGTATTACCCGTGCGTCCATTGCACCACAAAAAGGCATCAGCGCGAATACGCTTACCGGATTTTAGGTTTAAAATCACGCCGTGATCATCCCCTTCGACGCTTTCATACTCTTCGTTATGTCGAATCTTAACGGCAGTATTACGCAAGTGGTAACTCAGCGCGTCGGAAATTTCACCGTCCAAGAAAGACAATAAACGATCTTGAGTGTCGATCAAGTCGACTTTCACCCCTAAGCCACTAAAGATAGAACAATACTCACTACCGATGACACCAGCACCATAAATGATCAACGTTCGCGGTGTGTGACTTAATTTAAGTATCGTATCAGAGTTATATATCCTTGGGTGGGAAAAATCGATATCAGCAGGGGTGTAGGGGCGTGAGCCCGTTGCAATGATAATATTTTTGGCTTTTAAGGTTTCTGTACCTTTGACTGTTCCTTTCACGAGTACGGTATTTTTATCTTCAAACTCCGCACGCCCAAAGAATACATCAACACGATTTCGTGCATAAAAGTTGGTTCTCAGCATCACCTGATTGGACATAACCTTTTCGGCGCGCTTTAAGACCTTTGGAAACGAGAACCAACGTGGCTCACCGATATCACGGAACATAGGGTTGGTATTGAACTCAATGATCTGTTTAACTGAATGACGCAACGCCTTTGAAGGGATTGTACCTTTGTGGGTACAGTTTCCACCAACAGTCTCCTGCTCTTCAATTACCGCTACACGGCGACCATGCTTAGCCGCGTTCATTGCAGCCCCTTCACCAGCAGGCCCAGAACCGATGACAACTACGTCATACTCATAAACAGCCATTCACTTCCCCTTAGTTTTATATACTTTTTTATCAGACACTTAGGCTAGTCTTCTTGCAGAATAGACTGTGACGAGAAAAGGGCAAATTAGCCTTTCGCCTTAACCTCATAAGTCAGCTCATCTAATTTAGCTAACTCCGCGATGCGACGGCTTTTTTCATCTTCATCGTCACAAATGGTTTTATCACCGCCACAAATATCACAGGCAGTATCCATACCCAGTGATGCCATTCCCCCACAGGAGCCTGCTATTGGCTTGCGTCCTAAAAGGACACCGACTGACATCGCCAGTACAACCAACATTAAGCCTGCAAAAACAAGAAAGAAAATATCCAACACAACCTCACTTCACCAGACGCTTTTCAAATCCTGGTGTCATTTTTTCAATAAACCCTGTTTCAGATTTTACTATAAAAAACGCATCAATTTGCCTTTTCGAGGCATATTCATAGGCGGCCTCTTCGCCCATCACCATAAATGCCGTAGCCAGTGCATCAGCCTCTGCACACGTTGGCATTAAAACCGTTACTGACGCTAACTTATGCGTAATCGGCCTACCCGTCTTCGGATCAATGGTATGAGAGTAACGGATGCCATCCTCTTCAAAATAATTACGATAATCACCCGATGTAGCAATACCAGTATCACTAATACTAATGATTTTTTGCACCTGACGCTCACCTTGCGTGGGGCTTTCAATAGCTATGCGCCAATCTTGATTACCGGGTTTACGACCTGAAGTCCGCAGCTCGCCACCAATTTCAACTAAATAATTCACTATTCCATGTTTTTCAAGAATAGCAGCGAGAACATCAACACCATAACCTTTCGCAATAGCAGAAAGATCAACATAGAGAGGTTTAGTCTTGGTGATCTGTCTCGTCTCAGAATTAAGCTCTAAAAAGTGATAACCGATTTCAGTTAGACGCTGTTCAACCAATGCATCGGAAGGCGCTTTAATAATACGCTTGTCGGGCCCAAAACCCCACAAGTTCACTAAAGGACCAACAGTCACATCAAATGCCCCTTGCGTTGACTCACTAATCGATTCTGCTAAAGCTAATACAAAAAACAGTGGCTCAGAGGCTTGAGTGCCTGCTCCAGCTGGCATCTGATTAAACTTAGATAATTCTGAGTCATCAATATACGTAGACATAGACTGATTAACATCAACCAGCGCCTGCGTAATCTCTCTTTGAATCTGTGCCAATTGGGTATGTTCATCGTCCATTGAAACCCATTTCACAGTGTAAGTTGTCCCCATCGTCATACCATTCAGGGACAATATTATTTCAGTTGGCTGCTTTGAGCACCCACTCAGAAACAAAAAGGCCAGCAGCAATGCTGCCGGCCATTTCAGGATACGAAAACCGATATCCATCAGTGATTAACCACCAAAGTCATCAAGGAAGATGTTTTCACGCTCTACACCCAGATCCAAAAGCATCTGGATAACCGCAGCGTTCATCATCGGAGGTCCACACATGTAGTATTCACAATCTTCAGGTGCTTCATGATCCTTCAGATAGTTCTCATACAGTACGTTATGGATAAAGCCTGTCATGCCATCCCAGTTATCTTCTGGTTGTGGATCAGACAATGCCAAGTGCCACTCGAAGTTGTCATTTTCAGCGGCAAGCTGATCATACTCTTCGTTATAGAAGCACTCTCGTAACGAACGCGCACCATACCAGAAAGAGATCTTACGCTTAGAGTTAAGACGCTTTAACTGATCAAAAATGTGCGAGCGCATTGGTGCCATGCCAGCACCACCACCAATAAAGACCATCTCATTATCAGTGTCTTTAGCAAAGAACTCACCGAACGGCCCGTATACAGTTATCTTATCGCCGGGCTTCAAGCTGAAGACATAAGACGACATTTGTCCTGGTGGTAAATCATCTTTACCTGGAGGTGGAGAAGCGATACGGATGTTAAACTTCACAACACCCCGCTCTTCTGGATAGTTAGCCATCGAGTAAGCACGAATCACAGGTTCGGTTACCTTAGAGACATACTTCCACTGGTTAAACTTATCCCAATCTCCACGGTACTCTTCTTCTATGTCGAAGTCTTTATAGTGCACTTCATGAGGAGGACACTCCAACTGAACATATCCACCAGCTCGGAAGTCCACGTTCTCACCTTCAGGCAAACGCAGCGTCAATTCCTTGATAAAAGTAGCAACGTTCGGGTTAGACTCAACCGTACACTCCCACTTTTTAACACCAAAGATCTCTTCTTCCAATTCAATGCTCATGTCCTGCTTTACAGCAACTTGACAACTTAGACGCCAGCCATCTTTTGCTTCACGCATTGTGAAGTGAGACTCTTCAGTTGGCAGCATAGAGCCGCCGCCATCAAGTACTTGACACTTACACTGAGCACAGGTACCGCCGCCACCGCAAGCAGAAGGTACAAAGATACCAGCATTAGCCAGTGTCTGAAGTAACTTACCGCCCGCAGGTACAGTAATAGATTTTTCCGGATCTTCATTGATATGAATAGTCACATCACCGGAACTAACAAGTTTTGAACGAGCTGCCAGAATTACCGCTACGAGTGCAAGCACCACAACGGTAAACATGACAACGCCGAGAACGATTTCAGCATTCATGGGCTTAATCCATCCTTCTGTTGATCATGTCTGAGCAGAATTACAGCTGAACACCAGAGAACGACATGAAACCTAAAGACATCAAACCTACAGTAATGAAGGTGATACCTAGGCCACGTAATCCTTCTGGTACGTCGCTATATTTCAATTTTTCACGAATGCCGGCTAACGCAGCAATTGCTAGCGCCCAACCTACACCCGCACCTACACCATAAACTACACTTTCACCAAAGTTATAGTCACGCTCTACCATAAAGAGAGCAGCGCCCATAATGGCACAGTTTACAGTGATCAAAGGTAGGAATACCCCCAAAGCGTTGTACAATGCTGGGAAGAACTTATCCAACACCATCTCGAGGATCTGTACGATCGCTGCGATAACACCAATGTAAGAGATATATCCTAAGAAGCTCAGATCAACTTCCGGATAACCCGCCCATGCTAATGCGCCTTCACGCAATAAGCCGTTATATAGCAAGTTATTAACCGGTGTGGTGATTGCTAGTACAACAATAACCGCAATACCTAAGCCAATGGCTGTTTGTACCTTTTTGGAAATCGCCAAGAAAGTACACATCCCCAAGAAGAATGCCAACGCCATGTTTTCTACAAAGATCGCCTTAATTGCTAGGCTGATATATTGTTCCATTACACAGCCTCCTTCTTAGAGTTAGGCGCCATGATGAATTCTGGAGCTTCAACCTGCTTCTTATCAAAAGTACGCAGTAACCAGATAAATCCACCAATAATGAAGAATGCACTTGGTGGCAACAGTAGCAAGCCATTTGCCTGATACCAGCCGCCATTGGTAATAAGTGGTAACACTTCAATACCAAACAAGCTACCAGAACCGAGTAGTTCGCGGATAAAGCCAACAAACATCAGTACTGCGCCGTACCCTAAGCCATTGCCGATACCGTCCATGAAAGAGATTCCTGGAGGGTTCTTCATAGCAAAAGCTTCCGCACGTCCCATAACGATACAGTTTGTGATGATCAAACCAACGAAAACAGAAAGTTGTTTTGATACATCATAAGCTACCGCTTTAAGGATCTGGTCAACAACGATTACCAACGAAGCGATAATAGTCATCTGGCAGATAATACGAATACTGCTTGGCATATGATTACGAATCATAGACACAAACATGTTTGAGAATGCCGTAACCGCAATCACTGCTAACGTCATTACCAGTGCAGTATTCATGTTGGTTGTTACCGCCAAAGCGGAACAAATACCCAGAATCTGCAAAGCTATTGGGTTATTTTTGACGATAGGGCTCGTCAAAACATCTTTAGTTTCAGACATTGTTTACACCCCCCCCGCTTTCAGGTTAGCAAGAAACGGTGCATAACCGTTTTCGCCCATCCAGAACTTAACAAGATGCGATACACCATTACTTGTGAGTGTCGCACCAGAGAGGCCATCAACTTGATGCTCTGCATTTGCAGATGCAGGATCGACCTTACCTTTCACCAAGCTAAGTTTTGGTTCCATTGTGCCGTCGGCGTAAACCTTTTTGCCTGGCCACAAAGCCTTCCAAAGTGGGTTATCTACCTCACCACCCAAACCAGGGGTTTCAGCATGAGAATAAAAACCCAAACCAACCACTGTATTCAAATCACCTTCCAAAGCAAGAAAACCATACAGTGTTGACCAAAGCCCGTAACCATGAACAGGTAGAATAACCTTTTCCAACTGGCCATCCTTCTCTACTAAATAAACCGTCTGGTATTTTGCCTGACGCTTAATGGAAGCAATATCCACATTACGATCCAGTGCTTTTGATAATGCCGGATCTTTAGACGCTTTACGTGCATCATACGTTGCCGCATCAACATCATCTGTGAACTTACCCGTTTCCAAATCGATCACTTTGGTCGTGATCTGAGCAAACAGCTCTTCTACAGACTTAGAAGAATCCATCAACCCAGCAGCCGCTAGAATGTTAGTTTTTCTGTCCAACTCTTTGTTGGCAATCTGCTGAGGCTTCAAAAGAACTGCTGCAGCAGATACGATCACAGAGCAAACAACACACAGTAGTACCGTGACCGTAATTGTTTTACCGATAGTATCGTTATTAGCCGACATTACGTGCCATCCTCCGCTTGATGTTCGCCTGAATCACAAAATTGTCAATCAGAGGTGCAAACAAGTTACCGAACAGGATTGCCAACATCATTCCTTCTGGGAATGCTGGGTTGACCACACGAATCAGCACCACCATGACACCGATAAGCGCACCAAAATACCACTTACCTTTGTTGGTCATAGATGCAGATACTGGATCTGTTGCCATGAAGAACATACCAAAAGCAAACCCACCCAACACTAGATGCCAGTAGAAAGGCATAGCAAACATAGGGTTAGTGTCTGAACCAATTATATTGAGCAGAACCGACATACCCACCATGCCAGCAAATACACCGGCAACGATACGCCAAGCAGCGACTTTAGCTATCAGCAAAACGGCACCACCGATCATAATAGCCAGCGTCGACGTCTCACCTACTGAACCTTGAATCATGCCAAGAAAAGCATCCATCCAAGTCAGATTCTGCGCCAGAATAGCGTCAATACCACCAGCAGCGGCTAAGCCTAGTGGTGTTGCTCCAGAGAAGCCATCAACAGCTGTCCAGATAGCATCACCCGACATTTGAGCGGGGTAAGCAAAGAAAAGAAAAGCCCGGCCTGTTAGGGCAGGGTTCAGGAAGTTCTTACCTGTACCACCAAACACTTCTTTACCAACAACCACACCAAAGCTGATACCTAGCGCTACCTGCCATAAAGGTACGGTTGGAGGCAAAATCAGTGAGAACAGAATAGAGGTCACAAAGAAACCTTCGTTAACTTCGTGTCCACGCTTCATCGCAAACAACACTTCCCAGAAGCCGCCAACAGCAAAAGTTACTGCATAGATGGGCAACCAGTAAACGGCACCATGGATAATATTATCCCAGACACTCGTAGGATCGTAGCCTGCAAGCGCGCCAGCAATAGCGCCACGCCACCCTTCAGCTTCACTCAGTCCCATACTTGCCATGGCCGTATTGGCCTGATAGCCAACGTTATACAAACCCGCAAAAACAGCTGGGAATGTACACATCCAGACCAGAATCATCATACGCTTCAAATCAACTGCATCACGTACGTGAGAGGCTGTTTTCGTAACTGACCCTGGTGTATAGAAAATAGTATCTACTGCTTCATAAAGCGCATACCAATTTTCGTACTTGCCGCCTTTATGGAAATGCGGCTCCATCTTATCAAGAATATTTCTGATGCTCATAGGCTGCCTCTCTTAAGCCTCTTTCTCAATGCGCGTCAGATTATCGCGAAGGATCGGACCATACTCATACTTACCAGGGCAAGCAAAAGTACAAAGAGCCAAATCTTCTTCGTCGAGTTCCAGGCACCCTAACTGCATAGCAGAAACGATATCACCGGTAACCAGCGCACGTAGCAATTGAGTAGGCAAGATATCCATAGGTACAAGCTCTTCAAACTGACCTACTGGAACCATCGCACGTTCAGAACCATTTGTGGTGGTTGTGAAGTCAAATTTCTTGCCCGAAGAGAGGAAGGACGCGAATACGTTCAACACTGAGAACTTATTGGTGCCAGGTAGAACCCAACCCATAAATTCACGCTGAGTACCTTCCGTTAGTACCGTCACTTGGTTCGCATAACGACCAAGGTAGCCCAGAGGGCCTTTTGCGGCACGACCATTCCAAACAGAACCACTGATCACTCGATTATCCGCATCAGGCAGTAAATCTGCGGTTAGCTCGGTCAAATTAGCACCTAGACGTGTTTTAAGAATCGCAGCGCCTTTCACATGAGGACCTGCCACAGAGATATAGCGTTCGACAAATAGTTTACCTTCAGTAAACAACTTACCTATTGCTACAACATCCTGATAGCCAACTGTCCACACTACTTTATTGCGCGAGACTGGCTCTAAGTAGTGTATATGAGTACCGGCATTACCTGCGGGATGCTTACCCTCGAACTCTTCAACAGTAACACCCGAAACCGTAGGTACGTTTGCACCCGGTGCTTTACATAGGAAAACGTTCTTTTCAGGTAATTTTGTTAACAGCTTCAGACCGTTAGCAAAATCTTCTGCGTAAGCATTGATAAAATGTTCAGGATTAGCAGCCAGTGGATTTGTATCTATTGCGGTTACAAATATAGAAACCGGCACACTGGATACAGCAGGCACTTTGCTAAAAGGTCGTGTACGAAAAGCCGCCCACAGACCGGAAGCTTGTAAGCTTTCAACCACCTGATCACGAGACAAGCCATCAAGCTTAGCAGCATCATACTGTGTAAACTCAACAGACTCTTCATTTTCGTCCAGCTCGATAACAACCGTTTGCAGCACTCGACGCTCGCCACGATTGATCTCTTTAACCACACCAGCACCTGGTGCAGTGAACTGAACGCCTTCAGTTTTCTTATCGGAAAAGATCACTTGACCGAGTTTAACTCGATCCCCCACCTTAACGGCCATCGTTGGTTTACAACCAACATAGTCTGGCCCGCATACGGCGACCGATCGAATTACCGGCGCAGCGTCTTTGACGACTTGCTCCGGCGCACCCGTTATCGGTAGATCCAGACCCTTCTTGATCTTGATCATACACCTCACCCAATCACGATTAAATTTTTTGAAGCCTAGTTTTCACCTGTTTCAGATTACAGAAGAGCCTCGTCTCATCTGAGAGACCTTCTTTCAGATTTTTTTCTCGGAAAACCAATAACCCCACCTAAAAACCTTGTAAGTATACCTGAGCGGCCCATCCCATATCTACAAAGAGCCCCACTTTAACCGCTGATACCTTTGGGTTACTAAGGTAAATCAGCTAGACACATTTAGAATAAACTTATTCCAAAAAACACTAAAAGAAAAAGACCAAAAAAAAGGCCACATCTCGTGGCCCTTTCTTGTAAAAATTCAATTATTTAGTTGCTTTAGGGAACGCAGGTAAAGTGACATTAGCCATCTTCTGAGCCATACGGATAACCTGACAGCTATAACCAAACTCGTTGTCATACCATACGTACAGCACGCAGCGCTTGCCAGTAGCAATTGTAGCTAACGCATCAACGATACCAGCCGCTCGCGATCCTACAAAATCAGTAGATACCGCTTCTGGGGAGTTGCTGTAGTCGATCTGCTTCTGCATAGACGAGTGCAGCGCAGCATCACGCAAGTACTCGTTCAGCGACTCTTTAGTAACCTCTTTCTCTAGGTTGAGGTTCAAGATAGCCATAGAAACGTTAGGCGTAGGAACGCGAATCGCATTACCTGTCAGTTTACCTTCCATAACAGGCAGCGCTTTAGATACAGCTTTTGCAGCACCCGTTTCAGTCAGCACCATGTTCAAACCCGCTGCACGACCACGACGATCACCTTTGTGATAGTTATCAATTAGGTTTTGGTCATTGGTGTAAGCATGAACTGTTTCAACATGTCCGTTCTCAATGCCAAACGCATCGTTAACAGCTTTTAATACAGGAGTGATCGCATTAGTCGTGCATGACGCCGCTGACAATACGCGGTCACTCTCATCAAAATCGTGATGGTTAACACCCATAACGATGTTCTTAACACCTTTACCAGGCGCTGTTAACAGAACACGAGCAACACCTTTAGACTTTAAGTGCAGCTCCAAGCCTTCTTTATCGCGCCAGATACCCGTGTTATCCAGCACGATCGCATCATTGATGCCGTATTGAGTGTAGTCAACCTGATCAGGACCATCAGAAAAGATGACCTGAATCTCATTGCCATTAGCAATTAATAAGTTACGTTCTTCATCAACTTGTATCGTACCTTTAAAAGAGCCATGTACCGAATCACGGCGTAATAAGCTTGCACGCTTTTCAAGATCGTTTGCAGCCTTGCCTTTACGCACAACAATGGCACGTAAGCGCAACGATTGACCACCACCTGTACGTTCGATCAACAAGCGAGCCAACAAGCGCCCGATACGACCAAAACCGTAAAGAACAACATCCGTACCCTGACGCTCTTCTGCGCCAATAACCGGAGCCAGTTCGCCTTCTAAAAACTCTTTGACGGTACGGCCATTGCCTTCATTACGGAATTTAACAGCCAGCTTCCCGATATCTATATGAGCGCCGCTTACATCTAAAGACTCTAATGCTTCAAGTATAGGAAAAGTATCAAGAACCGTTAGCTCCTGAGATTCCATCTGACGAACAAAACGGTGTGCTTTCAGAATATCGATCACTGAACGCTTAACGACTAAGCGACCATAGACAGAAGTCTCGATATTGCGATCGCGGTATAAGCGACCGATAACAGGGATCATTGCTTCGGCAGTGGCTTCGCGTTCTTTCCATTCAGCGAATACTAGATCTTGGCTCACAGGCATCTCCAACTTTACGTCAACGCACATTAAAAAATTGCGGCGTATTATCGCTTGTTATCGAGTTTCGAGCAAATACTGCTTTTCTAGACTTTAGGACCATGAATTCGTTAGCTTTTCTATCGTTTTTCACACACAGACGTTAACATAGCCCGCTTCTTGAAAGAGGATTGATGAGGAATAATGTGACTAAGCTGACTTTTCAGATGCCTAACAAGCTGGGTGATCTTAAATGGATAGGGCAAGCACACCAAAGCGCAGCCGGCTTGGCCATCGCTCAAGCAGCGCTTGCACACGATCATCCGACGGTTGTGATCACTCGCAACAGTGATACCGCCACCTTATTAGAAAATGAGATTCGCTTCTTTGCAGATGAGCTAGATATTTTACCCTTCCCTGACTGGGAAACGCTTGCTTATGATAATTTTTCCCCTCATCAAGATATCACCTCTACACGTATCAGCACATTAAAACGCTTAGAGCATCTGCGTCATGGCGTAGTCATTGTCCCGATTAGCACATTAATGCACCGTATCGCGCCTAGCAGCTTCCTACGAGCACACTCTTTAGTGCTTGATATAGGACAAAAGCTGGATGGCAACCAGTTAAGACAGCAGCTAACGGATGCAGGCTATCAAGCCGTTGATACGGTCCATGAACATGGTGAGTTTGCAATTCGCGGCTCAATCATAGACCTGTTTCCGATGGGCACAGACCTGCCCTATCGAATTGACCTGTTCGATGATGAAATCGATACACTTCGCACCTTCGATACAGAAACACAGCGCTCCATTGAGCAGATAGAACAGATTCGCTTATTACCCGCTCGAGAGTTCCCGCTCACAAAAGAGGCCATTACGCTGTTTAAGCAACAATGGCGTGAACACTTTGATGTTGATCATCGCCGCTGCCCCATCTACCAGGACGTTTGTAACGGCTTTGCCCCTGCTGGAATCGAGTACTATCTCCCCTTGTTTTTTGAGGACACATCTACATTACTGGACTACCTTTCGGAAGACACGCTGCTGATAACCGATGGTGCGCTCGCAGAACCGTGTCAGAGCTTTTGGCATGATGTCAGCCAGCGCTATGAAGATCGCCGACACGATATTGAGCGCCCGATTCTAGCGCCGAATGCCATCTTCACCCCTACCGACGAACTGCTGGCTCGGCTAAAGAAATTTCGCCGTTTACAGTTTACCGAGGCAACAGAGCCCACGTCGGCCGGACATACTAACCTTCCCGCGGAAGCAACACCTGACCTAACCGTTAATGCGCAATCCTCTACACCACTTAAGGTCCTCTGTGATTTTCTATCCGAAAGGCCTAATGAGCGAGTATTATTTTGTGCAGAGTCGGCAGGGCGCAAAGAGTCCCTACTAGAGTTATTGGCAAAAGCAGGCATCCAGCCCCAATCAACAAGCAGTTGGAGTCATTTTTCACAAAGCGAACATCCTTTCTGCATAACGGTTTATCCGTTAGACAGAGGCCTTAGCTTGACTGGCCAGTTACAGGTCATTACTGAGTCACAACTCTTTGGCAAGCAGGTATTCCAACGACGTCGGCGTGCTCGCGAAAAAGACCAATCGGACCTGATTGTACGCAACCTAGCCGAACTAGCACCCAATGCCCCCGTAGTTCATATAGACCATGGCGTCGGACGCTATCTTGGTCTGGAAACGATAGAACTAGACGGCCAAGCTAACGAGTTTGTCATGCTCGCCTATGCGAACGATACGAAGCTCTACGTACCGGTCTCGTCATTACACTTGATTAGCCGTTATAGCGGCACATCAGATGAACTCGCCCCACTACACCGACTAGGCACTGAGCAGTGGAGCAAAGCCCGCCAGAAAGCAGCTGAGAAGATTCGTGACACCGCAGCAGAACTGCTGGATATTTACGCACGTCGCGCCGCACGCAAAGGTTTCGCCTTTAGCAATCCCGATGAAAACTACCAACTGTTTGCCGCAGGCTTCCCCTTTGAAGAAACACCAGATCAGGAAATCGCCATAAAAGCAGTGATTGATGATATGACAGCAACACAACCTATGGATCGCTTGGTCTGCGGTGATGTTGGTTTCGGAAAAACAGAGGTAGCGATGAGAGCGGCCTTTATGGCAGTCCAATCAGGTAAGCAGGTCGCTATTTTAGTGCCAACAACGCTACTGGCGCAGCAACATTATGAAAACTTTAAAGACCGCTTTGCAGAATGGCCGGTGACAGTGGAACTGATTTCCCGCTTTCGGTCAGGAAAACAACAAAACGCTGTCATCGAACAGCTCAATAATGGTCAAGTTGATATTATCGTAGGCACACATAAGCTACTCCAAGGCGATATCGACTTTAAAGACCTTGGGCTCGTCATCATCGACGAAGAACACCGCTTTGGTGTTCAGCAGAAAGAGCGTCTAAAGTCTTTACGCTCTGAGGTAGATATTCTTACGATGACCGCCACACCGATTCCAAGAACGCTGAACATGGCGATGTCTGGTATGCGCGATCTATCCATTATCGCCACACCACCTGCAAGAAGACTGGCGGTAAAAACATTTGTACGAGAGTCCGATAACGGTTTGATTAAAGAAGCGCTTTTGCGCGAGCTGCTGCGTGGTGGGCAGGTCTATTACCTGCACAATGAGGTAAAAACCATTGCTAAAACGGCTGAAGCCCTAGCAGAACTAGTTCCCGAAGCACGAATTGGTATCGGCCACGGGCAGATGCGTGAACGCGAGCTCGAGCAAGTCATGTCCGATTTTTATCATAAGCGCTTTAATGTTTTGCTCTGTACCACTATTGTTGAAACCGGAATCGATGTGCCGAATGCCAATACCATCATTATTGATCGCGCTGATAAGTTTGGTTTGGCTCAGCTGCATCAGTTGCGTGGTCGTGTAGGCCGCTCTCACCACCAAGCCTATGCTTACTTATTGACACCTCCACAGAAAAATATCACCGCAGATGCCAACAAAAGACTAGAAGCCATCGCCTTGGCTGAAGACTTAGGTGCTGGATTTACACTGGCCACCCATGATCTTGAGATTCGAGGGGCTGGCGAACTGCTCGGTGAGGAGCAAAGCGGCCAGATTCAAGGGGTAGGTTTTACGCTCTATATGGAAATGCTCGAAGAGGCGATCGAGTCCATTAAACAAGGGCGAACGCCCAATATGGATAAACCACTGAACCATGGCGCAGAAATAAACCTACGTGTACCGGCACTCATACCCGATGATTATCTACCAGATGTGCACAACCGCCTAATCATGTACAAACGCATTGCCAGCGGAAAAAATGAGACCGAGCTAAAAGAGCTACAGATTGAGATGATTGATCGCTTCGGCTTACTTCCTGAGGCTACTAAGAATCTCTTTAGAATCACATCACTAAAACTACTAGCAGAACAGTTGGGAATCGCTAAACTAGATGCCGGTAGCCATAGCGGTCGTTTGGAGTTTGATAGCGAGCCAAAGGTGGATCCTTTTACACTGGTGACACTGGTTCAAAAGCAGCCAAAAATCTATAAACTGGAAGGCGCAAATCAGTTGCGCTTCTCGATGGATATGGACGACACAGAAAAGCGCTTCACAGCGGTTGAATCCCTACTGACGGAATTGGGTAAGGTAAGTACATGAAAAAACTGATCATCATCTGCACTGCGCTGATAGCTCTCAGCGGCTATAGCCAAGCAGCTACCTACTACGGCATTGAAGTACTGATTTTTAGCCGAGACAATGCTTCTATTAACAGTGAGTTTTGGCCGACTCCCGATTCCCCACCTGCGAGCGGAATCAGTCTCTCAGGCTCCGGAGGTTATCAGGAAAGAGGGCCGAGTAGCTTTTTTCTAAACAGTACTGATCAGCGGATTCGCAATACCACCGGTATGCGAGTGCTTTATCATAAAGCCTGGAGCCAACCCGTCGTCCAAGGGCGCAACTCACAACCTGTTGCAATTCGTGCAGGCTACATGATGGATGATGGTTATCATGAACTTGAAGGAGCTATTACTGTAGATCGCGGACGTTATTTGCACTTCAAACCCAACCTGCAGCTACGCCGTAATATCGCTCTAGGGGATGGTTCTACACGAATGATAACTGCCTTATTAGATGAGCCAAGACGCATGAAATCAAAAGAGGCGCACTATATTGATCATCCACTATTTGGCATTCTGGTTTATGCAACTCCCCTCAACTAATCAATCAGCAACTCACTAAGCCGACTACTGGATTGACGGGCCAGCACATCATACTGGCCCTCTTCTACCAACTCACCTGAATCTAGTAGCGCTATGCGATCAAAGCGCTCCAAATGTACTAGATGATGGGTAATCATTATTAAGGTTGTATTCCGTGTCTTACAAAACATCAAAAGGCGCTGAATAATTTTCTCAGCAGACTCTACATCCAACCCTTCAAGGGGCTCATCCAGAATAAGGATAGGCGCCTTATATAAGAGCGCTCTCGCTAATGCAAGACGCTTTCGCTGCCCCCCCGATAACTGCTGCCCATTTTCACCGATAAAATGATCAAGCCCTCCTTCCTGATGAAGAAATTGTTCAAGATCCGCTATTTCAAGCGCCTGCCATAACTGCTCATCCGTGGCTTGCGGATTAGCCAACTGCAGGTTGTCCCGCACTGAGCCGGAAAAGAGCTTAACCGGTTGGCTCATCACACTTATCTGACGTCGCAACGCCTCTTCTGTGTAGTCCGTAATGGCTAAGCCATTCAACGAAATATGACCTGCCTGCGGCTCCCAAAAACGCGCCAACAAGTTAATTAACGAGCTTTTACCACTACCCGTATGGCCTAACACAGCTAACGCTTCACCCGAATTAACAGAAAGCGAAAAGTGGTTGATAGCGGGTGTAGATTGATACGCGAAACTGACGTTATCAAAAACAACACGTCCGCTATCTGGCCCTTGCTCTGCATCGCCATAAGACACATCCGACGTAGATGACAAAACTTCGTTTAAGCGTGCCGCCGCAGCGAGCGTCTTCCCTAAGTACTGATAAGCTACTGGCAAACCAGCAACCACTTCAAAAGCAGCTATCGAAGCTAATACTAACATTACAACCTGAGGGCCACTGAGCTCAGCTATGGCAAGACGCTCAATCCCCATGAACAGAACAATCGCCATGGTTAAGCCCGCCAACATCACCATAAGACCCGATGTTAAGCCGTTAACCCAACTCATTTTAACCTGAGCGCCTAACAGTTGAGCATCCTGAGATAATAATTGCTCACTGTGTCGTTGCGAAGCACCATAAATACGAAGATCAGCCATACCACGGATTAAATCCAGCCACCCATTACGCAATGCTGCCTTACTCGATATCTGTGTTCTACCCGCATGTTTTCCTAGAGAGTGCCCTAAAAATGGTAGAAGAACCCCGCCTGCAAATAAGGCAAGCACGAGAACCCACGCAAGATAAGTGTCATAAAAACTAACAAATAACGCTAAAAATGCCGTCGTTATAACAGCCATTACAGAAGGCACCAGCACCCTAAGATAAAGATTATCCAAAGCATCGATATCTGACACGATTCGATTAAGCAGATCTGATGACCGGAAAATCGCCACTTGACGGGGCCCTAACGGCTCTATCGCCCGATAAAACCAGCAGCGAAGATCCGACAGCAATCTGAATGTCGCTTCATGGGTCGCTATACGCTCGCCATAACGTCCAGCTGTTCGCAAGATGGCGAAACCACGAACACCTGCTCCTGGCGTATAGTAGTTAAAAGCCTGTGCGGAGATTAGTGTGAGCCCGGCCAAGGAGGTTGCTGTAATAAACCAACCCGATAATGCGAGCAAACCAATCGCAGAAAACAGCGTGAGTAAACTTAAAAAGCCACCCAACAAAACCCAACCTAAGTGATGGCGCATCAACACAATAAAGGGAAGCAATGCTCGCATTATCAACGCACCTCCATTTTCGAAAATTCACCATCTGACAATCGATAAACGCTCTGCGCAATCGATTGACTAGCCAGACGATGTGTCAACATAATCACCGTGCGCCCAACCGCTAATGCCTCGATCGCTTTTAACACATATCCTTCTGAGGCTTTATCTAAATTCGCGGTTGGCTCATCCAACAAAACCAGAGGTGCATCCTTGAGCAAAACCCGTGCAATAGCCAAACGCTGAATTTGCCCTCCTGATAAGCCAAATCCTCCCTCACCTAAATGAGTATCTAACTGATGAGGCAGCAGCTCAATAAACTCCCACGCAAACGCAGTTTCACATGCCTTTATCAAGACCTCATCGGAGGCATCTGGGCACGCAATTAGTAAATTATCGCGAATCGTGCCATAAAAAAGATTAGTGTGCTGACTTACCCATGCAACTTGCTGTAACCAATGTTCATGATTGAGACGGGATAAGGGTCTGTTGTTAATTTGAATTTCGCCCTCATTGGGCTGATCAAAACCAAGCAGCAGGTTCAATACTGTGCTTTTTCCAGAACCACTTGGCCCTATAATGGCCACGAATTCACCCGCAGAAATCGTTAGGGTTGCTTCGTCCAAAACGGGGACTTGCTGCCCCGTATAGCGCTTTGATACAGCTGCTAAGTGAACGGCTATAGTGTTGTCTTTTATAACCTCATCACCTGAGACGATCTCCGGCTCAGGTTCAGATAAAAGATCTGCGATACGTCCTGCAGCCCCTATAGCTTCCGCTTTAGCATGGTAATGGGTTCCTAGCTCCCTTAATGGCAGGTAGAACTCTGGTGCTAGCAAAAGAATGAACAGGGCTTCGTAGAAAGTAATACTATCTCTCCAACTACCGAAATCTAGATGCCCTAAGAAGCTCATCCCCAAATAAACGGCTACGACGGCAATTGAGATAGCAGAAAAGAACTCCAATACCGCTGAAGAGAGAAATGCTAAACGCAAAACTTGCATCGTTCTTTGGCGAAACTCATCTGAAGCCTTTGCCAGAGACGCCTCCTGATGGCGGCTCCGATTAAACAACTTTAAGGTAAACATCCCCCCTAATACATCGAGGAAAAATGCACTCAAATGCGACAACGCTGCAAAATTTCGCTGATTAGCCTCTGCAGCCTTCATGCCCACCAATGCCATGAAGAGAGGAACCAAGGGAGCTGTTACTAAGAAAATAACAACAACAGCCCAATTGTAGGGAATTACAAAGCCGATAATAAGCAGCGGTACTATCACGGACAGTGCCATTTGAGGCAGATAACGGGCAAAAAAACCATCCAAGGCTTCAATTTGCTCTATCGCCAAGTTACTTAGGTCACCACTTCGCTGCGATAACGTATAGGCAGGCCCAAGACGAATCAGTTTGTCGCTTATTTGCTGTCTTAACTCCCTGCGTATGGTGACCGACGCTTGCGTACCACAAACATCTTTGACCGAAACAGCTACACCGCGAACCAGAAAAACAGGTATTAACGCAATGAATAATGGCCAGAGCGCCTCAAGGGGCACTTCGAGAAAGACTGCGCTGTAGATGATTTTTGCTAATAACATCGCCTGAAAAATCATCATTAGCGCACTTAACACGCCAGCAGAGACCGACAAAAGCACCCAGTGGCGCGACAACCCAAGATGCGATTTAAGCCATTTCAACCTGACCTTACTGATTTCGCGGGTTAATTTTGTCATTCTGGGCACTGCTTTTTCTGATATGGATTTCACCTTCAGGGATTAAATGCACTGTCGTCGTTGGGAAGGCAGCTTCGGCACCATGCGACTCAATAATACCCATGACCTTAAGTAAAACATCCTCTTTGATCTCATGAAAGTGCTCCCAATTTATTGTTTTTGTAAAACAATAAATAAAGAAATCCAACGATGAGGGGGCAAATTTATTGAGGTTCACAATTAACGTTTGCCGTTGGTCAATATCAGGATGCTGTCTCAACATCTCTCGAATATCATCCACAATAGCCTTAACCGTTTTCACATCACAATAGCGTACACCTACCGTCTCATAGATCCGTCGATTAGTCATACGCGAAGGGTTCTCAACAGAGATACTGGTAAAGGTTGCGTTCGGGACATACAAAGGCCGCTTATCAAATGTGCGAATGCGTGTTAACCGCCAACCAATATCTTCTACGGTTCCCTCAATATCTTTATCAGGAGAGCGCACCCAATCACCAACTTTAAAGGGCCGATCTAAATAGATCATAAGACCACCAAAGAAGTTAGCCAGCAGATCTTTTGCCGCAAAGCCGACAGCCAAGCCGCCAATACCACCAAAAGCCAGAACACCGGAAATGCTGTAACCAAAGCTTTGCAAGACCACCAAAGATACCGTAATAATCAGCGCCAAGCGCAGTAACTTTCCCATAGCGCTGACAGTAGTCGCATCCATGGTGGTATCAATCCCTTCTGGATCGATAAGCGCTTTCTCAGCGGCATGAACAAAGCGGATCAAGAACCATCCAAGAAGCAGAATAACGGCTACTTTACGCAGTGGCTCCACAATATCCAGAAGTACTGTGCCGGTCTTTACATCGATGACATCAAAAGCCCAGCTCCCCCCTAATACCCACACCATCATGATGGTGGGTCGTCTGGCGGACTCCAGTAGAATATCGTCCCAGATATTACGGGTCTTAGAAAGTTGAGCTGCCAGGTGGTTAAAAACCTTACCTACAATAAAAGCAACAACGAGAGTTGAAAACACAATCACGAAAACAATCAAAACCCAACTGTTCTCTTGGCCAAGAGCAAAGTTATTGATAAGCCATTGATTTAAGTTTCCTACAATCTCCTTACCATCCACGGTCGACTACCCTCTCTTCTTTAACAAGTCGGTTATTGGTTTTACACGTTGAAATATTCCATCTGCGATACGATCCGAGTAAACCGCTCAGTGTCAATACCCAAGGATTTACGGCGCATGGTTTGAATAGAAACGGTATTCCCACTAGGGTAGGACTCAAGAAAGGCCAACACTTGTTTTGCCCCTTCAGGATGATTACACACCAACACCATGTCACACCCAGCGGCTAATGCAGCTTCCGCCCGTTGCGCAAAATTTCCCGCAACAGTCGCACCTTCCATGCTCAAGTCATCACTGAAAATCACACCGCTAAAGCCCAGCTCTTGCCGTAAAACCTGCTTTAGCCAAAATGAGGAGAACCCTGCGGTATGCTCATCTATTTGTTGATAAATAATATGTGCAGGCATAATCGCCTCTAAGCCCTGCGATACCAATGCACGAAACGGAACGAGATCAACGTTTCTAATTGACTCAAAGCTACGCTCATCAACCGGAATATCTAAATGGGAGTCTGCTGCCACCCATCCATGACCTGGAAAGTGCTTGCCTGTGGCAGCCATTCCTGCAGCATGCATCCCTTTCATAAAACAACTAGCTAAGGCGATAACCTGGTCAGTTTGAGTGCCAAAAGCACGATCACCAATGATTTCACTGCGAGCCCAATCAATATCCAAAACAGGCGCAAAGCTGATGTCAATGTCTAACTCAACCAGCTCTGCCGCCATTAACCATCCCAGATCTTCCGCCCATTGTTGCGATGCAACGGGATCGCCTAACCACAGTTCAGCGAGCTTTTTCATCGGCGGAATGCGAACAAACTCGTCACGAAAGCGCTGTACGCGCCCGCCTTCATGATCAACTGCAATCAAGATATCCGCACACTGTTGGCGAATATCAGCAACAAGGGCCTGTAACTGTGCCTTAGACTGGTAGTTACGGCTAAATAGGATCAACCCTCCCACCTCAGGGTGGCGCAACAGAGCGCGTTCCTCATTCGTCAGCTCATACCCTTGCACATCCAACATTAAGCGCCCTGTGGCCATTAGCAATCCTCTATTTGTAATTTTGTTCCGACGGGAATCAAGTCAAAGAGTTCCATTACATCGCTATTACGCATCCGAATACACCCATGGGATGCTGGAATGCCCATCGGCTCCGAGTCCGGGGTACCATGAATATAGATATATCGGCGCATCGTATCGACATTGCCTAAACGGTTGACACCTGGTTCTAGCCCACTTAACCACAGAATTCGGCTCAATATCCAATCACGATCAGGAAAACGTTCCGCTAATGCGTGAGAGTAAATTTCACCTGTAAAACGCCGCCCTACAAACACAGCGTTAGCCGGTAGACCTTCACCTATTTTAGCGCGAACCAAATGTTTTCCTCTTGGGGTGCATCCTGATCCTTGCTGCTCTCCCACACCTTTAATGCCTGTAGAGACCGGGTAGGTGAGCACTTTTCCGGGCAAATACACCTGCAATATTTGTTGTGGAATACTTAGAAGAAGGTGCACTATGATTGCTCACAGTCGGCAGAATTGGGTATTTTCTGCACGCGCCTGAAACCCTGCAGCTAGTACAGGTATCATCCGATGCAGTGTTTGTTCGATAGCGGCTTCCTGATTATAGGTCTCTTTCTCAATCCCTCGAAGCGTATGATAGTTTGATAGTGTAAAAATCATTGCCCCCATCATAAAATGAAGCCGCCAAAAGAATTCTTCATCTGGCATAGGAGCCGTATCTTTACGTAAAAGGTCAATAAAACCTTCCAGCTTTGTTTTGAAGCGACGCGCCAAAAACAACCGTAAATCCTCTTGACTACCCAGATAAGCCAACTCTAGCAGCCGCGTAAACATCGGCAAGGCCCGCGTGTTATCCTGATGCACATACAACATAGCGCGCACCAGCATCTCAATAAGCTCCTCAATCTCAATTGTTTCGTTGGATGTGTCCGCAGTCCGCGCATGAACCGCATCCTGCAGATACTCCGCAAAAGGACCTAAGTAGGTTTCAGAGACTGCTTGAATCAAACCCTGCTTTGAACCAAAGTGGTAATTCACAGCCGCCAGATTAACATCAGCTTCCGTGGTAATTTGACGCATGGTCGTCTCAGCAAAGCCTTGCTCGGCAAAAAGCGTTTCTGCTGCCTGTTGAATCCTTAGTGCAGTTTTTGATTGAGGCAAAACTGGTCTCCCTTTTAATGCGTTTTAAACATCTGCATTAAAATGTATCAGATAAACATATTCAAGCACTGCGGACTTCAAAAAACATTAAAGAAATCATTACTTAACGGCTAAGGATGCGGCTATTAGAAACGCGGCTCCATACTCGAGAGAAAAGCCCATCGGCTGTTTTAATCGTCATTTCGCTGATTTTGTCCTGTAGCGTCTTCTTCACCTCATAACGAACCCGGTAAACATCAGCTTCTTCACAAGCCTTCATCAGATAATCATCGCTGGTTGTCAGCTCATCCACCAGCCTTTCTTCGATCGCTCGCTTGCCAAACCACACCTCGCCTGTTGCGACCGTCTCAATGTCTAATTGAGGACGATACTGGGATACAAACTCTTTGAATAGCGCGTGAGTATCCTCTAGTTCTTCAACAAATTTTTGCTTACCTTTTTCAGTATTTTCGCCGAACATAGTAACGGTTCGCTTATACTCACCTGCGGTAAACATCTCATAATCGACATCGTGCTTTTTCAGCACCCGATGGAAGTTCGGCACCTGAGCAATGACACCAATGGAGCCTACCAATGCAAAAGGAGCCGCTAATAATTTATCGGCCAAACACGCCATTAAGTATCCACCACTCGCAGCAACCTGATCGACGCACACGGTTAAAGGGACACCCCTGGCTTTTATTCTCTCTAATTGTGATGCAGCTAATCCATAGGTATGCACTAACCCTCCCGCACTCTCCAAGCGGATCACCACTTCATCTTCAGGGCGAATGTACGTCAATATGGCTGAAATCTCTTCCCTTAATGGCTCAACTTCACTGGCTTTGATATCACCGTCAAAATCCAACACGTAGACACGTTTTTTATCAGCTTCTTGTGCCAAGTTACCGGTTTTTGCCGCTTTCTTGCGTTCTTTTTCTTCCTGTTTATCCTGTTTTTTCTGTGCCTTGAGCATCTGTTTGTAAGCTTCTTTATCTAATACAGCTGCCTCTACAGTCTCTTTCATGTCATCAAACTGATCATTGAGCGACGTGAGCTCTATTTCACCATCCTTGTGTTGGTGCCGCCCACGAGCACTCATCATGACAACCCCAAGAATAAGCAATAAAAAGACGATAAGACCAGTAAAAGCTTTCGCAACGAACAGTCCGTATTCAAAGAAAAATTCAGACAAAGGTTTTCTCCTGAAAAAGGGTTATCAGCAATAAGGTCGGTAATGTACCATAAAAGCCTTTTTACGAATCCATTGAATTCAATTATAAAACTATAATTTTAGGGAAGACCTATGAGTTCCGACATCACCGTCGCCAAAGTTATTGAAAAACTCCCCTCTCGCTTTGAGCCCGATGCCGCTAAAGACCTTACGGTGATTTACCAGTTCCTTTTGGAAGACGAGTCTGATTTTTATATCGAGATTGACAATCAAGAGTGCTCCACCTTTCCTGGAGAGCACCCGGACCCTTCCATTACCTTGATAATGGATGCCGATACGTTTATCCAAGTCGTGACAGGACAACAAGACGGAATGAGCGCCTTTCTCAAGGGGCAACTAAGAGCAGAAGGCAACGTTATGCTGGCCACTAAGCTTGGAAAACTATTCAAAAAGAAAAGTTAAACGGGCTCACCGTTAATAAAGGGCTCTATTAGCGCGTAGGAGATCGCAAACGAGGGCGGTAGATCGGGTAACGTGTCTCGTGTATACCAATGCGCCTCTTCAATTTCGATTCCATCCGGTTTTAGCTCACCGCCAGCATAATCAGCATAAAACCCCAGCATTAAAGAGTGGGGAAATGGCCAAGATTGACTCCGCGCATAACGCACATTCTTAACGTTAATCCCTACCTCTTCTTTAATTTCACGATGTACGGCTGATTCTGCGGTTTCTCCAGCTTCAATGAAACCTGCCAAGGTACTGAATCGACCTGGTGGAAAGCGCGGCGACCTAGCGAGTAAACAACGATCACCATCAACGACTAATACGATGATACAAGGGGAGATACGCGGATACTGTACCAAGTTACATTGCCCACAATGCTTTGCTAAATCTTCAACGTGATGATGCATTTTCGCGCCGCATCGCCCACAAAAACGATGCTCGTTATGCCAAGTGATTAACTGCATGGCTCGGGATAGCACAAGATACTCCTGCTCGTTACGGCTAGTTGCCAACAACGGCCTAAGCTCTGCTTTCTCATAGGGGATAACGGTGCCTCTTCGAATAATCTTGAGCGATACAGCCACCCCCTCTAATTCTCCGACAGGATAAGTTGCTTCCACCTCTTCCAAAGCAATATCGTCCGGGAAAAGATATTCCCCCTTACTTGGCTGATACATTCTCCCTGACGATCCAACTATCAAGTGTTTTTTCACGAATGACTCCTTTGGGGCAAACGGTATAAATTGCTCTGGGAAGTAATGATTTGCTTTGAAAATCGTTTATTAGCCAACTTTTTCCAGCATAAATCCATATAAAATATGCGTTTGTCTATTCAGATTTTTTCATTCTACTGCTAGTCTTGCTGACCTGCGAGCGCCCGCTTATGGTAAGTGGGTCGGTCTAGAATAGGAAGATTAGCAAAATGACCATCTCTTTTCCTCAGGCCTTTATGAGGAATTTCCTCGGAAACTCCCCTGTCTGGTACAAGCAGGCTATTATTGGCTTTCTGATTCTAAACCCCATACTACTTATGGTAGCTGGGCCAGTTGTTACAGGCTGGGTACTGATATTTGAGTTTATTTTTACACTTGCCCTTGCGCTTAAGTGCTACCCACTGCAACCAGGTGGATTACTAGCACTTGAAGCAATTGTCATCGGACTAGCCTCTCCCGACTCAGTGTATCACGAAGTTTCAGCCAATCTTGAGGTGATACTTCTTCTGATGTTCATGGTGGCCGGCATCTACTTCATGAAGAGTATGCTGCTATGGATTTTTACGAAGATACTCTTAAAAGTAAAATCTAAAACTGCCCTGTCTCTACTTTTCTCACTCTCCTCAGCTTTCCTGTCTGCATTTTTGGATGCACTAACCGTAACCGCTGTTTTAATCAGTGTTGGGGTTGGTTTCTACTCGGTTTATCATAAAGTGGCGTCAGGAAAGCAATATGATCACGATCATGACCACGCTGATGATGGTACCGTTAATGATAACAGTCGTAGTGATCTGGATACGTTCCGAGCCTTCCTGCGTAGCTTGTTAATGCATGGCGCTGTTGGTACGGCACTGGGTGGAGTATGCACACTTGTTGGAGAACCTCAGAATTTATTGATCGCTCAAAAAGCGGGTTGGGACTTTGTCGAATTCTTCATTCTGATGGCACCCATCACGATGCCTGTATTATTCGCAGGCCTGACGACCTGCATTCTTTTAGAAAAAACCCAGTGGTTCGGCTACGGTGCTAAACTACCTGATAGTGTGCGCTTGATCCTAGAAGATTTTGCAGCCGCCGAAGATAAAAAGCGTACAACACGTCATAAATCCGAGCTGGCTGTACAGATGGTTGTGGCGGTTTTCCTAGTACTTGCTTTGGCATTTCACTTAGCTGAAGTAGGCTTGATCGGCTTGACAGTCATTATTCTACTAACCGCTTTTAATGGCGTCGTGGAAGAACATCAGATAGGCAAAGCGTTTGAAGAGGCATTGCCTTTTACCGCGCTACTGGTTGTCTTCTTTTCTGTTGTCTCGGTTATCCATGACCAGCACTTATTTCAGCCCATTATTCAGGCAGTATTGGATATGGATGAAGCCTCACAACCTGCGCTTTTCTTTGTCGCCAATGGTGCCTTATCGGCAATTAGCGATAATGTTTTTGTGGCTACCGTCTATATTAATGAAGTCGTTGAAGCCTTTAATGCTGGCGCTATTTCACGCGAGCATTTTGATGCATTAGCGATTGCTATTAATACAGGTACTAACATCCCAAGTGTAGCTACACCTAATGGGCAAGCGGCTTTCTTATTCTTACTGACCTCGGCTTTAGCTCCTCTAATCCGTCTATCTTATGGACGTATGGTAATCATGGCATTGCCTTACACTATTGTGATGAGTCTTGTTGGCTATTTCGCCGTTACTATCGCTCTCTAATTGAATAAAGCAGCTCTACAGAAAGGTGCTAAATAGGGATAAGGCCCTATGTAAAACACAGCACTTCCTATCAATAAAAACTAGGAAGTGCTGTTTATAAGATATTTATTGTTTAACTGGCTCTCGCATGGTGACAAACTCTTCGGCTGCTGTCGGGTGTATACCAATCGTTGCATCAAACACCGCTTTTGTTGCTCCCGCTTTTAATGCAACACCCATCCCTTGAATAATTTCACCCGCATCCGGGCCAACCATATGTACGCCGAGCACTTTATCCGTAGCCTTATCAACGATCATTTTCATTAATGTACGTTCGGTATTACCTGACATCGTATGCTTCATAGCACGGAACTCACTTCGGTAGATATCAATATCGATACCTTGCTCCCGTGCTTGCTCCTCCGATAAACCGACAGTACCTATGTTAGGCTGACAAAATACAGCTGTCGGAATCAAGTCATAGTCCACTTGCGCATTGCCTTGCTGATAAAGATGCCGGACCAATGCCATCCCTTCGGCCAGCGCCACGGGCGTCAGTTGAACTCTGTCAATCACATCACCAATGGCATAGATAGAAGGTACATTCGTCTGGAAGGTGTCGTTTACGATAATCGCACCATTTTTTTGCTGGGCAATATCTAGTTTATCTAGCCCCAAACCTACAACATTAGGCACACGACCTGTGGCATACAGCACACAATCAGTGACCTGCTGGCTGCCATCACTCAGTGTCAGTAACAAGCTGCCATCAGTTTGCTTTTCAATAGCTTCAATATTGTTATTGAAATGGAGGTTTACGCCTTTTTTCGCCACTTCTTGAGCAACAAACTCTCGTAAATCACGATCGAAACCACGTAGGAAGAGGTCGCCTCGATAGATCAGATGGGTATCCACACCTAAACCGGCAAAAATACCTGCAAACTCTACAGCGATATATCCCCCGCCAACGACAACAGCACGTTTAGGAAAGTCCTCAAGGTAGAAAACTTCATTCGAACTGATAATATGCTCTTTTCCTGGAATATCCGGTATAAACGGCCAACCGCCCGTCGCTACAAGAATCCTCTCAGCAGTGTATTGTTGGCCGTCAACTTCAACGGTATGAGCATCGACTAGGCTTCCACGCCCTTCAATCAGGTGACAGCCTGAATTAACCAACAAGTTTCGATAGATACCATTTAGACGAAGAATCTCTTCATTTTTTCTATCACGCAACGTCGGCCAGTCAAACACAGTATCTCCAACACTCCACCCAAACCCTGAAGCGTCATTAAACGCCTCCTGAAACTGAGAGGCATAAACGAATAACTTTTTAGGAACACAGCCTACATTGACACAAGTACCCCCAAGATACTTATCCTCAGTAATAGCAACACGAACACCCATGGAAGCTGCCATGCGCGCAGCGCGCACACCACCAGAACCGGCACCTATTACAAATAAATCATAGTCATACGTAGACACTGTGACACTCCTGTTATTTCAGTTTCAGTAACTGTAACGATTGATACAAGAAAGTACCAATTAAAGAAGACTAAAAACATAATAGATAATTCAAATTACTAGGTAGTCGTTGCCCTATTTATGCATGCTAGAATATGTGAATACTTTTCTAATGGATTGAAACGAATGAAAATCATCTCATTTAACATCAATGGCCTGCGTGCTCGCCCTCATCAGATTGAAGCACTCATCGAAAAATACCAACCCGATGTTATAGGACTTCAGGAAACCAAAGTAGATGATCCTCAATTTCCTCATGAAGTGATAACGGCACTGGGGTATCACGTAGAATTTTTTGGACAGAAGAGCCATTACGGTGTCTGTTTGATCTCTAAAAAGCCACCGTTGACGTTACAAAAGGGCTTTGAAGGCGATGAAGATGATGCTCAACGGCGTATGATTATTGGCACCTATGAAACATCTAAAGGTAATAAAGTCACGGTACTCAATGGCTATTTTCCCCAAGGGGAGAACATTGAACACCCTGTAAAGTTCCCTGCCAAAGCACGTTTCTATGCTGACTTGCAAACCCATTTACAAAGCAACCACTCTCCTGATGAGCACTTAATCGTCATGGGTGATATAAACATATCGCCTACCGACAAGGATATTGGTATTGGGGAAGTTAATCGTAAACGTTGGCTAAAAACGGGGAAAACCAGTTTTCAACCCATTGAAAGAGAATGGCTTAGTAGGTTACAAAACTGGGGATTGGAAGACACTTTCCGTCTTAAGCATCCTGAAATAACGGATCGTTTTAGTTGGTTTGATTATCGAAGCCGAGGATTTGAACAGATACCTAAGCGCGGGTTACGAATTGATGTTATTTTGGCCAGCTCACCTATGGCAAGCGTTTGTCTCAACTCTGATATAGACTACGATATTAGAGGTATGGAAAAACCGTCTGACCACGCTCCAATTTGGGCAGAGTTTGATATCTAACCCATGAATTATATAGGCCATTGAGGTATCTGTATCTGTTTTCGAGCAGACTTAGCCAGAGCACGACAGGCCATTCAAAAAAAGGATTCTTTTTGTTATGACGAGACTAACAACCCGGTGCATCCTAGCGGCAAAATTGCTACCTATCACTCTAGGCTTGCTAGCGATGCCTTTATCCGCAGCTGACTATGACCCTGCTAAACGCGTCCCTCACGCTGTATTTACTGGCGAACCTACGAAGAGGGTTGCTTTCGAATCCTTGAAATCCAGCTTCTCCTTACGTAAACAAGCACTCCCCTCTGCGCTTAATTTGGGAGAGCTTTCTGAAACTGAACAACAACGATTGGAACAAGCGCCTCTAAACAATGGCCGTAAAGCTGTTGTTGGTATACAACGTTCAACCGCCGACTTTCCTCTTCGTTATACAGCTTCTGATTTGACTTGGGAGGCCCATAAAGAGGGAGAAACTGCTATTTTGGGAATAACCTCCTCTGGCGCAGCGTCTTTGCGTGTCAACATAGACTTATCGACGCTTCCGCAAGGTACAGAAGTTCGCTTCTATGACGAAAGTTTCTATAAGCCTGTAGGGAGATCAATACGAGTATCTAAGGATCAAGCCATTAATCACTGGTCCGACTCCATTGAAGGAGACTTTGTAGGTATTGAATTGTTTATCCCTTCCAATGCCCCTAAAAACGATTTCACTTTAGTCATTAATAAGGTGATGCATCAACTAATCAGCAAAGAAACAGCATCGTTAAAACACAACGCTGCCATCGGCGCCAGTGGTAGCTGTCAGATCGATGTTAAGTGTGCATCAGAATCGGCCAGCAATTTCTCAAACCTCACTAGCTCTGTCGCGAAAATTGTCTTTATCGATGACGGTTTATCCTATAGCTGCACAGGCACACTAATGAATGATGCCGACACCTCTTCAGAAATTCCCTACTTTCTGACGGCGAATCACTGTGTCGACTCTCAAGCTGTTGCTAACACACTGGAGTTTTACTGGTTCTTTGAGAAAAGCACCTGCAGCACCAGTACAGCTAATAACACTATTTACACCTCTGGAGGGGCCAGCCTTTTAAAAGCAGATAAAGATTACGACTATAGCTTTTTAAAGCTAAATAGTACGCCACCTGCAGGTGTTAGCTTAAGCGGCTGGGATGCCAATACTATTGGATCAGCTGGTGTCTATGGTATCCACCATCCAAGCGGAGACCTGAAAAAATACAGTTCAGGATTGACTTACAGCTTTTATGATTCGTTTTATGGCAATAAGTCGAATACACATATCCTTGTAGACTGGTCCCTCGGCGTTACAGAAACAGGAAGCAGCGGCTCTGGTCTTTGGTACAGGGACGGTGGTAGCTCATATTTAGTGGGCATCTTAACTGGTGGATCTTCTGCATGCGGCTCTACACAAGGGATTGATCTATATGGCCGCTTCGATCAAAGCTATCCAGCGCTTAAAGGCTGGCTTAACAATACAACCTCATCACCAGCGCCAACGCTAGGAAACATCACCATTAAGGGTCAGGTTGTTGTTGCAGGCACCAGCATACCCGTATGTGGCTTAGTGTTAGCGAACGGCACGCACCTTTTCAGCTGTAACCAAGGTAATTATGAAATCACAGCCCCGGTTGATAGTGAGGGTAAAATTACCCTTTTTGCTTGGGCGGACGGATTCTTCCCTTATAAGCTGGTTTTTACACCTAATAGCAGTACAACAACACAGCGCATCGAGATGCAACGCGCGCCCTGATTTCAGCATTACTCAGTTACCGGGCTGACAAAGCCCGGTTTCTTAACCAGCAACACATCACAGGGGATATGATCCAGAACTCTTTCCACTGAGCTGCCAACCAGCAACCTATCCACCATATCGCGAGCAGCTGATCCCATAACGAGAACGTCAATCTTTTGCTTTTCAACAAGCTCAGGCAAAGCGTTATGCACCTCACCTTCAATTAGATGCTCCAATATTTGTCCCTTAGCATGATGGTCTAAAAACTCACCAAATGCCTTCTTGTGCTGGCTCCGTACTTTTTCCTGCAACCCTTCATAGTCAGCTGTAAGGTGCTCATCAAAAATAGCTGATTGTGGTAACACATTAAAGCAGTGCGCCCCATGTAGTTCACCTAGCATCAACCGGCTAAACTCAATTGCCATCTCTATAATTTTAGCGTCCAATGCACTTGCCTTTTCTACTTCAGAAGGATGAAAAGGATCAACAGCCGCCAGCACCCTAGGATGAACACTCCAGCCTCGTTCTTTCGTCATTAATAAGGGAATTGGACATTCTGAAATTAGCTTCCAGTCACCTTGCCCTAACAGGTAGTACCCTAATGAGTGTTTATTGATAGAAGTAATCACTAAATCAGCTTGGTATCTAAGTGCCTTCTTGATCAGCCCTTCGGCTGAGTTTTTATTCCAACTTACATCGTAGCTAACCGAGTAACCCTCGCCTTCAAGTGCTTCGGATAGCTGGATCAGCTGAGCCTCTGCATGTTGTTGATACCCTGCTATGGCGTGCTTTTCTGCTTCACGGTCGAATAGGTAACTATTATGCAATGAGCGGCTGTAACAGTTATGGAATAGATCAATATGTAAGGAGCGACCCGCCGCTATCCTTTTTACTTTTTCCTGTAGAAAACCAGACGGATTTTTCGGATCAATATCCACTAGCACTTTATTCAGGCCCATAGGCTTTCTCCTTACAGATAGTTAACAGTAACGCAACCTTACGCACTCTTTTGATGCACTTTGTTAGTACGAAGTTCCAATTATCGGCAAATAGCTCTATACATTAGATAAAACTAATTTATAATATCCTTAAATTAATTGGAGGATTTTCTTGTGACTGTTAACGCTGCTCTTCGTCTCATGGCCGGGTGTGTTGTACTAATAAGCTTAGCTTTAGGTGCATATATTAATCAGTACTGGTTTTATCTAACGGGATTTGTCGGCTTCAATTTACTCCAATCCGCCTTTACGGGATGGTGTCCGGCGGTCTATGTTTTTCAAAAACTAGGGTTAAAACAAGAGATCTGCTCTTCAGAGGGGGTGACAATTAATCAGTTCGTTCATATCGCCGCAGGCACCGCGATTCTCGCTAGCGTCATTGCCGTCATAGGCTTTGAAGCAAATGCGCTTTACCTGATTATCACGGCGGTGATAGGGGTCAGTTTGTTACAGTCTTCATTCACAGGCTGGTGCCCGGCAATAACCATAGGCAGGCTCTTAGGCTTCAAAGATTCGGTTAAAGCAGGGTAATGGCTTAGCACGATGCCTTTTTATTAAAATGCTGATACTCGTCATCGTTTTAGAAGATTACGAAATTGAGATAAATGCTACATTTTTGTAAACTGATAGAATAATAATACTTTACCCGGAGTACATAGCTTGGCGAATGCAGTAGATGAACCTAGCCTGAGCGCTGAAACCTTAGAAATGATGAAGACTAACGCCTCTCGGGCTGCTAAGTTAATGAAAGCACTTGGTAACGAGAGCCGTTTGCTTATTTTGTGCTATCTAGATGGCAAAGAGTTATCAGTCACCCAACTTAATAACTGCTTGGCTCTAAGTCAGTCTGCCCTATCTCAGCATCTTGCTGTTTTGAGAAACGATGGTTTAGTTCAGACTCGCCGCGAATCTCAAACCATTTATTATTCGCTAGCAGGTGATACTGCTAAGCGGATCATTCACACACTGCATGAAATGTACTGCCCGACGATATAGCTCAGCATACAGCTCAGCCCAGAAAGCACCTTGACGCGCTTATTGGGCTGATTGTAGCATTAATGTTGTAGCCGGGTGATTTGCCAATCTTCCGTCGGCTCATTCAGCATCATCTTCATATCAACAACTTCCTCTTCCATATTGAAAGTGTTCTTGAATCCAAGCTTTTGTGCCAACCCCTGCATCCCTTTATTTGTCGGAAGCGTCGATCCCTCAATCATGAGCGTTCCTCGCTTACGACAGTAATCAATCACTTTACGCATCAAAATAATACCCAAGCCTTCACCCTGCAGGTCGTCCCGAATAACAACAGAGAACTCACTGCGAATATTGTCAGGATCGGTAACAGCGCGAACCACACCTAAGGTTTCAGCACCTCTTCCATCTAATCGAGGAGCAGACACAATGAAAGCCATCTCCCTGTCGTAGTCTATTTGTGTCCATGAAGCCAATTCTTGATGGGACGGAATACCGCGGCTATAGAAGTAACGCATTCGAATAGATTCTGGGCTAAGCGAGTTATAAAACTCTAGGTGCTTAGGTTCGTCCTCACCCCGAATAGGTCGAATAACAGCCGGACGACCTGAACGCTTCAAAGTAATCGCCTCTTCCAGATCTCCAGGATAAGGCGAAATAGAAAGGCATGACTTTTCTGATGTGATAGAAATTGCCATATCAACCGCCAAAATACCCAACTTATTGAGCAGTAACGGATTAACTTCTAAACAGTATAGATTAGGAAGATCAACGACGATTTCAGATAACTTTAATACAAGATCAGCTAATTGTTCTATGTCTCGCTCAGGCTGGTAGCTATGCTCCTGAATAATCCGAGAAATGCGGGAATTCATCACCAGCTCTTTGGCCAATGCCATATTCACAGGAGGCAACATCACATGTCGATCAGCCAAAACATCCACTGTGAAACCACCTGCACCAAAAACTATCATAGGGCCAAATGTAGGATCTCGTGTAACACCGACGTTAATTTGCAACGACTGAAATCCTCGCTTCATCTGCTGCACACAAAAACCCAGTCCGCCTTCATCACCAAAGCGCTCACTCACGCGGTAAGCAAGCTTTGTCGTTGCATGACGCACTTCATCTGGTGAATACACATCTTGTACAAGATCCAACCAACGCTGGTTAGATTTCTCATCATAGCTAAAAGGATAAATATTTCCGCGATGTAGCGCTTTTACCGCAACCGAGCCACCCAGCTGCTTAGATAGCTCTACTACGCCATTAATATCGTTCGCGTAATAACTATTTTGCACAGGAATGTCATACTGATTTAAAAGTTCAGATGCCTCACTATGGGTCAAAAAATCCCGCCCCTCATCCAGTGCAGCCATGATGATCTGTTTTGCATGTTGATGGTTTTGTGTATTTTGTTCAACATATGATGCAGGAGTTTGGCGCATCACCTCTTGGTTACGGCGATAATCCACCATGTGCATAAATGCATCGACTGCTTCTTCGGGTGTAATAAAGGTCGCAACATTCGCTGCATTACAGTGATTACGAGCTTCAATAGCAGTCGCCCGTCCCATCCAGCAGGTCAGTACATTTCTTGCTGACTTTCGAGCAACTTTGACAACTTCGTCAGCGGTCTCAACACTCGGCGCCATACGGGTGGGCGCATGAATGGAGAGTATCGCATCGACTTCTTTATCCTTTGACAAGATTTCCATAACGGCTGTAAAGCGCTCAGGCGTTGCATCAGCATTAAGATCTATAGGGTTAGTACGACGCCAATTAGATGGTAAAACATTAGCTAAATTATCGAGCGTTTCTTTACTCAACGAGGCAAGCTTTCCTCCACTTTTTAACAGACGATCGGTTGCTAATGCATTGGGCCCCATGCCATTACAAAGAATAGCCAATCTCTCACCCCGTAGCGGCTTCATCCGCGACAGTGTTTCTAACGCGTTAAATAACTGGTCAGAGGTCTCAACTCGTACAACCCCTGCTCTGCGCAGTGCAGCATCATAGACCATATCTTCATCGGGTATACCTGGTGCCAACCGCTGATGAGTATCATCGCTGGATACGATATCGGACTTGAGGACCAGCACCAACTTATTTCGCGAAGCCGACCTTAACGCTGAAATGAAATTTCGCGAAGAGCCAACCACTCGATTTAATTGCAGTAAGATCGCATGGGTATAGGGATCTTGAGCAACATAGTCGATGACAGACGGCAGATCCACATCTGCCCCATCACCTAACGTTAGAAAGTGCGAAAAGCCAATTTCCTGACCGTTTGCCCAATCAATCATTGCAGTGCCCAGTAGCCCTGACTGGCCAATATAAGCAACTTTTCCCTTCTTGATATTAATATGAGAATAACTAGCGTTCATTTTTGAGCCAGGAACTAGCAAACCCATACAGTCGGGCCCAAGAATGCGTATGCCATAAGGCCGAGCGGCGTCCCTAACTCGCTCAGTTAAGCTCTTAACCGATGGATCGTTCTTAACAGATAATCCTCCAGTTAATATCATGGCTGCTTTCACCATATTAGCCCCGAGCTTTCGAATAATGTCCGGAACGGTATCCGAAGGTGAGCAAATAATGGCAAGATCCGGCATTTGGGGAAGCGCCGAGACCCTATCGTAGCAGGGAACCCCATAAACAGAATCATAACCTTCCGGGTTTATTGCCATCATCTGTCCTGGATACTCACTATCAAGTAAGTTCTGAATGACGATGCCCCCCATACTTCCACTCTTCTCGGATGCACCAAAGATAGCTATAGATTTGGGTTTAAAAAAACGCTTCAGGTATCTCGTACTCACCGTCTGACTCTCCAAAGGATGTCGCATTGCTTCATAAACGATAAGAACAGTATACAACTTACGCACAAATTACGCAGTTGCAAAATCATTAAAGTACTGTGAACAGTGAAGCAGATCAAATAAATATAAAAAAATGCTGCCCTGCACAATGAATGTTCACCTTCTAGGCAACTTAGCTTCCACTTCTGTCCTTCAATGTGAAACTTGTGATCATCGCAAGGAAGGTATCAACACCCAAACTATTCCGTCAAAACCAGCAAGAGTCTATTGTATAACCTTCCATCTACAAAATCAGAATAATAGGTATGAATTTTGCTTAAATCTACAAAACAAAAAATCACATAGGGTCCGAAACATGAAACGCTTTTCTATATTATGTCAGACTATGGCTTTGGTTTTACTCTTTCAATCCTCTGCCTATGCGCACTCAACAGAAACAATCAACAACAGCCTTCTATCAGGCCTTTTGCATCCACTACTTGGCTTAGATCACCTACTAGCAATGATCGCAATCGGGTTATGGAGCAATCAGCAGAAAACATTCCATAAACCAATGATGCTCGTTATCATTGCAGGCTCTTTATTTGCTGGATTTATAATCTCCCACTTAGTACCTTTCTACCCTTTACTGGAACCAACGCTTGCCGCGTCGATCTTGGTTATCAGTCTGTTTAGCCTATTCGCAGCCAAACTAAACCCTCAGCTATCCCTTTTGATCATTGTTTTCTTCGTTCTTCATCACGGCTTTGCTCATGGATCTGAGATGCAGGCAGGCATATCAGGCCTATACCTAATAGGTTTTATTGCATGCTCTCTAATACTGCAAATACTGGGGCAATTGCTACCGCTAACACTCAAGCCTTATCTAGAAAAACTACCTGGAATTATGCTGGCATTAGCAGGCAGCGTACTCACGATTTTTTCCCTGAGTTAAACACCTCAACCGTATCACCCAATAAAAACATTTAGCGGACTTAGGTTCGCTTTTTTTATTGATATTTTTCCAAAAAAATTCATCTCTCTTTAAAAAATTTCATTTTACAGCACGCCCTTCCACTGCTAATTATTAGCTATATAAGACTTGTAAAAGAACTGCAGCACACTGACATGTTAGGAGTCTTACATGAGAGACAAGACCGCAGAGAACGTCGATAATATAGATGAACTTGAAGGCTTTGATGTTGAAGAGTTTGATGATATGGGGTTCATCAGCACTCAGAAAAATACTAGACGAAGCCTTCGAAAAAACATCGAAGAGATGCTTGAAGCAAGGGCGCTCAAACGCAGTATCAGTGAGGTTTTTGACGATGAGGAGTAGCCGCCCATCCTATAGATTTAAACAATAAATTTATTTTTGCAAAAACCAGCAACTCTATTTAAAAAATTAATTTCTTATTATTAAACTAAGCGAGATATATTCGCCAAACGCAATGAGTTTTCCTCGAGAGAGAACTCAAATTAGCCACTATGCTTTTCCATCTTACATTGAGATAAACCTAGATGAGCACAAAAATTCGTGTTGAAAAAATCCCTTCTGAAGACATGGATGAGTGGGAAGATGACCTGCTGGAAGAAGAAGAGTTTATCAAGCACAAAAAACGCAACAGCTTCAACGGAAAAAGACGAAAAGATATTGAAGATGTGCTAGAAGAAAGACGCCTTAAAAAGCAAATAAGCTATAGCTTTGAGGATATACCCGAATATAGAGCATAATACTATCCTTGGTAAGCGGATGAATTATCATCCGCTTTAAAGAGACCTCATTTATCAGTAGCCAGCCTTATACCTAAGATAATCATTACCCCACCTGTTACACCTTGCACCCACTTCTCAATCCTTGCGCTAGACCCAAAACGCTTAATGCGACAGACGACTACAGTCAAGATACTTAGCCACACGATACCTATAACAAAGTGAACTCCTGCCATATACAGTGACTGGATCAAGGGACTCTGTGTTGGTGATATAAACTGAGGTAAAAACGCCATATAAAAAACAATAGTTTTAGGGTTAAGGACATTAGAGAGAATCCCCTCTCTTATCGAACGGGTCCAATGGGTGGCCCGCATTCCAACCCCACAAACGGCATCCATAGGCAATGCCTTCAAATTTCTAATGCTTTGTATTCCCAGCCAAATTAGGTATAGGGCTCCTGCAAACTTCAACGCACTAAATGCCCAAGCAGACTGAAGCAGAATAACTGAAATACCTACGGCTGATACTGCAGCATGAACAAATAAGCCACTACAGATACCTAAGCTTGTTACCAAGCCATCTTTCAACCCCCCTCTCGCGGTATTTCGCATCACTAAAAGTGTGTCAACACCAGGAGATATTGTTAGCAATGTAATTGCTATCAAGAACGTAATAAATTGACCTTCCAGCATACAGACTCCATTTAACAGATAACCAACTATACGCTTAAGATTTTTTTCTTTATAGCTCCTCATGATATTTTTAATGACTATGGTATATTGGCGCCTTCATTCATAGCAGGTAGTTGATGATGGCGATTTCACTTCAAGACCAGCTCCTAAAAGCTGGTTTAGCTAGCAAGCAGCAAGCGAATAAGGTTAAAGCAGACAAGCGTAAGAATAAGAAAAAAGCAAGCAAGCAATCAGAACTAACTCTCCAAAACCAAACGGTGATACAAAGCCGCCAAGAGAAACAAGAGCGCGATAGGCAGCTAAACCTTCAACGGGAGCAAGATAAAGCACAAAAAGCTTCAGAGGCTGAAGCCAAGCAATTAATCGAAGTACATAAAGTCAAAAAGGATCCAGAAGCTGAAGTAAGCTATCGCTTTGTAGATGGAAAACTTGTTAAAACACTCTATGTCACACCACAACAACAAGATCTTTTAGCCCGTGGCCGGTTGGTTATCTGCAAGTGTGATGAGCAATATCATATGGTTCCATCAGATATTGCTGATCGAATTGAGCAACGGCAACCTACGTGGTTATTTAGAGTAAAAAGCGAAGAGATCCGTGAAGACGACCCTTACGCGGCTTACCAAATACCTGACGACCTTATGTGGTGATGTAACAGCTGTTGGAGAATAGTCTTTCAGCAGCTATTACTTAAATTGCCCAATCTGGCTTCTCTTGTCGCCCTTTCAGGTGGGTACTCATGTCATTAAAGTTCAGAGGCTTGGTAAAAAAGTACCCTTGTCCGATGTCACACCCATATACCCTCAGCAGGGCTAATTGGTCTTCATCTTCAATCCCTTCAGCCACTACTCGCAAACCCAACTTGTGTGCCATAGTAATCACTGTGTGTGTTAGCGTCGCATCACTGCGGTTTTCAACCATATCTTTCACAAAGCAACGATCAATTTTAAGCGCCGAGACAGGAAATCTTGTGTGGTAACTAAGCGAGCTATAACCGGTGCCGAAGTCATCAATACTGAGGGAGACGCCCAACTCCAATAAACGATTTAAGACAGGCTGAACCTCTTCTAAACTTTGAGCCAGAAGGGACTCTGTAATTTCAAGCTCTAAGACAGATGGGTTTATTCCAGTTTCCGCTATGACGCGCTCCACTGTAGCGACTATATCTGAATTAGTTAACTGATGCATAGAGACATTAACCGCCATCGTTAACGTTTGACTAACCAGTGTCTGATATTTTTTCAAATCAGTACATGCCTGAATAAGCGCAAATTCACCTAGCTTATCGATAACACCAATCTCTTCTGCCGCCGTAATAAACTCTTCGGGACTTACAAAACCCAACCGAGGGCTTTGCCAGCGCATCAGTGCTTCAAAGCCATAAACCTCTTCATTCCCTATCAGGTTTTTGGTTTGATAAACCATAAATAGCTCTTTGTTAGCAAGTGCATGTCGGATTTCGGTTTCTAACTCAACTTTACGTTTGTTTCTTGCATCCAGCTCCTTACTGAAGAAACTATAACAGCGACGACCTCTATTTTTCGATTCATACAATGCTATGTCCGCATGTTTGAGCAATCCTAGAACGTCATCACTATCCTCAGGATAACGAGAAACACCTATACTCATCGATATAAAGAGCCGCTTACTTTCGAGTAATACCGGCTGTTTCATCACATCCATGATTTTTTCGGCCATGGCAATAACATCTTCATCTGAAGTAAAGTTCATGAAGACTAAGAACTCATCGCCGCTCATGTGGCAGGCAACGGCATCCTGCCCCACAATTTGTTGTAGCCTCACGGCAATAAGCTGTAGCATTTGATCACCTAAAAGATGACCGAATGTGTCGTTAATTTGCTTGAAGTTGTCTACATCCATGTATAAAACAGCAATATTTGAGCTGTTCTTCCATGCATTTTTTAGTGCCTCGCCTAATAAATCATGCGTTCTTCTTCGATTAGGAAGTCCCGTCAACGCATCGAAGTTTGCTTGTTTATAGAGGCGAACCTCAGCTTGTTTTCGCTCAGTAATATCCTGCGTAACAATCACATAATTGTTCACGTCACCTTTGTCGTTATGCATCGAACTAATAGAGAATGAGAACCATAGTTTTTGCTCTTTCGCTCGACGTTCGCCATACCAACTTCCACCATGGGCTAGATGCTCAGATATAGCTTTAACCTCCGCCTGCAACAAGTTGTGGGGGAATGATTCCAGTAAGGCTTGCCCTGGTTCTATTTGTATAGGTTCTTGCGAACCATCACTGAGCCGTTTATTGGCATATTCAACAAGCCAATGCTCGTCTGTTACAATCACACTGCTGGGACTTTGATCAATCGCTTTTGAAAGTTTGAAAACATTACTTTCAGCTTCATTTCGAGCCGATTCAAACTTCGTGGCGCGATGCAAAATAACCCTAAACACGAACAACCCTGTAACCAGGAAAATTAATACGGCTAACGTCACAAACTTCATTCTTTCAAACCAGAGAGAAAGAAGATCCGCATTTTGAATACCGCTGACAATAAACAGACCGTACTCATCAAGACGGCTTGCTGTAATCAATAGTTCTTCATCTTGGTAGGAAACAGTGGATGACTGGGGGGGACTCTTAACTTCGACAAGTTCCTTTAGCCTGTTTAAAAAGTCCTCTTCTACCTTAGAAGACACAAAGCTTTGCCAGAAAGTATCAGACTCAGGGTAGGATAAATAGACTCGACCATCATCGCCAACAACCAAAGATCGCCTATTTCTTTCGCTCTCTTCAGCTTCTTGCCAAATAGCGTTATTTCCTAGAAGGCGGTACGCAGCAACAACATAGCCTAGCTTGCCTCCCCTCTCGTTAATAATCGCTTTACGCATAGGTAGAAGTGTTTCACTAACGAATGTAGGCCGAAATGGTCTACCTATAGTTTGTTGCTCAGCATCAAAAAGATCTCTCCACTCCAATGTTTGCAAATTGCCCGTTGTTACTAATACTCTGCCCTTAATATCAATTACTGCTAAAACCCGCATTTGCGGGGTCGCCAACAGTACATCGTTTAAGCGCGTTTGAACCACCCCTTCTTCATTTTTTTCAGACAATATCGAACCCGCCAACCCACCGAGCAATTTATCCTGATGCTGAAAAAAACGACCGACAACACTACTCAAAGTAGCATTATGAGGCGTCAAGATTTGGTTGGCTTGGGTTTCAACGTCTCTCCAAGTCGCAAACCCAAACGCTAGCAATGCAAGCAGCATCAGAACAGATAGAAGACCATATAGAAACTGAAACCAACTTTTCGTTTTGCTTTGATTTAGTGTCATAACGACTCTTTAAACAAAAAAGGATGCATGCAATACCTGTAAACACATATGCCGAGCTTTTAAAGTGAAACACTATACCGCTTATTGAATGACGCCAATCTGAACAATAAGCATCCTGACGTATCAGTTTCGTGCTCCCCGAAAGCATAGTAAAAAATATAGCAATGCGCCTTAGTATTCATACTAAAGTTAGGGATATTTATAGCGCTTTAGCCACACAGCGATAATCAACCAGTGTCACTTTATCGATAGGCTGTTGGTTAGAGGGTAAGACAATGATCTGCATTCTGGCCGCGCCAGAGCCCTGTTTAAGAGGCGTACGAATACGTCCTGACTCTTGCAGCGGATAAGTCTCATTGCTTATATGCATAAGTAGTTCCGACTCACATACAACGGCAACCGTATCAGTTGTCAAAGGCCCTACAACGGTTAAGTCGATATTTAGCAGGCAACTACCTATTCCTGTACTTTCTGCGTTTGGTAAGCAGTTAAGCTGAGCACCAATGGCACTGGCTTTTAGCTCAGCATCGGCTTGCCTGACTTCAGCGTCCGGACTGATAAAATCACTGTGAATCCACCCTTCTACTTTACGGCCATCAGGATGAATGAAAAAAATATTAGCCCAGTCTCCCTGCTTTTTTATCAGAAGGATTTGCTCATTCTTCTTTGCTTGAGCCAAGCGCTCAAAGGATACTCCAGGGCCCGAGCGGATATTGATCGGCTCGTCGATCACTTTATAAAACTCAAGCGCTCTTGCCTGAAAACTAGCCACTATCATGACTAGCAAAAGAACAACCCCTTTTCGGCCTATCATACCCTTCTTACTCCAACAAGTTCAGCCAAACTGCAAACCTATGCAGGCTATATCCTAGCTTCCTACAATATCGAAGCTTAGAGTCGGGGTAAAGTCATGGAGACGACAATGCTACAATGCGACAATCCGTCACATGTAAAAACACATAGCATATGACTATGATAGGCAAAATCCAGTGGGTAAAGAGCATGTTGCAAGCAACCAATTTGAAGACCATCACCGGTTTATTGTTAACACTGGGGGCAATTATCATTATCTGGAAGTTACCTCACTTCTTATCGCAGACTAATACGCCCGCTGTTCGGGAACTAAGAAGCGAAGCACAGTGCGACCTTACCAAAGGAGCCTGTTATGCAAAGTTGGATGAGATAGAAATAACGCTGAGTATAGAGCCAAAGCAGTTCAGCTCACTGAAACCGCTTTTTTTTACCGCTGAAATTAGCGGGCTTGATGTAACCGAAGCCATACTAGACCTTCAGGGAAAAGAGATGTATATGGGCATTAATCAAACCCCTCTGACGCTAAACCCCAACACTCGAGTTTGGACGGGTGTAACTGAATTGGCTGTATGCACGACTGGCTCTATGATCTGGCAAGCTTCGATTATCGCACGAGAGAATGACCAAACAACCCCGATTAAAGCCACTTTTGAGTTTGTTGCACAATGAAAAATAACACCCTGTCTACTTTGAGAACCTTGTTACTGCTAACACTATTACTATTAGTGGGTTTAGCCATTGCCTTTACACTTCGGCCATCTATATCCCAAGATGGAAATATTATAAAACTAGGGGGAGATTTCACTCTCCAATCTGAAGATGGGCCAGTATCACTGCGTGATTACCGGGGTAAAGTCGTCGCCCTCTATATTGGCTATGCCTCATGCCCTGATGTTTGCCCCACAGCTTTAGCGGTTATGACCCAAGCATTTCGAAACTTAAGTAACGAGAGCACAGATCAAGTGGCCGGCATTTTTATCAGTGTAGACCCTGAGCGAGATACACCTGAAAAACTTGGGGAGTACACACGATTTTTTAGCCCGATGATCACAGGCCTGACAGGCACGAAAACAGAGATTGATCAAGTTGTTGCACAGTATGGTGCCTTTTATCGCAAAGTGGATATGCCCGATTCAGCAATGGGGTATGCGGTGGATCATTCTTCTCGTATTTACTTGATCGATCAGACAGGCAAACTGTACAAAACCCTGCTTCACAATAGCTCTCCCAACGAATTACTGGAAGAGATCAATAAACTATTAGACTCAGACAAATAGGTATACTGATGAAAAAACTAATCATAGCGGCCACTTTGAGCGTATGTGCACTTCCTGCTTGGGCAGAGGTTTCTGTGAGCGAGGCGTATGTCAGAGCCGTACCTGCAAATCAAATCAACAGCGCTGCTTTTATGACGCTAACGAATAAAGGGGAGTCTGACCTAGCACTGATTTCTGCCGCCAGCAGTGCAGCTAAAACCGTGGAACTTCATACACATCAGCACGACAACGGCGTAATGCGTATGCGTCGCATTGATGAAATACAGCTACCTGCAGGCGAGGTTGTCACACTTAAGCCTGGCGGACTACATGTCATGCTGATTGGGTTAACACAGCCACTAAATCCTGATCACAATGTTGACCTTACGTTGAAGTTTTCTGACAACTCCGAAGAAGTGCTCAACGTGCCGGTTAAAAGTGTTGTAGGGATGATGCCAAACAAAACACCACATGCTCAGCATCATAATACCAATCAATAGTCATCGAATAGCCTGTGCTGATGGCGTTTTATGGGCATCAGCACATTTTGCAGCCTCTTAAGCGATTATCAAAATGGCTATATATCCCCAGACATGCCTCTTTTTCGTTCTCAAAAAGTCCTAAATATTCCGTTTTATACGACTGAATATAGTGAACTATTCTTTTTTCAGGCGATTCTGGGCAGATATCGACTGTATATGATTTGAACCCCACACGATATACACCCGCGTACACAGGGAAGCTAAACTGCCCTTCACCATCCACACCTAAAAAACGATTATCAGGAGCAAGTTTAAGCGCTGGTACTTTTAGCTCATTATCAAGATGAAGGTCCAAAAAGAAGCTGAGCTGACCGCACGTATCAAATACGCCTAATACCCAATCGACCCTCTTATTCTGATCAGAATCGCTATCAGATGCATACAGATACCATGACACACCCTGCCCATCCACCTGAACAGCCAATAGTCGATAAGTAAAGTGCTCCGCTTTATAAATAGCGTCATCTATAACACTTGAAGAAACAGGCTCTTGACTAGAAATGGGGGTAAATCGAGGGTCCATGTACTTCTCCACGGCAGCCTTACTACGTTAGCTAAAGAATAATTCTGGAGCTCATTATATCAGATAATACTAATATTAAGCCATTTAGGATGCGCCCTTAAACTGTCTCGATATCAAACTGATCAATTTGCGATAACGGAAGCCATCCCATCCAGCCATTCTTTCGTCTTTTCCCACTTTGGCATGACCTGACCCATTAGCCGGTAAAACCTCTCGCTATGGTTATGCTCGGCGATGTGACAAAGCTCGTGCAAAATCACGTAGTCAATACACTCACGAGGCGCTTTAACTAGGTGAGGGTTCAGGGTAATTCGGCCATTAGGAGAACAGCTGCCCCATTGGGTTTGCATGGTCAGGATGCGCAGCGGTGGCCGCACTTCTACCCAAAGGGCTTGTTCCAGCATCGCATCAAGGCGCTTGGCGAAAGTTTCCTTGGCTCGCGCTTTGTACCAGTCTGTTAGTAGCGCTTTAACCTTGTCAGCAGACTTTGTTCTAACCGAAACTTCCAACTTGCCGCGTAGCAGTTTCACGCCCTGCACCTGCTCAGGCGCTTCAACCACTTTCAGGAGGTACTGTTTCCCTAAATAATAATGGCTCTCGCCGCTGATGTACTGCCGAGGCGTAGTGAATTCAAGCTGTTTGCGGAAGTCCCTAAGTTGCTCATATATCCAACGCCCACGCTTTTTGACCGCAGATAAAACCGCTTCGTTATCGGCATCTTCGGGAGCTAAGGCGATCACCCGACAATCGGGATGAACCTTGATCAATACCTTGCCAGTGGCTTGCGGGCGTTTAACTCGCTCAAACGTAATCTGCTCATCGCCGTAGCGAAAGCTCATGGTCTGCATCGATTTTGAGGATTGAGGTTTAATCGGCACAGTCATCTGGTTATACCCATTCAACCCCCACTTAAGCCCACACGCGTGATCTGAACAATCATCTCAACAATCTTCTTGGCCTGATCCATACCGCCACCCATGGCTTTGCATTCTTGGAACATCCGCGGCAGTAGTTTTTTACGAATATCGGCTTCGATATTCTGTGGGTTGATGGAGTTTTCCGCGACAGCCGTTTCTACCGCCTGATCAACTTCAAAGGCCACCTTGACCCACTTATCCTGAACTTGCTGATCGAGTACAGAGAAAGCTTCCGGCAATACTTTCTTGAATACACCAAAATAGGCCTGAGCATGGCGATTACCGGCAAAGGCATCGGGTATGTCATTCAAGCGTCTGTTTTGAACTTGCTCTTCGAACTCACGGTACAGCATGTATTGCTTCAGTGGGTGATCAAACAGTTTTTCCGCTTCTTCAATGGCTTGGCGCAGCAGCTTGGAAAATGCTTCCTGAGCATAAGGGTCGTCTCGCAGCTCTTGTTCAATCATGCGAGTTACGCGGGTTTTGATGATGTCGGTTTCGTTGCGAGTTTTATCTTCGCTCCAGTCTTCCGGCTGTTGCTTTTGCCCCATCTTCCCCACTTCATACACGCCACCGGGTTCTTTAACCTCAACACCCACCACATGCTTATCCAGCAGTTTTTTCACTTGTTCGGCGTATTCGTCGTAGTCAATCCTCTCACCCGCATCTTGCTGCACCAGTTGGCGCAGGCTGGAGAATTGCTTCACTGTTTCTTTGTAGTGTCGGCGATCCTGATCACTAAAGCTCTTGTCTTCAAAGAAGGTGGCCGATTGCAGCGCTACCTTTAAGCAGCTGGCGAAAGCCGTCAGGGCTTCGTAGAAGTCCTCACGCACTTTTAAGTGCACATCAACCAGCTCGCCATCACGGTTTTCTATCCGGGGCACCAATACCTGACGCAATTGTTCGATGTCGTTCTTGTTTTTCACGCCATCGAATATGGCCCATAGCTGCTTATAAAGCTGTGGCAGGCGCTTGTACTCAGTACTCATCTGATTGTAGAGGCCTGCAATATCATTGATGTCGTAACCACCCTGAGTGCGGGAGGCCAGATCCTGATATTTCTGGATGGTGGTATCCAGTTCCGCCAGAATGCCGCGATAGTCGATGAGCAGACCAAACTTCTTCTTCGGGTGCAGACGGTTTACCCGTGCAATCGCTTGGATCAGGTTGTGCTCTTTTAGGGGCTTGTCGATATAGAGCACTGCGTTTTTCGGCTCATCAAAACCCGTGAGCAGCTTATCAACCACGATGAGTATCTTCAGTGAATCATCTTTGTCGAAGCGTTCAATAATATGCTTGGTGTAAGCCTGTTCATCCCCAGAGCCAAAGAAAGTGCCAACATTGTCTTTCCACCACTGGGTCACTTCGGGTGTGGTGGCCTCATCGACAGCGGTATTACCCTCACGGCTATCGGGCGGGCTCATCACCACGGCAGATTCAAACAAGCCTGCTTCGTCGAGATACTTTTTGTACTTAATAGCAGAGGCTTTACTGTCACAGGCTAACTGGCCTTTCAAACCTTCATCGATGTTCTTTACAAAGTGGTTTGCGATATCTAGCGCAATCAAACGAATGCGATCATCCGCGCCGTATACTTGGCCTTTTTTGGCAAACTTGCGCTTTAAGTCGGCCTTTTGTTCGTCTGAAAGCCCTTCGGTAATACGCTCAAACCAACGGTCGATGGCGCGCTCGTTTACATCTAAGTCAGGTATGCGCTCTTCGTACAGCAGCGGCGTCACCGTTTGGTCTTCTACGGCACGTTGCATGGTGTAAGCATGCACAATGGGGCCAAACTTATTGGTGGTCTTGTCATCTTTTAACAGTGGCGTACCGGTAAAGGCGACAAAGGCAGCATTGGGCAGCGCCTGCTTCATACGGATATGGTTTTCACCGCCTTGGCTGCGGTGGCCTTCATCAATCAGCACAATGATTTCAGCGCTATTGTTCACACACTCCGGCATTTTAGTAGCGGAATTAAACTTCTGAATGAGCGAGAAGATGATCCGCTCAGTGCCTTTACCAATTTGTTCAGCCAAGCGTTTGCCTGAGGTGGCCATGGCGGCTTCTTTATCTTTCTTCCCAGCCAGCTCACCGCCCGAGGCAAAGGTTTTGCTGAGCTGGGTTTCTAGGTCTACCCGATCAGTCACCACCACAATACGGCATTGTTTTAAGCTTTCGTGCAAGATCAGCGCCTTACTTAAAAACACCATAGTGAATGACTTACCCGAACCCGTGGTATGCCAGATCACGCCCCCTTCGCGGCCACCCGCCGCATTGCGAGTGTTAATGCGTTCAATCAGTCGCTTAATACCAAACACCTGCTGATAACGGGCGACGATTTTGCCCGCCTTTTTATCGAACAAGGTGAAGTAACGGGTCATCTCCAACAACCGGTCTGGGCTTAACAGGCTGATCAGCAGTTGATCCTGACCAGTCACAGCAAGCCCCCCCGCAGCGGTGAGGCTTTGGTACCAATCCAAGTCTTTTCTTGGGCGGTGCCCAAATAAGCCTACCAACTGTTCTTCTTTGAGCGTTTTGTTTTTGATGGCGTACATCTGCGCATCAGAAATATCTTCCTCACGCCAAGCGGCCCAGAATTTTTGTGGTGTGCCGCAGGTTCCGTATCGGCCTTCGTTGCCGTTTATGGATAGCAGCAACTGGCTATAGGCGAATAATAACGGGATTTCGTCATGGCGCTGGTTACGCAGGCTTTGCGAAATGCCCTCGTCAATGGTGGGTCCTTTTTTCCCATTACCATCCGGACGTTTCGCCTCAATCACAACCAAGGGAATACCGTTCACAAAGCAAATAATGTCTGGTCTTCGGCTCTCTACACCGCCCGAGCGGCTAACAGTAAACTCTTCGGTAAATACAAAGCTGTTATTGGCTGGGTTTTTCCAGTCAATTAGCGCAACTGTTGGGCTGGCTTTTTTGCCATCCACAAACTCAGTAACAGAGATGCCATACAACAAGTGGTTGTACAGGCGCTCATTAGCCGTTAACAAGCCTTCGTTAAGTGCAGGGCTGCATACCTCGGCAATCAGGTTATCGATAGCCTTTTCTGACAGCGGGTAGCATTTACCGGCAAAGGTAAACGTGCGCTTTTGCAGCTCACCGCGCAGCACTTGGCGTAAAACCACTTCGTCGGTTTTACCACCACGGGCGGCTAACGCGCGCTCAGGCGAAAGAAACGACCACCCAAGGTTGGTCAACAACGTCAGCGCCGGTAACTTGGCACTGTATTCTTCCTGAAATTTGGGGGCCGCTTGCGTAGTCATACGTGTTCCTTACTTCTTTGGCGATTGCCATTGCAACAGCTCTTTAATGTCCTTTTCGCCTTCTTGTTCTTTTAAGCGGCGGTGTTGTTCAGCAAAGCGCGTGTATTCGGCCAAGGCTTTTTCATCGGCCTGCTGCTTGCTGATTTTACCTGCACCTTGTAATACATCACGGTCGTTAAATTGTAAAAACTGATCGAGTTTGGTTTGCCAGTCCTGCAAGAATATCTGCTGTCTTCGCTCCGCCTGATCTTCGGCAAAATCCAGCCACATAGTGACGATGCGGTTCAGCTCTTTGATTTCTGGTTCTGTCAGGTAGTTTTTTGCCGTCGTGACATCACCTTTGCGAACCTCAACACCCTTAAAGGTTTTCAGCCCCATGTTAGGTTTTGACGCGTCGACACGCTCAAAAATCAGCTCGGGTGCCGTATGACCAGAGCACGCAAAATGTAGCTTGTTCTGGATGATCTGGAAAAACTGCGTAGTTTCTTTCAGCGATGGCTGGTAATCGGCCGCCAGCGCAAAAATCTCGCGCACCCGCAAATACATTCGCCGTTCACTGGCGCGAATATCGCGGATGCGCTCCAGCAGCTCGTCGAAGTAGTCGGGCACGGTTGACGTACCGACAGGCGGGTTTTTCAGACGCTCATCGTCAATCACAAAGCCCTTACTTAAATATTCACCCAAAGTACGGGTAGCCCACTGACGGAACTGGGTGCCTCGTGTAGAACGCACTCGGTAGCCAACGGCCAGCACCAAGGGCAAACTGAAGTACTGCACCTGATAGTTTTTGCCGTCTGCGGCAGTTGTTCGGTAAAACCGAACAACTGAATCTTCGTTCAGCTCACCCTCTGCAAATACATTTTTAATATGCCCACTGATGGTGGCTTTGGCCTTTCCATACAGATCACAAATCATCGCTTGCGACAGCCACAACGTCTCGCTCTCGAAGCGGCACTCAATGCGTACCTTACCGTCAGGGCTGGAAAACATTACAAATTCGCCCGTTGGGGCTTCAGGCAGCTGTTTATCCGTCATACATTAACCTCATTGAGCACCCGCGCAGAAACAAACAATGGCCACCTAAACTTGCTCAACAACGTCAGCGCCGGTGACTTGGCGCTGTATTCCTTCTGAAATAGATGTGTGTATTGTGTCATTCCTTATCTCTCTTCAATCCCTGATTGTTGGCATATCTGCGCGAGGTGTCACCTTGTATTACCAATAACTTGTTGCTTTCTGCTTCTCAATTACTATAATTCTCTTGGATTCACTGCCTATCGGCAGCTGAACTTACCGAGGCTTCTGCCTGCTGAGCCAGCGTAGCAAATCAGCGGCAATTTCTTTCCTCTAGCTTGTTCAGGCATTCTTCTTTATCCCACTTGGGTGAACTTTTAATCTTTCCTATGCTCTTGTCTGCAACGTAACACGTTATAAAATTGCCTTTTAACTCACCGTTGTTGTTCAAGCTAATTTCGATTACTACAACAAAATCTTGATATATAACGCTGACACGCCGGTCGTCCTCAAACACTTTTTTATCTTTGTTCCAGCCTTTGAATATTTCTGCATGTCGATTTTCTAGTGTTGCTTTTATCCAGTCCATTCTTTGTGCACGTTCGTGAGAAAATTCATCTTTAGGTCCTTTACGACGCTGTGAGTTTTCGTAAAATGCGTGCCCGAACTTTTGTGGCTTAAAATAGACTCGAATACCATCAAAGGTTACGACAGTCCCTCTTTGGTAATGTTTTTCGTAATGGGTCTTATACTCGGCAACAGTTTCATAACTAAGCAAGGCTGGGGGCATTACCATCCCCCCTGTAAATTTATCTTGAAAATATTGAACTTGTTTTCTGCGCGATAGGTGGGGACTAACTGTCGATTCAGTTTGCTTTCAAGGTGCTGTACCAGTGATTCTTTCGCAGAGCCCTGGTTAAGGGTTTCATTAAGCCTCGCAGAAGCCATTCCCAAAAGCAGATCAGACAATTGAATTAATACAACCTCGCGAGATGGAAGTGCCTGAATATTATCAACTTGCGAAGAAATATTGGCATTGGAGAGGCAGTCTTTCAATACCTTAAGGCGCGTCAGGTCGCGATTAGTTTTTATATCGCAAAACACTGAATACTTATTAAAGTCCAATATCCAGTGATGTAGAAGTTGGTAATAAAATTTGTAAAAACCTAGCTCGTTATCACCGTCACACCAATTCCCGTTGAATTGATTGTTCTCAACCGCGATACACCGAAATCGTAATTGCTCTCCATAACTTTCGAAAAGGTCGATTAATCCTTTGTAAAAGTCTAAGCTGCGATTGCTTACCTTACGCCACTTTATTTCGCCCCAAATGCCGTAATGCGCTCGTAATTGCCACACTTTTGTCTTTACGTCATTTCTTAACTCAGCAGGTAACCATAGTGAGCCGATCATCAGGTAATCGGCTGTAGGCTTTTGTGAAGTAAACAGCTCTGGGTGGTTTTCATCGCAGTAGACTTCAAAATCCATTATGCTGCCTCCTCAACTTTTACTCTTCGCTTACCCGTCAATAACTGCTGCATCAGGGCTTTTTTCTCTTGCTTTAAGGCATCGAGTTTTTGTTGCAGGGCAGAGATTTCCTGATCGGCGGTTGACAGTACAGCAGCGATTTTTTGTTGTTCTTCCAATGTGCTTGGCACAGACATTGGCAAAGACTTAATCGCATCTATCTGCACCCCTTTAACGGTACTACCAGTCCCCATTTTTTCAATCATTTGGGTGTGATAAGTAAACCAGTAGAATAGATATTCTGAACATACATTTTCGCTAGGACTAATGGCTTTAAGATCCTGATTAATGACTACATCAACCGAGGCAACGACGGTTTTTCCCACAGCCATTCTCGTAGAAATAATTACTGTACCAGCAGGCACCGTATTGGCAGAACTTTCTTTAAGTCCTCGATCGGTAATGCACTCTTGCGCGCCATCAATTCTTGAGCGGATCAAATCCTTAACCGTTACCCAAGGAATTGAGCCTCCCCAGTAATCTGGGTTGTCCCTAGACGGAGTTCCACCACCGTATATCTTTCCAACGATGTTTTTCAATGTGTCAGTAAGCCACTCCTCCCCAAACCTAACCCCATTCTTATCCAGCAGACGTTTTCTGCCAGTGAGTAGTTGTTGCATCAGGGCTTTTTTCTGCTGCTGGCTATTGGCGAGCAGTTGTTCGGTGGTGGTGATGGCCTTATCCCAGGTGGAGAGGATTTGGGCGATTTTCCTTTGTACCTTGAGGTCGGGAACTGTGACTCGAATTCGAGAAAAATCATTAAAATACAAACGCAGACGGTCCTTCGTCAGACCATACGAGTAGGCCCAAAACAGGTAAATCATTCGAGGAGTTTTGAACAGGTATTCAGCATAGAGCGAATCTATTTTTGCAGTTGGCCTGAGTACAACATAGGCTGGACTTACCAATCCATTAGCGCTTGCTCGCCCCAAAGCTCCCTGCCAAACACGCATCATGTTGTAAGCAATATCTCCGATTTGGACTAGTAAATGCTCGCTAGCCTCCAGATTGGTTTCCGTTCTTCTATCCAGCTGATCTCTTACAATCAATCCATTGTTCAAAGTAACTGATAGAAGGGGAAGACCTGCTGCACCTTTTTTTCTGCTGGATTTAAAGAGTTCACCCAGATGGGTGCTTGGATTATTGACCATATCCCAGCTCCTCCAGATACTCAGCCATCTCGGTTTCCAGCTCGGTGAGTTGTGCTTTCAGCTGCTCACGCTCGGCACGCACCGCCATCAGGTCGATTTCTTCCTCTTCTTCAAAGGTATCCACATAGCGCGGGATGTTTAGGTTGTAGTCGTTCTCTTTGATCTCATCAAGGCTGGCAACGTAGGCGTATTTGTCGACGCTGGTGTTATTGCGATAGGTCTCGACGATTCTGGCGATATTTTCCTCAGTCAGCAGGTTTTGGTTTTTGCCTGCTTTACACTCACGGCTGGCATCGATAAACAGCGTGCTGGTATCTGACTTGTCCTTGTTAAAGATCAGAATCGCTGCCGGAATACCGGTGCCGTAAAACAGCTTTTCTGGCAGGCCGATAACGGCATCTAGCAAGTTTTCGTCAATCAACTGCTTACGAATTTTGCCCTCAGACGAGCCTCGGAACAGCACGCCGTGTGGCACCACCACGCCCATTCGGCCTGTTTTTGGCTTGAGCGTTTCAACCATGTGCAGAATAAAGGCATAGTCGCCTTTGGTTTTGGGCGGCACGCCACGGCGGAAGCGGCTGAATTTGTCGTGTTCGGCTTCATCATGGCCCCATTTATCCAAACTAAATGGCGGGTTAGCAGTCACGATATCAAACAGCATTAAATCGCCATTTTTATCCAGCAGCTTGGGGTTACGAATAGTGTCGCCCCATTCAATTTTGTGGTTGTCTTCGCCGTGCAGAAACATGTTCATTTTGGCCAGCGACCAGGTGGAGCCGATGGCCTCTTGCCCGTATAGGGCGTAGTTTTTACTGTTGTGGTTGCTGCGGATTTTGCTGCCGCATTTCATTAACAGCGAGGCCGAGCCACAGGCTGGGTCGCAGATGCTGTCACCCGGTTGTGGGTCTAATAATTCGGCAATCAGGTCACTGACTTCTGGCGGGGTATAAAACTCACCGGCTTTCTGGCCGCCACTGGCGGCGAAGTTTTTGATCAGGTATTCGTAGGCGTTGCCGATCACATCCAGCGTGCCGACACGGCTGGGTTTTAGGTTCAGTTCAGGCTTGGCGAAGTCTTCCAGCAGGTGACGCAAAATGGTGTTCTTTTGCTTTTCTTCACCTAGTTTGTCGGTATTGAAGCTGATGTCTTGGAATACACTTTTACCGGCGTCTTTTAGTTTGGTGCCGTTGGCTTCTTCAATGGCGTGCAGCGCCTGGTCGGTGCGCTCGCCATTTCCGGGTTCGTGACGGCGCTCGTACAGGGCATAGAAGCTGGCCGCCTTGGGCAGTACAAAGCGCTCGTTTTTCATCATCTCTTCGATGAGTTCTGGCTCATCACCGTATTCGGCCTTGTAGCCATCGTAGTGATCTTGCCATACATCGGAGATGTACTTGAGGAACAGCATCGTGAGGATGAAGTCTTTATAGGTGTCGGCGCTGATGGTGCCACGGAAGGTGTCGCAGGCGCTCCACAGCGCTTTGTTGATGCTGTCTTGGTTGATTTTATCGTTACCGCTCATGGCTTCTTTTTCGTCGTTCAGGACTGTGTTCATCCATTGCTTCCTTTTAGTGGGGCTTCTTCCAACACACTGCGGTGAATGCGCTTTGTTAAGGTGCCTTCGGTATTCTGCTTAAAATAACGCTCAGCCGGTGCCTATTCCACCTGTACAGTGTGGTTGTGGCCTAATCCATTGGTTTCCCAATAGTTCCTTAATCCAGACAATACTTTATTGGCGGTGGAAGGCGGATTTTCCCGCATCTCTTGATAGGCGAGTTCTAACTCTTGCAGAAAACTTTCCGACGCTGGCCGTCCTGAAAAATCGTCAAGGCTGGGTGAAAACTTAAGCCCAACAATTTCACACATGGCTTTTTCTAATCCTTGTGGCCTTGCTTCAACTTCTTCAAAGCGCTGTTGCTCTTCGGCTGTTCTTCCGCACGGAGCGTACCAGTATCCGAAATCGTCCAAAGCTCTTCGCCGGTCACCCGCTAAACAATAATGCGACATTTCATGCAGAAGGCTGCGCGGATAGTTACTTCTAAAATATAGGATGGCATGGGTATTCGCTGTCGGCGCTTCGTAGAACGGCTCTTCTGCGTCACCTTTTATGATTAAGTTGGGTAAAATGTTCGCAAAGGCATTGATCAAATTTTGACAGTATTCATCATCGGTACTGCATACACTCATTTATTCGCTTCCTGATACAACCTAATCGCTCGACACTCGTCTAATACTTTAACCAACTATTTTCACTTAACCACCAGACTTGGCCACTGCGCTGGTCTATGCGAGCGGTAGCAAAACCTTTTATATCTTTATCGGCTCTTAGGAGCTGGATCTCAAAAACTGAAGGGGAAATAACCTCATTTTCATTGATAGGGTTCCAGTTTCCTTGGTCAGCCAGCCAAGACTCCCCAGTAAACCGATTATAACGAATCAAGACCCACTGACCTTTTGCGGTATAACCCGAAACTAACTTAAATGCACTGTCTGACGTCTCTTGCAGCTGCTGGAGCTGTTGGGATAACTGCGCGATGTCGACTGAACTTAACACTTCAGCAGACTGCCCTTCCGTATTATTGGCGGCATTTGATGTAAAATTAGCACCCATCAGCTGTAACCGGGAAAGGATGAGTTGGTTTAGCTGTTTTAGGTCTGCAGTATCCGCTTTGATTTGGATGATCTGCTCCTGCATTGTCGTCACCTGCCCTGATAGATAATCAACCGCATTACTTTGAGCAGGTGCTCCCGATGGCGACGTGCTCGTAGGGGTCACTTGTTCAGATTTAGGCGAATTCGTTATAGGTTCTGGGGCAGGTAATTCTCCAGAAATTTCCGGCGTAGATTGGCACCCAGTTAGCAGCGCACTACTCATCAATAAAATGCCTATTATCCTTAATGACATGTACACCTCCCACCGTTAAAAGCATGAATCACTAAAATTAAAAAAGAGGGCCTAAGCCCCCTTCTTATGATACTTGGTTAGTATCACGCTGGATAATCCATGATCCCAGGGTTACCGTCAACGTTTTTCAATTTAGGGGTATTCAGTTTGTCTATGCTCGCGACTTTACGGTCTCTTAGGTATTCAGCAACGACATCCCATATATCAGCCCCTTCTGAACGAGCCCCTACCGTTGCCCACCCACTGACTTTATAGGATTTATTCGCGTCAATTTTTTCTCCGTTATCCAGTGTCATCTCACTAATTCGGTTACCGATATTTTGTGTAGGATCACAGACATAATCAAATCCTCCCACTCGCACCATATCACCGCCTGATTGCAGGTAGGGCTCTGGGTTAAACAAATTATCGGCCACATCTTCCAAAATCAACTTGAGTTCTGAGCCCTTCATTTCACGGACATATGTCTCTGGGTAAGTCAGGCATGTTTGATCGAGTACATGTTCCATGGTCACCATTTGGCCTTTTAGCACCGTCGTTCCCCATCTAAATCCTGGAGATAGTGAAACTTGTGCATCATTAACCTTGCGTAGTGCATCGCAAATAAGTTGATCAAACGTGCCATTAAAATTGCCTCGGCGAAACATTAGCTCATCAGCAGGTGCTAATTGCTCAGTTAACCACGGCAAATAAGGGGCTCGTATATCGTTGATTAACGCAACCATGGCAGGATCAGCAGGAATCAATTCTGAGAAGACAGGGAGCAAACGGTAACGGTAACCTTGTACCTTACCCTCTCTCACATCCAGATCCATAACACCGACGAACTTTCCGTTCGAACCCACATTACACACTAATGTAGTTCCGCCATTATTTTTGACTAATGTAGGTGCTGGCATACCGTCATGGGTATGACCTCCAAGAATGACATCAACACCTGAGACGCGATTAGCCATCGCGATATCTACATCCATCCCGTTGTGAGAGATCACAACAACGGCATCAACCTTCTCATTTGCTCGAATGTAATCGACTTGCTCCTGAAGGCGGTCGTCATAGATATCAAATGTCCAATCAGGAATAAACCGAGCAGGATTGGCAATTTTAGTACGGGGGAAGGCTTGCCCAATAATCGCTATGCGCGCCCCGCCTATCTCTTTAATCGTATATGGTTTAAAAACATGACCACTGTCTTCACTGAAAATATACTCGTCTGCTCCTTCAAAGAGAGCATCTTCTGTCACAAAGACATTCTGCGCTAAAAACTCGCCATTAAACGCTTTAATATTCTCAAGAATCTCTGTTTGTTCGTACGTAAACTCCCAATGCCCTGTCATTATATCTACGCCCAAGGCATTGGTTGCTTGCACCATATCCATGCCCCGAGTTTTATACGCCGTACCCGAGCCCTGCCACGTATCCCCACCATCTAGCAATAGTGTTTTCTCTCGTCCATAGGATTCTCGCAAACGTTCAACCAGCGTTTTTATATGTGCAAAACCACCTACTTTCCCATATTTAGCAGCGGCTTCCTCATAATTGAGATAGGAAAACGCATGTGCTTCTAGCGTATTCGAATGAATACCAAAATGCTGGAGCAATTTGTCACCGACCAAGTGCGGGGGCTTTCCTAAGGCACTTCCAATCCCTAAATTAACGTTAGGTTCTCGAAAATAAATAGGTAACAGTTGGGCATGACAATCGGTCATATGGAGTAAACGCACATTCCCAAAGTTTTCTACTTCGTATGGATCAGCTATTTGCTTCGCAGCTGCAAACCCTTGCGCTGGGAGCAAGCCTGCGGCACCAGCAAGACCTAATAACTGAGCAAATTCGCGACGAGACATGGACATAAAATCACCTTCGGGCAAAAAAATACCTATAGCAGAGCCTGCTATAGGTACTTAGCAGTTAATTATTATTGTGGGATAGAAAGATGCCAATTGGATTCTGCATACTCATGCTGCTGAATACCAATACGGGCGTGATACTTAGCCTGCGCGGCTAGGTTCATCGCTTTCTGATACTCTCCTTCAACAAGTGCAGCCTCGGCCTCTTTGATAAGCCCCTTAGTTAGCTTCCATTCAAAACCAACCGCGCCTGCTTCTGCATTTTTTGCCTTAGCTTTCTCGACTAAAGCTGCCGCATTTGCTTGTGTTGCTTCAACAGATGCTTCGACTTCTTCCTGATGATTCGTGGAATATGATTTTCCGTTCCATGTAAATGTATGATTTTTACCATACATGGCGCGATTCATATTGAACGCCTGATCAAAACTTTCAGCTAAAGCGGTCGTAGGAAGTAAGACAACAGCAGCTAATGCTAATAATTTTCTCATTTGCCTATCTCCTATTTACGAGCGCCAGGGCCATTAACTACCAAACCGTTACTCAGGTAGGTTTGGAAGTATTCAAGGTTTCGGTAAGCCTCACTTTGCATCTCAAGAGGCTTAGAACGGCTATCTTGGTGGCACCCTTTGTATCGACGATGCAGTGTGCCTAATTCCCCCCACTTAGAGCGGAAGACCGGAAAGTGCGTTGTATGACCCAATGCCGGGCTCGGCAAATCAGCCCTGATACGAATATTTGAGCCTTGCATATGGCAATTTGAACACGATAGATTGAGCTGCCCCCGCTTGGTATAGAAGAACTTTTTACCCTCTAAGTATGCGGCTAACGCTCTTTTATCATCTGCTGGAATTTTGATATCAACGATATTATCCCGAGAAGTCCAAGCCATATAAGCTGAGATCTGAGCTAGCGGACCTTTGCCCCACTTTAATGGCTTCTCACCATTTTTCTCACGGCACTCATTAATCTCCATCTCTAATGTTTTGACCGTACCTTGCTCTTTGTTCCAGTACGGGTAGTTTTGACGGATACCTATCCCCCCATTTTCAAAGCAATCGGCATAACTTTGTCCGTTTGCAAAAGGGGTATTAAAGAGTGTTTCTCCTGCCTCTACGTCAAACTCATATGGAGGAAACTCTTCCAACTCATTCCATTGCTCCCGCGAGTCCGCATCAACGGCATAAATCCCATTGACGTAATCGGCAAGATCAGCTTCTGGAAAGCGCTTTTTGTAGAAGTTTTGCAACGCGATACGGTCAGCTTCGGGATCGACCGTTTCTAATGTATTACCTGCAGCGGTTGCCAGTTGTGTGCTCATAATAAGCCCTACGCTGACCGCCAGATTTTTTATTATTTTCATCCGGTAGCACTCCACCCTGTCATTCGATGGGTTAAGCATCCTCTAGAGGATGCTTTTCTTATTTTATAGCAGCGGTTTCTGTTGCAGACTTGCCTGTGTTTTCAGACCACATCATCACCAGCTCATCCCCTTTTGCCCCCCCTTCAAAATCAAAGGCGATATAAGGATTTTTAGATACGGCAGGACCTAAGTTAGCCTCAAACACGACTTTATCAGCATGTTTTACCACCAGATTATTTAGGAAAAGTGCGGGTATCAGCTCACCTGTTTTAGAATCTTTACGCTGTCCAGACTCCATCACATGCTTAGCCATCATTTTAACTTGGGTTTTACCACCCGATGCTTTTGCTTTAACTTTTAAAATATTCGCCATGATCTTTCTCCCGAAACTGTCTTAGCCGCCACAACCGCCGATAGTTACTTTTACCTCTTTAGAGGCGCTATATAGTTTTCCATTTGCCTTAACAACCGCAGTAACCTTGGAGGTTTTTCCCATACGCACACGTGTTGATACATCCGCCATCGTGCCAGCTGGAATAATAAATTCAGCAGCTAATGGCGAAGGGTTGCCTTCAATAAATATACTCATGGATTCAACACCCGCCATGGAAGACGCAACCGTTACAGGTACTACCGCACCATTCTCAGCAATATCAGGTGCCTTAAGTGTTACCTCAGCGCTATCTTCAACAGCACCTTCTCCCAGTAGTGCTTTCATAGCAGACATCTGGTCTTTTGCTTCGAATGCATTTTTATTCCATGCAGCTAGTGCTAATCGTGGCATTAAAACACTCGCGCCGATTAATACACCCCCGGTGGCAATCGCTTTTACTACAGTACGACGATTCATACTCATTTTGTTGTCCTCTTACTTTCTCACCCTGTGGGCAAATCAAAACTGGTAAATATACTCAACAACCGCATCAATCTCTTCTTCAGAGAGAATCCAATGTTTACCAACGGGTGGCATTATGGTGATAGGGTTATTAGCGGTAGGGTCCCAGACCTGCGCCCTCAATAGGCGTTTATCAGGAAAGCGTTGCTTCATCGCTATCATTGGGGGGCCTTGATTACCAGGAAGGTTCGCATCAGGATCATTGATTTGATGGCAAGAGATACAATTACCTCTCGACTTCCCCATGTAGACTGCCTTGCCTTCGGTAATCATCTCTTCCTGCGTAGCGGCATTGACAGGTACCGCCGTGCAGACTGCCAGAAAACCGACTGCGCACACTGAGGTTATTACTTTGCGCATTCCTCTCTCCTCCGAATCTGTCTAAAAACAGACTTTCTTATTGTTATTGTAGAAGGCTCTTATAAAAGAGCCTTATAAGCTTAGTACTATTTGACTAATTCAACCATGTAAACGACAGCCTCTGCAACTTGCTCGTCGCTTAGGTCAACCCGGCCACCCTTGGGAGGCATAATACCCGAAGATCCCGAAAAGCCTTTAACAGCATGATCGATCAAGACACTTAGATCTTGTTTAATTCGAGGCTCCCATGCTTCACGATCACCGAGTTTAGGGGACCCTGCGATTCCAGTACCATGACAAGCTTTACAAGCGTTATCAAACGTTTCTTTTCCTGCCTGAGCTTTTGCAGACAACACAGCAGGTTTAGTCTCCGTAGCGTGTGTATCACCCTCTTCCATACCTAAGGCCGCTTTCCGCGCTTTTTCTTTCTCGCGCTCTAGCTCCTCTTGCCCCTCATGAGAGGCTGCTGGTGCATCGGCGCCTTCAATGAAGTGGCCGACTGGGGTAATCCCTTTAAGCGTACCTTCTATCTTCATAGTTTTGGGGTCAGCGCAGTCTTTCATACAACGAGGATTTTGGACATCTGGTCGCGGGTCTATAAAGAAACCATCCTTGTTAGGCATCTCAATCTGCGCAAGGTTTTCATGCGTCAAGACAAACTCATCATCCACAATTTCATTCAAATACAATACATAAGCGGTGATGTGGTAAACCTGCTCATCCGTTAATGAGCGTGGTGCTGTAAAGGGCATCGCACGGCGAATATAGTCAAATAGCGTTGAAGCATAAGGCCAATAAGAGCCTACTGTTTTAGTAGGGCGCTCTTCCGTTAAAGTACCTTTGCCGCCCGCTAGTACAGGCCAGCGCCCTTCCCCTTCCCCAAACAAACCGTGACACGTTGCACAGAGCTGTTCATATAGTGCTTCACCTTCGGATACTGACCCTTCTCCTAGTGGAAGGCCTAGTCCATCAGGTCTAATATCAATATCCCATCCAGCTATCTCTTCTGCTGTGGCGGTTTTACCAAAGCCAAATTTTTCTGCAGCCACAGCCGTTAAAGGCATAGTGACGGCAGCTCCTATGATAGAGGCTAATACGACTTTCTTAAGAGATCTGAACATTGGTGACCTCCCCATTATTCGCAACTTTCCAAGTATGAATGGAGTTTTTGTGATAGATGGAATTACCGCCGCGTGCTTCACGCAACTGCTTCAAGGTAGGCTGGACGTATCCCGTCTCGTCAATAGCTCTAGATTGCAGTAACCAAGGCTGACCGTTCCATTTAGTAACCAAACTAAAGCGTGTCAGTGCTTTGGATAATACAAGCCCTTTTAAGTTAGCAGGCACCCAACTCACGCCGCCATCAAAAGAGATATCCACTTGCTTGATTCGTCCCCTGCCAGACCAAGCTAATCCTTCGATTTCGATTAACCCGCTATTTTTAATCGGATTCTCTGGACAAGGATTTGTAATGACTGAGTTAGTTTCCTGTACAAATGAAAACTTACGGGCGCGCCCATCTGGCATCAAGTCCGTGTACTTGGAGGTCTCTTCACGGTGATACCAAGGCTTATCCCCCACTTCCAAACGGCGTAGCCATTTAACCGAAGTGTTACCTTCCCAGCCGGGGTTCAATAAACGAAGTGGATAGCCCTGTTCTGGGCGTAGCATTTCACCATTTTGCGCGTAGACTACGAGTGTGTCATCTAAGGCTTTCTCTAGCGGGATTGAACGGCTCATATGAGCGCCGTCGGCACCTTCAGCCAAAATCCATTTACCCTCTGGTTTAATACCCACCTCGTCCAATAGCACACGTAGTGGAACACCCGTCCACTCACAGCAACTTAACATGCCATGAGTGAACTGCAAGGCTTCCATTTGTGCACCTTTCCATTCCATCCCTCCATTCGCAGGACACTCAATAAACTTTATTTCAGACACTGATGGGAAGCGCATCAAATCTTCCATAGTGAATATGATAGGCCGCTCAACTAACCCATGAATCATCAAGCGATGCTCTTCAGGGTTTATTTGAGGAACTCCGGCATGATAGCGCTCAAATACGAGTCCATTCGGCGTGATGATTCCCTTTAAATCATGCAAAGGAGACATGGAGATAGAGGAAATAGATTCTGCCGTCAACCATGGAACTGTGCGTCGAACAACATGGCTTTCATATTTTGAAGGCTGTCCATATGGATACTCGACGACACCATGACCAAGCATTTTGCCCCACGAAGGCTCCATCGGTGGAAGGTTGGAACTTGCAGCAGCCTTATTAGCAAAGACAGCGCCAGCTACCCCCCCTGCAGCTAAAATCCCTTTTCGTAAAAAGTCGCGTCGGTCATTAATCGACAATCCCTCTGACTCTTTTGCAAGCTGAACCATCAGCTCTCTGGTGCTGGGCACCTTTGTGTTCTTTGACATCCACGCCTCCGCAATCTTGGACAGCTGTGCTGATTTTTTATTCTTTTTAGGTATATGTTTATAACACCATTAAGATATTAGCACATCCTGAAACATTTTCATCACAGAAGACGCTTAATTAGCACCTACTTAAGTAGAAGATCATTATTTTTTGCACTTAACGCTTTAATTTTTCGATAGAGAGTGCGTTCGCTTACCCCTAACTGAATAGCTAAATCTCTATTGTCTCCTTGATAATGAGATAGCACCCACCTGAGATAATCATCCTCTACCTGAGTTAGCGGAATAATCGTTCGGCACAGCTCTGAACCAGCCTCTGAAGCTGGCTCAAAGACTTCATCTGGAAGGTGTTCAGGTTCAATCACGCCCCCATCAGCAAATAACACGGCACGCTCTAGAATATTTCGAAGTTCTCGAATATTGCCCGGAAAAGCATAAAGCCCTAACGCTCTTAACGCTTTACTGCCTATGGCCACAGACTCTCCACCGGGGATTCTTTTCAACAACGTAGTCGCCAATAGCTTAAGATCTTCTTTGCGCTCCGCCAATCTGGGTAAGTCAATGGGAAAGGCCGAGATGCGATAGTAAAGATCCTGTCTAAAGCGACCTTCTGACACCATCGTTTTCAAGGATTTATGGGTCGCACAGACGAGCCTGAAATCTGCATGCTGAGGTTCTATACCACCCACCGTACGGTAGGTTCCCGACTCGATCAAACGTAACAGCTTTACTTGTAAAGAGAGCGGTATATCCCCTACCTCATCTAGAAATAACGTACCACCTCTAGCAGCCGCAACCAAACCTTGCTTACGGGAAATTGCACCAGTAAAAGAACCTTTTTCATGCCCAAACAACTCACTCTCAAACAAACTTTCTGTTAGTCCAGAGCATTCAACCGTAACGAATGCTCCCTTTGATCGTCTACTGGCTTGATGAATAGCTTGAGCGACCAGTTCTTTCCCTGTTCCAGACTCCCCTAATAGTAAAACACTGATTTCGCTTGGCGCTGCCCGCTGTATCATCTCCAACATAGTGTTGAAGGCTTTCGACCGCCCCACCATACCAAACCCAGACGGGGAAGCTGCTGCCTCCTTCACCAAATGCATCTTTTCAAGAAAATAGATAACTTCACCCACCTCATTTTTAATGGGCGTCATTTCAACATCTACATGCTCCTCACCATGACAAGTATTGTGTAGATGTAGCACACGTTGTTTTTTACCGGTCTCACTACAGCGCTTTAACGGGCATGATTCACCGGCTTGATCACACGGTACGGCATAGCCGTGGGATACTTCAAAGCATTTTCTCGATAATACCCTTTGATCGCCTCCATACAGTTGCGTATAGGACTCATTTGCTGCCAAAATCTCATAATCAAGAGACAGCAAGGCAGCCGGCTCCGGATGTGCATTTAAAATATCCGCTACTTCAGAAAAAGATTCAATAACCATAGATCATCCGCCAATAGTGTCATACCATATGACAATTATGGCGTATAAATAGAAACTTTTCAGCAAAGCCATCCCAAAAACCGACCAAAATCCCGCTAAAATGGCGCATAACAATTCATGGCACACTCTGTGCTAACTATTAGCTGAGTCATCCACTTGTAAGCAATCGACCGTTTAGTGCGCGACATTTTGTCTCTTTTGCACAAATTAAAGAGTGCTTATGCTAACCTCTCTGATTTGATAACCTCGGGAGCTAGAAATGATCACAGAAGAGATTGTTGATCTTTCACGATTACAGTTTGCCATCACGGCAATGTACCACTTTCTATTCGTCCCCCTCACCTTAGGTTTAACCTTCATTCTTGCGATTATGGAGTCTGTCTATGTCATGACAGGCAAGCAGATCTACAAGGATATGGTGAAGTTTTGGGGCAAGCTTTTTGGCATCAACTTCGCGCTAGGTGTAACGACCGGCCTAACAATGGAGTTCGAATTCGGCACCAACTGGGCCTATTACTCCCATTATGTTGGGGATGTCTTCGGCGCTCCCTTAGCGATAGAAGGATTAATGGCTTTCTTTTTAGAGTCCACTTTTGTTGGTTTATTTTTCTTCGGCTGGGATCGCCTGAGTAAAGTTCAACATCTCGTTGTTACATGGCTCGTTGCTCTGGGCTCTAACTTGTCAGCCATGTGGATTTTAGTGGCTAATGGTTGGATGCAAAACCCCGTAGGATCAGAATTCAGCTATGAAACCATGCGTATGGAAATGACTAGCTTTGCAGATATTTTCATGAACCCCGTCGCACAGGTTAAATTTGTACATACCGTATCGGCCGGCTATACCACGGCAGCGATGTTTGTATTGAGTATCAGTGCTTGGTACTTACTCAAAGGTCGAGATGTTGCCTTTGCTCGACGCTCCTTTGCTATAGCATCAGCCTTCGGACTAGCGGCTAGTCTATCCGTCATTCTGCTGGGTGACGAATCAGGCTACGAACTAGGTGATGTGCAAAAAACTAAACTCGCGGCCATCGAAGCTGAATGGGAAACAGAAAGTGCCCCTGCAGCGTTCACACTGTTTGGCTTCCCTGACTCCGAGGCGATGGAAACCCACTATGCCGTTAAGATTCCTTATGCGCTAGGGCTGATTGCTACACGATCTACTACAGAAGAGGTAACAGGTATCAAGGATCTAATCCTTGAGCATGAAGCACGCATTCGTCAGGGAATAATTGCTTACGGACTGTTGCAAAAATTGAGAGCGGGAGATCAATCAGCTGACTTAAGAACACAATTTGATGCGGTGAAAAAAGACTTAGGGTATGGGTTATTACTAACCAAGTACACCGACGATATTACCCGTGCAACCGAGGCACAAATTCAGGCTGCAGCCATGGATACAATTCCTCCCGTCGCCCCTTTATTTTGGAGCTTCAGAATCATGGTGGTATGCGGTTTTTGGATGTTAATGATCTTTGCACTCTCTTTTTATTACACGGCAAAGCGCACTTCCCACACACAGCGCTGGCTGCTGAGACTAGCATTTATCTCTCTCCCCGTGCCATGGATTGCAAGCGAGATGGGTTGGTTTGTTGCTGAGTTTGGCCGCCAACCTTGGGCCATCGGTGAAATCTTACCAACCTATACGGCAACATCGGTACTGACCGTTAATGATCTATTGGGCAGCTTAGCCGCTTTTATCTTCTTCTACACCCTACTTGCCATTGTTGAAATGTACTTAATGATTAAATTTGCGCGTATAGGCCCAAGCAGCCTACATACTGGTCGGTATCATCATGAAGAAAACAACTCCACGTCCTCTCAAGCAACATTGTCAGTGTAGGAGCAGACGCTATGTTATTTGACTATGAAACCCTAAAGTTTATTTGGTGGTCTTTGGTAGGCATACTGTTAATCGGTTTTGTTGTAACCGACGGTTTTGATCTAGGTGTCTGTATACTACTACCTTTCATTGCCAAAACAGACGAAGAAAGACGTATCGCCATTAATACCGTTGGGCCACACTGGGAAGGCAACCAAGTATGGTTCATTACCGCAGGTGGAGCTATCTTTGCTGCTTGGCCAGCCGTGTATGCTGCTGCCTTTTCCGGCTTTTACTGGGCAATGTTACTGGTACTCTTTGCGTTATTCTTCCGCCCTGTTGGTTTTGATTATCGCTCAAAAATACAAGACCCCCGCTGGCGCTCTACATGGGATTGGGGCTTATTTATTGGCGGCTTCGTTCCCGCTCTTGTCTTTGGCGTTGCTTTTGGAAACTTACTTCTTGGTGTTCCCTTCCAACACGATGAGTTTTTAAGACCTTCTTACCAAGGCTCCTTCTTTGGCTTGCTTAACCCATTTGGTTTATTAGCGGGTTTCGTCAGCGTGGGTATGCTCGCTATGCATGGCGCGGTTTGGTTACAACTAAGAGCCAGCGGCTTGATTGAGAGTCGGGCACGCAATTGGGTAAAGTTTTTCTCTTTATTCACGTTAACCACCTTCGTCTTATCAGGCATCTGGCTTAGCGTCGATATAGATGGATATACCATCATGACGCAACCAGCTCTGGATGCCTTGCCTAACCCTCTCAACAAAAGCGTGATGGTAGAACCCGGTGCTTGGTTGAATAATTATCAAAATTACCCTGTAACGCTTTTAGCACCGTTACTGGGTATTGTCGGTCTCGTTTGTACCTTTTTACTTGCAACAGCACAAAAGCCAGGATGGGCATTTGCGACAAGCGCACTTTCGATGGCAGGCATTATACTGACAGCTGGTGTTTCCATGTTTCCTTTTATTATGCCTTCCAGCCTATCACCTAACAGCAGTTTGACGCTGTGGGATGCAGCCTCTAGCCATTTAACTTTAAATGTTATGACATATGCTGCTTTGATTTTTGTGCCTATCATACTTGGTTACACTACTTGGTGTTATAGAGCTCTCTGGGGGCGTGTAACCGCTGAACATATCCGTCTTAATGATCATTCATCTTATTAGGAGTTTCTATGTGGTACTTTGCGTGGATACTGGGAGTTTTGCTGGCATGTAGTTTTGGCATCATTAACGCAATGTGGCTGGATGCTGAAGAGGAAAGCAGAGACTAAATATTAAGGGAGAGCCTAAATTGCTCTCCCTTTTTCTATTTCAGTAGAATACTTCAGCAATGTTTCCATACAGGTTCACGTTTTGCGATAAAAGCATTAATACCCTCTTGTGCATCCTCTGAAAGCATATTCCTAACCATGACCTGGCTACAGTGAGTGTAAGCATCAACAAGGGATTGATCTTTTTGCTGATAGAAAGCGCGTTTACCAACTGCCAATGTATGCCGCGATTTACTAGCCACTAACGATGCAACCGTTTCAACTTCTTGCTCCAAACAGCCTTCCGAGACTATGGCATTAATCAACCCCATTGATTCTGCACGTGCAGCAGTAATCAATTTACCGGTCAGTAGCATCTCCATAGAATGTTTAGGCATAACTGCTCTAGATAACGCCACCATAGGGGTTGAGCAGAATAGTCCGATATTAACGCCCGGTGTACCAAAACGTGCATTATCAGCTGCATAAGCTAAATCACAACTAGCCACTAGTTGGCACCCAGCTGCCGTTGCTACACCGTGTACTTGCGCTATAACAGGAATGGGGAGAGTGGTAATTTTTTGCATTACCTTAGAGCACGTTTCAAACGTTAGTTGATAAAAAGACTCTTCTCCCACCTCAAGCATCTCTTTTAGGTCATGGCCTGCGCAAAAACCTTTACCATCCCCCTTAATAACAACAGTACGAATAGAGAGATCAGTCTCTATCTTATCTAATGTCTCGAATAGCTGCTGCATTAATGCCATTGAGAGGCTGTTATAAGCTGTGGGGCGACAAAGTGTTAAATAAGCTACCCCCTCTTTATCTCGACGCTGGATAAACTCTTTCATAGGATACTTCTCTTATTTTTGTTAGTGAGGCCAATTGAACACTAGCAAAGAAAGAGATAAAGGAAAACCCTACCTTTGTGAGTTTCCCTCTACTAACATCTGACGGACGCGCCACCCGGACAACAACATAGAAGCCAAGCTGCCATATAAATTAATTAAAACGCGAGCTGTCGGTTTATCTATTTTAGGTATAGCTGCTTGATCAGTAATGACACTGATGCCCTCAGCCGTTAGATTATCAATAGCACTCATTGCTTCACTGCAACCTGCAACCAATGCTTTCACAACCAAATAATGCTGTTTGCCTGGTGACAACAACAGAGAGCGCTCAGTCAAAGAGACCAAAGGTGTCAATTCATGCTGTCTCGGATCTGGAACAACCTTAAGCTCTCTGAGGATTTGATGGCATAGTTTTTCTAATAAAACTTTCATCTGCTCTGACGCCACGGGTGGATTCACCTCCAACATTTCAGTTGCCTTAAGCCAATGCTTCAGTAGAGTAGACTCATCGATAAATTGATTGTGAGTCAGTGTAGCTTTGGACGGCTGAGAGGAGTCAGGTGAGAGTTTTTCTAGAAATGGGGAGAATTCAGAATCAATAAACGCTTTCCTATCCTCATGGGAGGCATAGTTGTACTTCATCATTTGCCAAAGATCAGACAAATCCGGATGCTTTTCGATAACACTGGGTATGATACGAGATGTATCCTTATGCCCCATAAAATAATGGCGCAGTTTATGATAATCTGCCTCATTTACACTCCGGCCCGTGACATGAGCAATGAGTAAATTACGCAAATAAACCGCCCGTTGATGTAGTTTACTGCTATTGTCGCTCATATTCCCTCATGAGTTATAAGTTCATCGCTTACATACCATCTAACTGTTAATAACAAGCAATCCTAGCAACTAAACACCTACGTTCGACAGTCTATAACAGAAAGCTGTTTTTATCAGTAAAGCAGCACCATCAAATAGATAATATATCAATCATGTCAGGTCCATCATGACTATTGGCTTCCATTTTTGGCCCTACCCCATGAGCAAATCCTAACTCAAGAGACTTAAAATCAAATAGCTGTGTATCGGCAAGATGAGAAGGCACTACATGCTGCAGAGAACGAAACATGGTTTCAATACGCCCAGGATGGTGCTTATCCCATTGTTGAAGCATCTCTTTAATCACTTGTCGCTGCAAGTTTTCTTGCGAACCGCAAAGATTGCACGGAATAATAGGAAACCCTTTAAGCTCTGCATACGCTGCTATATCTTTTTCCCTAGCGTAAGCGAGCGGACGAATAACCATATTTTTACCGTCATCCGACACTAATTTTGGCGGCATCGATTTCAACTTCCCCCCATAGAACATGTTTAGGAAGAACGTTTCTAGAATATCATCACGATGATGACCTAATGCTATTTTATTTGCCCCGATCTCTTCGGCAAAGCCATACAACGAACCTCGGCGAAGGCGAGAGCACAGTGCACATGTCGTCTTGCCCTCAGGTACTACCGATTTCACGACTGAGTATGTATCACGCTCCACAATGTGAAAAGGCACATTGATAGAAGCAAGATACTCAGGTAACACATGCTCAGGAAAGCCCGGTTGCTTTTGATCAAGATTAACCGCGACCAGTTCAAAAGAGATAGGCGCACTACGCTGAAGATTCATTAGAATATCCAGCATCGCATAAGAGTCTTTACCCCCAGAAAGGCATACCATCACCTTATCGCCATCTTCAATCATATTGAAGCTCTCAATTGCTTGCCCCATCTCACGACGAAGCCGCTTCTGCAATTTATTTAAGCGCGTTTTGTCTCTCTTTTCGAGAGCATTATCTTGTTCAAGGTTTGTTGTCATTGGATACACGAGCAAATGTATTAAAGCGCGAGATTATACCGAAATCTATTCCTAAGCCCCAGTTTTTCCATAAAAGAAAAGCCCCGAAATAATCGGGGCTTTAGTTAGAGCTTTTCGCTAAGAGTTAAGCATGATTAATCAACAATCAGTTGGTTGTTATCTAGCAACTCTTGAATGATTTCCGCATCAGTTCTAACACCCGCGCCCAAATCAACATTCTGAAGCAGAATTGTTTGATCAGGTCCGCCACTGCCAGAGCTGCTGACTTCAATCAACGTATCAGAACCTTGCTGTGAGAAGCTCAAGTAGTTCGTTAACGTATTCAGGTCATGGCTTTCACCCTGCAGCAAATCACTAAGATCCAGAACATCACGCTCATCGCCGACATTCTGATAAACCGCAAAGTCAGTAACAGTATCAGATCCTGTATCACCCTGAAGCCACTGGAAGACATCATCACCATCACCACCGGTTAGAATGTCATTGCCGCCAAGTCCAATCAAGAAGTCCGCATTACTGGTTCCTGTCAAGGTGTCATTACCGGATGTAGCGCCCGCAACTACCGAAGCACCCGCAATCAAAATGGTTACAGATGCCGTTGCCGTATCACCGTCATTGTCCGTTACGGTGTAACTGAAACTTTGAGTGATAACCTCATCAGGCGCCAATGAGTCTTTAGTCGCTCTATTCACAGTAAAGTCATAACTACCATCAGAGCTGACGGCCATGGTGCCGTAGCTGCTGCTGGTTGCCCCCCAAACAACTGTATCAATACCGTCAGCACCCGATTTGGATGTCACATTACCTGATATGCTTGGCAACGGATCCGTAGAAACGATTTCCGCATACAGAGTAAAAGTATTTGCTGCATTCTCGTCCGTAAATATCTGTGTAACAGGTGTGTCACCAGGGTTCGAAGAGAAGCCTCGAATAATAACTTCGTAATCCTGTCCATCCAAGGTAAACGACTGGCTCGAACCAGAAATCGTAATAATATCCCGTGGATCAGCCCCATTGTTTGGCGTCTCATTATGATCCAAGTTAATTAGCATATTAAGCGGATTATCAACGCCGTTAACGTTAACACTAAAGTTAACTGCCAATGTCGTAGAAGCCAAGCTCGGCGCATTTACAGGGAAGTTGTTATGAGTGAACTGCCCCAATTCAAATATTGAATTCGTTGTAACAGATTCACCTGTTTTCAAGCCAGCATCATCAACAAAGACATAACCTGAACGACCAGCAGAAGAAGCAGCTGTACCCCATTCCAGTTGGTCGGCTAATGTATCACCATCATTCAACTCGATATTCGTTATTGACGTTGATGTACCATCATCAGCTAACGAATTAATGAAGCCTGCTTGCAATCCACCCACACTGATCGTATCAATCGGTACATGAACTGTTTGTACTAAGCCACCTGTTGTTGGTGAGTCATCTTCAATAACAACAGTCAGATTTGTCGAAGAGCTATTAGTACCATCACTAACAATAACAGGTACTTCAACTACTTCGGTATCTTCCTGAGTAGGATCGGTATGGTCAATCTGCCTTAAAAGATCCACGTCATAGTTGCCGTTATTATCAATAGTTACTCTGATAACATCGCCCTGAGAAGTGCTACCTACTAATGTCTGGCTATCTGTCAATGCCCAAGTAACTGCTTGGCCACCTGAGGACAAATTAGCACTCGGACCTGTAGGCAGATCTAAGGTATAGCTCAATACACCGCCATCAGCATCCGTTGCAGAAATGGTTCCACTGGCAGACGTTGAATCAGTTAGGTCAGTTGAACCTACTCCATCCGGAATTCCTTGATCAAAGAAGCCAAGCGCGACATCAAATCCTTCTTCAGATACATGGGCTTCACCCGGTGTAACAATAATCGGCGTTGTATCATTATCAATGATGCCAGTAGTTTGTGAGTCTGTACCTACAACAACATTCTCGAAACCGCCACCAACAACCGCTGGCAGACTAATGGAAACACTGTAATCCTCTGTTCCTTCATCGAAGAAATCATCCTGAGTATCAACATCGAAAGTTCCTGTAGAGCTACCCGCTAATACTGTAACAGTAGTGTCATAGGAAGAGATGTCACCTGTCACCGTATCGATATGAGTAAGGGTAACGTTCAGCGTCATATCCGTAACCGCTTCTTCCGTCAACGTTACTGTGTAAGTTGCAACATCACCTTCAGGGACAGAAGTTGGCCCTGTCAAATTAACAGTTACTGTATCTTCTGGCCCTGGGGTTGGCTCATCAATAATATTGCTGAGTACGTTATTAGCAGAAGGATCTGCTGAAATCGCCTCAAAGTTACTGTCTATAATGGTGCCTAAGGTGATTGTGAAGCTTTCACTACCCTCTGCAAACACGTCATCCAATGTCTGGATATTGAAGTCAACGCTATTACTACCTGCTGGGATGGTAACACTTGCTACACCTGTAAAGTCTGTACCATCAATAGCAACACCAGAATAGGTTAGAGCCACAGTAATCGGTGTTGTAACCTCGCTTGCTGGTCTATTGACGCTCACGGTATAAACTGCAGAAAGCTCGCTTTCCACAATCATTTGATCGCCGGTAATAGATACTAAGGCAACATCCTCTGAACCAACAGGCTCATCAAGAATAGTACCCAAGCCCACATTATCCGTAATCGTTGCGTTCGTTGGGTTACTCAACACCAGATTTAATGTCTCTGAACCCTCTGCGATGAAGTCATCTGCCACAGGAACGGTAACCGTTAAACTAGTGACGCCAGGCGTAAAAGTTAAGGTGTCAGATACAGCGGTATAATCCAGACCCGCCGTTGCAGTGCCATCCTGAGTCGCATAATCCACCGTAACCGGTGAGGTGCTTGGATTGCTCAGGGTAACCGTGAAGGTCATGCTGCCATCATCTTCATTAACGGTAACGTCGTTGACGCTGATGCCAACACCATCGTTATCCGTAATCGTCGTATCTACACTATTATTAACACTATCCGGCTCAATTGCTTCAAAGTTCGTGTCGGTAATCGTTCCTAATGTGATGGTAAAGACCTCAGAGCCTTCGGCTAAGTTGTCATCTAAAGTATCAATTGTGAAATCGACACTGTTGCTACCCGCAGGAATCGTAACATTAGCAACTCCGGTAAAGTCAGTACCATCAACCGCTAAACCGCTATATACAAGCGCCACGGTTATCGGCGTAGTCACATCCGCTGCAGATTGATCAACACTAACAGTATAAACCGTTGAAGTATCACCTTCTACAATGGTCTGATCACCAACGATGGAAACCAGCGCCGTATCTTCAGGTCCCGGAACCGCCTCATCGGTAATCACCGTCGTAACCTGACTTACACCCAACACCGTGTTCTCGAACCCACCACCCGTAACATTCGTCATCGTTACCGTGTAGCTCTCTGTCGCTTCCGCTAAGTTGTCGTCTGTCGTCGTAACTGTGAAGCTGACCGTCTGCTGGCCCGCCGGGATCGTTACCGTCGTCATCAACGGTACATAGTCACCATCTTCTGTTGTGACATGACCCGTTTGAACACTCACCACCATATCCGTTAACGGTATACGGTCTACGCTAACTGTGTAGGTCGCTACATTACCTTCGATCACACTGTTATCGCCCGAGAGGCTGATCGTTGCCGTGTCTTCGGAGGTCGGTGAGCTTTCGTCGTTGATCGTGGTCGTGACACTCGCAGCCGCTGGGTTCACCGCCGCTGCTTCAAAGCCGCCGCTGCTTGGGTTGCTGATCGTCACCGCAAAGTCTTCCGCGCCTTCGGCATACGCATCATCCACTGTTTCGACCGTGAACGGTACGCTGGTGCTGCCCGCTGGGATCGTTACCTGCGTGGTCGCCGCGACAATGTCGCCGGTTTCCGCACTGAGGTAGCTGTAGGTGATGTCAACCGTCATGTCAACCAGTGGCGCTTCGCTCACGGTAACCACATACGCCGCTGGCGCTTCGCCTTCTTCTACCGAGGTGTCACCACTGATCGATACCAGAACCGTGTCTTCTGGTCCTGGGGTCGGTTCGTCGGTGATGGTACCAATACCTTGGCCATCGGCGATCTGCGCATCCCCTGCCGTTACCGCGGTTAGGTTCAGCTGGAAGGTCTCAGCCGTTTCATCAATGTTGTCATCTAGGATCGGCACCGTGATGGTGGTCGTGGTCTGACCCGCTGTGATTGTGCCGGTTCCACTTACCGCCGTGTAGTCGTCGCCTGCCAACGCACTGCCATTATCGGCAGAGGCGTAGCTGAAGCTTACATCGCCAGCGGAGGCGGTGCTGAGGGTGACGGTGAAGGTCATCGTGCCTGCCGATTCATCGACGGTGACGTCGTTGATCGTCAGCGATGGCGTGCCTTCGTCATCGATGATCGTGGTCGTTACCGGGGTGGTGTCGACACTGAGGTTTTCGAAGTTACCGCCCGTAAACGTGCCGGTTAGGGCAACGCTGTAGTTCTCGTTGCCTTCCGCTAGGGTGTCTTGGTTGTTGCTCACCGTGAAGTCAACGCTGCTCGCACCAGCCGGTACATTAACCATGATGGTCGTCGGTATCAGGTCGCCATCATCCGTGGTGATATGACCTGTCACTACCTCTACTGTCATGTCAGTTTCAGCCGGGTTGCTCAGGGTTAGGGTGTAGGTCGCATCGCCACCTTCCGCCACCGTGGTCGCGCCGCTGAGGCTCAATGTGGTGAGGTCACTGTCATCACTGAGTACCGTGGTGGCTGTGTCAGTGGTGTCTAAGTTCTCGTAGTTGCCACCAGTCGTGCTGCTGATACCCACAACAATATCGCTATCCGGGTCGACATAGACGTCATCCGGTGCCGTTACATCTACGCTGCCGGTGGTCGCACCCACAGGGATGGTGATGGTCGCGCCGTTGTCCAGCGTGATCACCAGTGGGGTGTCTTCTGGCGCATTGTCTACTGTCGCGGTGTACGTGATGGTGCCACCTTCTTCAACCGCTGGCGTTGCGTCCAATGTCACCGTGGTGGTGTCGCTGTCGTCGCTCAACACGGTTGTCGTGGTATCGCTGATATCCAGCGCTTCGTATTCACCGCCCGTCGCACTGGTAATACCCACAACAATGTCGGTATCTGGGTCAACATAGACATCGTCCGGTGCGGTCACATCAACGCTGCCAGTGGTCGCACCGACAGGGATCGTAATGATGGCGCCATTATCCAGTGTCACCACTAACGGGCTGCCAACCGGTGCATTGTCAACGTCAACCGTGTAGGTGATCGTGCCACCTTCTTGGACGCTCGGCGTTGAAGTGAGCGTCAGAGTACTGCTCTCCGGTGAGGTGCTGCTATCGTCTAGGATCGTTCCTTGGCCTTGCGCATCACTCACCACCACACCACTGCTGATGTTGGTCAGATTGATCAGGAAGGTCTCTGGGTTTTCCAGATACACGTCGTCGGTGATCGGTACGTTGATCGTGACTTGGGTACTACCTGCCGGGATCGTTGCACTGCCGCTGACCGCGGTGTAGTCACTGCCAGCTAACGCACTGCCATTATCCGCTGTCGCGTAGTCGAAGGTAACATCCGCCGTCGTCGGTACGCTTAGGCTTACCGTGAAGGTCAGGATACCCGCATCTTCGTTAACGGTAACGTCGTTCACGCTGATTGATAGCACTTCATCATCGGTGATTGTCGTGGTAACTGCATTCGTATCCACATTGATGGTTTCAAAACCACCGCCGCTGGTCACGCCTGTCAGCGCTACGCTGTAGTCTTCATCACCTTCAGAGAGGTTGTCGTCGTTGTTACTCACCGTGAAGTCGTGGCTGGTGACGCCCGCCGGTACCGTTACCGTGAACGTCGTCGGTACCAGGTCGCCATCTTCAGTAGTGATATGGCCGGTGACCACTTCAATGTCCATTGGCGTTGCCGTAGGCTGATCGAAGTGGATGGTGTACGTCGCTGCACCCCCTTCAGCAACATCACTGTCCCCTGTCAGGGTGATGTTGATCACTTCCGCATCCGGCTCTACACCCGGATTGGTTGGGCTGTTGTCATTGATCGTAGTCGTCACCGGCGTGGTGTCGATATTCACCGCTTCAAAACCGCCGCCACCGAAGGAGCCGGTTAAGGTAACGGTGTAGTCTTCGGCGCCTTCTGCATAGGCGTCATCGATGTTGGTAACATCCAGTGTCGCGGTGGTTGTACCTGCCACAATCGTTACTTGCTGTGTCACCGGCACCAAGTCGCCATTATCGGTGGTGACATGCCCAGTCACAACATCAACGACCATGTCGGTGATCGCCGCTGCACTCAAGGTGACGGTGTACGTCGCTGTCGCGCCTTCGGCAACCGTCGCAGGGCCGCTCAAAGTGACGTTGATCGTATCCGCAGGGCCTGGAGTTGGTTCATCTTGGATGATACCTAAGCCTACGTTATCCGCAATCGTGGCGTTCGTTGGGTTGCTCAACACCAGATCCAGTGTCTCGCCGCCTTCGGCAATGAAGTCATCCGCCACAGGAATCGTGACTGTCAGGCTCGTCACACCTGGCGCAAAGGTTAGGGTGTCGGAAACGGCCGTATAATCCAGACCCGCCGTTGCCGTGCCGTCTTGTGTGGTGTAATCCACCGTAACCGGTGAAGTGCTTGGATTACTCAGGGTGACCGTGAAGGTCATACTACCGTCATCTTCATTAACGGTAACGTCGTTAACTGAAATCTCTACATCATCGTTTTCAACGATAGTGCTATTAACACTATCAGAGGACGGATCTGCTTGAATGCTTTCAAAATTGGTATCACTAATTGACCCAATAGTAATGATCAGGCTTTCGCTACCTTCTACTAAGGAGTCATCAATCGTATCAACAGTGAAGTCAACGCTGTTGCTACCAGCAGGAATAGTTACCTCCGTTACACCCGTAAAGTCGGTGCCATCTACAGCAACTCCAGTGTAAACAAGTGACACCGTAATTGGCGAAGTAACATTGCCTGCAGGCTGATCGACACTAACAGTGAAAGGAGCTGACGTATCTCCCTCCGTAATAGCCTGAGCGCCCGTAATAGAAACTAAGGCGGTATCTTCAGGACCTGAGACTGCTTCATCAACAATACTGGTCGTTACCTCACCCGTTGTACCAGAAACTATTAGGTCTATTGGCCCGCCGCCTATAACATTCTGAATAGAAACAGTGAAATCTTCACTACCTTCGGCGATTGCATCATCAATGGTATCAATCGTGAACGTAACACTAGTTTGGCCGGCAGGAATAACAACAGAGTTAACCGCTACATAGTCATTACCATCAGCATCTGTTGTCGTATAGCTCAAGTTGACAATAACAGCCTCTGATGGGGCCTCACTGATTGTCACCGTGTAATCTGTTGTTGTCTCACCTTCGATCACACTTCCAGGGCCTGTAATACTAACAACCGCCGTAGTTGGCGCGGGAGGAGGAGTAACGGGCTCAACAATCACCGTTTCGACTTGAGGAGTATCTATAACTACATTCTCAAAACCACCACCGGTAATGGAAGATACCGTCACAGAAAAGACTTCATTACCTTCTATCTCATCATCTGGATTAGTGCTCACTGTAAAATCTACGGATGTAGAACCAGCGGGTATAGTAACGGTGGTGAATACAGGAACATAATCACCATCATCTGTCGTAATATTGCCTGTTTGGACAGTAGCAGTAACATCTGTTTCCGGGATGATATCTACACTTAAGGTATAGGTAGCAACCCCGCCCTCTTCAACCTGAGCATCGCCTGTCAAAGTGAAGTTAGCCGTATCTTCTACACCTGCGTCGGCTTCATCCAAAATTGTACCAACAGCCTCCCCATCTTCCACATCAACATTGTCAGAAACGTCTGAAATGGTCATTAAGAAAGATTCTGGATCTTCTGCAAATGCGTCATCAATAATTGGAATAGTTAAGGTGACTGACGTAGCGCCCGCTGGAATAGTAGCCTCACCAGATACCGAGTCATAATCAGAACCAGACAAAGCACTATTGTTAGAGGACTGATAGCTAAAGGTAACATCTCCGGTAGCAGGGGATGAGAGGGTGACGGTCATTATCATCACACCAGCATCTTCATCGACTGTCACGTCAGCTATACGAAGAAGCGGTCTTATCGCAGATTCATCTTCACCTAGGAAAACTGCTTCAGTTTGCGTGGCGCCTAGACCAATCGTTTCGTAACCTGCTTCAGGGTCAGCTTCAGCAGCAGTTCTAGATATTATTTCGAAGTTGCTACCTTCATTACCATCTGCCCCGCCAGCTGCAGCATCACCAGCAGCAGTAGCTTCAGCAACTTGTGTCGGGTCAACGCCGGCAAGGATGGCTTGCTGGATTGCATCTACAGAAGCAATATCATCTGTTGCCACAGCATCTTCGACTGGATAATCCTTAACTTCAGTATAGGTCTCAGCACCAACAAACCAACTTTGCCCGCCAGACAAGCTAACAAGATTCCCATTAGCCATAGTAATGCCTACTTGAGCATCAGGTCCGGTTTTAATCACCTCATCGGCAAAAACCTCATCACCTAGCATCAATAACCGCTGTGTTCCGTCTGCTTGAATGGCATAAACCATGCCTGACAAAAAGCTAACTGTACCTACGACCGCTGACATAGAAGCACCTCAAAAATATTTTACCTAGTTACCGTCTATTAAAACGGTTCACAATTGCAAAAAGAATTGTACCCGAGTACAGGATAGGCAGAAATTTGAGGTTATGCAGGATAAATCAGAGAGATAAATTGACTACTGTCAATTTATCTCTGTTTTGAAACGCATCAGGATATCTCACAACCGATACGTTTTATCTTTTGAAGGCGCCTATATTTTTCCAAAACCAAGCTATGATCCCTTAATACCCTCAAGTCCATATCAATCAACCCAAACTCTCTGAAAATATCTTTACCCTCACACATAGCCCGAGCTCGTCCAAGCAAACCAGCACCATAGAGATCTTCTAGAACATATCCATACGCCGTACTTGAACTGTTCTCAGCACACTCAAAAACCAAAACACTATGCAGGCAACGATACAACTTAGATTTACCAACCCGACAACCTTGCATACAGAGAAGACGCTCGCATAGATCCAATGCTTTTCTCTGATCACTCAGCGCCAAAGCTAGCAACAACTTTAATTCAATCATTCGGAGACCATAGAGCATCTCTTTAGGTGCGGGTTGAATACCAATAACCCGAGCCACTTCCGACTGATCATCCAACTCTAATAACTCTATGTTATTAGACAGCATGAGGAGCTGAGAACGATCCAATTCGGCAAGCTTAAAAATGCCCATCCGCAGCGACATACCTGCATTATTGTTATCCTTTATCAACTTTTCGACAGGATAGATTTCTGACATACCCGGGACCACCACACGACAACACGGCACCCCCAGATGCTGGTAATCAGCAATATAGATATCCATGTCTACTTTATGAATCAGATAACACAGGTGCTCAAATTCCTCACGCGGACCGCCCTTTACATTCCATTCAACAAAAGGATAATCTGAATCAGATGAAAGCAACTCCCAAGAAACAACACCACCTGAGCACGCAACATGCTTCTCGAGATTCTGCTGATCAGCCACTCGCTGAAGATCAAAAGAAGGCTCCGCAAATCCAGATAATTGACTTAATTCTCTACTTTGTAATAACTCTGTTACTGCCCTCTCGAATGCAACTGCAAACTTGGGATGTGCACCAAATGACGCGATGCAACCGCCATCTTCTGGATTAAGTAGCGTTACATTGACTAGGGGAAATTTTCCGCCAAGAGAGGCATCCAAAACATAGACAACAAATCCCTCCGCTCTTAGCTTGTCAACAACAGACAAAACTTTCGGATAACCCTGAAGAACGTTATAAGGAATCTTAGGCAAACTTATGCCTGCTGAAAGGATAGTGATCTTTATATGACGCTCGAATATTTCCGAAATAGCGTTAACCCGCGCCTCGTACTCACTCTTTCCTGCCGCCATACCATTGCTAGCATATAAATTGCTGAGAATATTAACAGGAAACCAAACTTGCTCGCCCGTTTTCTGCCTATAGAAGGGCAAAGCACAAATCCCTCTCGACGCATCCCCAGAATTGGTGTCAACCAACATAGAAGCCGTAAGCTCTTCATCCATATTGTAGTGACTGAGGGTGGCCTCATCGAGCAAACCCTCTGGAATAGCCTCTGAACTAAAAGGAAACCAACGCTCGTCTGGATAATGAACAAAATTAGAATGCGCTATCGTCTGACCAAGAAAAAGATCTTTAAAAAAATAGTTACAGCTCAACCGCTCAAAAAACTCACCATACGCACTGACTAAGGCTGCCGACTGACTCATCCCTTTCCCTCTGGCTCTCAGCCAAGGAATACTCTTATCCCTAATCTGCACGGACCATATATCAGGTAGAGGATTAAGCCACTCTCCCTCTTCTACTTCAAACCCCAGATCTCGAAGCTTAAGCGACATTACTTTAATTGCATCTTCTTCCAAGACTGCCGAATGCTGAATCGTACCTGTCATATCACATCTCTAATTCGCGCCATTGGCCGAAATATTCTTCTAGTTATAAAAGGCTGTTCATTATAGATGACAACCAGCCGAACTCTCTCCGAGCATGCATTCCAACATATACACAATACAAATATAAGCTCTACTTAAGGTTATTAAAAATAAGGAATTTTTTGCTAGTTTTTTTTGAAAATGTGCTTGACGAAATGAACCACCATCACTAATATACGCGCCCACAGGTTAAGTCGTTCCTCGATAGCTCAGTTGGTAGAGCAGTAGACTGTTAATCTATTGGTCGCTGGTTCGAGTCCAGCTCGAGGAGCCAACCTGTAGTACGGAGCATAGCGCAGCTTGGTAGCGCATCTGGTTTGGGACCAGAGGGTCGCAGGTTCGAATCCTGCTGCTCCGACCACTATCTTCAAAGTTATTTCGTGTAACTTGTCATCGGAGCATAGCGCAGCT
>NPID01000214.1_pt1 | contig 84453 bp, 66 predicted proteins | sample 8637491 | NCBI WGS metagenome assembly NPID01 (sample SAMN07420843, study PRJNA396082) | bioreactor metagenome | isolation source: sample BA6 brine-fed electro-methanogenic bioreactor BA | place: Japan: Kochi | collected 2016-06-14 | reverse complement strand
CGAATGGAACTGAATGATAATCATTCAGTTTTGGAATTGGGTCCAGGCCCTGGTTTTTTTAGCGTTCCCGTGGCCAGAAAATTAAAAAACGGATGGCTCACACTTGCCGATATACAGCAAGAAATGCTGGACTTTGCTAAGAAAAGGATTGCAAAGCGAAAGCTAACCAATGTGGATTACTACCTATGCAATGGAAAGAATTTTGATTTTGCTGATAAATCCTTCGACCGAATTTTTATGGTTACTGTTCTTGGGGAGGTTGAGAATCAAGATGACTATATGCAGGAGTTTTACAGGATGCTGAAGCATGGTGGTATACTCTCAGTATCGGAACAGGCTGGTGATCCCGATAAAATGACGATTGACGAGTTAAAAGAACTGGCAAGTATGCACAATTTCTCATTTTATAGTACAAATGGAAGTAGAAGAAATTTTACGGTAAATTTTATTAAAATTTAAATTTTCTTAAGTGATTATTTTAAATTGATGAATTATAGTGTGAATTGTATTGAGAAAATAACCTGCAAAACAGCCCTCAATAAGCTGAAGCGAAAAATCCCATACGGATGGGATCTCAATATTTACAGAGGCTGTAATAATGGTTGCAAATACTGCTACGCCTTATATTCTCACGAGTACTTAGGAGAGAACAACTTTTCGAAAGTATTTGCTAAAGTTAACGTTGCAGAGCAACTCGACAAGGAGCTTAGCCATGCAACCTGGCGTAGAGAGGTTATCAATATAGGAGGAGTTACTGATAGCTACCAGGAGGCCGAGGCCGAAATGAAGCTAATGCCCGATGTGCTTAAGGTTTTAATCAAGCATAAAACCCCGGCCATTATCTCAACAAAATCGGACTTAATACTACGTGATTTTGACCTGATTGCCGAACTGGCAAGCATTACCTACATAAATGTGGCCTGTACCATTACTACTATGGACGAGAATATCCGTAAAAAGATAGAACCCAAGGCAAGCCCTAGCATTAATCGATTTAAGGTTTTAGCTGAGTTCCGAAAAACGAATGCCTCGATAGGTTTACACACCATGCCAATTATTCCTTACCTAACCGATAGCTACTCAAACATTGAGCAGTTATGCCTTGAAGCTAGCAAGGCCAATGTTCATTATATGCTGCCTGGGGTTTTATACCTACGTGGGTTAACCCGAAAACAATTCTTTGATTTCATTATAAATGATTACCCCGATAAATATGAACCCTTGAAGCAACTTTATAAAACGGGCGGAGCAGACAAATTGTACAAAGAAAAACTATATAATGAGGTTTTTAACCCCCTTCGCAACAAGTACCGAATATCGAGTAGCTACATTAAGCCTATGCTAGAGAGGCTAAGATAATCTGCATTAAGAGGGCTCAGGTTTATTGAGACCTATTATAAGTCAATTTGATACCCATATTTTTTTTCTGAGACTAAAATACCCTAGCCTATTTCTAGCTTTGTGCTATAACAAAAAATAATAACTATGAAATACATTCTATCGACCATTATGCTTTTCCACGGTTCAATCCATTTAATGGGTTTTGTGAAAGGATTTAACCTAGCCAATATCGAAAATCTTAATTCAGAGATTCCTAAACCTACAGCATTGCTTTGGCTTGTTGTCTTCTTGCTATTTGCGCTTTCGGGAATATTTTACTGGCTAAACAACAACATCTGGATGCTTTTTGCTGGTGTAGCCACAGTTCTATCAACAATCCTCATTGTTGGAAGTTGGAACGATGCTAAATTTGGGATGATTCCCAATATCATAATTGCAATTGCCATCCTATTCTCTTTTTCAAGCTGTGCATTTAATAAAATGATTACAAGCGAGACCCAGTCAATTTTAAGCACTGTTGATGATTCTACCAGTGAAATTGTGAACGATGATGACATAGCGCATCTTCCAACTTCAGTAAGAAAATGGCTTAGAGTTTCAGGAGTTGTTGGGAAAGAAAAAGTTCAAATCGTATGGCTTAGCCAAAACTTCTTAATGAAGCTAAAGCCCGAGCAAGAGAATTGGCACCACGCCACGGCACAACAGTACTTTACAATAGATAAGCCAGCATTTATATGGACGGTAGATATGAAGATGTCGCCAATCATTCATATCAAGGGGCGCGATAAGTTTATTGATGGTAAGGGCGAAATGCAGATGAAGATGAATTCAATCATCAATCTTGGAAAAGAAACAGGAGAGAAGATGGACGAGGGGACCCTCCAGCGTTACCTTGGCGAGATGGTTTGGTTCCCATCGGCAGCTCTTAGTCCATATGTTACGTGGGAGGAGATAGACTCGCTAACAGCAAAGGCAACAATGACCTACCAGGGTACAACCGGCTCGGGCACCTTCTACTTTAATCAGCAGGGCGATTTTGTGAAATTTAGCGCGCTGCGCTACAAGGGCAACGCCCCCGATGCCAAACGTTACGAGTGGGTGATAGATGCAGATGAGTATACCGAGTTTGAGGGTGTTAGGATTCCCTCAAAATGCCGTGCCACTTGGAAACTTGAGGAGGGGGACTGGACCTGGTGCGAGCTTGAAATTACTGAGATTTCTTACAATTTTATGCAAGAAAAATAAATCATAGCTTAATGACAAATCTTATTAAATCATTATTTTTCATTCTTATTTTTAGTTCTAATGTTTCTAATGCCCAGTACTTAAGGGATAGCACAAGGGTTATTGGTTTAAATCAAGTTGATACTCTTAACCCTTTTTTTCATTATGCAAGCAATGAGTTGTTCGATATTAGTTTACATCCAATTTTTAAAATCCCTCAAGTTGAGGTGGTTTTTGATGATGTTTCTGTTCCTCTGCTTCTCGATTTTGGCAATAGCGGAGATATTCTAATAACCAATGCCATTAGCAGCGAAGTTGATTATACAATATCGGATACTGTTTATACCTATACTCCTAGTGGAGAGGTTCGTGGAGTAATTGAATCGGTTATTTTTCCGGAGGTTATGGTGTTTGGAGAAAAGTATACCAACGTAAAGGGTAACCTTGCCCATTGGTCTATCTTTTCAACTGAACCAACTAATGGAATTGTTGGTCTTAGTTATTTGGATGGCAAATATTTTACCCTAAGCTACCGTAATCAAATAATTGGGGTTAGCTCCAAGTCAATCAATCAATCATTTCCTTCTTTAACTAATAACGCTATCGATTTAGAAACCTTTGCTTTTCATCCAACCGGTGTTTACTTCAAGGGGATGGTTAGCAATACCATGGCAATAATTTATTTCGATACAGGTAAGAGCCATACGATGATTAACAGCGATTTACTCCCATCCGAAATGATTGCAACCGATAAAAGTGGCAGCTACTTCAAAGGCGAAGTACAGCTAGTTTTTGGGCAAAACCAGTTTAGCATTTACTACCCAAGGGTAAAGCAATTGAGGCGAAACATAAACTCTGAAATTCCTGTGGGGATTGAAGTTGGTAGTGATTTACTAAAGTTTTTTGACATTACTGTTGATAGGACCGAGGGTAAGAACTTAATGTTTATTCAAAATAGATTCTAGAAAAGATTTTAATTATGTCTCTTTTTTCCAATTTCACCACCATTGCCCACCATACCTTTGCCGTGTCAATTAATTATTAAAAAAAAATCAAAAAAATGGAAAAACTAATTTCATGGGTAGAAATACCTGCGGCAAATTTCGACAGAGCAGTAGATTTTTACAATTCAACCCTAAAGTTGAATCTAGAAAAGCAAGACTTTGGCTCAGAAAAAATGGCTTGCTTCCCCAGCGGAGAGGGTGCAATATCGTTCGCACCTAATTTCAAACCATCTGAAAATGGGAGTTTGGTTAGCTTTAATGTGCCCGACAGCGTTGATGAGACACTTTACAGGGTTGAGAAAATGGGAGGGAGAACAATTATCCCTAAAACAAAAATTGAGGCAGAGGGAAGAGATTTTTTTGCTGTATGCATTGATTCAGAGGGCAATAAGATTGGTCTTTACGGCAAATAGGATCTTTTTTTGCGCAGGGAGCACAAAACTCTCCCTGCGCAATTCTATTTTCCAATGATAAATTAATCTAATTAATAAGTACAATCAAAAGAGCAAAATCCATTAGTTTTGTAAAATGGCCATGCATTTAGCTAAATCTTCGAGAGTACTTGAACCATACATAAAGCACTACTGGTCAATTGATCAAAGGCTTTTAGAGGGAGAAAAGTATATTCACCGAATTATTCCTTGCGGAATACCTGAACTAATGTTCTACCTCGAGCCAAAGCCGGTTGTTCTTGATCCAAGGAAAGATTTTTGTGAGAGTGTAGTTCTTAGTGGGCATCAAAGGGAGTTCTTCGATCTTCAGATTGAAAATAAAATCTCTCTATTCTCAATTGCATTTCAACCTGAGGGGTTGATGGAATTCTTCAATATCCCTTTAATAGAAGTATATAACCAAAATATCCCCCTAAAATTTATAGATAAAAAACTCGAGCAGGAGCTATTTCCCAAGATCCAGTCTGCCAATTCATTTGAGGATAGAGTTGAAATTGCAAATGCCCACTTTATCCAGCTTCTTTCAAAAAATCAGTCTGCATTTGAGTTCAAACGCATTAGCCATATTGTAAAAACGATAAAAGCCTCTAAAGGAATAATTGATGTTGAGTCGTTATCAAATGAAGCCTGCTTAAGTCGAAAGCAATTTGAAAGGGTTTTTGCTGCAAAAATTGGTGCAACACCGAAACAATATCTTAAGGTCGTTAGGCTGCAGCAGGCTTTGTATCTTAAAAGTAAAGATAGAAGCAGAAGTTTAACCGAATTGGCTTACGACTGTGGCTACTATGATCAGTCGCATTTTATAAATGAGTTTAAGCAGATCACTGGATATACACCAAAACATTATTTTGCGAAATTCGATTCATTTTCAGACCTCTTTGGCTTTTAGGAGTTATTTGTGGGAAAGAAAGTAAAGCCTTGTGTGTTTAACGAACCGAGAAAACTAAACTGGAATATACAACTTCTCCGTATATATCAACACCACGAAGTAAGATTTCGTAATCATCTCTGGTGTCAGGAACTGTAATACTATATTCAAGGTTTTTTGCATTAATATCTAGACTCCCTTCCCAGAAAATAGTATTTCTCGTGTCGGGTTTGTCTTTCTTAATGTCTTGATGCTTTAAACTTTGAAATTCTGAGAAGAATTTATATGTGATAAACATATCGGTTCGCGAAAGCTCTATTCGAGCAAAATCACCAGCCTTTGAGTAAAAGCTTATTATCCCGCCATAAACCATATCACCTTTGAAGTAAGGTTTGGTTATAATCTCAACCCTATCTATGAATTCAGGTTTTGCCGATAGAATTCGCCTAGCGTCGTCAATTACAATGTTATCAACAATTATAAGAGGCTTGTAGATATCGAATTCAGGATAGTTTCCAAAAATTTTGAAGTATGTTTGATTCTCGGTTTCTTTTACCGATACGGGAAGCAGTTCATAAAAATACTCTCGTACTGATAGCAGGTCAACATAATCGTCAAAAATAAAGGTTATGTCAGGTGTTCCGTAAAAGGGCGTTGTTTCATTTGAGTCTTTAGATGTTGTATCTGCTTTCTCTTTTCGAGGGTTGTTAAAATGACTATTAATCAGATTGTTATTTACGATGTTTTTGGCTGTATTAATTTGCTCCGTTGTTGGTATTGATATTGGAGAATTAATGGTAACTCTTCTGGTGCAAAAATCGTTATCGAAATTTACGGTAGAGTTCAATCCCTCTTCAATGCCAACGTAAAGATCGTAGTTGCCATATTTCTCGGGTAAACAAACGGAAAAAGAGCCAGAAGAATCAGTTCGGCTTGCTAAAAAATCGGGGTTTGGGCTAAGGATTGAAACGTTTACCAGATTGTAAGTTGCTGGTTTGTTCGTTTTGGAATCAAGCACTTTTGCCGATAGAGTAAACCCATTGTCTTCAGCGTTGAAGTAGAGTTTGTTGTTTGCTTTATTCAAATCCTCATATTTCGATACCTGATTTATTAGCGATGCTTTAGGTGCTATTGTAGCGGTTAGCCATTTAACGTCCTTGTTATCAACATTTACCTTTAAAATTGCTTTCTCGCGTGGGCTATAAATTGTTTTATCTGTAGATATGTTAATTGTCTTTGCGCTGGTATCAACAGGAATAAAATCTACAGATTTCCCCTTCTCTTCAGTCTTATGTGATACAGTAAAATCCTCTTTAGGATTAAAAACTAATATTTGAGTATAAGAATACTCCGTGGGTTCAAAGTTCCTCATCCATCTTGTGTATGCTTTTATAAAGTAGCTTCCCGATGGAACTTGAGCCGGAATTTTAATTAAGCCTTTTACAATATGATTTTCAACTTTAAATTTTTCAGCCTCTATCTGATTTCCGTTTTCTGACACTAACTCGACATATAGCACACTGCTATTGATATTTCCATTGCTTTTAACATGAGCTGCAAATTGAATGGTTTCTCCTTCGGAAAAGAGGTTTCTGTCGGTAAAGAGCGTCACCTTTTCGTTTGTAGGTTTTTGCTCCGTGTCTTGTTCCAATTTCAGCGAATAAGTTTTTGTACTTAAGACAATTAGCAGTAATAAAAAAACAATTCTGTTCATTGAGTTGAGAATTATGGCCAGTACGATGGCCTTTGAGTGGTTCCTCCAAGTATTCTACAATCGATACATGACTTGGCTACAACGCCAAAATTGCCTTCCTCATCGGCTGCAAGGTAAATTGGATATTCTGTTGGATGATAGGAATCCAGACCGTTAAGCGGCATGTAAGGAGTACACGTAAATGGTATTTCAAAAGGAACGTCCATAACGTTGCTAAAAAAGAAGCGTTCTGATGTTACGTTTTCAGCGCTAAAAAAACCAAGGATTCTTTTATCGGGATAATTAGTTGAGTAAATATTCCCTTGAACAGTAATTGGCTGTGTGCCAAAAAGTCCCTCTTGGTTAGTTGAGTTTCTTCGGAGTTCATCTAGAAAGTTAAAATACTCCTCGCTAATTGACGACTGAAAAAGCAGCACGCTATACTGGTATAGTAACCTTTGAGTTCTGTTGTTCACAAAGTGTAACTCATGTCCAAAAAATTTATTTTCGGCTAATCCTCTTGTGGTTAGAGGGAAAAAATCTTTAATATTTTCCGTTTTCCAACAGTAATACATTGAATAGTCGGGCCGTAATAGTTCAGTAATCTCACCATCATAATAGTGAGTATATGGAAATGCTGAGTGGTATTCGTAGGTTACTTCCATTTCCCAGTTAAAGTACCGACCATATGTATCGTCGGTATCAATATCTACCATAAATTGCACTCCACGTTCTGTGTCAAGCGGATCACTTGTTGGTCTATCCTCTCGCTTAAAGTAAAGGTTTGAAATATCAGGGCATGCTCTAATGGTATCAAACTCCGATTCAATCTCAATTCCCTCGGGGGTTGTAACCATTACCTTAAATGCTTTTCCAACCACCAACAGCTCGGGTTCAATCCTTATGTAGTATTCTCCCTCAAGGCTTGTGTAATCCGAGAGGAATATATTGCCATCCGAATCAATTATTGATACTTGACAGTTCGTTACAGCATTATTTCTTGGGTATTCCAACGATGATGTTTTTGAGACCTTAACCATATGGTAATCCTTGTTGTTTGATACTCGACCCCAAACAACGTAATTCTCGTCGCGCTCTAAAATATCCTTAGGTAGATAGCTTTCTATGCAACCCGAAAATCCTAGGAGGATAATAATTACAATAGAAAATAGTTTAGTTTGCCGCATAGTTTCCTAATTTAAAAACCCAGGTAGCAGTAAAAATTGGGGAGCCAATAACTGCGTACTTGTAACCCTTAATTTTCCCTTCCTCCAGTTTAAAATATATTGAGAGTGGATTATTTCTTCCTGTTAGGTTATATAAGCCAAGCACCCAAGAACTATGGAATAACTTGTTTCTTTTTAAGTTTCCTTCAATGGCAACCGATATGTCAAGCCTAAAGTAATCGGGTATTCTAAACTCGTTTCTACTTGAGTAGTTAACTACAGGGACATTGTTGATGTAGTATATTGATAATGGATATGTAATTGGTCTACCGGTTTGGTATGTGGCTGTTGTTGACACGTTAAACCGCCTCGAAAGCCTATAGTTAAATACGCTGTTAACAGCGTGAGGAATATCATAATTAGATGGGAAAACAACCCCATTGTTAATCTGTTGCCAGGGTTCTTGACCATTTACCTCAATTGTCGATCGTGAGTATGTGTAGGCAATCCATCCATTTAATCGACCCTTTTGTTTTCTGAGCATTAGCTCAAGGCCATAGGCTTTTTGTTCGCCCTGTAATACCATGGTTTCGATTAGCGGCGTTGAGATAAAGTTGGCACCATCCTTAAACTCGTTCACGTTTTGTATTTGTTTTGCAAATAGTTCAACCGAGAATTCATACGAATGGCGAGGTAAGTTTTGGAAAAATCCAACAGAGAGTTGCTTCCCAATTTGTGGGGCTAGATGTTCATTGGCTAGTTGCCACTGTGTATTTGGCGATATAGTAATGGTATTATTGAGCATAAACAGGTTCTGTCGGGTTTGGTTAAAAGCCAGCTTAACCGATGAGTTTAAACCTGTTTTTACGTTTACCGATGATCTTATCTCTGGGCCGTGATACCATTTGATTGGTTGAAATTTCCCATATCTTGTCGTATCCAAGATAAAGTCGGAGTGAATTGGGTTGCCTGGGGTGTAAGTGTAAACATTTCTACTGCCCATGGGGGCGTAAGCAGAGTATCTTAGCCCAAGGTAAATGTTTAGCCAAGCTGTAGGATCATAGCTATCAGAGAAGAAAAGCGTACTCTCGAATCCGTTCTCTTGCCCTAAATCAACGGGAGGTCTTACAGAAACATCAGAATAAGGTAAAACACTTCCTTTTTGTAAGCTGTAACCAATAAGTGATAGTCCTGCTTCGAGTTTGTGCTTATCGCTGGGAATAATTGTGGCTCCTGCTTTAACCTCGTAGTGCGAAATACTGTAATTATGCTCGTATGCAAGTGCATCAATATTCTGATCGATAGTGCCAAACGAGTAGCGTGATGCAATAAGTGCAACCTCTGATCGTACGGCTTGTGAATGCGTTCTTCTCCAATCTAACGATCCTCCCATGTTAGTGTAGTTGTACCTATTAATGTCACTAAGTTTAAAGGCATCAGTGCTAAAGTAAGTGAAAAGGTTTAACTGATCCTTTTCGCCTAGTTCGAAGTTTGATGATAGAATTATGTCGCTAAAATTTGCTTCGCTGTTCCTGATTGTAGGATCTTCCAATCTTTTGAGAATCCAATTTGAATAGGTTGAGCGTAAACTTAACAGAACTGATCCTACATCTTTAACAATTGGCCCCTCTAGAGTAATGTTTGAGGTGACAGGATTGAGGCCTCCTCTAATATTGAAATGTTTTCGGTTGCCTTGTTTAGTTACGATGTTAAATACGGATGAAAGCTTTCCGCCAAATTCAGCAGGCATGTGGCCTTTATATATTGAAAAATCTTTTATAACATCGGGGTTAAATGCAGGGAAAAAACCAAAAGCATGTGATGTATTAAATACAGGAACCTTGTTAATATAAAATCCGTTTTGGTCATTATTACCGCCCCTAACATTTATCCCTGATGCACCTTCACCTATGGCTACTATACCAGGAAGTAGTTCCGATACTTTAATAATATCTCTTTCGCCCATCATCATTGGGAGTTCCTTTAGGGTTGCAATGGGAATTCGTTCGAATCCCGCATCGCGGGTGGTTACGCTAATGGACTTATCGCCATAAACCATTACCTCGCTTATTTGCATTACCGATTTCTCAAGGTTAAGGTTAATGTGGCCATCAGAAACTACATGAAGTTGGTATTTGGAACTTTTTTGACCAAGACAATTGAACTGAGCATTATATGTTCCTGGTGTAAGGTTAAGGGAAAAAAATCCGTTTATGTCTGTAGCAGCGCCAATATTTAGCTCTTCGATGAAAATAGTAGCTCCAATTAATGTTTCGCCAGAGCTTGCATCGCGAAGTGTGCCAGTTACTTTTGCTTTTCTTTGATCTGTTGATTCAGACCATGAACCGATGGTAATGCTCTCCACAATTTCAGTGCCTCGGCTTTGTAAGTACTTTTGTTCTGTTTCGGTTAGGTATATGTTATCGGTAGACGATTCCGTTTTACTTTCACCGTTCTTTCTCACGGTGAAGTTGTTGATAAGTTGGATTGGCTTTTCGGTAATGTAGATATTGCCCTGCCAATAAGAAACGCTTAAACCTTCATCAGATAATTGCTTGCGCAGAAATTTAGTAATTTGGATACTATCGTTTTTAAACTCGAATAAGATATTATCTAGCGAGTCGGTAGTAGTATATATTCTTGTCTCAGCTTGTAAGTATGCAATTGTCTTAAGTTCACCGAGAGAAAGCTTATTGCTACTTATTATAATGTATTTATGATCCTCTTGTCCTTTTAGTGCTAGGCCAAACAGAACCAGTAGTAGGGAAAAATAGAATTGTTTCAATTTTTACAAATTATGTTACACTTGTTTATTAGATTAATAACTTGGGAATCGTTTAATTTTGAAACCCTAATTTTTTCATTTTTTATGTAGTTTTTAATAAGTTTTTGATGTTTTTTGGCAAATAATTTAATAAAACTTCTATTGCCTTTGTATTGCATCAGATTGTTGTTAATAAAAAGATAGTTTTCTTTAATGGGATTGGTGAAGTAGTATTTACCAGTAGATGCATTTAATTTCATATGCTTTTTCCAGCAATACAGCACTTTTAATTCGTTTTCACCTATTACCTGAAATATCTTTTTCGATCCATCTTCAATTTCTCTAAACTCAAAGTTTTTGCCATAAATACTAAAGCTTGAAATCCAGGCATCCGACATTGATATCATCTGCATAGAACCTTCTTTACTGGCGAACTTAAGAACTAACGTTTGATTATAAACATCGTAGTTTAATAGAATTTGATTGTACTCCTTTCCGTTGATTGTTACTTCGCCAGTAGAGTGCTCATGGCTAACGAGGTATTGGTGCCCATCAATATTTGCAGGGAAAAAACTATATTTTGTACCATTAATTAATACAGGGTCTAAATTATCTGAATCGTTTGGAACAATTGCAAAAGATATTGAATGAATATGTATAATAATGATTGTAACTATAAATAGCTTAATGTATTTCTGGAGTATTTTTCTCATTTCTTGTGAAAGTGATTAGTTTGATAAAATAGCGATACTATCTAGATTCTGGTTAAAGAGTAAAAAGTGAAAATGTACTAAATGCATATGATTTCAAAGGTAGACATATATAAGAGTTTAATTTATTACATATAGATTAATCAGTTTTAATTTGGTTTATTTTAAATAGCTTTATATTTTAAAATTTTAAAAAAAGATAATCTCTCTTTTCTCCGATGTTTTTGATACATTTATGATTGTTGTTTAGTTTTCAACCTCTAAATAATAAATAGTATGAAAAAGAAAACTATATATGGTTTAATACTTCTAGTTATAGGACTTGCCGTAATGTTTTGGGCATACGGCCATAGTCCATACGCAGGTATTGCTGAAAAATTGGCCAATGAACTTTCAGGATCATATACACTTACAGAATTGCAATTTGCTGGTTCAATGATAGTAGGGGCTGTACTTGCTGTTTGGGGTATTTACTCATTGTTTAGAAAGTAAATACTCTGTAGTTAAGATTTAACAAACGGGATCTGCTGACTTTACGATTCCGTTTTTTTATTAATACCCAAACGAATACTTTTCAATTAGTATAATACATAAGTGGAGGGTTCCTCAATTTATAGTTACCTTTTTTTAAATGAAAATTTTTAAAGTGTTTTTTCTTTAGTTATCATCAATGCTAAAGGAATTTGACATAATGCTGTATTGGCATTAAATAATGTGACCATAACGATAAATGAAAGTTATGATGGGATATTAACGAATTTGAAAAGCTTGCTTTTATTTTGCTTTCTTCACGAGTTAGGCTAATGCAATAATCTCTACATACCTTTACTATATCTTCACCATCTCCCTTTTCCTATTCGTAAATCTGGCAATTTCTTTATAGCCTAGCGCCTTGAGTTCGGCAATGGCATCGTCGAAAAATTGGCCAACATTCTGCTCAACATGAGCATCGGAGCCAAGGGTAATGGGTACTTTGTAGTGGGCTAAACGTTCAAGGAATTGTGCCGAAGGGTAAAACTCATTGCAGGGTTTGGTTCTTCCGCTTGTGTTTACTTCAACCGTAACGTCGAAGCGCTTAAAAACCTGTGCTGTTTCGTCGTAGAGCACATCGAGGGGAAAGGTCGGGTAGAAAGCAAATTTTTTGGCAAGATCGCAATGGCCAATAATATCGAATAATTTGGACTTTGCCGATTGTTGAACGAGCTTAAAGTACTGACGATAAAATTTGTTTATATCGGTGCTGTCATACTGGCTAATATCGGTATCAAAATTCCAATCGTCAATAAAATGAACAGATCCGATTACGTAGTCAACCGGAAGTTTCGCAATTACTTCCTGAATTTGCTTTTCCATACCAAAGAAATAGTCCATTTCAACCCCAAACTTAACAACAACTCCTTTGGTGTCTCCCGATTGAGCATCGTGAACCCGGTTAACCATTTCACCTAACTTTTCAATGGGCATGGCCCAGCTAACAGGTTTTATGCTAATGTGATCGGTAAACCCTATTTCGCCAATTCCGCGAAAAGCAGCAGATGAAATCATTTGCTCGTGATCATCCCGACCATCGGAAAGAAAGGTATGCATGTGGTAATCGAGCAACATTTTACGAACCTTTTTGTGAACAAACACTTTTCGTACACGAAAAGTTCAAAACATGAACACTTCCTAAAACTACCAACAATGTTGGTTAGTTTTAAAAACATGTTCACCTAAAGGTATGAAAAATACGGCTTAATCTCTTTTTGTTGGCATAATAATAAAACGATTTATACCAACATTACTTGACAAACCCGTAGTTTATGTACTATAAACCGCACAGTTTATTAAGGGTTTTCCAATTTATTTAGATACTACCAGAATACCTCTTTTTACGCCAAATTTATTGGCTACCACTGTAAGATATGTACCATTTGGTAAATCAGATACATCGATACGATTTAGTCCTTGGTTTAGCTTTTGCGATTTTTTATGCTGTCCGCTTATGCTAGTAATTTCAATAAGTTCATAATCGCTTTCGCTCATATCTACATAAAACCAATTTGTTGCTGGATTTGGGAATATATTTAGTGTGTTGCTAGTTTTACTATGTATTGCCGAAACTCCTGTTTTTGTGAGTACACCATCAATGGAGTACCAATACTCCCATTCGCCAGCGCTAGCATTTGTCCAGTCGGTTAGGTCAAAATATGGAGGATTTGTGTTATCTCCCTTTAGTTTTAAGACCTTCACTGCTTGTCCGCTGCAGTTCCAAGTTAAGGGTAATCCGCTTTCGCAGGTTTCAGGTGGGCATCCTTGTGATATTAGAAAGTAGGCAAAATCGTCATAGTTGGAGTTCCCATACACATATGCTTTCCCATCAACATCAATACAAACGGCCGTATACTCATTAGCTGCGATTCCTTTTGCTTCTATGCCCCAATCGGTAACCATTCGTGCCATAAAGGTGAATAACCTTCCGCTTCTATCCCTTGCATCGAAGTGGGTATCGGTAATGGTGTTGTTTAGAATGTTTGCATCTATAAAGTTGTCTCGGCCAATAATGTTCGTGCTTGAGTGGTATGGATCATTAAGTACTGTTGACGATTGTGCGCCTGTGCCGCTTGGCGTATAGTATGCTTTACCAAGTATTGCCATACCTGCACTGGTTCCGCCAACTGCAACCCCTTTATCGTTTAATAGGTAGTTAATTGCATCCATAACTGGAGTATCCTTCCAGTATTGGTAGTAGTCATATTGATCGCCTCCGGCAATAAACAACGTTTCGGCATTCCTAATCTGCTGTTCAACGTAAGGGTGCTCTGCTGCTTCGCGCGAATCGATAAGTATTGTTTCAACAGAGTTAACCGTAATGCCTAGCTCAGTGAAAAGGTAATCGTTATATCCATCTGTTTCGGATGCTCTAATAACAACAATATCGCCACCATCGGCGCGATTTATAAGCCAGGCCATTGCCTCATCGTTATCGCCACCGCCTCCAGCAAGCAGAATTCCAGAGGTGTGATTCTCAGGTGTAACATCATCTGTGCTCCCCACCAACCAGCTTGTATATGGTGTGGGAGGGTCAATGGTTGGATCATCCCCTTGATATACTAGAATATCGTCTATGAGTAACCTATCCTGGTTGGTGCAACTATAGTGAACCCAGGCTAAATGGATTGTTGATCCTGCATACTCAGATAAATTTGCTACTCTTTCTCCTAACGCCCAACCGCTTTCAGTTGAGGTTAGCGTTTCTTCAATAAGGATATCTCCGTTTTCAAAATCGCTGTGTGAACTTCCGGTGGTTGAAATGGCTAGCTTGTAGTTCTCTTGAAAATAGCTAGAACCTGATGCGCCTACTTTATAGTATACTCCAATGTTATCATCAGCGCTATAGACTGTTAGGTCGATTTGAGGAGACACCAAGTAGTTGTGGGGCTCAATGGCAACATTTAACCACGACTCAGATGCTGCCATACCGTTACCATTATTAGTCTCTCGATACCAAAGCAAACCATCACCATCATGGTCTATTGTTGTCCATTCGTTTGGAGGGAAAATGGTTGATTCAAATTCTTCGGATAAAATTGTGTTAGTCTGCGTAAACCCAGTAAGAGCAATTAAGAATAAGACAAGAAAAATTGATAGTTTTTTCATCGTAGGTACACTTTTGTTCTATGTCAATTACACCTTGGATCATTCTTTCCCTTAGCTGAAAACAGAAAGCCCAAAGTTGATGTCGGCAATTGTCAACCTTGGACTTCGATTTGTTTTATTAAGGAGGTTTATATCTAGCCTTTCTGTTCGGTAGTTCTAAAAAACGAAATTGCACTTACCAACTTATCGGACTGATCCTTCATTTCTGTGGCATTTGAAGCGAGCTCTTCGCTAACCGTAACGTTATCCTGAACAGTTTTGTTAAGGTGCTGAATAGCGTTATTAACCTGATCGGCTCCGGATGCTTGTTCAAGGCTTGCCGCGGAAATTTCCTGTATCAGCTTGAGGTTGTCTTTAACCTTCGGAATTACGTCCTTCAGCTTAATGTTTGCATTATCCGATGCTTCGCTAAGCCGGTTAGCCATTGTTTCAATATCTTGTGCTGAAACGGCTGAGCGTTCGGCTAGCTTTCTGACCTCGGCAGCTACAACGGCAAACCCTTTTCCGTGTTCGCCGGCGCGAGCGGCCTCAACCGCAGCGTTAAGAGCAAGTATGTTGGTTTGAAAGGCAATGTCTCTAATGATGGTAATTTTATCGCTAATTTGGGTTACAAACTCAAGGGCTTTGCTTGCCGCTTCAACTCCATCAACCACTCCAGTCTCGGTTTCGCTTGCAACTTTCTCGGCTTGCTTCGAATTATCCGAAGTTTGATCGATGTTTGCAGCCATCTGTTCCATGCTCGACGAAATTTCCTCAGCGCTAGAAGCTTGTTCGTTCGAACTCTTTGATATTTGCTGACTTGTGCTATTGAACTGAATGCTGGCTTGCGAAATACGTTCGGCACCTTCAACAATGTTGTCAGTTATTCCTTTAAGTACGTCGCCCATGTTGTTGAGGCTACGTGCTAGGTCACCAATCTCATCTTGCTTTGCTAGCAAATCGTTATCGAGTTTCACAGTTAAATCGCCAGAGGCAATAATCTCGGCAAAACGAACTCCTCGGGAAATATTTGCTGATAGTTTTTTACTGAAAATTACGGCTATAGTACCCGATCCAACTATAAGAAATAGCAGGATAGTTATGATAAACGTAATGTTTCGACTTCGTTGCCTATTGAAAACAATTTCGCTGCCTTCAACTAGGTTTGTTAGGTTAGCGTTAAGGCTGTTGGCAGCACTTATCATGTTGTTATAAATACCATTTGAATTTTCGATGGCTTGCCAGCACTGGTTGCCAAGCTCAGTGTATCGGTTTGCCATTGCGCGGTAACTGGGGTCATCAATAACCTCTGATAGCATGTTTACATGGTTTTGCCATGTACTATAATCATCGGCTTTTGTTGTCGAAATAAACCTTTGCCCCAGAAAACGTGCTTGGTATATTTGGGCAGCTGATTCGGGGAAATCTGTAGCTATTTGTTCAGTAAGTAGGTTGGCCTCACTAAGAATTGATGCGCGTGTTTTGCTAATTTCCGAAAGGCTCTGAGCCGATGTTTTATAAGTGTTAACGTTTTTAAGCATTTCGTTAACAATCAGTATATCTTCATTTCGAAGGGGGTTGTCTCTGAATTGCGTTAGTGTTCCCTCGAGCTCGTTAATGCTTCCCGAAAGCCTTGATAGGTTTTGGGTGTCGGGACTTCTCATAAAAAGCAAGAAATTATTGTCGGCAGCTATCCTAGACTTATCCGCTAAATGGAGCGAAAGAATTTTTGCCCTAATTCCGTTAATTTGGTTAAAGCTTAAAAAGGTTATGCCTGCGGCAAGTAAAGCAACAGCCGCTAACGACCCAAAAATTAGTGTAAGCTTTGCTCTTAGCTTGAGGTTTATTACGCTCATTTTAATTAGAGTTAGTATGTTAATGATACGCTTATTTGGAGACTAAATTTATAGTTTTTGTTTGGCATTAAAAACTAAATGCGTAGCTTTTGTTATATTAGTATGTGGATTTTTATGGGTAGCAATTTTTAGTGATGAATCTTAATCTTTATTCAATAATGCTAATGCATTATTTATGGCTAAAAGGCTGTGTCCTTTTTATTGGCTCATTTTATCGATGTTAGCCTGACAGAATAAATTGCTCTTTGTGAATTGAAAGCGTTCTTGCTAGTTTCTTGTCCACGCAATTTTTTCTATCTTTCAGCTCAAAATATAACCAAACCTTCTAAGTAATGAGTTCCGGAAACCATAATGTTGACGATAGGCTTGTTGCGCTTATTCGCGCTGGCGATATTGAGGCCTTCGAAAAGGTTTTCCACTCCTTTGCCGATAGGCTTTACTATTTTGCGTATAGGTATCTACGTAATCAGTGCGATGCCGAAGAGCTTGTTCAGGACGTGTTTGTTAAACTCTGGGAGAACAGAAAGAATTTAGACGAAAAGCTCTCGTTTAGCGGTTATCTTTTTACCATTGCCAGGAACACAATTTTTAACCAGAGCAGAAAAAAGGTTAACGAGAGGGCTTATTTTGATTATGTAAAAACATTTATAACCTCATCGAGCAGTAAAACCGAAGAGGACTTAATTTACGCCGATGTGAAAGCAATAGTTGATAAGGTTGTTGAGGAGCTACCTCCACAGCGAAAGCGTATATATAAAATGAGCCGCGAGAAAGGGCTAACTTACCGCGAAATTGCAAATGAGCTAAACCTCTCAGAACGAACCGTGGAGGCACACCTTCGGTTAGCCCTTAAAACCCTTTCAAAAGTTCTCGATGATCATTTTGTCCTCCCTTTGTTGCTAATAGTAATGGCAAGTTCCATTTAGTATGGATAAAAAACCAATTTTTGCTGTTGTTGACATTGAAACAACTGGAGGGAGTGCTCAAAAACACAGAATTACAGAAGTTGCTGTTTTCCTGTTCGATGGCCAAAAAGTGGTCGATCAGTTTGTGTCCTTAGTTAATCCCGAGAGTTTTATCCCTCCAAATATTGTGTCAATAACCGGAATAACGAACCAGATGGTTTCTGATGCACCTAAGTTTTTTGAAGTAGCCAAACGCATTGTTGAAATTACCCAAGATGCAGTTTTTGTGGCGCATAATGCATCGTTCGATTACCGGTTTATTCAGGCCGAATTTAAGCGCTTAGGTTATGACTATAGTCGTAAAACCCTTTGCACAGTTAAACTCTCGCGAAAGTATTTGCCCGGATACCAATCCTATAGCCTAGGTAATCTTTGCGCTAACCTTGGTATTCCAATTGAAGGAAGGCACCGAGCAGGTGGCGACGCTAAGGCAACAGTATCATTGCTTAAGCTGCTGCTAAATACTACTTCTGAAGTTGAGCAGCTTGCTGTTGGAAATTCAGTTGCAAGGGTATCAAATGTAAACCCTAAAGTAATTGATGATCTTCCTGAAATGCCTGGAGTGTACTATTTTTACAATGAACAGGGTGAACTGCTTTACATTGGCAAAAGTATTAATATTAGGCGAAGAGTTCTTGATCACTTTGCCAGCATTAAAACAAAACGTGCAGCTGAAATGCTTAGTCAGCTGAGCGACGTAGGTTTTGAGGAAACTGGCAGCGAACTTATCGCCTTAATTTTAGAAGCCGATGCCATAAAAAAGCACCTGCCGAAATACAATAAGCGCGGACGAAGAAAAGCCAATACGCTTGGCTTGTTTTCCGATTATGACATAAATGGCTACATCAATTTTAGTATAGAGAAAATTTCAGAAAAAAATGATGCCCCAATTATTGGCTTTGATACTGCCGATGAGGCCAAAACACTGCTTTATCGACTTGTAGAGCAGTTTACCCTTTGTCAAAAACTTTGCGGACTTTACCAGTCCGATTCGGCCTGTTTTCATTTCCAAATTGGCCAGTGTAAAGGGGCTTGTGTTGGAGTAGAACAACCTGCGCAGTATAACACCCGTGCACAAAATGCAGTCAACAGCCTTAACCTCGAAGCAAATAGCTTCTTCGTTATTGATAGGGGAAGGGCTGACGAGGAGCTGTCGTTTGTAAAGGTAGTACGGGGCAAAATTGAGGGTTATGGCTACTTTTTAAAAGAAAATGTTGCAAACTCAACCGATTTACTTGATGAGCCTCTTACGCTGTGTGGAAATCATCGAGAGGCAATTCAAGCCTTGAAGGCTGCTGTTAAGGATGGTAAGGCAAGGATTATTGAATTTTAACAACAACGCTATCTGTTTATTCCAGGTATGGATATTCCCTCTAACGTTCGGTATAGTTCAAGCGCATAAACATCGGTCATGCCTGAAACAAAATCGATTGCCGACATTAGTTGTTGGTATTTCGAATTGTTGTTTGTAACGTACTGTTGTGGGATTAGCTTTTTAACCTTTGCCGAAAACCCAGTGTTTGTTGTGGCTAGTGCTGGGCAAATCTTTTCGAGTAGAGAGCCAATAATTTTGTAGCCTGCAAGCTCAATTTCAACTACGGCTCTATGGTTGTATACTTGGTTTACCGAAATAGTTTTAATTGTGCTCATAGCATTCTGCATGTACGCAGGTAAAAGGCTAAAAAGCGAATTATTTAGCTTACCTTGCATAATGTCATTGTAGTTTTCGGTAAACTGAAGTGAGCATTCATTGGTAAGCTTACCAATTGCCATTGCTCTTAAAAATGCAACTTTTTCGTTTTCGTCGGCAACCTCGTTGAGGGTGTTGGATATTTTGGTAAGCCAAGTGCTGTCGGTTTCATTGTCAAAAAGCCCAAGTAGCAAGTCCTTTACCTCTTTATATGAAAGAATGTTGAGTTTATGAGCGTCTTCAATATCCATTATCTGGTAGCAAATATCATCTGCTGCTTCAACTAAAAATACCAAAGGATGACGGGCAAAGGTTAGCGGATTATTTTGTTTGCAAAGCAAGCCCATTTCGTTGGCAATGTGCTTGTACCATTCCTTTTCGGTTTGGAAAAAACCCATCTTTTTTTTCCCTTCGCGACTCGATTCCCAAGGATATTTTACAATTGAAGCCAGTACGGGGTAGCTTAGCCTAAAACCTCCTTCGCGCTTACCCTCCATTTTTTGGCATAGAAGCCTGAGGGCGTTGGCATTGCCTTCAAATCGAATTAAATCGGACCACTGCTCATGGCTTAGTCCATCTTTAATGCTTTCTGAGTTTTGAATAAAGTAATTTCTTATGGCATCCTCGCCGCTATGGCCAAACGGAGGGTTTCCCATATCGTGGGCAAGGCAAGCCGTAGAAACTATTGTGGGAATTTGCTCAATAAGCGTTACGTATTTACCTTTTGTTTGCTCGTTAATAAACGGAACCACATTATTGCCCAAACTTCGGCCTACGCTGGCTACCTCAAGGCTGTGGGTAAGCCTGTTGTGGACAAAAACACTTCCAGGTAAAGGAAAAACCTGCGTTTTGTTTTGTAGCCGACGGAATGCTGAGCTAAAAATTATCCTGTCGTAATCTTTCTGAAAATTTGAACGCGTATCGCTTTGCTGGGAGCTAACCTCGTTTTCGCCAAATCGTTTAGGGCAAAGCAGCTTGCTCCAGTTCATCATCTCGTTATGCATTCTGTTAGTGGCTAGTCTTTTACCAGATTGGTTATGTTGTTAGATATCTTGAGGATTTTATAAATCTCACCCATTTCGTTTTTGATTGGGGTGTAGGTTTCCTGAAAAACAAAGGTTTTATTATGTACAACAAATTTGTTAACCTGTTTTTGGGGGATACCGTTTCTCAGGTTGGCCCACATTTGGTCGTATTCCTTCTTTTTGCTAGCGCTAAGCTCCATTTTATCGGAATGGTGAGTACCAACAACCTCATCGCGGCTCAGGCTAAGCAGTTCAAGATAGGCGTCGTTAATGGCCGTAATGTATCCAAGTGGATCGTACTCAATAACAAAGCTAGAGTTGTTTAGCGCATCGATAAAGCTTTGCATTTCGGCTGTTTTTCGGCTCGATTCTTCTTGAGTAGCTTGCAGCTCTTCCATGTTCTGACGCATCTCTTCCTCCTGCGCGGCCATTTCTTCGGCTTGTTGCTGTGTTTTGGATAGTAGGAGTGTAGTTCTGATGTTTACCTTTACGGTTGTTATGGTTGATGCTATACTTTGGGCAAGCTTCTCAATAAATTCGATTTGGTGTGGCTCAAAAATGTTAAACGAGGCTATTTCAATTACCCCAAGAACTTTATCCTCCATAACCAAAGGCACAAGTACCAGAGTTGTTGGGTTGCTTTGACCAAGCCCTGAGGTTATTTCAATGTACCCATCGGGTATTTCGGTAAGGTGAACGGTTTTCTTCTCCATAGCGCATGCACCAATAAGCCCTTCGCCCATGAGAATTCTCTTCGATTTGAACTTATACCTGTTATAAGCATAGGCTGCAGTTAGTTCAAAGTGTGGATCCGATTCATCATCTTCGTTGAGTAGGAATAGTCCGCCTTGGTTTGCATCAAGTGTTTGGATAAGCTCCTTAATAATCGATTTTGCCAAAACATCCATGTTGTCATTGTTCTGTCTAAGAATCTCACCAAATTTGGCAAGTCCCTCGTTGGCCCATCTTCTTCGGTTATCTTCCTCTTTTCGCTTTTCCTCTTCTTCAGAAGCGTGTCGTAGGCTATTGCGCATATCAATAAGAGCGTTACCCAAAATATCTTCACTGCTAAGAGCCTGAAGATCTGACTCAAGGTTACCCATTTCAATGTTTGAGGCAAATTCAACCTTCTGGTTTAGCCCATCTATTGTGGTGTTTAGAGCGTTAGACATTTCTCCAATTTCATCTTGTGTTTCAATTTTTAGCTTCATATCGCTGGAGATATTCCCCTTTGCCATGCGCTTGAGTATGTTTGTGATGCGAAGTATTGGGTTTGTGATGCTTTTGGATGAGTAAACAATTACAAGGCTTAGAATAATTAACCCAATTATGCCCACAATAATTGAGATTGTGAAATTTCGGTTGGCCTCTGCAAGTACCGTTGAGTGCGGAACAATAATGGCTAGTGACCATGGTGTTCCTGTTTTTCCGACAATTATGGGTGAGAAAATAAACTGCGACTTAGTTCCATTCAAGTCTTCAGCGACAAATGAAATATCCTCTCCATTCTTTATTTTTTCGGCAACAGAGTATTTGTTTATTAGCTCTTCGTAATCATCAATAAGGTATTGTCCGTGCTTTTCTTTGTCGGGGTGTGCTGTATACTGCAAATCGTTTGCCACCAGAAATGCGTAGCTGTTTTTAAACGGTTTTATTTGAGTGATAATTGGGTGATACCTGTCGAGCGAAATGTCAACCCCAACAACCCCAATAAACTTTTGATCTTCAATTATTGGTGAGATAATGCTTGTCATCAGAATTTGGCTTCCCCCGCTTCCTGTATAGCTGTAAAAGTAGGGGTTTTCCAAGGCTTCGGTAGCATTTCGTTTTAATCGTGCATAGTCGGCATTGTCGCCTGTCATGCTTTTTAGTGAAAAATTGCTTTTGATTTGATGTCCTTCTCTCCAGTATTCGGCTACATATCTACCATAGTCTTTAGAGTAGTTAGGGTCAATATGGTTAAGCTCCCAGCTATCCCAAACCGAAAGGAATTGAGGATTGGCTAGGATAACTTCTTCGTACATTTTTGCAAAAACGTTCTTCCATTGTGCTTCGCTCATTTCTCTGTACGAAAGAACAGATTGCGATAGCGTTCTCATGGCAACTAAGTCCTCTTCGAGAAGAGCCTTAATGTCCGATGCATTTTTTTGAGCTGTGGCAACTGTGAGCATTATGGCATCATGCATTGCTGTTTTTTTTGCTCTGGTTGCAATGTAGCCAATGGCAATAGCGTATATTACTATCGATACGCCGATTACAAGAAAAAATATTTTTTGCTGAAGGGTAAGTTTAAGCTTCATAGGTAGCAATTTAATAAAAGCATTTCACCTAAATAGCTGCGTTAGGTAAAATGCTATTGTTTAATACATATATTATGTGCTACTGTTAGTAGAAACCCTGTAGTTTTCTAATCCGAGGAGTTATACACATAATTGGTATTCTCGATGGTGCTTTTCCTTTAGGGTCTTTAACGTATGTGTTATACTTATCAGCCATAATAAGGATAAGGTCTGCATCAATATTGTTGGCAAATTTAAAAACCTCATCGCGGAAAGTATTCTGTCTTTTTGCTGTTTTTATACCATACACTATTTTGTTCCCATCAAGCATCTTTTTAGTAAAGTAGATGTTGTTGGCCATATCCTTTTTCTTTCTTTCGTCGGAGATGTATGGTTTTATGAGGTTAATGTTACACTTATAGTACTTAGAAAGGTAGATAATCCAATGCAGGGTTTCCTTGTACTTTTTATCATAGTCAAGTGGAACTACTATTTCAATATAGTGGCTATGTACAGGTGGAGCCTCAGCAATAATGAATGGGATACTAAGGTTTTTAACCGTTAACTTTTTCAGAAAATCGCTACTGCTATACTTTTTCTTTTCGAAAACGTAGTATTTGTGCGTAACAATAAGGTTGAGGTTTGCCGTTACAATTAAGTCTTTAATTATCTTAACAGGGTCGCCTTCAAGCACCATTGATATGGGGTTAAACTTATGTTCAGAGGAAACTTTATCGGCAACTGTTTCAAGCTTTCGCTTAAGCTCTTCAATTTTTTCTTGCTTTGTATGCTTTTGACCTAAAAGCATGCTCCACCACGTTTTGGGAATTATATGTAGTAGAAGTATTTCGTTATCGGCAACGCTAGCAAGCTGGAGTGCGTGCTTTAGCGCTATTTCACAACCCTCGGTAAAGTCCCAAGGGACAAGTACAACCTTTTTTGCAGTGTTCATATTGTGCCTAATTTATGAGATTGTCTTTAAAATCCCCGTTAAATGTAGCAATTATTATTGTAAAGAGAGCAAATGTTTAAACGAAAAATGTCAATATTAATTTTTTTCTAGCCAATCTCTTAGCTTGTCGAGCTGACTTTGCTTGTTCACGTTTCGCAATTTTCTTGCCGTTTTTGTAAAGTATGAATGTTGACCAATAAATTTTATCTGCATCTCATTCCATTCGCGTAAAGTTCCAATTTTGCCATGCTCGTGTAGCTCTTTGTATAAAGTATTTGATACAGGAATAAAATCGGTTCGACCCAAATAATCTAAATCGGCATCGCACATTATTTCCTCAAGCAAATTCTTTGGTTGTGGCGGAAGTTTTGTGCTCATGATTAAATCCGAAATTGCGTCAATTTGTTTGTCGGTGTATTGGTACTCTGGCAGAATCTCTTTTGCCAGTTTTACGGCCATCTCTTCGTGTGTATCGTAATCAATTAAGTGACCAGAGTCGTGAAAAAGTGCAGCAGTTCTGAGTAATAGTATTTCCTCATCATCAACATTTTCCGCTCGGCCAATTAGCTCAACCTGTGTGTAAACGTCAACGGTGTGCTTTAAATTGTGGTAGTACAGGTTTTTAGGAAGCCCTTTTTCCAATTTTTCATAAACAAATTCTTCTAAGTCGCCCAAGCGAATTATCTGAACCTGAACCTTGAACTTGTGATTTGGCTCAATGCCTAGCTTGTTAACCGATAGCTCGGGTTTTATCCCATTAACAAAGTACATTTCAATATCACCTCTGTTTTTTACGGGCATTTTTCCTCGAAATGGACAAACAAAGTAGTCTTTTACAAGCATAAAAGTATTGCCCGATATGTTTATTTGGCCAGGCTCGCCCGACGACTCCATTCGACTTGCGATATTAACTGTGCTACCCCATATATCGTACGAAAGCTTGTTTCGACCAACAACACCTGCAATTACGGGGCCGGTGTCTATTCCAATTCGCAGCTCCCAAACGTTATGATAAAATGAGTTTTGGTTGTTAATATCGCGCATATAGTTCATCATTTCAAGTGCAGCTAGCACAACCTCTACAGGATTTGTTCGGTTTTTTTGAGGTATTCCGCCTGCACACATGTAAGCATCGCCAATGGTTTTAATTTTTTCGATGCGATATTTTTCAACCACAGAATCGAAGTAAAGAAAGAATCTGTCAAGTTGGTCGATTAGTATTTCAGGGTTTGTTTCCTCTGTGATTCTGGTAAAGCCCTCAATATCAGAAAAAAGAACTGTAACTGTTTTGAAGCGTTGGGTGTTAACTCTTCCTTTTTCTTTAAGCTCGGATGCGGTATCGCGGGGCAATACCCTAGCGATAAGGTTTTCGGCCTTTTCTTTTTCCTTAACAAGTTCTTCAGTTCTTGAGTTAATAAGCTTTTCGAGCTTAAAGCGAACCTTAGCATGATTGTAAACGCGCCACCTGTGTATTGTATAGGCAAGTATGAATATGAATATGGCCAACGCTGCTACAAAGTATGGCGTTTCGAAAAAATTTGGTTTTATGGTAAACTGTATGCTAGCAGTTTGCGACTCTTTACCTAGAAAGTTTAGCGTTTTTACGCTAAGCGTATAGTTTCCGGGTGAAAGGCGGTTAATGTCTCTTGTATTGGCCTTAGTCCATGGAGTCCAATCTTTATCCACTCCGTTAAGCATGGTTGAGAATAGAATGCTATTAAGTCCAAACTCCCATCCCTTTGAAGCAATTCCAGAAAATGATGCGTTTAATGAACGATATGAAAACGATGGAGTTACTATTTTAGGGTGTTGCGATTGGTTTGCGAAGTATCCATTTTTGATTACTTGTTCGTTTTTGCTTGAGATAAGCTTAGCTTTATGGATTATTGCCGTTGGCTCTATTGCGTCGGGTGGGTTAGTGAAGTAAAGCAACCCCATGTTTGTAGATAGAAGTAGCGTTGAGTCGGGGGTGTAAATAGCGCTATAAACGATGGTGTTAAGCATTAACGATGCGAGGGGCTTTTGTGGTAAAAAGCACTTTTCCTCTCTGGAAAATTGGTAAAGCCAAATGGAGTAGATGTCAGAAAAATTGCGAAACTGTTTTTTTGCTATAAGGCTCTGTTCATGAATTGATAGGGGTGCAATCAGGTTAGCAGAATCGTTTTGAAGCGGTTTGCCAAAATATTCCTCATAATGTTCAACAGTTTCAGTAGGCATTAGCTGAGGTGCTTCTGTGCTATCAATAGCGAATAGCTGGTTAAGGAATAATTTGCTCAATTCGGTGGGATACCATCCATTCTCAGGGTTGCTAACCTCATGAGCAAAATAGCCGCCCTTACTATCTTTAAGTAGAATATGGCTATTGTAGAAATACATCCCCGAAATGCTATTTGAACCTTCGGGTATGGGTATGCTTATTGTGTTTTTATGAGTATTAGTTATGCAGAATCCATTTATTGTGGTTTTGGATAGGCCAAAAGCCCAAATCTCATTATTTAACTGTGATATGGAGAATAATTGTCCGTTAGTAATTTCATGGGGTATATTAATGTTGCTTATGTTTTGGTTGTTAATGCTATAAGCCTTTCTCCCCTCTTTGAGAACAACTACCCTATTGTTATGTAATATTTGCGCATCAGTTGAATGAATGGTTTTTATCTTCTTAAACTCTCCTTTGTCAATGTTCGATTTTGAATAGGCTGAAATGTATAGCCCACTATTAGTTAACGCATATATTTTGTTGTTTATAAGGGCTATGTTGTTCGGTGTTGGGCTAAATCCTTTGATCTGAGAAAAATTGCCAGAAAATTTTGGGTTTGTGCAATGAAGTATTGATGTCTTGGTTAATAGTAATACTTCTCCATCTTTTAGCGCAATAATATCATAAATATTATCTATTTCTGCCTCAGAAATGCTGCCGTTAAATTTTAATACAACATCTCCGTTCTCATCGAGTAGAATATAGCCTTCAGGCTCAGTGAGCAATAGTAGGTACCCGTGCTTAGCAATCGCTTTTTTAATGCGTATATTTTTATTGAAATTACTTGAGTTGAAAAACTTCAGCTGGTTTTGGGTTTGGCTAGTAGTGTAATGTATCCAAGGTGCATGGCTACTTATAAACACTAACTGATTATTAATGTACTCAGCCGCAATAGTATTGTTAATGCTTATGCTTGTTGTGTTTTCAATTGCTTTAAGTGTGCTTTCCTCCAAATTAATGGTAAATGCTCCTTCGCCATTTTTTAGGTATAAAATTCCAGCTCGCGTGTTAAGTAGTTTGGTTTTTCTTTCGGTTGAATCAATATGCGTAAGATCGTTGTTTAATAGCCAAAGACCCTTATCTGTAGTGAATAAATAGGAGCTGTTTCCTGTAGAGAAAAAAGAGTTGATATTACCAGTAGTTTTAGCTAATAAAGTATCAACTAATTGTTGCTTATGTATGCTGCCATCGGTTTGGGGTTGTAAAAGTGTAACCGAATTTTCATAAAGTATGAAAACTTCGTTATCGTTGCCGTTAACAATTCTGTAACTTGTTCCAAGGCATATTGTATCCCAGTTGAAACCATCAAAAATATAGGTTTTTTTATCTCCTTTAATCAGCAGGAGGTTCTGTCCAAGAGGAGTAAAACTAGTGTGTGTTTCGTAAAAGCTGTTTGGTAGCGAAGCAATAGGGTAAACTAGGGGTTTAGCATGACTATCTTGTGATGGTATGGTTTGGTGAGCAAAAACAGCAACCAAGGCTATCTTAAAAAAAATAATTTGCTGTATGAGCAAAAATTTTATAAAATTCATACCTTAGACCATTTAATTTTGTGCTGTTCATGCATTAAGAAAAACCAGAATTTTCAATGATTAATGCATTGCGTAATATTACGCATTATTATTCTGAAATCAAGGGAAACCATAATACACATGCTTAAAAATAGATAAATCCATGGAAAGAAGCAAAAAAAATATTCTCGTTCCAACCGACTTCTCAAAAGTTTCCGATTACGCCTTGCAGCATGCAGTGAGAGTTTCAGAGGTGGTTGGCGAAGCAATTACACTTCTACATGTAGTAAGTAGCAAAACCGAGGTGGAAGAAGTTAGCGAAAGGATAAATAGGGTAGTTGCGCAAATAGAGCAAAAGTTTTCCATTAAACCCAATGCAATTGTTGCAATAGGCGATATCCCAACTGAAATTGCTCGTGTTTCTGAAGAAATTAGCGCAAGTCTCGTGATCATGGGTTCTGAGAGCGTTAAGGGCAAGGATAATCTTAGTGGTTTACGTACGCTTGATGTTATAACTAAGGCAAAAGTACCCTTTGTTACAATTCAAGAACCGCCTATTAATAGGCGATACGACGATATTGTATTCCCCGTTGATTTTACCGTAGAGAACAAAGAGAAGCATGGGTGGATTTCATATTTTTGCGATTTTTATGTTTCAAAGTTTCACTTAATTAAACCCAATGTTTCTGATCCTGAGTTGGTGGCTAAGGTTGACTTGAATATGGCCTCTGCAGTTAGGTATCTCGATGAAAGAGGGGCAAAATATACGGTTTACACTGTTCCAGGTGTGAAGGCATACCAAGAAGAGGTTTTAGATTTGGCCGTTAACATTAGAGCCGACCTGATAGTTATTATGACAACAAAGGTTAATGACGATTCGAACTATAAGCTTGAGCCACACGAAGAGTATATTATTGGCAATGCAGGACATATTCCTGTTATGAGCATTAACCCAAGGTAAGGGTTATGGCTATTAAGCAGCAACAACTTATTTTTGCCACTAACAATCTGCATAAGCTTTCCGAGGTGCAACATATTTTGGGAAACAGATTTCACCTGCTTTCGCTCAGCGATATAGGTTTTTACGAAGAGATTCCCGAAGATTTTGATACCCTCGAAGAGAATGCATCGCAGAAAGCATGGCATATATTCAAGCAGTTTAGCATTAGCTGCTTTGCCGATGATACAGGGCTTGAGGTTGAAGCCTTGGGCGGAAAACCTGGTGTCTACTCTGCTCGCTTTGCAGGCGATCATAAAAATTCAGCCGATAACGTAAAAAAGTTGCTTGCCGATTTAAAAGGCGAAAAAAATCGAAATGCTCAGTTTCGTACGGTTATATCGCTTGTAATAAAAGGCAAGGAGGAACGATTTGAGGGGATCGCTACTGGCCGAATAATCGATGTGCAAAAAGGCAAAAATGGATTTGGTTACGACCCTGTTTTTGTCCCTACAGGTTATTCAAAAACATTTGCTGAACTCGATTTGGCAACCAAAAATCGTATTAGCCACAGAGCCTTAGCGGTAAAAAAGCTCGTTTCTTATCTAAACGCATTCAACTTTTAGCGTTTAGCATTTTTGCTTAAGCAACCATTGAGCAGGATTTTGTAGCCTTAGCATGCGCAATACAGCAAAACTTTTTTTTGGAATTAAATACTAATTGTCTCATTATTGGGTTTAATCATAGTAATGAGCATTGCTCATTATACTTATGAAATTGGCACATTAAAGAATATTTTATAAAAGATCGGATGAAAAAGTTTTTGGTTATCATCTCAGTTATTACGCTTTCGCTATCAGCAATAGGTCAAATTCCTGTAGGAGCATGGCGCGAGCATTTCTCTTTTCGCCCAGGTAAGCTGGTTACAGCTTCTCCCGAAAAGGTTTTCGTTTCGTCAACTAATGGAGTTTTTTGGTATTCGCTTGCTAATGGCGAGGTAGGGAAGTTAACCACAGTAAACGGCTTAAATGACATTGATATTACAGCATTGGCATACTCTCCATATTCCGATTTGCTTGCTGTTGGCTATATAAATGGTAACATCGATCTTGTATATAATAATAAGGTTGTAAACCTTCCCTACATCCTTCAGAAGCCAATGCAAGGAGCAAAGCAGATAAACCATTTCTTTTTTATTGATGAAAACAGCCTTTTGGTATCTACCGGATTCGGGATTGTTGTTATTAATTTAGATAAAAATGAAATAGCCGATACATACTACATAGGAGATGGAGGAACTGAGGAGTGGGTTTGGCAAACCCTAATTTACAATAACCGAATTTACGCTGCAACCGCTAATGGCATCTACAGTGCCGATGTTAACAGCCCAATGCTTATTCTTTACTCTACATGGATAGTTGAAAATAGCATTCCGGCACAGGGGGCAAGCTATAATTTCATGGCTGTTTTTCAGGATCAGCTAATTGCAAACGAATTAACTGGAGCCGAATTTCCCGATGTTGTTCGGGCTTTCAACGGAGAGCAATGGAGTTCACTTGCTATATCGTACCTTGAGGTTACGAGCATTACATCTGGTGCTAATCAACTTGCTGTTGGCTCACAACAGGGCATAGCAGTTTATAGTAGTCTTGGCTCTTCTCCTACTGTTCTAAGCACATATCCGGGTTATAGTAGTTTTAAGCCGAACGATTTATACATTATTGGTGAAAACGATTTTGCCATTGCTGATGCCAGTTATGGTCTCATGCTAAGTCAAAATCAGAGTTGGAAAGCCATAATGCCCAATGCCCCATACAACAATAATGCTTACTACATTTTGCCTACCGAAAACGAGGTTTTTGTTACTGCAGGAGCAAGAAATGATACATGGGGGAACCTGTTTTACAACGTAGGTATACATACTTTTTCCTCAAATAGGTGGTCGAGCAAGTTTTTATACAACTATTTTGATGCTGTTCGAATTACCAAAAGTCCTTTTTCAGCAAATGAATACTATGTTGCAAGCTGGGGCAATGGTGTTATTGTGCTGCGCGATGGGGTTGAGGTTGAGAATTATAATCCTGATAATAGCTCTCTTCAAACCATTCTTCCTGGCAGTTATTGCCGAATTGGAGGAGTAGTTTTTGATAACAGCAATAATTTATGGGTAACCAATGCAGGTGTTACAAATGCCATTTCGGTTCGTTTGCCCGATGGAACCTGGAAGGGGTTTCCATACCAAACAATGATTGGTTCACTGCGATTGTCAGATATAACCCTTTCGCCTTCGGGGAACCTTTGGGTGGTTGTTCCCTCGGGGGGAGGTTTTTTTGTGCTCAACCCAGGTGATAATCCATTGTCGCAAGAGAGCCATACTGTTCGTGCCTTTAAGCCATACGATGCCAGTGGTTCATTCTTGCCAAACGATATATACAGCATTGCATTCGATAGGGATGGGTACTTATGGGTTGGAACAACCGAGGGTGTACTAGTTAGCTATAACCCCAATAGGGTTTTCGAAACTTCAGAGTTCTACATGCAAAAGGTGAAAATTCCTGATGTTGTTGAGGGGCTAGCGGTTTACCTGCTCGAGAACGAAACAGTAACGAGCATTGCCGTTGATGGAGCTAACCGCAAGTGGTTCGGAACCCAGCGCTCTGGAGTTTTTCTTCAGTCGGCCGATGGTTCGGAGCAGCTTAAGCATTTTACCAAAGAGAATAGCCCCCTTCCGTCAAATGTTATCCAAAGTATTGGCATACACCCAAAATCTGGCGAGGTTTTTATTGCTACAGATAAGGGCATGGTTTCGTATAGGAGTGATGCTACCGAACCTGTTAAGCAATTTGGAAAGGTTTATGCTTTTCCAAATCCCGTTCGGCCCGATTACAACGGGGTAATTACTATTACAGGTTTAGTAGATAAAACGCTGGTGAAAATTACCGATGTTTCGGGGAACCTAGTTTACGAAACTGAAAGTCTTGGTGGACAGGCTACATGGGATGGGAAAACACGACACGGGAACCGAGCCGCCACAGGGGTTTACCTTTACTTTTGTGTTGATAAATCTGGCGAAGAAACAGCTGTTGGCAAAATTCTATTCGTAAGGTAACTATACTAAATGCTCCAAAAGGCTAAGGCAATAGCGCTTCATTCGGTTAGATATGGCGACAATAGCATCGTGGCATACGTATATTGCCTTGAGTTTGGAAGAGTAACGCTAATGGTAAACGGAGCGTACGGTAAAAAAGCCAAATCAGGGAAAGCCATCTTTTTTCAACCTCTTTCAATAATTGATTTGGTTTTTTATAGAGGGAAAGGCCATACAATGGGAAGGCTAAAGGAGGTCTCTTCATCTTACGTCGCTTCATCAATAATAAATTCACCCATAAAAGTTGCCATTGCGCTATTTGTTAGCGAGGTTATATACCGAACGGTTAAGGAGGAGGAGGGCAATGCCCCTTTGTTCGGCTTTTTGGAACTCTCAATAAAATCGCTAGATGCAATTGAGATTGGTGTGGCCAATTTTCACCTAATATTTCTGACTCATCTCTCAAAATTTTTAGGGTTTTACCCTCATGGTGAGTTTTCAGATCAAACCCCATACTTCGATTTTAGGAGTGGAGTGTTTGTTGAGCAAAAGCCGGAGCACCATTTTTATTTCTCCTCTGAATATAGCAAGATTCTTTCCGACTCCCTTTTGTATCGATACGAAAATGCAAATAAGCTTGTACTCAATGGTACGCAACGATCTGCATTTCTCGATTTAATGCTAAGCTACTATCAGTATCATACCGATTCGCAAACCCCATTTAGGTCGCTTCCGGTTTTGCAGCAATTATTCGCATAGTTCCAATGTGTTAAACGCTTATCACAGTATTTCAAATTTTAGTCATTAGCTGGCATGCCTTTTGACAAGCTTTAAAGCATTTTATGATTATCATCGCTTCATTTTTCTATATTTGCAATCCTTTTTAGAAGATATTGCCTTTATGTCAAAACTATCTAGTACAAACTCAAGCGCTGCGTTAGTCTCAACCTTTGCAAAAATTGCAACTGAAACTAACGCTATAAACTTATCGAACGATCATAGTGATTTTCCATGTCAGCCCGAGCTGCTTAGTTCGCTTGTAAAGCATATTTCCGACGGACGAAACAAGTATGCGCCCACTGAGGGCGTTGGCTCACTGCGTCAGGTTATTTCAAAAAGGTACAAAGCCGACTTTGACGTTGAGTACAATCCCGAACATGAGGTAACCATTACCGCCGGGGCTATTCAGGCAATTTATACTGCAATATCTTCTTTAATTAAAGAGGGTGACGAGGTTATTGTTTTTGAACCTGCCTTTGAAACTTACGTTCCTGCAATAGAAGCAAGGGGTGCCCGACCAATCTTTTTTCAGCTGAATCCGGTTGATTTTTCGGTTGATTGGACAGCTTTTACAAAGCTAATAACAAGTAAAACAAAGCTTATTATCCTAAACTGCCCGCATAATCCAACTGGTAAGGTTATGCCCGATGAATCGCTTGAGCAGTTGCAGCGTATTTTGAATGGGACAAAAATTAGCATTCTGAGCGATGAAGCTTTTGCCGATTTGGTTTATGACGACAGGCCCATGTTTAGTATTTCGCGCTATCCCAAGCTTGCCGAACGTTCTATTATTATTGGCTCATTAGGGAAAGCGCTTTGCGTACCCGGGTGGAAAATTGGTTACTGCTTGGCTCCCGAACCGCTAATGAGTAAGTTTAGGGAGGTTCATAAATATCAGATATACTCAGTTAATCTGCCAATTCAGCTTGCGCTTGCCGATTACCTTGAAGGTCGTAATTGCTGGTCGCCATTTAGGCTCGATTTTCAGCAGCGTAGAAACTACTTTAATTCCTTACTGGCTCAAACTCGTTTCAAGTTTCATGATGTTGAAGGAGGGTATTTCCAAGTGCTAAGCTATAAGGATATCTCCACGGAACCAGATGTTGACTTTTGCTTTCGATTAGCAAAAGAGCATGGTGTTACAGCCTACCCACTCTCCCAATTCTACCACGATAAGCTCGATTTACAAATGTTAAGGGTTTGCTTTGGGAAAAACGAATCGGACTTGAGCTTAGCTGCTGAGCGATTAGCTAAACTGTAAAGCTAAAAAAGGTTTTTTTCGGTATTTTGAGTAAAACATTTTGTTCCCTTTCTAGCTCTTTGAGCTATATTTACCATACCGTTTAAAAACCAAAAACAACAAGTAATGAGATTGTTCTTACATGTACTTACAATCATTATTTTTACTGCAAGTTGTAATAGTCAGCAAAACAATTCTCCAAAGGATTCCGGACTGCAAGTTGAAATTGAGGTTGATGATGTTGTTACTCTTCCTGAGCTCGACGGAGTAGATGTTTATATAAAAAATCAATCAGAGCAAACCATAAAAATATGGGATAATGTAAATCCATCAGGTCTTATAGATTTATTTTTTTTATTTGAAACAGAAGAGCATGAAAAGCTCTTAATTAAACCGGTGGTTTTAAACTGGAAAGATGAGTTTTCAAAAGTTTTAGCTATTGAAGCCCATAAGAAGATAAAACTTAATCCACAGTTAACTCATTGGACAGTTGACGATTCTCAGATCGAGCAGTCAGATACAATTTTCAGCGGAAAACTTAAAGCATGTTATGCTGTAAAACAACCATTAGAAAACGAAGCCGATTTATGGAAAGGTGAAGTTTTTTCGAATGAAGTTCAAACTGAATTGAAACATAATAGGTTTGTGAACAAGAAGTAGCCTCCACTAAACAAGTGCTTATTCAAACCGTTAAGTGTAAAAATCTAAATCCTGTACCATGCCAATCCTTGCTTCACTTGTCAACTGGTTTAATACAAAACGCCTGCACCAGATTGATTTATTCCGAAAATTTCCACTTCAAGTTCAGGAGGAAACGTTAACAAAGCTTTTGGCAAAAGCCAAATCAACCCAATTTGGAAAGGAGCATAATTTTGAGGGAATTGACTCTATCGAAAAGTTTCAGCAAAACGTGCCCGTTAGCGGTTACGAATCATTTAAACCATATATTGATAGGTTACGCCAAGGAGAAGCAAACGTTTTGTGGCCCACAGCAATTAAGTGGTTTGCAAAGTCATCGGGTACAACAAGCGATAAGAGTAAATTTATCCCTGTAAGCTACGAGGCTCTTGAGGAGTGCCATTTTAGAGGAGGGAAGGATATTCTTGCCCTTTATACCGATTTGTATCCCGAAACAAATATCTTTTCAGGGAAAGGACTTACGCTAGGTGGCAGCCATCAGGTAGATAAATTTAATAACCAATCGTACTATGGTGACTTGTCGGCAATACTAATTGAGAATATCCCATGGTGGGCCGATTTTATCCGTACACCAAGTCAAAAGGTAGCACTGATACCCGAATGGGAGGTTAAACTTGAAATGCTTACCAAGGAAGCCCTTAAGGAAAACGTAACAAATTTGGCTGGTGTCCCTTCGTGGAACCTTGTAATGATTAGGCATATTTTAGACTATACCGGTAAGAGTAACTTGCTTGAGATTTGGCCAAACCTTGAGCTATTTACCCATGGCGGCGTTAGCTTCACTCCCTATCGTGAGCAGTTTCAAAAGCTCATACCCTCACCCGGAATGCACTACTTGGAGACATACAATGCAAGTGAAGGCTTTTTTGCCATTCAGGATAATCCTTGCTCCAACGATATGCTTCTTATGCTCGACTATGGAATCTTTTATGAGTTTATCCCTCTCGATGAGCTTGCCTCTCCAAGTCCTCATGCCCTAACCATTGCCGATGTTGAAGTTGGGAAAAACTATGCTCTGGTTATAACCACCAATTCAGGGCTTTGGCGGTATTTAATTGGCGATACGGTTACATTTACGTCAACCTTTCCACATAAAATAAAAATTAGCGGTAGAACTAAGCATTTTATTAATGCATTTGGCGAAGAGGTGATTATTGAAAATGCAGAAAGAGCACTGAAAGTTGCTTGCGAAAAAACAGGTGCGCTCATAAACGAGTATACTGCTGCTCCAATATACATGGGTGATAACGCCAAAGGTGCTCACGAGTGGCTAATTGAGTTTGAGGTTGAACCTGCCGATTTAAAGTTTTTTACTGCTGCACTCGATAATGCTCTTTGCTCAATAAACTCCGACTATGAGGCAAAGCGTTACAAGGGAATAACCTTAATGGAACCAACCGTTCATGCACTAAAGCCTGACACCTTTTTTCGCTGGATGCGCGAAAGAGGGAAGTTGGGTGGGCAGAACAAGGTTCCACGCTTAAGCAATACACGCGATTATGTCGATTCAATACTTGAGCTCATTAAGTAGAGGTTAGGCTTATGTCGAACTTTTTAAAGTTTTCATTATTTCAACTGGCTTTTGCACTTTGCATGGCTAACACTTCGTATAGCCAAAAAATTTCGTACGACGGAATAGCTAAGTATTGGATTATTGAGGGAAATAGGGTTATTCCTTTTACCCAAACAGAAATGTTAAGTAAATCCTTTTCGAGAATTGTTTTGGGTGAACCCGCATCGGTTGATGCAAGTGACCCGTTTCGAATTTTGGTTTTTTATAGTAATGCACAAGCAATTGCAATTATTAACGCTGAGGCTGCATTAGTTGGTAACACAATTGATTTAAACTCGCTTGGGGTTGGCGAAATTAGCCATGCCACCCGATCATCGCTAGGGGGGGCTTGGTTTGCTCTAGATGGAATACCAAAGTTGCTTAGGGTAAACAAGCAGTTTTTACATGTTGAGCAAACAGTAACGCTACCCAATCGTTATGCTAAGCACCCCGTTGTGCAAATAGCCGAGCATAATGGCTCTCTTTATGTTGGGCTAAGCAATGGCTCAATTCTAGTGTTCGATACCTACGGATCCCTTGAGAAGGAGCTGTTTTTCGACCCTTTCACCATGTTTTTGCTCAATAGGCAAAGCCTTTTTATTGTAAAAACTGATAGCGTTGTTGAATATTCGTTAAGCAATCATAATCATATGAATGGCCAATACCATTGTACCTGTTCACCATACATTGCTATAGTTGGCAATGAGGTTGCCTGCTTTAACGGAAAGCAATTTGTGTTTTGCGAAAAAATTGAATAGGTAGCTAAAATCTACTCCATTATTTGTACTTTTAAGGCTTGTCTGAAAGTATAGTAACCTTTAAAGAAATACAATATGCATATTGCTGTTGCAGGAAATATTGGTTCGGGAAAAACTACGTTAACTCGTCTACTCTCGAAACACTACAGTTGGAAGCCTCACTTCGAGGATGTTGACGATAACCCTTACCTTAACGATTTTTATGAGGATATGCAGCGTTGGAGCTTCAACCTGCAAATCTATTTTTTAAATAGTCGTTTTAGCCAAATTGTTGAGATTAGACGAACTGGCGAAAAGGTTATACAGGACAGAACAATTTACGAAGATGCTCATATATTTGCCCCAAACCTACATGACATGGGGCTTATGTCAACACGTGATTTCAACAACTATTTGAGCCTGTTTAACCTTATGTGTTCGCTAATTCAGCCTCCCGACCTGCTTATTTATTTGAGGGCTAACGTGCCAACGTTGGTAAACCAAATTCAGAAGCGGGGGCGCGATTACGAAAAGAGCATCAGAATTGATTATCTACAGCGCCTTAACGAACGTTACGAGGCTTGGATTAATAGCTATAAGTTTGGCAAACTGCTAATTGTTGAGGTGGACAACCTAAACTTTTCCGAAAAACCAGCCGATTTAAGGTCGATTATTACACGAATTGATGCTTTGATACATGGATTATTTTAGCATGTAACCGAGTTGTGAATCTTATTGATTAATACAAACAATCAACTACAAATGAAGTTTTTCCTAAAGAAGTCGATTCCGCATGTAGTAGCGATTATATCGTTTTTAGTGGCAAGTTATATCTACTTTTTCCCATTGCTTCAGGATAAGGGAGTTGCTCAGCATGATATTGAACAGTTTAGAGGGTCGGCAAAAGAGATTATTGATCACAGAGCCGAGTTTGATGAGGAGCCTCTTTGGACAAACTCTATGTTTGGTGGAATGCCGGCTTATTTAATATCAACCGTTTATAAAGGCAACCTGCTAAAGAAAGCGGATAGAATTTTACAACTGGCAAAGCAACCTGCTGGCTTTATCTTTTTTTCACTTGTGGGTTTTTATATTCTTTTGTTGGTTCTTGGGGTTAATCCGTGGTTGAGTATTGTAGGAGCCTTTGCCTACGGCTTATCTTCATACTTTTTTATTGTAATTGCTGCTGGTCATAATGCAAAAATTCACGCCATTAGCTATGTAGCACCAATGATTGCGGGATTGTTTCTTGCCTTTCGAGGAAAGTATTTGGGAGGTTTTGTGCTGTTTGCTCTTTTCTTTGGGCTAAACTTAAGCGCAGGTCATGTTCAAATAACCTATTACGCTGGGTTTGTTATGCTTGCCATTGGCATTGCTTTTCTTGTTAAATCGATAAAAGAAAAAACAACAGTACAGTTCTCAAAAGCCGTTGCTGTGCTTGCGTTGGCTGCCGTACTTGCAGTAGGAGCAAACTTTTCTCGCTTATATTTTACGTGGGAATCAGGGAAATACTCCATTCGTGGAGCTAGCGAACTTACCACCGATGAGCACGATCGAACCTCGGGCCTTGATAAGGAGTATGCAACTGCTTGGAGCTACGGGGTTGGCGAAACCTTTAACTTGCTAATTCCAAACCTTATGGGAGGTTCGTCGGTTGCCGATTTTGGAACCGATTCGCATACCTATAATTTTCTAAAACAGAATGGCATTCCTCCTTCGCAAGCAAAGGATATTGTTAGCCAAATGCCAGCCTATTGGGGCTCCCAGCCTATGACTTCAGGGCCTGTTTATATTGGGGCAATAGTAATTTTCCTTTTTGTCCTCGCTATGTTTGTGCTTAGCGACAAGCTAAAGTGGTACCTTTTTGGGGTTACTTTACTTGCTATAATGTTGGCTTGGGGCAGAAATTTTATGTTTCTTACTGACATCTTTTTAGATTACTTTCCAGGTTACAATAAGTTCCGAACCGTATCAATGATTCTTTACGTTGCTGAGTTTACTATGCCACTCGTTGCATTTATGGGCCTACGAGAAATTTTTAGTGGGAAAGTGCCCAAAGAGCGTTTTTTGCAAGGGTTTAAATGGTCGGTTGGCATAGTTGCTGGGCTTTGCTTGTTCTTCTTGCTTTTTGGTGGTTCCTTGTTTACGTTTGAGGCAAGTATCGATAGCCAGTACATTGCATCAGGTTATCCCGCTGAGATGTTCGATGCTATTCGTTTAGATAGGCTTGATTTGATGCGTGCGGATGCATTTCGATCCCTAGTTTTTGTGCTTTTAGGGGCGGGCGCAGTTCTTCTTTTTTACCTTAAAAAGTTTAAACCTGTTTACTTTATTGCTCTTTTAGCCGCTCTTGTTATTACCGATATGTGGCCAGTGAACAAACGCTACCTAAACGATGATAATTTTGTTCCTCAAAAGCAGGTTGATAAGCCCTTTGTTGCATCGAATGCCGATAGGCAAATTTTGGCCGATACGACCACTTACTTCAGGGTATATAATCGTACTGTAAGCACTTTTAGGGATGCAAGTACTTCGTATTTTCACATGTCAATTGGCGGATACCATGGTGCAAAGCTGAGGCGCTATCAGGAACTAATTGATTATCACATTGCGCGCAATAACCCCTCAGTTTTAAACATGCTTAATACGCGTTACGTAATCGATAGGGGTGAGCAGGGTCCCGTTGCAAGGTTTAACCCTGGTGCATTAGGCAATGCATGGTTTGTTAGTTCGGTAAAACTCGCCAACAATGCCGATGAAGAAATTGAAATGCTTAACGATTTTAATCCACGTGAAACAGCAATAGTTAGCAGTAATTTTACTGAAGGCATTAATAATTACAATGTTCCGCCTACCGAGGGTGATACAATATTCTTGACTGATTACCGAGCAAATAGGCTTGTTTACAAGTACAATCTTTCCGAACCTCGCTTGGCAGTTTTTTCCGATATATACTACCCCAAAGGATGGGTATCGAAGGTTAATGGCGAAGAGGTTGAGCACATAAGGGCAAACTACGTGCTCAGAGCAATGCTTTTACCCGCTGGTAGCAACGAAGTTGTGTTTGAGTTTAAGCCGAAGATGTATACGGCTGGATATAGTATCGACCTTATTTCGTCGTTGTTAATTTTACTTGCTTTTGCCGGATGGGTTGCTTGGGAGGTATACAGTAATTGGAAAAGCGAGAATTAAATTTCAGCTACTTGTAGCTGTTTGATTTTGATATGCTAACTTTGCAAACACTATGAAGCTCGAAAAGAGAAGTACAAAATGGAGGCTGCGAAGCTCTTACCTTTCATCGGTAATTAGCAACTCGTTGGTATTGTTCATGCTTGGCATTCTTATGCTTTTAGTTTTCAATGCTAAACGGTTATCCGATTTTGTAAAAGAGAATATCGGCTTTTCAGTTATTCTTCACGATGATGTTAGGGATGTTGATGCTAATTTTTTGCGTAAAACCCTCGATGCATCACCATATGTTAGGCTAACCGAATTTGTTTCTAAAGATCAAGCAGCAAAGGAATTGCAAGAGGAACTTGGTGAGGATTTTATTGGTTTCTTGGGTTATAACCCACTTTCTTCGTCAATAGAGGTTAGGTTAAACGCTGAGTACGCAAACCCTGATAGCATTCGGCTTATTGAAGATGAGCTAATGGCGCTAAGGCCTGTTAAGGAGGTGTTTTACCAAAAATCGCTTGTTAATCTTGTTAACGAAAATGTTCGGAAGATAAGCGCTATAATATTGTTGTTCGGACTATTACTGTTTTTTATTGCAATTGTTCTAATAAACAATACCATTAGGCTTTCGGTTTACTCTAAAAGGTTTATAATTAACACCATGAAACTTGTTGGAGCTACGTGGGGTTTTATTCGCCGCCCATTTATACTTAAAGGTATAGTACATGGTTTTTATGCTTCAATGCTTGCGGCCGCAATGCTTTCGGGTGTAATCTATTTAATTCAACACGAGTTTTACGAGGTTGTCAATTTTGGGCAAATAGAGCTTTTGGCAATAATATTTGGGCTAGTTATTCTTGCTGGCCTAATAATCAATCTTCTTTCAACTTTCTTTGCAGTAAGCAAGTATCTTAAGTTAAAAGTTGACGATTTATACTACTAGTAAAAGGACAAATATGACAAAGAAGAATCAGGATCAGTCAGAGAAAGAGCTTCACGGATTATTCCCTCTTGGAAAAGAGAACTATAAGCTCATGCTTATTGGGCTATTTATTATTGTTGTTGGTTTTATACTAATGATTGGAGGTGGATCCGATAACCCGAATGAGTTTAACGAGGAGATTTTCAGTTTTAGGCGTATAACCCTTGCCCCATTAATGGTGTTATTCGGGTTTATTTTTCAGATATACGCCATTATGAAAAAGCCCAAAACTAACAGCTAGTAACAATCATGGATATAATTCAGGCGTTAATCCTTGGAATAATCCAAGGGTTAACTGAGTTTTTGCCCGTTAGCAGTTCTGGTCACCTCGAAATTGCCAAAGTTATCTTAGGCGTTGAAGTTCACGAAACTCTTTCGTTTTCAATAGCAGTGCACGGTGCCACCGTGCTGAGCACCATTGTGGTTTTTCGAAAGGAAATTGCAAGGCTGCTTGCTGGTTTTTTTCAGTTTAAGTGGAACAATGAGACACAGTTCATAGCCAAAATTGTAGTTTCAATGATTCCTGTTGCCATTGTAGGTGTTTTTTTTAATGATTATGTCGAATCGTTGTTTACCGGAAACCTTTTGTTGGTTGGTGCTATGTTGCTAATTACTGCATTATTGCTTTGGCTTTCGTCGGTGATTAAACACAAGGAAAGTCGACCTATTGGGTATTTAGATGCTTTTCTTATAGGCATTGCTCAGGCTTTTGCGGTTCTTCCAGGTATATCTCGATCGGGGGCAACTATTGCAACAGGTTTAATGCTTGGTAAAAAAAGACCCGAGGTGGCAAGTTTTTCTTTTTTAATGGTGTTAATTCCTATTATTGGGGCAAATGCTCTCGATTTAATTAAGAAAACACCAAACGAAATGGCAATTGATGTTTTACCCATTTTTGTTGGATTTGTTGCTGCTTTTATAGTTGGTTATTTAGCGTGCAGCTGGATGGTTAACCTAATTAAGAAAGGAAAGCTAATTTGGTTCGCTTTATATTGTACGGTAGTTGGATTATTATCAATTATAGCTAGTTTTATTTAAACCATTCCAATGGAAAACTCATTTAACAGCAATACCGATTGGCGCGAAGGAGTTGTTTTACTTTTCGATAAGCCTTTGGAGTGGACCTCGTTTAACCTGGTGAGCAAAGTGCGATCCTTGCTATACCATAGGCTAGGCTATAAAAAAATTAAGGTTGGTCATGCAGGGACGCTTGATCCCTTGGCAACTGGGCTGCTTGTTGTTTGTGTTGGGCGTGCAACCAAAAAAGTTAACCAGATACAGGAGTTAGAAAAAGAATATATTGCCGAAATAAGGATTGGGGCAACTACACCCTCATTCGATTTAGAGACGGAAATAGATAAAGAATACTCCACTGAGCATTTAGATGAGAAAATGGTGAAAGATGCATTAGGCAACTTTTTAGGAAACCAAATGCAAATACCGCCATTATTCTCAGCAAAAAGTGTTGAAGGAGGAAGGGCATACAAGCTAGCACGCCGAGGAGTTGATTTGCAACTTGACCCATCGCCGATTGTAATTTATGAAATAGAATTGCTTAGTTATAACCTACCACAAATAACAATTAGGGTAAAATGTAGCAAGGGTACTTATATTCGTGCTTTAGCACGCGATATTGGTTCAGCACTGAACTCAGGAGCCCATTTAGTAGGCCTTATACGTACTGCTATTGGTAGCATGCGAGTTGAAAATGCGATGACTATAGGAGGTTTCGAGAAAATGATTGACAACCTGTAACAAAAGGGAATAAGCTCCGTATAAGGTGCACAGTGCCCGTTAAGCCTATATTTCATTCAATTTTCCTAATTATCAGCACTGTTTCATTGGAGAATTAGCTAAAAATCGGTACCATTTTAATGTTTTATAGCTACCTTTGCAAACCAATTTTTTTATCAATGAAATTATCTCAGTACAAGTACAACCTTCCACAGGATCTTATTGCTAAGTTTCCTTCCGAGAATAGGGATGAGTCGCGTTTAATGGTTGTTAACCGAAAAGACAAATCAATTGCTCATCATACGTTCAAAGAGCTTATAAACTTCTTCGATGATGGTGATGTGATGGTTTTTAACAATACCAAAGTATTCCCTGCAAGGCTTTATGGTAATAAGGAGAAAACAGGAGCAGAGATTGAAGTATTTTTACTCAGAGAGCTAAACAAAGAGCAACGCCTTTGGGATGTTTTGGTTGATCCTGCGCGGAAAATTAGAATTGGCAACAAGCTATACTTTGGCGATGATGATGTTCTGGTTGCCGAGGTTATTGATAATACCACAAGCCGAGGTCGTACTTTACGATTCCTATTTGATGGTTCTTACGAAGAATTTAAAGATACCCTTTACCGGCTTGGCGAAACGCCTCTTCCAAAGTTCCTTAAAAGAGATGTAGTTCCTGAAGATAAAGAGCGATACCAAACAATTTTTGCTAAGCATGAGGGGGCTGTAGCCGCACCTACTGCTGGGTTACACTTTAGTCGTGAACTATTAAAAAGGCTTGAGATTAAGGGAGTTAATTTTGCCGAAATAACACTACATGTGGGTTTGGGTAATTTCCGTAGCGTAGATGTTGAAGACCTTACCAAGCATAAAATGGACTCGGAACAGATTAACATACCTGACGATGCCGTGCGAATTGTTAACTCAGCAAAGGATAACCGAGGTAAAGTATGCGCTGTAGGAACTACAGTTCTTCGTACATTAGAGAGTTCCGTTTCTACAGAGGGATACCTAAAACCATTCTCAGGATGGACAAACAAGTTCATTTTCCCTCCATACGAGTTTAGCGTTCCAGACGCAATGGTTACAAACTTTCATTTGCCCTACTCAACTTTGCTAATGATGGTATCGGCATTTGCTGGTTACGATCTACTTTTCGATGCGTATAAGGTTGCAATTTCAGAGAAGTATCGATTTGGAACATATGGCGATGCAATGCTGATCCTATAAAAGAACCCTACTTTTTAATCGTAAAGGCTATCGTAATTCGATGGCCTTTTTTGTTTACATGAACTGCAACGTTGCAGAAAAAATAAGCAGAATCCAAAAGAATAGTTCTGTCCAGAATTTGCTTTTAGCAAAGGTGAAAAAGTTGGCAATAATAAACGACGAAGGCAATGCAGCAATGTAAACAATTTCAATTGAGCTGAATGGAGAGAAAAAGGCAATTATCGCTGAAAAAAGAACAAGCCATATTAATACGCTATAGTATTTGCGAATATTAATTTTTTGGGTGGGGAGGTTGCCTAAAAGAAAGAAAACCGATAGGATTAGCAAGAGACCTATAAATGAATAAAAAACAGAAAACGATATCCCATAAAAAGTGCTGGTTTTAATTGGAGTGAGCGATTCCGAAATTATAGTAAATAGCATTTCGCTCGAATTATGCCAAACAAAGTAGTAAACAAACACGAAGAACCATGGGGCTATAAATCCAAAAAAGGCCGATAGCCACTGTCTGATTCCAGTGCTGTTTAGTATAATTAGTGATATAAATACCGGGATAACAAATAGAGCCATTGGAAGGTAAATGAGCGAACCAATTCCTATGAAAAAATTAGCCCTAAAAAAGCTATCTAAGGAGTTTCGTTTCTCATAAGTTGAAAGTATGTATTCAATTGCAATAATTATAAAAAGAGAGGATATTACAGCAGGGTTTAAGCGTTGTAAAGGAGTGAAACTTGATGCAAGAAAGAAATAAAGGAAGGCCGGAAGATAAGTTCTGTACTTTATTAGAATATGCTTTGTGTTTATCTGAATTAGGTAAAGAGCAGAGATTAGGGTAAAAGTAAAACTAAAGGCAATCTCAAGCATTAGGTTTCCCCTCGTTACAGCCTTTAATAAAGCATAAAGAGGCATCGAGTAATCATCAAAATAAAAAGGGGTATATGCAGGGTTGATGAAAGATTTTAGCCACAATAATACTGATAAAACAATAATTACAGCAATTACCGATGGGGCTGAACCTTTAAAGAATTTTAGCAGCATTTTTGCGAATTTATATCAAATCTTTACCAATGTCGGTTCTATAGTATTTTCCTTTAAAATCAATAGTTTCGGCATTGGTGTAGGCAATGTTAAGGGCTTTTGCAATATTGTTTTCAATGCCTACTGATGCTAAAACTCTTCCCCCCGATGTGCTAAGCTTGCCATTTTGGTTGGTACATGTACCTGCGTGAAAAGTTATGGCATTGTCGCAATTATCAATCCCCGTTATTTCGAATCCTTTTGTGTAAGAGCCAGGATATCCTCCAGAAACGAGAATTACCGCTGCAGCGGTACGATCGAAATATTCAATTTTTGCCTTGTGCAACTCTTGCTTTGCAGCTAGCTGGAATAGCTCAAGCAAATCAGTCTTAAGCCTGGGCATTACTACTTGGGTTTCGGGATCGCCCATGCGGGCGTTATATTCAATTACATAGGGTTCGCCATTCACATTCATTAACCCGGCAAAAATAAACCCTCGGTAGTCAATCCCTTCGCTAATTAGCCCTTTAATTGTGGGTTGTATAATTCTTTCTTCAACCTTCTGTTTAAAGGTTGAGTTGAAGAATGGTACTGGTGATATTGCTCCCATTCCTCCAGTATTAGGCCCTGAGTCGCCTTCGCCAACTCGTTTATAATCCTTAGCCTCGGGAAGAAGTACATAAGATTTGCCATCGGTTAGCGCAAAAACGGAAACCTCTATTCCGTGGAGAAATTCTTCAATTACTACTTTGCTCCCAGCTTCGCCAAAGGTTCCGTCGAAAAATGTATTAAGACTTTCTTTTGCTTCGGTTAGCGATTGGCAAATAATAACCCCTTTGCCGGCAGCTAACCCATCGGCCTTAAGGACGTATGGAGGCTTAAGTGTTGATAGAAACTGCTCAGCTTCAGATTTTTGATTGGCTGTAAAGCTTTTGTATCGAGCAGTTGGAATACCATGCCGTAGCATAAAACCTTTTGAGAAATCTTTGCTTCCCTCAAGCATGGCACCCTTTTTTGTTGGGCCAATTACTGGTATATTTTTAAGCTCATCATCTGACAGAAAAAAATCGTGAATACCATTCACTAGTGGATCTTCGGGACCAACAATAACCATCGTAATGTTAAAATCCTTTATTGCTTTTTTAACCTGGTGAAAGTTAGTGAGTGATATATTAAGATTTTCCCCAAGTTTTTGCGTTCCTGGATTACCTGGCGCAATGTAAAGTTTTTTTAGCAATGGGCTTTGGCTTATTTTCCATGCTAGGGCATGCTCCCTGCCTCCCGATCCGAGTAGTAGGATGTTCATATTTCAGCGTTGGTAATTTTGATGTAAAAATAGGCTATAAGTTCGTATTCTCAAACTTTAGCTCTTAATGAAAATAGCAAAAAAGGCCCCCATAAAATGGAGGCCTTAAGTATATTATTTGTTTTAGCTATTCTTTAATCATCTTATAAATTGCTGTTTTACCATTGTGCCCAACAAGGGTTACTATGTAAACACCTGGTTGAATGCTTTGAGTGCTTACCTCATTTTTACCATCTAAGGCAACATCAACAACCTTTTGACCCGCAATATTTGAAATAACAACGCGTTTTACAACATCGGCGTTTGAAATAATTAAATGGTTGCTAAATGGGTTTGGATAAGCGTTAACGTTAAGTAGCTGGTTCGAATCAATGCCAACACCAACCAGTTGAACAGGAACAGGAATATTGGCATTGTTCACCTCAAATCCACCGGAGTATAGCTGATAGTCGTTTGCTGTTACCTCAAATGTATAAGTGCCGTTAGGCAGATCAATTGTGGCTTCGCCACTTGCATTGGTAGTTATAGCATCGTAACCAGTAACCGTAATGTCGGCATTTTCAACGGCAATCTGGCTGCTATTTGTTACAGTAAAGGTTACGGTGTAGGTTTCCAACGGAACCACTGTAATGGCTATTTCGTTGCTTAAACCCAAACATCCTAGTACGGTTACTTCGGCCGAGAAGGTTCCTTCTTGGTTTGCGGTATATGTATCTGATATAGCATCAACAATGGGCTCACCATTCAGCAGCCATTGGTACGAATCGGCAGTTTCAATATCAACGGTAAAGAGTACGCTAATGGTTTCGCCCTCGGTCCATTCAATTGGGTCGTCGGTACCAATTACTGGTATGGGAATTGGATTAACAGTTATAACCGCTTCGTTTTCGTTAGTACAGCCAGCTGTATTCATGCCAACAACCCTAACAACCATGCCATCAGTTGGGTTCGTTATTGCCAAGGTATTAATCGTACTGAAATCACCCTGGGAAACTTCGTCGATGAAGAACTGGTATTGCTGTGCACCTTCAGCTGTTATGTCAATAGACGAACCAGTGCAAATTGAAAAGCCAGGATCTGCTGATAAGGTAACATCGGGTTCAGGATAGCTATATGCTATGTTAATATTCCTTGTTCTTGCGCATCCGTTAGCATCTGTTGCAACAACAGTATAATCGCCAGCGGTTAAGTTTTCTTGATCTTTTTGACCGTTTATGAGACCGCTACCGTTTTCGGTAGACCATTCGTAGCTAAATGGAGAATACCAGCCATTAACCTGTAGCAGGATACTTCCGTCGGCATCGCTGGGGCAGTTTGTTGGAGTTGCAATGTGGCTAAGCGAGAATGGATAATCTGGCTCATGAATAGTTACCTGAACAGTCATCTGGAAATCATCTTCAACTTCAGGGGTGCTATTGTCGTTTGTTACCGTAACGCTATAAATACCAGCCGATAGGTTGGTTGCAGTTTGAGTTTGCTGTCCATCGCTCCACTCAACAGTAATGCCATCAGTTACCTCATTGTTTGCCCATGATACAGTTGCAGTTCCATTGCTTCCACCTCTACACTCGGGTTCATATTTATCTGAAATCCATATATAGAATAGATTTTCATCAATAACATGGAATGAAGTATCGGCTATACATCCATTGGCATCGGTAATGTTAACATTGTAAGTCCCACCTTTTATGCTTGTTAGGTCTTCAAAATCAGCAGTAAAACCGTTTGGTCCATCCCATAAGAAAGTGGTAATGGGTAAGCTTGCATTTGTTGTCTCAAGGTTAATCTCACCGTTGGGCGTGTCAGGATTATTATCAGTATTGTTAGTAACGGTTGATTGGTTGAAAATGATTTTATTAGGTTGGTTAACAGTAAAGGTTTCCAAGGCTGTACATCCGTTTTCATCGGTAACAGTAACAGAGTAGATACCTGCGGCCAAACTGTTTTGATCCTGAGTTGTTGGAGTTAAACCATAACCATTTTCAGTGTCCCACAGAAATGTGTAGTTGCCCGTTCCGCCGTTAACAGCCAATAATATCTCGCCATTTTGGTCGCCATAGCATTGAGAAACATCAATTATAGTTTCGTTTATAGTAATTTGTGGTGGATTATCAATGCTGTAATATTTACTTATGCTCCTGCCTGATGCATCCTCAATGTCAATAGCGTAAATGCCATTTGTAAGATTTTCGTATGCAAGAGGAGCCGAGTAAGTGCCCTGATCTATTATGCCTTCGTCAACTTTTCTGAAAATGTAGGTGTAGGGTTCATCGGCACCACCACTAATAGCAAACGACATGGCTCCGTTGCTACCATTATAGCAGCTTAAGGGTGTAATTTGTGGAAGCACATGAATGTTTGTATGCTTAGCAATAAAGGCGTCTTTGCTTCCACCATTGGTAAAGGTGTTTGTTCCAATGTCTAAAGATGCAGAAGAGAAGAACCCTGCTATAAATGAATTTCCGTTTTCATCAATAGAAATTGCGCCATCCCTATCGGGTGAGGCAACAGGGCTGAGTGCAGTTTGGCTAAGCAAGTTTCCAGAGTAGTCGAAGTTGGCGTTGAATGCCCCATAGGTTGGGGTGGGTAGGGGTATTGTATCGTTTTCAATATAAATAACATTTGCATTTAGTCCGTAAATAGAAAACTGATTGCTGTTTGCTGCAATTCCTATAGTCCTGTCAATACTTGTACTTCCAAAACTTTTTGCCCAAACTATATCTCCATCGCTATTATACATGGCACCAAAAACATCAAAGGAGCCATTCGAGGCCAATGGAATTTCGTCGAGCCCATCGGAATTTGTTAGGGAAGTTGTACCCGAAACAGATCCACCAATAAAAACATCACCCTGGTTATTGCTAGTGAGGCTTTGCGTAACTATTGTTGATTGTGAAGTTGTATTTACGGTTCGGAGCCAAAGTGGGTTGCCATCGTTATCGAGTTTAATAATTGCCCAGCGTAAAGAACTTTCGGTGAGAGAGATTAGAGGATCAGTTCCCTCAAAAGTAAAGTCTCCTTCAATAGCAAAGAGCGCATAGCTACCTTCGTTTGTTGCTTGTGCAATTGAACTTCCCCTAACATTTGTACTGCTTGAGAAATGCTTTGCCCAAATAAAATCACCTGAATTATTAAATTTAGCAACAAATGCATTTCCTAGGTTAGTGCCTCCAATGTATTCAAAGGTATTGCCTCCTCCAAAATCAATAATTGTACCTGCACCACCTCTGAAAAATCCATTAATTAAAATGTTGTTATCGCTGTCGAGGGTTAAACCTTCAGCACGGCAAAGAGCAGAACTAGTAGCTACATTTTTTGCCCATTGTACTTCTCCCAATGAGTTGTACTTTGCAATGTATGTATCTTGTCCAACGCCAGAAATCGAAATTACGTTGGCATCGGTACTTCCAAAGGTGCAATCGGCATTAGCGCTATTAAACCCTCCGGCAATATATATGTTGTTGAGGTTGTCAATGGCTATACTGTTGAGGTTAATTGCATCGAGGTCGCCAATTTTTACATGCCAAATTAATGTTCCGTTCTCATCAAACTTCACGAGTATTGGTGAGTTTGCCCCTGCATTTTCGCTCACTAACGGATCTGTTCCTATTATTGTAGCTTCTCCGTTCATTTGAGCGGCTACAACTATATTGCCTTCAGAATCGTGAAGGATATCTTTTGAGAAGATATTATCTGTACCAGAAATATGGTTGCTCCAATCCCAATTTTGCGGATATAGGTTTGTAGCTATTACAGCAACTAAAATTAGAGGTAATAGCAATTTTGTTATATGCCTTTTCATGGTCAGTGGTTTTATTATAAAAATCATAGTTTTGTATATCAAATATAGCAATAACTAAACCAACATGCAATAAGAGCAAGTACTTTTGGTCTACGTAAATGCTTTGAGTATAGCAACATAGGTGGAGTTCGTCAAAATGTTAAGAAAACCATGCAAATTTGCACAAAAAAATGGAAGAAAGACCAACGGTTTCAATACTAACTGCAAACTATAATAAGTCTGAATATTTAAGAGATTATTTTGATTCAATTCTGAAATCAAACTTTTCTGACTTTGAGATAGTTTTTGTAGATGATGGGTCTACCGATGATTCTATTTTAATAGCCAATAGCTATAAAAGTAAATTAAACCTTAGGGTTATTTCGCTTGAATGTAATGTGGGTTTTTCAAATGCTTTAAACATAGGTCTTAATAAAGTGAAAGGGGAGTTTGTTATGAGGCTGGATTCGGACGATTTTATGTTACCCTCTAGAATTGACCGACAGGTTAGCTATCTGAGAAAACATCCTGAGGTAGATATTTTAGGCTCAAATACATTTTATTTTAATCATAATAGACGCAGTGTAGCTGGTCGTTCATATTTCCCTGAGTTTAATGCTGATATAGCTAATGAGTTCAAGCATGGGGATATCGCTCTTTGCCACGGAGCGATTATGGGAAAATCAGCCTTTTATAAAAGGTTTAAGTATAACCAAAGCGCATTTCCTTTTGAAGAGTACGACTTGTTTAGTAGAATGGTTTTGGCTGGTGGCGTTTTTTGCAATCTGAACGATCCCTTAACTTATTACCGGATGTATAATCAGAATGCTAGCTATAAGAGCATTCGAACTCGAGAAAAAGGTATAAACTTGCTAAGAGAAAAACACTTTAACCATAAACTAAATGAAATTGGACTAACCTGTAAAGTGTTGCATCGTTTTTTTTACCGAAAAGCAATTTTGAGTGGTACGCTCGTTTTACGTATAGCTTTTTTAGGAATGGCAGCCCTATGCTGGCCTAAAAGCTTTTTTAAACGGTTTTAACCTAACAAATATTTATGTTAGTTACTACAATAATGCCTGTGTATAATGGTGAATGCTACATTAGCCAAGCGCTAGCTAGCGTTTTAGGGCAAACCTATACAAATCAGGAGATACTGGTAATAAACGATGCGTCAACTGATTCAACAAAGCTAATTCTTGATGATTTTTGCATGCGAGACAATAGGATTAAGGTTATTGACAACCCACAAAGGTTGAAGGTGGTAAAATCGCTTAACATTGGCCTTAAGCATGCAAGAGGGGAGCTAATTGCAAGAATTGATGCCGATGATATTTGGATGCCCCAAAAGGTTGAACAGCAGGTAGCGGCGTTTAAGGAAGATATGGACTTGCAACTATTGGGAACCGCTAAGCATATTATTGATGAGAGCGGTAGCTTGATTAGCCAAAAAAACTATTTCCCTTATTATTCCGATACAGATATAAAGCGGAATATTCACAAAGCCAACCTTTTTACCCATTCTTCGGTTATGTTTAGGCGCTCTATGATTGATAAATTTGGTTTTTACGATGAAGACTTCTTAAATAGTGAAGATTACGAGTTCTGGTTAAGGGTTACCAATAAGGTAAAAGTGGGCATTTTAAACAAACCTTTGGTTAAATACCGAATGCATTCTAAATCAGTAACATCACTGCGAATTCAGCAGCAGATGTACTACGCGATTAAAGCTCGATTTCGATATGCTAAATACTACGGCATCAAAGGTTTTTTTAGCAAATATTTTCTAAAAGAGGTTTTACAGCTGTTTATACCTATACAAATCGATCAGTTAGCATCGAGTATAAAGTCTAGTATTTGTCGATTGAAAAAAAGATTCTAGCCTTGTAGTAATATAGCATTAGTCTCGTAATTAAATCAATTTTTGGTTTTACTATATCAGGGTAGTAAAGCCTTACTGTGTTAGCAACTTCATGGGAAATAAGGTTTATTGCTCGTTTGGATAGATCGGTTTTCCATTCATCAACTTTAGTCCCAATTGCCGGTTTAATAACGTTTTCATGTATCTTCTTTTGTTCAACAGGAAGCCTAACGTATAATGATTTACTATCATTGTCGGATGTATTGCCTAGACTAATTCCTAGTTTTTTGCAGACGCTTTGGATTGTTTCAGTTGGATCCTCAATAAAATCTTCAAACCGCAGGATTAAAACTGGGTTTGGGTAGTCTCTTTCGTAGGTTGATAAACTTCTTAGCATATGGTTAAACAAGTACGCTGTTATAAGGGGATTCGTGTTGAAGTACTTGTTTTTAAAGGGTTTTTTGGTTTTGCTTTGTGAGTTAAATATTCCTCTTGGGTCTCGTAAAATAGCTAAATGCTTAATTGAATAATCATTCTCAGCGTGATTTTCAAATGAGCTGTAACAGTTAGCTAATTCAACAGCTTTAAATGCAATTGTTGAAGCTTTGGGGTTTACCCTGTTTCGATACACTTGGAGGAATGCGATGAATATTTCCAATCCAGTTCGTTTTAAGGATATTAGATCTGCCTCTTTTTCTGAAATATTCCAAGCCCTAAGTTTTGGATCGTTCGCTATTATGTTGGCCAGTCTTTTCCGAAGTGCCAATGCTTCGAATATTTTAAGTGGATAGTAAAGAAATTCTTTAACCAGCACATCTGCCTCAGGACAAACGCAAAAGTTTTCGAACTTACTCAACTGGTTGAGGAATAGTGTTGATCCTGATCGACTAATGTATGTAACTAGAAGTAGCTGCATTAAATAGGGTATCCGTATTTTTCGAGCGGGAGTGAATAGTTTTCAGCGAGAATCCGATTTGAATCACGGTAGTAATTGTTAAGATAATCGATGCACTCGGGCGACAAAAGATCTTCAGGTTCAGCATTTCTTCCCCAAATGCTTAAACTGTTTAGCTTAGGGTAAATTTTCTTGCAAGCTCTATCAAGATACGGAATGGTTAAAATATGGCTTCTATCGGCTATTCTTGGTTTCGTAAACAGGTTGATAAAGCGAGCTACTGGAATGAAATTCTTTCTCAATGCCTTATTTTCTCTACTATAGTTAATTCTGTTTAGGTCAACATCTAAAGTATGAGCGTTGCAAAAATTGCTGAGGAATGAAATATTGTTATTTGCAAATTCCTCATACAGGTATATGTGAACATTGCTTTGGCCAAAAACATCCGAAATAAAGTCTAGGTAATAATGATACTTTGAGTTTTCAAGCTTTAAATCGGTAAGATTTGTTTTTAGCCAGTTTTTTTTGAAGATGAAGTTGTGGAATGAGAAAGTGCCTCCATTCTGTTTGAGGTAGTATAAGTACAAAGACAGAAGCCTGTCTACTTGATTCCTTATAAAAACAATAATTTGAGCATTTGGGTAAACTTGGTGTAGCTGTTTTATTAGTGCCGTTTTTATGTAAGGTTTGGCTCTAGCTGTTAGGCTAAACTCCTCTTCGGATATTATTATTCTTTTTTCGGTTTGCTTGTTGAGCACGCTTCTAACTTCAGAAGCGTTAAAAGTAAAATAGTTTGTTCTTATAAGAAGTTTATGAACCAATTCCCTATTTAATAGTGTTGCGTTTTCAACAAAAGGGAAAAAGTTATTTTGAAACCAAGTAGTTCCAGTTTTATTATAACCAATATGAATTATTGGGTTTAATTCCATTTATAGAGGATAGTTATAGTTTTTAATCTCCGTAAGGCCATAATGGTCAATTAGCCTTTGGTTCGACTCCTTGTAATAACTGCTTAGCTCATCGAATAGTAATGGCCCTAGAACTTGAGCTGATTCTGGTATATTCCCCCAAATAGAGTATTGATTTAACCATTCGGCTATTCTGGGGACATAATTACCTAGATAGGGTAGCGATATAAAATGATGTCGGTAAAGTATTTTTGGTTGAGTAAACAGGTTTGCTACCCTAATAAAAGGCACTAGCCTTTTTCTGAGTCTAGTGTTTATTGGCGAGAAATCGACTAAATCGGTATTTACTTTAAGGTTATGTTGGTTGGAGAATTGCTTAAGAAAGGTTTTTGGGTTGCTCTTCAAATCTTCGTATAGGTAAACATAAACCTTATTTTTACCGAACAGATTAGTGTAAAGATCAATTACCCTATCGAACAGAAGGTGGTGAGGCTTGTAAGTAAATATATTGTGTACGTGCCCGTCCTTATACCTAATGAATTTTTCTGGGCTTAACGTACATCCGGCCTTTTTTACATACCAGCTATATTCCGATGCAATCAGATCGATTTGATTTCTTATGAATAGAATAACTTTTGCATCAGGAAAGATCTCTTTCAACCTATTGGCTAAGCCAACTCTAATAAAACCACTAGTTCGGCCAATGCCCAAAAAATTTTCGTTTGATATGATGAGGTTATCCTTTTCTTTCCATTTGCTCATATTGTAATTTGGATCCATTGGATCAACCCCAATAATTTCAACATTACTTACCCAAGGCATAAAGTATTGATAGTTCTCAACTTTTGGGAAGAATTTTTTTTGCAACCATGTAGTTGCAGTCTTTGGATAACCGATATGGATAATTATGTCCTTTGAAACTTCTGTCATCAGCTTAGTATATGCATCTGTAAATATATGCATAAACAAAGCAAACCCAATGGGGAATTGGGTTTGTTTTTGGGTAAGAATACCAGTTTGCTAAATGTTACAATTTTTTACTCAATAATCCCAAATTCCAGCCCCCTTTTCTTAACCTCTTCCAGAAGTTTTACTAGAGCGAATTTCATGTTGCTCTCGGCCTTTTTCGAGTCGTGGAAAACGATAATTGCCCCTGGGCGTAAGCTGTTAATTACAATATTGGCGCAGCGCTTGGGGGTAACCCATCGGCTGTAGTCCATGCTGAGTAAACTCCACATCACTATTTTATATCTATTTTTTAGCAGTCTAACCTGGTTGGGCCTTATGCGACCATAGGGCGGACGAAATAGGGTAGATCCAATAAAATCATTTGCCAGGTCAACATCTTGTATGTATTGCCCTGTGCCATTTTCCCAACCTTTAATGTGGCTATAGCCATGGTTTCCTACAGCGTGGCCTTCGGTTTTAATCCGATCGAATAAATCGGGATGCATCTCAACCTTTTTGCCAAGGCAAAAAAAGGTGGCTTTTGCACCGTGTCGCCTAAGCGTATCGAGCACCCATGGGGTAATTAGCTCAGTTGGCCCATCGTCAAAGGTTATGTAAACCTTGTTCTCTTCCTCAGGATAACGCCAGATAAGCCCAGGGAACAGATTGGACAAGAATTTTGGTGGGCTAAGGTTAAACATTTTCTAGCTGGTTTCCTAAAATGCTAAAAAGCTCTTCGAGTTCTGCTTTATGATTGCCGTTCTCGTAGGTGTTAGCCATACTGTATAGCTCCTGAAGAATGTATAGGTTAAGCTCAATGTCTCTTCGGGTATTGGCTGAATATTTATTGGGTAGAGCAAGGAAATAGGCTAGTTCCTCGGCGCATTGTTCCATGTAAACGGTTGAGTATTCTACTCCTTTTTCAATGCTTCCCGCTTTGTAATACGATTCAATAAGCGTAAGTGCAAAAAAGTTGAAAGGAACTGTTTCGTGGGGGACAACCTCCATGCACTTATCTAGCACTGTAATGGCCGAGTCGGCTTTCCCTTCGGCAATTAAATCGCGCGCCAAACGCCCAAAAATATTTCGGTAGTTCGAAATTATTCGGCTACTGTTTTCGTTAATATACACACTTTCGTTGGCAATGCTTCGGTAAGCGTATTTGTTTATGAGGTTGTTGTACATACGCTCAGTGTCAACAGTACCATACCTGCCATCTTTTTGCTGACTCTCAATGGGGACAATTCGGTAGGTTAGCCCTTCCATTTGGAAGTACTTATCAAGATTTTGATACGTATCGGTGCTTACGGTAATGGCAAAGTACATTGGGCGTTGCCAGTTATTATGGGCCATTAGGTCCATGAGAAAAAGCCCATCTTTAAACATGTAGTTACTTGGCAGGCGCCACCTCATAGTGTCAACCACTTGGTTTTGCCGATAAGGACTTACTACTTGCTTCTCCTTAATAACCTCTTTGTCAACGGGAAGGAACAGGCTGCGAGTAGGGAAAAAATCGATAGTTTCATTCCGCTCAAATGGCGAGCTCATTTTTGTTTCGGGTTTGTCGCTAAGCACAAAGTCAATGGCTCGCTTCACTTCTAGTGGCTGACTAATTCTGTCGGTGGCCAAAACAATATCACGAGTTCCGGTTACGTATTGGTCTAAAGTCATGCTTGCGGGCAAAGGCTCAGACTCGTATGACTTTCGGAGCATTTGGCTTACATACCAATCGGCCCTGAGGTAGCTGAGGTTGCTCACCCTAACATCTGTCCTAAATTCTTCAACCTCTTGTGCGTACCACAATGGGAAAGTGTCGTTATCGCCGTAAGAAAAGATGATTGAATTGGGCTCGCATGTTTTAAGCATATTGTACGCAAAGTCAACCGAGATGTAATTGCCCGAACGGTCATGATCGTCCCAGTTTTCGGCTGCCATTATCCCTGGAACAAATACTAAGGCTAAAGCCGTGGAAAGTGCTGCTCCTGCAGGGCCACTCAGCGCACGCTTTATGGCTTGGTACAAGCCAATTACGCCGAGGCCAATCCAAATGCTAAATGCGTAAAAACTCCCAGCATAGGCATAGTCGCGTTCACGCGGCTGATATGGTGTTTGGTTTAGGTAAACCACAATAGCTATTCCGGTAAGCACAAAAAGTAGCGTAACAACCCAAAAGCCTTTTTGGTGCCTTATGTAGTGTACGGCAATACCGGCCAAACCGAGAATGAAAGGTAGCATGTAGTAACGGTTGTGGGCTTTGTTTTTCAGGGTAGATGGCAGATCTTTTTGAGAGCCAAGTCGTGGTGTGTCGACAATTGGAATGCCGCTTATCCAATTTCCTTTAGTAATTTCACCATGCCCTTGAAGATCATTTTGCCTGCCGGCAAAATTCCACATAAAATAGCGCCAATACATATGGCCAAGCTGGTAGGAGATGAAAAACCTAATATTTTCACCAAACGTGGGTATACGCCTTACCTCGGTTTCACCATTACGATTAGTAATCCTAATTGGCCTTCCGCTAAAGTTGCTCCATTTTTTGTAGGCATCAACATGCGATGGTTCGGAGCTGTACATTCTTGGGAAAGGGGTAGTAAATCGGCTATCAAAATCAACCTTTGCTTTATACGATGCCACAACGTATTTACCATCTTTTTGAATGTACTGCGGCTTTCCATTTTGCCTATCAACAACAGGGGCATCAAAGGTTTGTCCAAGTAAAAGTGGGCGGTCACCGTATTGCTCTCTATTAAGGTAGTAAAGTAATGAGAACATGTTGTTTGGGCTGTTCTGATCCATTGGGGGTTTTGCCGATGAGCGAATTACGATTAGCGCAAACGAGCTGTAACCAATCAGTATTACAGCAAAGCTAATAAGGATAGTGTTTAGCACAGGCTTAGCCTTAGTGTGTGTGTAAATTATACCCCAAACTAACAAAGCGGCTATAGCTATTATGTAGAAGAACACGCCCGATTTGTATGGCAAGCCAAACCCGTTTACAAAAAGAAGCTCAAATTTTGAGGCAAGTACAATAAAACCTTGTACAATACCATACATCATTATTAATAAAAGCAACACGCTAACTGCAAGTGCCTTTACAATACCCCAAGGTGTAACAGTGTACTTTTTAAAGTAGTAAACCATTACAATTGCAGGAATTGCAAGTAGGTTAAGCAAGTGCACACCAATTGAAAGACCCATTAGGTAGGCAATAAACACTAACCAACGGTTTGCGTTTGGCTCGTGCGCCACATTTTCCCACTTAAGAATTGCCCAAAATACTAGCGCAGTAAATAGCGACGAAGTAGCATAAACCTCTGCTTCAACAGCCGAAAACCAGAACGTATCGGAGAAGGTGTACGCTAATGCCCCAACCAAACCCGAGCCGATAACTAGTATAATTTGGGTTAATGTATAGGTGTTGTCCTTGGTATCAACTAGTTTTTGGGCTAAGTGGGTAATGCTCCAAAAAAGGAAAAGTATAGTGAATGCGCTAGCAAGAGCCGAAAGAGAGTTGGCGAAAACTGGTATTAGCTCCGTACTAGGTGCTAGCATTGTGAAAAAGCGCATGAGTAGCATAAAAAATGGTGCTCCCGGTGGATGGCCCACTAGTAGCTTATGTCCGCTGGCAATAAACTCACCGCAATCCCAAAAACTAGCCGTTGGCTCAATGGTCATAAGGTAAACAAATGCTGCAATGGCAAATGTTAGCCATCCAAAAATGATGTTTATTCTCGAGAACTGTTTTGGGTCGAATTGCTGCATGGTCTGTGCTTTTTATAAATTCAGAGGGCAAATGTAGTAATTTTTGCAACTACATCTTTCTCAATTATGGGTAATTAACAGTTTGATTTTGCGTTTATTATGGTCTGAGAAGTTGTAATTTTGTGCCAATATACCTGTAGGTATTGTAAATATGTAGGGTTTTCATTATACCAATTAGCTTATGTTTTTTACTCGGGTTTATGGGTATGCTTGTTGCGTTGGGGGCTAGTAGTTCAATAATTCGATTGTAAAGTACGTTGTTGAACGAATCGCGATGTTTACGGTTTGTGCTTAAAAGTAGAGTGAGAAGTTGCCTTGAGTTAAATGGTGATATTGATTTAACGCCCATGGCATTCCCTTCGGTTTTTGCTTTGGCGCACCAGTTGCCCATTTTCTCTTCCCAGTAAAACATGTCGAGTAGGTTATAGCCAAACTTTTCGAAAAGAGGAACATCTTTGTCCATCCAATCTTGGTACTCGTTTATAACTGCTTTTGCGTTTTTGTAACCATTCAGGAAAGCCAGATTGCGAGCAGTTGGCCTTTTTTGGTAACCAAAGTAGTTACGTGCAATTTCGCTTATGTTGCCATTTATATAAGTGAAACCGCTATAAACTACGCTAGGAATTTTTGGAAAACGAGGGAAGTCTATACTTTTTTCATAGTTTTCAGGATAGGCTATTTGCTCACTGGGTAAATCGGGAATAATAGTAAACTCCTTATTAAAAAGCTTAGTTAGCTGGCTTGGAATGGTTATGTCGTAATGCGTATTACTCATGTATGCATGTTTTTGCACAAAGTATACGCATGGAAGCTCTAGGCTTGCCAGAAAGAGAACTCGACTATCGTAACCTGCGGTAACCGCTAAGGCAATTCGTTCGCGGTGAGCAATTGCCTTTAAATATCCTTTAAGCATAATGCTTGCTCTGCCTGCAACTTCATCTAGTGGCAAGGGTTTGAGCGGTTCTGTAGGGTAAATTCGAACAGTCTTTTTATTTCTGATATCGATATAGTGATTAGGACGCAGATGCCTAACGTTTTGCATATGGGTTTTATCGCCATAAAAAACTTTTTTGCTTACAAAGCTTTTCGATTTAAAAAAGCAGCAAACATCTTTATTTGGGTTAAGCGGTTGTTGTTCGGTTAGGCTTATGATTTTTGGTTGCGAACCAAAAGCCGTAAAGTTGGTAGTGTAGTATACCTCTTGCTGTGCGCAGGCATCGCTAATTAGGTAAAACAATGCGCTTGACGAGTAAATAATAGCAAACTGCCCAGTATAGCCTGCAAGCTCACTAAGAAATTCGGAAAGGTTGTTATGTTTAGCAAGCGAGTTAAGTATTTGCTGGTTGGTTTGAAATGGGTTCACCCAATCGTATAAATCGCCAATAAGATGGAGTTCCACTTCGTTGCTTTTTGCAAATGTATAGCTTAGCATTGGGTGGGTAAACAGGAAAAATTCTTTTACTTGCTGTTCATTCCAACCATCAAAATCAAAGTTTGGCTTTTGCTTGGTTAGCAAATATTGTCCGCTGAATAGGCTCATGTGTAAGCAGTGGGTTAGTGTTGCTAAAATTCGTTGCCTTTGCTTTTGGGGTAATCGAGGGAATAGTGCAAACCTCGGCTTTCGCGCATAAGTTGGGCATTTTTAATAATTAAATAGCCTACGTTTATCATGTTGCGAAGTTCGCAAAGGTTTTGCGTAAGGATGGACTTTTTGTATAGCTCCTCGGTTTCGTGGTAAAGTATTTCAAGTCGAACGAGCGCCCTGTCAAGCCTTAGGTTTGAGCGAACAATGCCAACGTAGTTACTCATTATCTGCTGCATTTCCTTGTAGCTTTGCGTAATTAGCACCATTTCCTCATTGTGCTTTGTTCCCTCGTAGTCCCAATCGGGTATTTGGTTGTTTATTGCAATGCTTTCAATGGCTTTAACCGCATGCTGATAGGCTTTTTCTGCGTAAACAACTGCTTCAATAAGTGAGTTTGAGGCTAGTCGGTTAGCCCCGTGTAAACCAGTAGATGAGCACTCACCAATGGCATAAAGATGCTTAATTGAACTCTCTCCATTCATGTTAACCTTTATCCCACCACACAGGTAATGCGCTGCTGGAACTACCGGAATCATATCCTTGGTAATATCAATACCAATAGTTAGGCACTTTTGGTAGATATTTGGAAAATGGTTTTTTATCTCCGTTGCATTCTTGAAGGTTACATCGAGGTAAACAAAATCGTCACCTCTAATTTTCATCTCATTATCAATAGCTCGAGCCACAATATCGCGAGGGGCTAGCGATCCCCTTTTGTCGTATTTATGCATAAACTCTTTGCCATCAATAGTTTTGAGAATTGCCCCAAATCCTCGCATGGCCTCGGTGATTAGGAATGATGGTCGCTCACCCGGATTATAAAGCGATGAGGGATGGAACTGGATAAACTCCATGTTTTCCACTTCACCCTTTGCCCTGTAAACCATGGCAATGCCATCGCCTGTAGCCACAAGCGGATTTGTGGTTGTATGGTAAATATTGCCTATACCGCCAGTAGCCATTACTGTGGTTTTTGCAGTAAACTTTTCAACCTTTTGGGTTTTAAGGTTTAGTGCAAATGCCCCAAAGCATGTAATGTTCGGATTTCCTCGTTTTACCTTTTCGCCTAGGTGGTGTTGAGTAATTAGCTCAACAGCAAAGTAGCTCTCAAAAACGGTAATGCGCTTGTGACTCTTAACCTTGGAAGTTAAAGCACGCTGTATTTCGTAACCTGTGTTGTCCTTATGGTGCAATATTCGGTGCTCAGAGTGGCCTCCTTCTTTGGCTAAATCGTAATGACCAGTTTTATCTCTGTCGAATTTAACTCCCCACTGTATTAGCTGTTTTATCTGATCGGGTCCTTCGTTTGCTACCATTCGTACAACCTGTTCATTGCAAAGCCCGTCGCCGCATATTAGAGTATCGTTTACGTGTTTCTCAGTGCTATCCGGATCGTAGGTTACTGCAGCAATTCCTCCTTGTGCATATACGGTGTTAGTTTCCTCTAAATTTGCCTTGCTAATTACTGTTACCGAGCCATGCTCAGCTGCTTTTAGCGCAAAACTTAATCCGGCAATACCTGAGCCAATTACCAAAAAATCGCATGAGTGGTTAGCCATAAGGTGCTTTTTTACAAAGATAAACGATTAGTGCGGGTTTTTCAACTGTTGAGGCAAGACTAAGTTTATCAGTTCAAGCCAAGAACAAGCGTAACCAAAAAAGGCACAAGTATAGTTAGAATAACTCCATGTATTAACGAAACCATTGCATAATCTTTTCCTGAAGATTTTGTAATGATTGGCAGCGTTGTGTCCATGCTTGTGGCACCTCCCGAAACTATTGGCGATAGCTTGCCGAACAGCGATGCAAAAATAGGTGCGAATAGTAAGGTGATGATCTCACGCATAATATTCGCAAGCAATGCAACAACACCAAGTTCATCGCCACGTATGTCGGCAATAAAAATGCTCGAAAGGCTGTAGTAGCCAAAACCATAGCCTATTGCAAGCATGTCAGAAAGGTTAAACATGGGCAAAATGAGGTAAACCAAAAGTACTCCAAGTGTAGTTCCTACAATTGTGAATAGCGGAACCAACGCAATTCTGAAGTTGAGCGCTTTTATTGCCTTAAGTGCCGAGGCATCGGCTCCAATACCAATACCAACCAATAGCATTAGAAGGTAAAGCGCCCAATGGCTTAGGTCGTTTTGGATAATATAGCTTGGAGCGAAATTAAAAATGCCTACCATTACGCCTAAGGCAAAGAATAGAAGTATGGTTAAACTACTGCGCATGGGTTTAGCCTTTTTTCTTAAACCAAAGCTGGTAACCAGCCCATGCCATAGCTACGCTTCCGGCAACACCGCCCAATGCTATAAGCAATGCTGAAAGCCCTAGTTTTGACAAGTTGTTAATAATAGTGTCGTTCGCCCCAATGCTTATACCAAGCATGAACAGCAACAGGTAAATTGCCCAAAGGGTTAGCTTGTCGTTTAGCCTAGCTAAGTTTGGCTTTTTGCGAATAGCAAAACCTACGGCAATGCCAACTATCATTATTGCTAAAACAGTCCACATTTACTCTAAGCTTAGAATAATGGCGATGGATATACTCCGCTATTAACCAACTCGTTTAACTTTTGCATAACCATTGGCTTATCGCCAGGGTAGGTTACGCCAAACCATTGCGATGTGGTTGGGAGGACCTTGCACGAAGCCCGTTTGCTGTTGATTAGCGAGTTGACCACTGAAGGAATGTAGAACTCAGCCTTTGGATTGGCCAGCGAACCGCTTAGAAATTCGGTTAGCCTCGAATCGATATGCTTAAAAAAGTTTGGGGTGAAGCCCCAAAAGTTCATCGATACAAGCGATTGCTCATCTACCTGCACCATCGAGCCATTTTCTTCCTTATACTTTACATCCCCATTTATGCGCTCAATGTGAGTACGCTCCACAACGTTACTTAAAAATGAGTTTTGATCGACAGTGCAAACACCTCGCGAAACCGATCCTTGCTCGCTTAGCGTATTCTTTAGCCTATAGCCAACCATGAAGTAATTACCCTCTTCTAGCTCGGGCTGGGTGAGTGCTTGTGCGATTACCTTAAACGAATCGGCTCCGTAAAAATCATCGGCGTTAATAACTGCAAAGGGTTCGTTTACTGCGTTTCGGCATACCCATACAGCATGCGCTGTTCCCCAGGGTTTAACCCTTTCGGCAGGGCAGCTAATGCCCTCGGGTAGCATATCCAATTCCTGAAAAACAATCTCATACGGAACTTTGCCGTCGAATCGTTTTCCGAAAACCTCAAGAAAATCCTTTTCAATATCCTTCCTTATTACAAAAACAATTTTGCCAAAACCTGCGCGAAGCGCATCGAAAACTGAGTAATCAATAATGGTTTCTCCGCTAGGACCAACAGCATCAACTTGTTTTAAACTTCCGTATCGGCTACCCATTCCAGCAGCCAGTATAATTAGCGTGGGCTTCATTGCAATCATTTTTAGAAATTAGTTTACAAAAATGCGAGAAAATAGGGAATAATAAAAATGTGTCCTCAATAGCAATGCAAATATTGAGTGTTTGCCTATCTTTGGCAGCAAACCTTGGTTGTATGCAAAAAGTTATTGCACTGATTTTAGCGCTAGGTTGCTCCGTGTTCGTTTGGGCTGGGCAAACCGCCGACTCAACAAAACAGGCAAGCCTTACGCTTATGTTTATTGGCGATGTCATGGGGCACGGACCCCAAATTAGGAGCGCCTTCAACGAAAAAACAAATAGCTACGATTACGATGACGTTTTTTCGAGGGTTTCCCCATTGCTTGAGCAGGCCGATTTTGCCATAGCAAACCTTGAAGTAACACTTGCAGGAGCACCCTTTTCCGGATATCCACAGTTTAGCTCGCCCGACGAACTAGTTGATGGTCTGACTAATGCAGGTGTTAACGTGCTCGTTACAGCAAATAACCATACGGTTGATAGACGAAAGCAAGGCATACTTCGCACAATTGATGTGCTAAACAAAAGGGCCATACCATTTGCCGGAGCCTATAAGGATTCGCTGCATCGCGATTCTACCTATCCGCTAATTCTGGAGCAAAACGGAATCCGCTTGGCGCTTTTAAACTATACATACGGAACGAATGGTATCCCTGTTCCTAAGCCAACGGTTGTTAATCTTATAGATACTGCACAAATTCGTGCCGATTACAACAAGGCTTTAACACTTAATGTGGATGAGGTAATCGCTTTTATGCACTGGGGCCTAGAGTATCAACGGCAACCGAATGTTGAACAGATTTGGTTAACCCATTTTATGCATAATCTTGGGATTCGAATTGTTATTGGTTCGCACCCGCATGTGCTTCAGCGGATGGAGGCCTCGTTTGATACCGACACAACTAAGGGGCTGGTTGCTGTATACTCGTTGGGCAACTTTGTTTCAAATCAGCGCCCACAATACCGAGATGGTGGAGCAATTGCTGCTGTGCATATCGAAAAGATTAATGGAGTTACCCATATTAAAGACGCTGGATATGCCCTAGTTTGGGTGCAAACGCCAACCGTAGATAAGAAGAAAAGGTATAGAGTTTTACCTGTTGCTAAGTACGAATTGCTCGATGGATATTTTAACGATGATGATCAGCAGAAGTTTAACCTATTTGCAGAGGATTCGAGGGCTCTTTTCGATGCTGAAAACTATAACTTTTACGAAATTGGCTTTAGGGAAAACCACTGGGTTTTGCCTTGGGTTGCTCACAAGCCTAGGGTAATTAAGCCGCTTAAAAGGATTGAGCCCTGGCAAAAATCAATTTTTTACCCACCTTTTGTTAGGTTGCCCAAACGCTAACCAATAATCACATTGGCTCAAAATATTTTCATTAAGGCGATTGACCTTAAATTGTAGCTGTAATTTATATAATTCAACTATTTTTGCAGATGTTTTTCAAAATCAACGATTAAAGATATTTTTTATAACAATAAAGCGTTTTCATATGACCCAAGAAGAACTTTTTAAGAAGCTGATTGCGCATTGCAAGGAGTACGGATTTGTTTTCCAGAGCAGCGAGATTTACGATGGCCTTAGCGCAGTATACGACTACGGACAAAATGGTGTTGAACTTAAAAATAATATCCGCCAGTACTGGTGGGATGCAATGACTCGCCTAAACGAGAATATCGTAGGACTCGACTCGGCCATTTTTATGCACCCTCAAGTATGGGTTGCCTCGGGGCATGTGGGCGCTTTTAACGATCCGCTTATCGACAATAAGGATAGCAAAAAACGCTACCGCGCCGATGTGCTTATTGAGGATTGGATGGCCAAGCAGGAGGAGAAGATTGCCAAGGAGGTTACTAAGGCTCAGAAACGTTTTGGCGATAGTTTCGACGAGGCTATGTTTGTAAAAACCAACGGAAGGGTATTGGAAATTCAGGCAAAAATTGATGCCGTTCGCACCCGAATGGTAAAGGCGTTGGATGAAAATGATTTGCCTGAGGTTAAGAAGATAATTGAGGATTGCGAAATTGTATGCCCCATATCGGGTTCGCGTAACTGGACCGACGTACGCCAGTTCAACCTTATGTTCGATACCAAGATGGGCTCGGTTAGCGACGACGCCAACACAATATACCTTCGTCCCGAAACCGCTCAGGGTATCTTTGTAAACTACCTAAACGTGCAAAAAACGGGTCGAATGAAGTTGCCATTTGGTATTGCCCAAATTGGTAAGGCTTTTCGTAACGAGATTGTGGCTCGCCAGTTCATATTCCGCATGCGCGAGTTTGAGCAAATGGAAATGCAGTACTTTGTGCGTCCGGGTGAGGAGATGAAGTGGTTCGAGTTCTGGAAAGAAAAGCGGATGAACTGGCATAAGGCCATGGGACTTGGCGACGAAAAGTACCGTTTCCATGAGCACGATAAGCTGGCGCATTACGCCAATGCTGCCTTCGATATTGAGTTCCAGTTCCCATTCGGTTTTAAAGAGGTTGAGGGCATTCACTCACGTACCGATTTCGATTTGGGACAGCATCAGCAACACTCGGGCAAAAAGTTGCAGTACTTCGACCCCGAAACCAACCAGAACTACGTACCTTACGTGGTTGAAACATCAATTGGTTTAGACCGTACCTTCCTTCTGCTGCTTTCATCGGCATATACCGAGGAGAAGATTAAAAAGGACGATGGTAGCGAGGACGAAAGGGTAGTTCTGCGCATTCCACCAGCGTTGGCTCCCGTTAAGCTAGCCGTGTTCCCGTTAACAAAAAAGGATGGGCTACCCGAAAAGGCACGCCAAATTTTGGATGATCTTAAGATCGACTTTAAATGCCAATACGAGGAGAAGGACAGCATAGGTAAACGTTACCGCCGTCATGATGCCATTGGAACACCTTTCTGCATAACTATAGACCACCAGTCGCTTGAGGATAATACCGTTACCATTCGCCACCGCGATACCATGGAGCAGGAGCGGGTTGATGCCTCTCGCCTCCGCGATATTATGGAAGAGAAAGTGAGCATGAAAAATCTGTTAAGAAAAATATAGAGTTTATTGTTCAAGGTTTAATGTTTAATGTTCAAAGTTCAAGGTTCAAAGTTCAATGTTCAAGGTTCAGGGTTTATGGTTAAATGTTTAAGGTCTAAGGAAAACACTAACCCTTTACCTACCGATATGAAATGTAGGTAGTAGGCTAAACTCTAAACTACAAACGCCCTTCCAATGTCCAAACGCCTCCTAATAATTACTTACTACTGGCCTCCTGCAGGTGGGAGTGGAGTGCAGCGTTGGTTAAAGTTTACAAAGTACTTGCGTGAGTTTGGCTGGGAGCCTGTTATTTATACAGCAGAAAACCCTGAGGCTCCGGCATACGATAACAAATTAGCAGATGAGGTTCCATTAGATATCGAGGTAATGCGTCGTAAGGTATGGGAACCCTACAATTTATTCAGGTTAGTAACAGGAACTAAAGGGCAGAAGTTTGGCGCTGGACTTGCTTCGGGCAGAAAATCAAAAAAAGGTTTTTTAAGTAAAGCCGCTATTTGGGTAAGGGGCAACTTTTTTATTCCCGATGCCAGAATGTTTTGGATTCGACCATCGGTAAAGTTTTTATCCAAATACCTTCTGAATAATCCTGTTGATGCTATTGTCTCTACAGGGCCACCCCATAGCACTCATCTTATTGCAAGACGGGTTAGCAAAAAAGTTGCAACCCCTTGGCTTGCCGATTTTCGCGATCCATGGACAAACATTGATTTTTTTGATGAGCTAATGCCAAGCAGGTTGGCTACAGCAATTCATAAAAGGCTAGAGAAAAAGGTTTTGATACAGGCCACCAAGGTTGTGACTGTTACAAACGGATGGGCCAACGATTTCTCAAAGTTAGCAAATGTGCATATTGATGTTGTTCAGAACGGGTTCGATCCTGAAGATTTTGAGTCAGTTAAGGTAACCTTAGATCCTGATTTCACGTTAACGCATATTGGCACACTTTCGCCAAACCGTAACTGTAATTTGCTATGGCAAGCTCTTGGGAAGTGGGTTGAGAGCAATCCCTCGTTTGCCAAACATTTTCGCTTAAAGTTTGTTGGAAGTGTAGATTCGAGTGCTTATAATGCAATAGAAGCCAATGGCCTTTTGCCATTTTCAGAGTTCTTTGGTTATTTGCCACACGCCGAAGCCATTAAAATGCAAATGCAGTCGGCAGTGCTGTTGCTCCTTGTTAACAACAGTCCAAACGCACTGGGCATTCAAACCGGAAAGGTGTTTGAGTACATGGCTGCCAAAAGGCCAATACTGGCCATTGGCCCTGCTGGCGGTAATACTCACGATTTAATTGATGAGACCAAGTCGGGTGTTTTTGCTAATTTCTCGAGTCCGAAAGAAATTGAAAAGGGAATTGAAGTGATGTGGGAAATGTATCAGAATAAATTCGTTGACTTTGAAATACATGGTTACCAAAAGTACTCTCGAAAGACATTGACTCAACGCATGGCTTGCATATTGGATGCTATGGTTAGCAGCTAGAGGTTATAATTCCAAACATAAGTTGAATAGGCATGGTAAATAGCTACCCTAAAGAGATTTGGAAAGAATTAGATTATGCTAGTAAAAGCGGTTTGCACTATGCTGTGTCAAATTTCGGACGAGTGGTTAGCTATGCGTCAACCATTGAGGAAGCCAAAGAGATTAAATGCGGGTTAAACAAAGGTTACAAGGTGTTAAGGCGATCTTACGTTAAGGATGGCCGTTCCTATCGCGAAGCGCTTTATGTTCATAAGCTGGTTGCCGAACTTTTCTTGCCTAAACAAAGCGACGATAAATCCTACGTTTTACATCAAAACTTTGTTAAGAACGATAATAGGTTAATTAACCTGAAATGGGCCAATAAGCATGAGCTGGAGGAACATCAAAACCATAACCCCAAGGTAATTTCCGACCGCAAGCGTCTTCATGAGCACAACAAGCTATACCAGTATAAACTTAGCGAGGCTAAAGTAAAAGTTTTAAAGCGTAAACTCCTCAATCCGAACCGACGAACCCGATTGAAAATGATTGCCCGTATGTTTGGAGTTAGCGAAATGCAGCTGCACCGAATTAAAACGGGTGAAAATTGGGGCCACGTAAAACCTTAGCCAATTCTACTCCTTTTTTTGTATCTTCGGGGTGTTTGATCAATACTACTCATGGAAATACTATTCATTTTTGCAGCATACCTATTCGGGTTAATTGCTCAAAGGCTGAAGTTGCCTCCGCTTGTGGGCTACCTGGTTGCTGGCTTTGCTCTTGCGGCTTTTGGGTTTGACTCAACAGATACCCTTAAAACAATATCCGATTTGGGGGTTACGCTACTACTTTTTACAGTAGGGTTAAAAATTCGCTTTAAGAACATACTCTCAAAAGAGATTATTGGCGGAGGATTCCTTTATACCTTCATAAGTTCAATCCTGTTTGCTGCAATAGGCTATCTTTTAGGTTATGGCATTTATGGGGCGCTCTACTTTGGCGTAATGTTAAGTTTTTCAAGTACTGTTTTTGCCGCTAAGGTGTTAGACGATCACGATGACCTTGGTGCATACTATGGTCGTATTGCAATTGGTATTCTTATTATTCAGGATATTGTTGCTGTTGTGCTTCTAGGTGTTAGCGGAATGGAAACACCATCATTATGGGCGTTAACTATTCTAGCTTTACCTTTGCTTATTCCTCTTTTAGGAAGGCTTTTAAACAGAACAGGTCACGGTGAACTTCTGCTTGTTTTTGGTGTTTTCTTGGCTCTTTCGGGTTCGTGGTTATTTAACTATGTTGGTTTAAGCGACAAGTTAGGGGCACTAATTATTGGAATTCTCATTGCAGAGCAGCCAAAATCGGAAGAGGTAGGGAAAGTGCTTTGGGGGTTAAAAGAGATTTTTTTAGTTGCCTTTTTCTTGCAAATTGGACTTATGGGGTTACCCAACGGCAATGCAATTCTTCTTGTTGGTCTGTTTTTGCTGATTCTTCCGCTTAAGGGGTTGATCTACTTTTTTAGTCTTAAGCTTTTTAAACTTCGAAATCGAACATCCTTTTGGAGCTCATCGGTGCTTTTCTGTTACAGTGAGTTTGGCTTAATTGCTGGTGCTGGTGCAGTTTCGGCTGGTTTGCTATCAAACGATGTGCTTGTAATGGTTGCGCTTTTAGTTGCAGCCTCGTTTGTTATGCTTGGTATAGCAAACAAATGGATGTCGGACATTTACGATAAGTTTTTCGCATTTCTTGATATCGAACCCGATGACAAACACACAAGAGATCATTTGCCCTCGTGTATTGGCAATACAAAGTACCTAGTTGTTGGAATGGGTACATGCGGAACTTCAACCTATCAGTATTTAAGCGATAGTAAGCAGAGTGTTTTAGGGGTAGATGCCGACCCTAACGTAATAGCCGATCATCGAAAAAAAGGTAGGAGAGTAATCTACGGAAATGCTGTTGATACAGCTTTCTGGTCGAAGTGTAATTTACAAAGCGTTCAGGGTATAAGCGTATGCCTTCCTGTTTTAGACGAAAAGGTAACCGTTGTAAAAAAATTGCGCAAGCTTGGGTATCAGAATAAAATTGATACCTATTGCAACTACGACGATGAGGCCGAAACTTTAATAGAAGCAGGGGTCTCTGAACTAGTATCGCCCTTAAAACTAACCGGCGAAAGCTTGGGCAGAATGATTACCTTTAAGAAAGAACCTGAGAAAATTGCATAAAGAATATTTAAAAAAAGAAGGGGAGCTGATTTTTTGCTCCCCTTCTTTTTTTACGTTCCCTTGGCTAAATAACGCCAAATTTCTTTCCAACTTTTGTAAAAGCCTCAATGCACTTGTCGAGGTTTTCTTTTGAGTGCCCAGCCGATACCTGAACCCTAATTCGGGCTTGCTCTTTTGGAACAACTGGGAAGTAGAACCCGATAACGTAAATGCCTTCATTAAGCAATTCGGCGGCCATATCTTGCGACAGCTTAGCATCATACAGCATTACGGCAACAATTGCACTTTGGGTAGGTTTTATATCGAATCCAGCTTTTTGCATGGCCTGCGAAAAGTACTCGGTGTTACTCATAAGCCTATCGTGCAGTTCGTTGCTGCTTTCAAGCATGCTAAAAGCTTCAATGCCGGCTCCAACAATTGCTGGGGGCATTGAGTTGGAGAATAGGTATGGTCTTGAGCGCTGACGAAGCATGTCGATTATCTCTTTTCTGCCGGTTGTAAAGCCACCGCATCCACCTCCAAAGGCTTTGCCTAGCGTACCCGTAATTATATCGGCTTTACCTCTTATGTTGAAAAGTTCGGTTACGCCGCGCCCGGTTGGTCCAACAACGCCAGCAGAGTGGCTTTCGTCAATCATAACCAGCGCATCGTATTTTTCAGCTAGTTCAACAATTTTATCCATAGGGGCTACATTGCCATCCATTGAGAAAACACCGTCAGTTACAATAATGCGGAAGCGTTGCGCTTGAGCTAGCTTAAGCTTCTCTTCAAGGTCGTTCATGTCGGCGTTGTTATAGCGGTAGCGTTGCGCTTTGCAAAGTCTAACCCCATCGATAATCGAAGCGTGGTTGAGCGCATCGGAAATAATGGCATCCTCCTCGCCAAGGATTGGCTCAAAAACGCCGCCATTGGCATCAAAAGCAGCAATGTATAGGATTGTGTCCTCGGTACCAAAGTAGTCCGATATTTTTTGCTCTAGCTCTTTGTGTATGTCTTGTGTGCCGCAAATAAAGCGAACCGACGACATGCCAAAGCCATGGGTATCCATGGTTTTTTTTGCAGCATCAACCAAACGGGGGTGATTGGATAAGCCAAGGTAGTTGTTGGCACAAAAGTTAAGCACCTCTTGGCCAGTGTTCACCTTAATTTTTGCTTGCTGGGGTGAAGTAATTATTCTTTCGTTTTTGTAAAGACCAGCCTCTTCAATCGACTGGAGTTCGTTTGCAAGGTATTCTTTTAGCTTTCCGTACATATCCGAATTGTTTTATAGTTGTAATTGATTTCTGTTGAAGCAAATGTACTCCATTTTTATCATCCTGCCGAAAATATTAACCTCATTATTTGGTGTTTTGCAGCAAGCGTAGCGAAAGCGTGAGAATGTGTTTTCATTTAGGACATAGGAATGCTGTTCGCAATCTAATGCATTAGTAATCAAAAATTAAAATATCAAAAATTAATTTGCGAATACACTTGTTTTGTGTTTAAAAATTTTTATATTCGCACTTTATGAACATCTTTTTAACATCCACCACCGTAAATCTTTCTTACTTATGCCATACCGTCGTCTTCCTAACACCGATATTGCACGATTAAGAGCATTGAAAGCTGCTGCAAAAAAAGGTAAAGAGCTACCTCCGTTTAAGTTGGCTTTTTCTCAAAGCTCATTTTCTAAGGTTGGGCTTTTTATTAATAATTTCGAAAAGGCTATTGCCAATTATAAGGCTGCATACAGCAAGCAAATTGAGCGAAATAAGGAGTATCACAACTCAGCCAAAAAGGCTCGGCTCTATCTTTCCCATTTTATCCAGGTGCTCAACATGGCAATTACCAGAGGTGAATTACCCGAAAAGGTGCGTTCAACCTTTGGAATGGATGTTGACGAAAGGAAGTTGCCCAACCTTACTGCCGATAAAGAGCTTGCAGAATGGGGGAAAAAGATTATCCAAGGAGAAACAGAACGAATATCAATGGGTCAACCTCCAATTACCAATCCGACTATAGCTGTGGTGAAAGTTAGGTATGAGAATTTTATTGAAGCCTACAATCATCAGCGAATTTTACAGCAGAATACTCAGCGCTGTCAGGTTGAGCTAGAGGAGCTTCGAAAAAGGGCCGATGAAATAATTCTCGATGTTTGGAATGAGGTTGAGGAAACCTACAAGGATCTACCTGATCATGAACGTCGCGAAAAGGCTCAGGAGTACGGATTAGTTTACGTTTACCGCAAAAATGAGATTAAAGGCCTTCAGATGTTGGAGCGGGTTGAACTCGATTTGTAACCCTATTTTTCCAAATTAGCCAGAGTAAAAACCCGGCAAAAACCAAACTTCCTAACCCTAGGTAAAGGGTTTGTGATGGTTCACCAATATCTTCAATTTCCATGGGTACAACTCCCGACCCAACAAGGTAGTAAACGAAAACTGCCAAACCGTTATTTACGAAGTGAACGAGCATGGGTACTTTAATTGACCCACTCCAAAGGTATAAGTAGCCAAACACCATTCCCAGTAAAAACCTTGGAATAAACCCCAAGAACTGCATGTGTATTGCGCTAAAAATAAGTGAGGTAATAACGATTCCTGCTGCACTGTTTTTGGTTAGCTTAATGAAATATTTTTGGAGAACCGATCGGAAGAATAGCTCTTCACCTATGGCTGGCAAAACTCCTACCATGAAGAGATTTAGCGCAAAAACACCAATGCTATCGGTAATAAGCAGTTTTTTAGTTAGGGCTTCGGCCGATTGTTCCAGCTGATGCATCCACTCTGGGACTGGGATTTCAGCATTTAGTGATGCAATCAGGTTGATGGCCGGAATGAGAATAATCATCAAAGCAGTGGCCATAAGCATGTGATTAGCGTTAGCTTTGGTAAACCCTAGAAAATCTAGCGGTTTTCGCGATGCAATAAAGGCTAAAGCTAATGCCGGAAAGATAAACATACCTGTAGTTTGGAACATTTGCATTATTCTAATGGCCGTAAGCCCATCGGTTGTTCCTGAGTTAGGTGCAAGGTGTTGGGCAATATCCCAATTCCCGGTATACAGGGCGCTTACTATTACGCCTAAAAATAGGAACAGAATAAATCCAAGCGCAAGAAGTATAAGGGTGAAAAAAACACCTTTCTGTGGAGTTATGCTAATTCGTATGTCGTTGCTCATTGCTTATTTTTTGCCAAATATAGCTAAGCTTTCTTGTTTCATCAATGCTCATTTGGAGTAAATTGGGTTTTATCGGTAAGTCTGTATATTTTTGTAGCCAATTTTTAGTCATTTAAAGTGAAGATAGCAAACATTGATTTAGGTGAAAAACCTTTGCTTTTAGCACCCATGGAGGATGTTACCGATCCTTCGTTTCGTTACCTGTGTAAGCGTTTTGGTGCCGATATGATGTATACCGAGTTTGTTAACTCCGATGGGCTAATTCGCGATGCCGAGAGCTGCCAAAAGAAGCTCAACATTGTGGATGCCGAACGACCCATTGGTATTCAGCTGTATGGGCATATCATCGATAGTATGGTGGAGGCTTGCCGTATGGCGACTGAGGCAAACCCCGAGGTTATTGATATTAACTTTGGTTGCCCTGTAAAAAAAATTGCCAATCGGGGTGCGGGTTCAGGAATGATGAAGGATATTCCAAAGATGGTGGAAATGACCCGTCAGATTGTGAATGCAACGCATCTGCCTGTAACCGTAAAAACCCGCCTTGGCTGGGACGAAAGTACCAAGCAAATTGTTGAAATTGCCGAACGCCTGCAGGATGTTGGCATTAAAGCGCTTACCATTCACGGGCGTACCCGTGCACAACTTTATAAGGGTGAGGCCGACTGGACTCTTATTGGCGATGTGAAGGCCAACCCTCGTATGCAAATTCCAATTATAGGTAATGGTGATATCGATGGACCCGAAAAAGCGGTGGAGTACTTCAACCGCTATGGCGTGGATGCTATTATGATTGGTCGTGCCACCTATGGTCGCCCCTGGATTTTTAAGGAGATTAAGCACTATATGCAAACAGGCAAACTTATGCAACCCTTTACGGTTGAGGAGAAGGTGGCTATAGCCAAAGAGCATTTGGCTAAGTCTGTTGAGGTCAAGGGCGAAAAAAGGGGAGTACTTGAAATGCGCAGGCATTTTACCTGCTATTTCAAGGGGTTACCCAATTTTAAGGAGTTACGCTTAAAGCTGGTAACCACTAACTGTCCTACTGAACTTAACAATTTACTGTCGCAGGTTGCTGAGAGATATGCTGGCTTTGTTCAGGACCAGAGCATTAACCCATCGCCGTGGGCATAGTGACAGACTGAATGTATTATTAAACACAATCAGAGCTTTGAAGCTAAAATCATTTTTAAACTCAACCATTTTCCTTGCCATTGTAGCCTGCATATTGTGGTCAACCGCTTTTGTGGGTATTAAAATAGGGCTTGAATACACATCACCATTTCAGTTTGCTGGTATTCGCTTTTTTATATCGGGACTGCTAATTATTCCCTTTATCCCCAATTTGCGCGAAAAGCTAATTGTTGCTAAGCAAAATGTTCCAAAAATTTTGCTGGTTGGTTTTGTGCAAACCTTTTTGCAGTACGCCATTTTTTATAAGGGGGTCGATATGGTTCCTGGTGCGCTAGGCGCTATGATTATTGGTTCGGGTCCCCTCTTTATTGCCATAGTTGCCCATTTCTTTATGCCTGGCGATACCCTAAACCGCCGCAAGGTGGTAAGTATTCTGGTGGGTTTGCTGGGCATTGTTATTATTAGCTTTGGCCGCAAGCAGATGGGTGCTGTTGGAACCGTAGCTAGTGTGGGAATTCTTATCCTAATAGCCAACAACTTGCTGGCAGGTTTTGGCAATATGTTGGTTGCAACCGATAAACGTCGTATTCCGCCACTGGTGCTCAGCTCATTCTCAATGATATTTGGTGGCGCCCTACTTTTTGGTTTAGGGTTAGTAACCGAGGGTTACCAGTCGGGGCCATTCCCTTTGGAGTACTGGTTGTCGCTGGGTTGGCTTAGCTTTCTATCAGCAGCAGCAATTTCTATTTGGTATACTTTGCTAAAGCGGCCAGGGGTGAAACTATCTACTTTAAACATGTGGAAATTTATTATTCCAGTTCTTGGCGCTGTGCTAAGTTGGCTGCTGCTGCCCAACGAGCACCCCACGCTAATAGCCATAATAGGTATGGTTCTGGTTGGTTTATCGTTGGTAATTTTAAACTGGAATATACGAAAGCGGGGATTGTAGTGTAACCTTCTAGAAGTCACGGCGCGACTTATGCTTCGGTAGGCTCAGCAGTCGTCGCAATCGGACTGTCAAATGAAATAGTATAATCGTACGGGAGTGAGTTGGTAAAATATCAAATAAAAAATCGTGGTCGTTAAAGCCACGATTTTTTATTAATATGTTTTAAAGAGTTTTACTGTTGCGAACGGCAGTACATTTTTAGCATGGGCTCGGCAGGTTGGTAGTTTAGCTCAACAGCACGTCTAAAGTCGTTACAGGCTCCTTCGCTATCGCGAGTATTCATGCGCGATATGCCTCTGTTGTAGTATGCTTCCGCATTTTTTGGGTCAATTTTAAGAATTACATCGTAGTCGCTTAATGCCTCCTGATGATTTCCAAGTATGGCCTTGGAAACAGCCCTGTTGTAGTATGCCTGAGCAAAATTTTTATCGAGTTCAATAACCTTAGTAAAATCGTCAATTGAACCTTTATAGTCCTTTGCTAGCGCTTTGGCAATGCCTCGGCCGTAATATGCTCTTTTGTAGCTTGCGTTATAGCTAATGGCTTTGGTAAAATCGTTTATCGCCTGCTTAAAGCTGTTCTTTTTAAGGTAAGCACCTCCACGGGCACCATAGGCTAAATCGTAGCTTTGGTCAAGTTTTATTGCTTGATTGTAAAGGCTAATCGATTCGTCAACCTTGTTTAGGTTATACTTTGCCTGCCCAAGCTGATAGAATATTTCTTTATCGTTTTTTTCGAGATCTAAGGCTTGCTCAAGGTCGCCTTCGGCGCCATCGTAATCCTGAATTTTCAGTTTAAAAATACCTCGCTGCTTGAAGGCTAAAGCTGGAACTTCGGCATTTTCAATCATCTTATCGTAATCGGAAATGGCTCCCATAAAATCGTCGAGGTTTGCTCTCGATTCGCCCCTGCTGTAAAAAGCCTCTAGGTTCGACCCATCAAGCTCAATGCTCTTGTTATAGTCGGCAACTGCTTCGTCAAACTTACCTTGAGCGGCCATAATTAGGCCACGCTGGTAGTATGCTGCTGCGCTCGAGTCGTTTAGCTCAATGGCAGTGTTTATGTCTTGCAGGGCTTTGTCAATGGCTTTGGTTTCGCGGAATAGTTTACCCCTGTTTAGAAAATAGTCCGAAACGGCTGGGTTTAGCTCAATGGCCTTATCGAAATCAGCGGTGGCCTCTTCCGTTTTAGTAAGATGAGCGTATGCAATACCACGGGCGTGGTAAAAATCGGCATTCTTTTTATTTAGCCAAATTGCTTTGCTAAACTTATCAATGGCTTGCTCAAACTGAGCTGAATCGGTTAGGGATAATCCGGTATTATACTGCTTAATTGCCAGGTGAGGCCTTATAAGAACAAATGTTACCCCAGCGGCAACAAGAATTACAAATAGTAGAATGGCGAACTTTTTCATAGTAACTTATACTAAAATTTTGCTCAAATTTACTAAATAATTAGAAGTATACTCTTTTTTTATTCGGCAACCTTAGCAGTAATGTATTCGCGGTTGAGCCTTGCAATATGCGATATTGATATGCCCTTTGGGCATTCAGCTTCGCATGCTCGGGTATTTGTACATCCTCCAAACCCTAGTTCATCCATCTTTGCTACCATCTTTTTAACCCGTTCTTTTGCCTCAATCCGTCCTTGTGGGTAAAGCGATAGCTGCGAAACCTTTGCAGCAATAAATAGCATTGCCGATGAGTTTTTACAAGCAGCCACACATGCACCACAGCCAATGCACGAAGCAGCATCGAATGCTTCGTCGGAGCGGTTTTTGGGAACAGGAATTGCGTTTGAATCCTGAGCCGAACCAGCGTTAACCGATATAAAGCCCCCGGCTTGCATTATCTTGTCGAAAGCGTTTCGCTCAACAATTAAATCTTTAATTACTGGGAACGAGGCTGCCCGCCAGGGTTCAATGGTTATGGTTTCGCCATCGCTAAACTCGCGCATATGTAGCTCGCAGGTTGTTGTACGGCCAAGCTTACCGTGTGGTCGGCCGTTTATATAAAGGCTACAGCAGCCACAAATTCCTTCACGGCAATCGTGCTCAAAGGCAACAGGTTTTTCACCCCGAGTTATTAACGTGTCGTTAAGGTAGTCGAGCATTTCGAGGAACGACATTTCGGCCGAAACATCGTTAAGGGAATAGGTTTCAAATTTCCCTTTTGCCTTTGGGCTTTCTTGTCGCCATATTTTTAGCTTTATGTTCATGTCGCTTTGTGTTGAGTAATGTAAAACTATTTATAGCTACGCTCTTGAAGCTTAACAAATTCAAACTTTAATTCCTCTTTGTGAAGCGTATGGGTTGTTTTGGACCCGTTATACTCCCAAGCGGCTACGTATGAGAATTTACTGTCAATTCGTTTGGCTTCACCAGTTTCGGTTTGGCTCTCTTCCCTAAAGTGTGCACCACAACTCTCCTCGCGGTTAAGCGCATCGGTGCAAAGTAGTCTTGCAAGTTCAAAGTAATCGGCAACCCTTAGGGCTTTCTCAAGCTCTTGGTTAAGCTCGTTGGGCTTACCTGGTACTTTAACATCTTTCCAAAACTCGTTCTCCAGTTCATCAATTAGGGTTAACGCTTTTTTTAGCCCTTCGGCATTTCGGTACATGCCGCAGTAATCCCACATAATTTTTCCCAGCCTTTTGTGGAACGAAGTAACCGTTTTTGTTCCATTTACTGCGAGTAGCCTGTTTATTATTTCGTTTGCCTCATTTTGTGCCAATTCAAATTCGGGGCTATCAGTTGATGGTTTTGGTGTTTTTATTTCATCGGCAAGGTAATCGGTAATGGTATATGGTAGTATAAAGTAGCCATCGCCAGCGCATTGCATAAGCGAACTAGCACCTAGCCTGTTTGCCCCATGGTCGGAGAAGTTCGACTCGCCAATGGCGAAAAGCCCTGGTATTGTGGTCATCAAATTATAATCGACCCAAAGCCCACCCATGGTGTAGTGGCCTGCAGGGTATATGCGCATGGGCGTTTCGTATGGCGATTCTCCGGTAATCTTTTCGTACATCTCAAAAAGGTTTCCATACTTGTCTTCAATGGCTTTTTTACCTTGCTTGCTAATGGCATCGCGAAAATCGAGGTAAACCGATAGGCCTGAGTCGCCAACTCCATATCCAGCGTCGCATCGTTCTTTGGCTGCTCTTGAGGCTACATCGCGAGGAACAAGGTTCCCAAAAGCAGGGTAACGTCTTTCAAGGTAGTAGTCGCGCTCCTCGTCGGGTATCTCGTTTGGCTTACGCTTGTCGCCTTTCGCTTTTGGTACCCATACCCGTCCGTCGTTTCTGAGCGATTCGCTCATTAGGGTTAGCTTGCTCTGAAAATCGTTAAGAACAGGTATTGATGTGGGGTGAATTTGTATAAAGCTAGGGTTTGCAAAAAGCGCTCCGCGCTTATGGGCTTTCCATGCTGCCGAACCATTTGAGTTTACGGCCAGTGTAGAGAGGTAGTAGATGGTACCATATCCGCCTGTAGCAAGTACAACAGCATGTGCCGAGTAGCGCTCAATTTCGCCAGTAATTAGGTTTCGGGCAATTATGCCACGGGCTTTACCATCAATTACAACAAGGTCGAGCATTTCGCGCCTTGAGTACATGGTAACCTTGCCCGTTTGCATTTGCCTAACCAGAGCGCTGTAGCCTCCTAAAAGGCATTGCTGACCGGTTTGCCCTTTGGCGTAAAAGGTTCGACTTACCTGCACACCGCCAAACGAACGATTGTCGAGCAATCCTCCGTAATCGCGGGCAAAAGGAACGCCCATTGCAGTATAGTGATCGATTACCAGATTGCTTACCTCAGCAGCTCGGTACACATTTGCTTCGCGTGCACGGTAATCGCCACCTTTTATCATGTCGTAAAAAAGCCGGTAAACGCTATCGTTGTCGTTTTTGTAATTCTTGGCAGCATTAATTCCTCCTTGAGCAGCAACAGAGTGTGCTCTTCGAGGAGTGTCCTGATAGCAGAAAACCTTAACATTGTAGCCAAGTTCGGCAAGCGTTGAAGCGGCTCCCGAGCCAGCGAGTCCGGTTCCAACAACTATTATGTCGAGTTTTTTCTTGTTGGCAGGGTTTACAAGCTTTAGCGAGTTTTTATGCTTGGTCCATTTTTCGGCTAAAGGCCCTTCAGGTATTTTTGCATCAAGCTTTATCATATCAAGTTTGAGTTAATAGTTGTAAAACGGCTTGCTAGTGTATAAACCAAAAATAGAGGGGGATTATGGTGAATCCTGCTGCAACTACCGCAGCGTAAATACACGATACAACTTGTAGGCGCTTAATCCATTTACTGTTGTTTAGCCCAACAGTTTGGAATGCGCTCCAAAAGCCATGGCTAAGGTGAAGGCCAAGTAATATAGCTGAAACGATGTATATAAGATTGTACCACCAGTAGCTAATAAAAAATTCGGATACTAGCTGGTAGGAGTTGTGTATTTGGGTTATACCATTATCGTACGAGATGTAGGGCACATCGCCAAACCTTAACTTTAGGAAGAAGTTTATAAGGTGAAGAACCAGAAATGCGAGTATGGTAAAGCCCAAAATGTACATGTTTTTCGACGACCAGCTGGTTAGCTCGTTAGTTCCTGTTTTTGCATATCCAACAGGGCGCGCTTTTCGGTTTTTAAGGGTAATGGTTGTAGCGTAAAGAATATGAAAAATAAAGCCCAAGGCCAATAGCATTTCAACTGCTTTAAGCAATGGAGTAGTGGCTAACGTATGAGCTGCCTTATTGTATAGTTCCCCATCGCCCACCAGCAAAAGCAGGTTTGTGCCAAGGTGAACCAAAAGGAATAGCATTAGGAAGAGTCCGGTGATGCTCATTATCAGCTTTCTTCCTAACGAAGTGCTAAATAGTCCGTTCATGTTATATATGTTTTATTTTTGGTAGTCAATATAGGCCATTTATTAGTTTTACGACTTATGCTTCTGGGAAAAAAATGGCTGTTCTTTAGCAGTTTTTGAAGGAGATTATGCTATTTCAGACTAAGTGCGTATTGTGTTGATGATTTTGTAGTATCTATCCCTTATCATTCTGAGCTTTTCCTCGTCAAGGTTCTCGCGATAGATTCTAACCATATCAACAATGCCCCTATGCTGATACATGTATGCTGTTGCAGCATCGAAGTATAGGAGGTCGGTATCGAATTTTACTTCGCTTGTAATCTTTTTAAAACTTTCCCAGGGTATTTTACTGGGTATTTCAAAGAAACCAATATTGGGTTCATTCTTCTCTTTGTAAACTCCGTCTCCAAAAGGTAGAAGCGTAAAAAAGCGCCGTAGCTTAATCATTCCCATCTCGTTTTGGAATTTTTTGCCAGGCGGCTTGAACTGCACACCTTCGTTTTCGTATAGCTCCTGTGCTATCTGTATTTGGCTGTAGTTTTCGAGGTTAAGCAAGCGAATAACATAGCAAGTTTGGTTAAACATGGTAACAGTGCCTGTTACCGCATCTATAGGGAATTTAACTTTTTGTTGAACACTTACCGATGCCCTTATAAGCTTTTCTAAAGGGAAATAGTTGGCCAGCACGAGGTATAGCATTTTTGGCCGATTGGAATGAGGCGATTCGTCGTAGTAGCCAAAGTAGGGCGAAACGGCCTCTAAAACGCAAGTGTTTTTTAATAGTATATCGTTTGTAACGCATGATAGTGGCTCCTCTTTAAGCACTCCACCGTATCGGTCAATAGCAATGGGCTTTTCCATGGTAAAAGTTTTTGGTGAGGTTTTACCAAATATACGATATAATCCTAAACGGGTCAATTGTGATAATGCATTTTTAGCCGCATAAAGTAGGGTATAAAAAAACCCTTGCCGAAGCAAGGGTTCTGATAGCCTGTTTTGCGCTAGGCAATTTCAGCAACCATATCCTTTACAATTTGATTTTTACCATGCGACAGGTAAAATTCTCTAAGAGAGGGTTTGTGAAGGGCATTGATTGCCGTAATAGATGTGTCGTTTTGGTTACTAATAATTTCAATGGCTCGTAGCAGGGTTTTGTCAATTTGGGTAATAATAGGGTAAAACCCTTCATCGTCAATAATATTTCGGGCAATGTAGGCCATAAGCTGGGTTTCAATAATTTTTTGGGAGATGTTTATCTGGTTTTTATTGGGTTTAACTCCTTGCTTATTGGCAAACTCAACGAATTGATCCATGATGTTAACCCGCCTAAGGTAGTCAATAAAGCTGTTGGGTGTTTCAAGTTCCGATAGCTCTTTTCTGTTCCTATCGGAATACTCAAAGGCGAATCGGTAAATTAGGTTTCGCCTTGCAACAAGGTTAAAGTAGGGGCTAGTACCAGTTGTATCCATTGGAATAAAATGATCGGGCATAATTCCGCCACCACCATAAACAATTCGGCCCATGGGGGTTGTAAACTGTAACGAATCGTCAAGCTTTATGCTGTCCTTTTCTTGAAACTCACCGTGCAGGTATCGGTTGCTAATGTCGTAGTAGTATTCCTCGTTGCCGGGTTCGTAGGGTTTTTGTATGCTTCGGCCAGTTGGAGTGTAGTATCTAGCAATGGTTAGCCTAAGTGCTGAACCATCGGCAAACATAACCTGTTCCTGAACAAGGCCCTTGCCAAACGAGCGGCGACCAATTACCGTTCCCCTGTCGTTATCTTGTAATGCTCCTGCTAAAATTTCGCTTGCCGAGGCAGAGAACTCATCGATAAGCACAGCAACAGGGGTATTCAGGCATTTACCTTTTGCATTTGAGTAGATGTTTTGTCGGGCACGTGCTTTACCTTGCGTGTACACAATTAGCTTCCCTTCGGGTAAAAACTCGTTGGCAATGTTGGTTGCGGCATCAAGGTATCCGCCATTGTTTCCTCTAAGGTCGATAATGAGCTTTTTCATTCCCTTCTCCTGGAGCTTGTCAACTGCGCTAACAAATTCGGAATACGTTGTTCTGGCAAATCGCGATATTTTAATAAAGCCAACATCGGGGGTAACCATAAAGCTAATGTCGATGCTGTAAATTGGAATCTTGTCGCGAATTAAGTCGAAGTGAATAACCTCAGGAACATCAGCACGCACAATGCCTACTTTTACCTTTGTGCCGTTGGGGCCCTTAAGCATTTTAACAATATCGTCTTGTGGAATATTTACGCCAGCCACTAGCGAGTCGTCAATGCTAACAATTCGGTCGCCAGGCATAATTCCCATGCGCTCCGATGGGCCACCCTGAATTGTGGTGATTACAATTATGGTATCGTTAGGCATGTTAAATGTAATGCCAATGCCATCGAAACCACCGTCTAGCGGTTCGTTTACGGCTTTTAAATCCGATGCAGGGATATAAACTGAGTGTGGATCGAGGTTTTTGAGCAGGGTAGGTATTGCCGATTCAACCAAATTATCCATTGAAACCGTATCAACATATTGGTCTTCAATGTAGCTAAGCACACTCGACAGCTTATCGGTTTTTGGGTACACCGTTAAGCTCGTTCTGCCTGGTTGTTTTTTTAGCGAAAATCCGAGTGCTAGGCCAACGGCTAAAACTAATGCTAGGGCAATTGGGTAAAAAATATCTTTTTTTCTGTTCTTGTATTCCATGGCTGTTATTTGTATTGCTTTCCAAATGTAACCGATAAATAACTTACAGCGGGGCGACTTACCATTTTTTAACGTTTTTTATTCAACCTCGAGCTTAACGATTTCAATTCCGGCTCGTTGCAGCAGCTCGATACCCTCGGTTGCACGGTAATCGTCGCTATAAACAACCCTTCGTATACCAGCTTGAATTATTAGCTTTGAGCACTCAATGCAAGGTGCCGATGTTACGTAAAGTGTTGATCCCTCGCTACTGTTGTTCGATTTTGCCACCTTTGTTATGGCATTTGCTTCGGCGTGTAAAACGTACTGTTTTGTTCGCCCATTTTCGTCTTCACAAATATTCTCAAACCCGCTTGGCGTTCCGTTGTAGCCGTCCGAAATAATCATTTTGTCTTTTACAATTAGCGCTCCCACTTGCCTCCGTTTACAGTATGAGTTTTTCGACCAAATGTGAGCCATCTCTAGGTAGCGCTTGTCAAATTCGGGCTGTTTTTCGCCGTATGGGTATTGTATGCTTGGCTTGCTCATGATGTCTGGTATTATTTTGCTAATTGGGTATCAAAGATATTATAAATTTGCGCCACTACATAATGGCATTTTTGTAAGCGAATTTACTGGAATGCTAATAGCCGATAACAAATGGCAATTTTTTCACCAAAAAGTTCAAAAAAGCTTGTCATAAATTCCATTTGGAGGGCATACCTAATAGAATATGGAGCATTGCCTATTTTAAGGAAANNCCCAGTTATGCATTAGCCCAAGCCAGGGTTTAATGCCAAATTTCATTTACCTTTGGTAGGCTAACCCTAAGGCAATTAACCTAAAACTAAAAATGGCTATAAAAAACAAAACTCAATTACGGCTTGGAGCAACTCTAACCACAACCCTTCTCTTACTCTTTACCCAGCTCTGCTTTGCGCAAGATTTCTGGATGGCGCTTGAGGTGCCAGAGAATTCAAGAGTATATACGGTTAAAGGTAATGCCTTTGGAGATACCTATTTAGGCACATCAGATCTTTTTGTCTCTAAAGATAGCGGTTTGAGTTGGATGGTGACAGGTTTTGCAAATGCGGCTGTTACAATAGCAATTAACCTTGAAAACGAAGACCTGTTTGTTGGAAACCATCTCGGGGTGTTTTTCTCAGATAATAATGGATTTTCATGGGATATAACTATATATCAGAGTAATGCAATGAAAGTTCTTTTAAGTTCAAACAATCTGCTTTTCATTGGTTACTGGGGGGGCGTTTACACGATGAATTATCAAGGCGATACGGCAAGTACGGTTCTTGAATTAGGCTCACATAGACTAGTAACCAGCATTATTGAGGCACCTAACGGTAATCTATATGCTGGTGTTACCTCGCCATTTGAAACTGGCGGGGGTGTATACTGTTCTTTAAATGGGGGTCATACCTGGGTGTATTGCGGGCTGCAGAATAGATATATTAATGCTCTTGCAGTTAATTCTCAGGGTGTGCTATTTGCCGGTAGCATAGGGGAACACTATCTTGGTGTTGGCGGCGTTTTTCGCTCGACCGATGATGGGGAGACCTGGCAGGAGCTAAAGAACGATGTGCTGGTAACCGCCATAGCCATCACTCCCGATGATCATATCTACATTGGCTGCACCAACGAGCATGGGCATCAGGGGGGTGTTTTCAGATCAACCGATAATGGGGAAACCTGGGCATTGGTTAATTCGGGCCTTATCGGTTGGAGCAATCAAAATATCGAAGGGTTAAGCCTTGCCCCCGATGGCTACCTGTACGCCTACGGCAATCATCTGCACCGTAGCGCAGAGAGGGTTTTGACAGGCACCGATATTCTCTTTGATGATAATGATCGCATCATCGTTTACCCAAACCCTGTAAACG
>NPID01001252.1_pt2 | contig 84488 bp, 71 predicted proteins | sample 8637491 | NCBI WGS metagenome assembly NPID01 (sample SAMN07420843, study PRJNA396082) | bioreactor metagenome | isolation source: sample BA6 brine-fed electro-methanogenic bioreactor BA | place: Japan: Kochi | collected 2016-06-14 | reverse complement strand
TTTCGCGCCAAGGGGCAGGCGGAACGCCTGGTCCGCGAATCGGGACTGTCCTTCACCATCGTGCGCCCCACGGTCATGTTCGGCCAGGAAAGTCTCTTTTTCAACAACCTGGCCTGGATGCTGCGCAAGTTTCCGATCTTCGCGGTACCGGGCAATGGGAAATACCGGATTCAGCCGATATACGTGGATGACGTGGCAGAGCTGGCGGTCAGAGCCGGCCATAAACGAAAAAACCTGACTATCGATGCCGGAGGACCGGAAACCTTCACCTTCGACGAAATGATCGCTTTGCTGGAAAAACGCATCGGAAGTCACGCCCGGATCATCCATGTGCGCCCGGAACGAGCCCTCCAGCTTTCCGGCCTGATCGGCGGCGCGGTCAACGATGTCCCCCTGACCCGCAAGGAACTCGACGTGCTGACCTCCGATCTGCTGATCGCGCCGGGGCGACCTGCCGGCCACACCCTGTTCAGCAGTTGGCTGGCCCGTCATGCCGACACTCTCGGCAGCAGCTATCATTCCGAACTGGCCCGACACTTCAACTGAACCGACCCACCCCAGGCAGCCCGGCAGTCCCGGTCGGCTCGTGGGGGTCAAGGGATTTGCCACTGCCGGGGAGGGATGTACAATGAGGGTTATCTTGCAAGGGCCAATACCTGGCAAACAGCGACCAACCCAACGGAGAAACCGACATCATGCCGAGCACCGAATTCATCCATCTGGTCAAGCAAGGGATTTCCGCCGCCGAACAGGGCAACACTCTGATGGCCGTGGTCCATTTTGAAACTGCGGCCAAACTGCGCAACACCCCGACGCTGCGCTCCTATATGGCCTACTGCCTGGCCCAGGAGCGCCGCCAGATCCAGAAGGCCGTTTACATGTGCGTGGAAGCCCTTCAGGAGGAGCCGCACAACTCCATTCATGCGCTCAATCTCGGGCGGGTCTATCTGCTGGCGGGACAGAAAGCCCGGGCCATTAATGCCTTCCGGCGGGGCCTGAAACTGGAGCGCAACCAGAAAATCATCGACGAGTTGAAAAAACTCGGCGTCCGCAAACCGCCCCCACTGAACTCCCTCGACCGGGATCACCCTCTGAACAAGTACCTGGGGATCCTTTTTAAACGGATCGGCTTCCGTTAAATCCCGCTTGCCCGGAACTCGACATTGTCGGGCTGAACTCAATAAGGCCGGCGGCTTTTGCCCGACTTGTATTCCTCGGTAAAGGGTGTCATTTCGATGCGGATGTTGTCAACGAAGGCCCCCGTCTCCACCTGGACCGGCTGGGGGTCGTCGCCGCCGAACTTGCCATAGAGCTCCCCGGGCCGGGGCATGTCCCAGGCGTGGACCCTGCCCCCCACATAGTAGGTACCTCCCTCGGGGAAGTAGATCGTGAAGTTGCCCTCACCATCGGCGAGGGTGGAGACGAAATCGGGCAGACGCTGCATATCCTTGTTGGTGTAGGCAATGGCGAAACTTCCCGGCACCGGCTTGCCCTCCGCATCCAGCAACAGACCGCGGATACCCGTGTCACTCTTTTTTTCAACGACCGATTTCTTGAAGAACATCGGAGCCTTCATCGGCACTACCTCGAGATCGACAAGCGCCATCTTGCCCTCGACCACGGTGCTGATGATGCGCTGATGCTCGGAATAGTAATCGCCAGGGGAAAGCGGCCCGGAAGCCTGTCCACTCATCCGCTTGCGGGCTACGACGTAGTAGGCGCCCGGTAGCACGTCAAGGCGGTAGCGACCCTCGGCATCGGTGGGCTGGGAAATGAACTGAGAGGGTCCCAGGAGGTTGGACACGGCATCGGGATAGATATAGACATACCCCTCATCAAGCGGCTCCCCCGTCTCTTTGATCAGAACCTGACCGCTGATCCCGGTTTTGCCGTCGCCATCCTGGTAGACAGCGACGCGCTTTACACTTTCGGCCACATCCCCGGCTCCCCCTTTGGGCGTCGGGCCGCCGCGGGGCATGCAGGCCACGGTCAGCAGGCAGGCCATCAGTGCGAGAAAAAACCTGCCCCATGCGTTTCGAACCATGACAACCTCCTTTTCCGCCACAAAAACCTTGAACAACTCCATCAAAAGCAGGTCTTGACCGCCTGCAAAGCAGTCAAGTCATTGTAACTGCTGCCCATCAAATGTCAAAGTCCACATTGATAAGACCGGGGCCTGAGGCTAAACTTAAGCAAAATGAACTCTTTTTGAACGAAGCCTTTCGCTTCGAAGTCCTGTCCCCGCTGGGCCCGCAAACGGTGCGCCAGACAGGGGAAGGCCACGGACAAAGCGCCAGCCGGGCGACACTCCCCCATCCACCGAAAGGACCGACGTTATGGATTTCAAGGTAAAAAAAACCAACCCGCTCCAACAGAAGACCCCATGCCTGGTACTTGGCGTCTACGAAGGGAAGGCCCGCACGCCTCAGCTCAAGGAGCTGGATCAAGTCCTTGACGGAGCCCTCGGAAGAGCTTTGCGGGATAAGGAGTTCTCCGGCAAGCACCGAGAGCATCTGATATTTCAGCCCGGCAAAAAACTTCCCGCCGAAAGAGTTCTCCTGATCGGACTCGGCAAGGAAAAGGGGTCCGGACCCGACCGCCTTCGCCAGGCTCTCGGCACGGCAACCGGCTTGTTGCAGGGGAGAAAAATCAGCACCTTTGCGGTCGACCTGGAATCGCTCTCATTCAAGAGAGGCAACTCAAAGGCTTCGGGCCAGGCGATTGCCGAAGGTATCCTGCTGGCCAGCTACCGGTTCGACGCCTACCGAACCCAGAACCGCGAAGACCTTCCCCCCGCCCTGAAGGAAGTGCGCCTGCTTGCGGGCAAATCGGCCGATGTGACAGAAGCCCAGTTGGGAGTTTCTGCAGCGCTTTGCATCAGCCGGGGAGTGGTTCTCGCCCGCGACCTGGTCAATGAACCGGGCAATATAAAATCCCCCGAATTCCTTGCCCGCCAGGCCGAAGCGGCCGCCCGCGAAGGAGGGTTCAAGTGCACCATCCTGAACAAGAACGAGCTTGAGCAGGAAGGCTTCGGCGCCATGCTGGGAGTGGCGCAGGGGAGCATCCGCGACCCCCGCCTGATTGTCCTGGAGTACCAGGGGGAAAATGGCGAGGCCCGCCCCATCGCCCTGGTCGGCAAGGGCGTCGTGTTCGATGCCGGGGGCATTTCCCTCAAGCCTGCAGATAAGATGGACGAAATGAAGATGGACATGGCCGGCGGGGCGGCGGTCATCGGCACCATGCTTGCCGCGGCCCTGCTCAAGCTGCCGGTCAACCTGGTCGCGGTCGTCCCGGCAGTGGAAAACCTCCCCTCGGGCAGCGCCATCCGCCCGGGCGATATTCTCACCTCCCTTTCGGGTAAAACCATCGAGGTCCTGAACACCGACGCCGAGGGCCGCCTGATACTGGCCGATGCCCTAACCTACGTCAAACGGCACAACCCGCGAGTGGTTATCGACCTGGCCACGTTGACCGGGGCCTGCATCATCGCCCTTGGGCATCACGCCACCGGGATCATGGGCAACCATAACGGCCTGATTCAACAACTGATCAAAGCCGGAGAGCACTGCGGCGAACGACTCTGGCAACTGCCTCTGTGGGAAGACTATGCCAACCAGATCAAGAGCGAGGTGGCCGACGTCAAAAACATCGGGGGCCGCCCTGCCGGCACCATCACCGCTGCAGCCTTTCTGCAAAAGTTCGCCGAGGATTTCACCTGGGCCCATCTCGATATCGCCGGAACCGCCTGGGAAGAGAAGGGTCGTCCCTGCATTCCCAAAGGGGGCACCGGAGTCGGCGTGCGCTTGCTGATCGAGTATTTGCGCTAGGCTGCAAACCGGCCGCTTCGGGGCAGCGCCACGACCGGCCCGGCTTGACAGGTGGAGTCACTATGATACCCTGAGAATAATTAACGATCGCTAACGGGAGGTCCCTTGCTTCGCTACTGTGCATGGTGCGGGAAATACCAAGGACCTGTGGCAGCACAGGGGCACCAGATCCGGAAAAATCTTTGCGAGATCGACACCTCGACGATCTGCCTGTCGTGCCTGGCCCGCGTAAAAAACAACCATCCTCGCGATCGACCGCCCCCGAAACACTGAAAGGGGCGCCGCAAACCGGCCGGCGCGTTTTGGCGGGAAAGAAGCCGTTGGTCAGCGGCCTCTTTCCCGCCTTGTTCAGACCCGAAGATTGTTTTTTTTTAACAAAATTGATTGCTTTTTTTCTTTCAACGGGTAAAGTCATTCAGGCTAGAGGTGCTCCGGAGGTTCCGGAGATGTCAGAATCGCTTAAGAACAGGAGAAGCATGCAATGGCTAAAGGTACGGTAAAATGGTTCAATGACGCCAAGGGTTTCGGTTTTATCGAACAAGAAAACGGACCTGACGTATTCGTCCATTATTCGGTTATCGAAATGGAGGGGTTTAAAACCCTCGGCCAGGGCGAGCCAGTTTCTTTCAATATTATCCAGGGCCCCAAGGGGCCGCAGGCGCAAAACGTGATGCGGGCCTGACCGTCGCAGCCGCAAACAAGCGTCGAATCGACGGCCCCACCTCCAGGAGGGGACTCTGCGGTCTTCGAACCTGAAATATAGCCAAGAACGGCCCCGCGCCCTTAACCTAATTTTTCTTCATAATTGGCTTGCTTTTACCGTTTACCCATGCTAAGAGAAAAGTGAAGTTCCGGTTAAGTAAGGGTCACCAAAGAAAAAGTGAGCCGTGCAGACCCCGAGGGCTGCATGGTTCTTTTTGTTGAGGTGAAACCGGGACCAGATCATTCCAAACCGGCTGAGCCGGGGAACAAAAGGAGCAAGAGAAAAAATGGCAGAAGGTACAGTTAAGTGGTTCAATGACGCCAAAGGTTTCGGTTTCATCCAGCAGGACGGCGGCCCGGACGTTTTCGTTCATTTCTCCGCCATTTCGGGCGACGGCTTCAAGACCCTCGCCGAAGGTGACCGGGTTCAGTTCGAAGTTGTTCAGGGACAGAAGGGGCCTCAGGCGTCCAATGTGACCAAGCTGTAAACCGACTTCCCAACCCTGCACCCCAAAGGCTCCGCGGTCGACCGCGGAGCCTTTTCGTTTACCAAAGAACCTATCCACCCGTTTTTACGTGGCTTTCCACACCCGAAAGAACCAGGCTTTGCCCTTGACAAGCGTTGACTGTGTTGCTAACGTATTGCTTTTGGCAAAGGCTGAGTTGCGCCCGCCGATCACCATCCCCCGCACAGGGTAGCACCATGAAGGTACTCGTTTCCGACAAGTTCTCCCCTGAAGGGCTGAAAGTCCTTGAAGATGCAGAGGGCATCACCCTGAAATATCATCCGGGAATTTCCCATCCAGAATTGCTGGAAGCGGTCACCGATGTTGATGCCATGATCGTCAGGGGCGGCACCCAGATCACCGAAGAAGTTCTCCAGGCAGCCTCCAAGCTCAGGATCTTGGCGCGGGCCGGAATCGGCATTGAAAACATGGACCTGGCCGCCGCCAATCGCAAGGGCGTGGTCGTCATGAACACCCCCTTCGGCAGCACCACCACCACGGCCGAGCACACCATCGCCATGCTGATGGCCCTGGCCCGGCAGATACCCGACGCCAGCAAATCGACGAAAGCCGGCCGCTGGGAAAAAGATCGCTTCATGGGGGTCGACATTGCCGGCAAAACCCTGGGCGTGATCGGCGCCGGGAAAATCGGTCGGCTGGTGGTGGAGCGGGCCCTGGGCCTGCGCATGCACGTCATTGTTTATGACCCGTACCTGGCGGAAGACGTACTGCGGCATATGGGGGCCGAACCGGCAGAATTTGATGACCTGCTAGCGCGGGCTGACTTTATAACCCTGCATATCCCCCTGAATTCCGAAACCGTCAACCTCATTGACGAAGAGGCGCTGCGAAAGCTCAAGCCGGGCTGCCGGATCGTCAACTGCGCCCTTGGCGGGCTGGTTGACGAGGAGGCACTGGCCGAGGCCATCAAGCAGGGCCGGGTGGCCGGCGCCGCTCTGGACGTCTTTGCCAAGGAGCCCCCAGAGCCTGACAATCCCCTGCTGCCCCTCGAACAGGTCATCTGCACCCCGCACCTGCGGGCGGCGACCGTGGATGCCCAGGTCAATGTCACGGTGCAGGCGGCCCGGCAGGTTGTCGACTTTCTGCAAAAAGGGATTATCGTCAACGCGCTCAACGTCCCTTCGATCAGCGCCGACCTTTTGGCGATCATCCGTCCCTACGTAGAACTTGCCGAACGGCTCGGCTCTTTCCTGGCGCAAATGCAGACCCGGGGGATACAGTCCATCACCGTGGAATATGCCGGGACCGTAACCGAACACCCGACCGGCCCCCTGACCATGGCCCTGCTGAAAGGCCTGCTGACCCCGATCATCGGACCGCTGGTCAATTACGTCAATGCTCCGCACCTGGCCCGGGAGCGCGGAATCCGCGTGGTCGAGGCGCGCAGCAGCACGGCCGAAGGATTCTCAAACCTGATCCGCCTGACCGTCTCCGGCAGCGACGGTGAACGGTCCGTATGCGGCGCCCTGTTTGCCGAAAACGACTACCGCCTAGTCCGCATTGACGACCATCACGTTGAAGCCGTGCCCCAGGGCCACATCCTGGTTCTGCACAACGAAGACCGTCCGGGAGTGATCGCTTTTATCGGCCAGGTACTGGCCGAAGCCAACGTCAATATCGCCATGATGAACCTTTCCCGGCGCAAGATTCTGGGCAAAGCGATCTCATTGATCAATGTTGACAGCAGGGCCCCCGAATCGCTGCTGGAGAAGCTACGCAGCAACGAGAATATTCTGTCGGCCATCCAGGTCAGCCTCTGAGTCGGCAGTGACAGGTTCAGGATATCCGCACTCCCAACAATCAGATCCCGTTTATGGATCCAACTGGATCGGATGACTTACATGACGCCAAGCAATATCGGCCCCGAGGTAATGCTGCCCAAAGGGGTCAAAGACTTCCTCCCGATCAAAGCGGCCAAAATTGAACATCTGACCCGCACCCTGCAGGGGGTTTTTTCCCAGTGGGGCTTTCGCCCTATCGTCCCTCCGTCGCTGGAGTACCTCCACGTTCTGGAACGGGGGCTCGGCGAAGGTCTAAGAGAGAAGACCTTTCGCTTCGACGACCGTCAAAGCGGCCGACTGGTCGCCTTTCCCCCGGATATCACTCCCCAGGTGGCCCGCATTGTGGCCACCCGCATGCGCGAATTTCCGCTGCCGCTGCGACTCTGCTATACCGGCAGGGTTCTTCGCCACACCGAACAGCAGGTCGGCAAGGACCGGGAAATTTTCCAGGCCGGCGTGGAAATGATCGGCCTGGACAGCCCCGAAGCGGACGCCGAAATGATCGCCATGGCCGTGGAATCCCTCAAGTCGCTGGGCGCCAGGGAATTTACCATCGATATCGGCCAGGTCGAGTTCTTTCGCGGGGTCATGGCCAACTGCGCCCTTCCGGATCCCCAGGCGCGCAAGGTTCAGGAGGCCATCGCCCGCAAGGACACCTCCGAACTGCAGGCACTGCTGAAAAACGCCCCCCTTCCGGACCAGGCCCGTCAGGAGATCCTGGCTCTGCCCCGCCTCTTCGGTGGCCGGGAGGTTCTCGAAAGAGCCTCCCGGATGGTTTTCAACGACCGCTCGCAGCGCGCCCTCGAGAATCTCAACCGGGTCCTTGAGGTCCTCAAGGTTTACGAGGTCGAAGATCACGTAACCTTCGACCTAGGCGAACTGCGCGGGCTCGACTATCATACCGGGGTCACCTTCCAGGGCTTCCTCAGCGGCATGGGCCGCGCGGTCTGTTTCGGCGGTCGCTACGACAACCTCACGGCCCGCTACGGTTTTCCCGCCCCCGCCACCGGTTTTTCCTTCAACCTGCTCAACCTTCTTTTCGCCCTCGACCGGGATCTGGACGAGGCCGACCTGCAGAGCACCGATGTCCTGATCTTTCAGGCCGGGGCAGATAAACAGCGTGCCCAGCTCGCCGCCATGATCTTACGCCAACGCGGCTACTCGGCGGCCCGCGACATCATTCATCGAGGGCTTGAGGACACCCTGGGCTACGCCAGAAAAATGAATTATCGCTTCGTTCTCGTCATCGGCGACCCTGAAGAGGATACACTTCTGGTCCGCCTGACGGACGGGTTCAAACAACGGCTTCCCTATTCGGCGATTCTCGCCGACGATTTTGCACTGTAAATCCGATCAGGAGAATTTGCATATGGCCAACGTGGTAATTGTGGGCGCCCAGTGGGGCGATGAGGGCAAAGGCAAGGTTGTTGACATCTACACCGAGTACGCCAATGATGTGGTACGCTTCCAGGGCGGCAACAATGCCGGCCACACCCTGGTGGTCGGCAACGAAAAAACCATCCTGCACCTGATTCCTTCGGGCATCCTCCATGAGGGCAAGCGCTGCATCATTGGCAACGGCGTGGTTCTCGACCCGAAGGTCTTTCTCGAGGAGATCACCAACCTGAAGAAGAAAGGCTACCTCAAGCAGGACAGCCAGCTGGTGGTCGACGGCAACGTCCACATCATCATGCCCTACCACAAGGCGATCGACATCGCCCGGGAGAAGAGTTCCGGCGACCGCAAGATCGGCACCACCGGGCGTGGCATCGGCCCGACCTACGAAGACAAGATCGGCCGGCGCGGCATTCGTCTTATCGACCTGGTCCAGCCCCAGACCTTCACCCGCAAGCTCAAGGAGGTTCTTCCCGAGAAGAACTTCTTCCTGGAAAAGTTCCTCGGCGAAGCCCCCCTTTCCGAGGAGGCCATCATCGAGGAGTACAGCATCTATGCCCGCGAGCTGGAGAAATACCTGGGCTGCGCCTCGACCATCCTCAACCGGAGCATCGAGGCGGGGCACGACGTCCTTTTCGAAGGGGCCCAGGGAAGCCTGCTGGACATCGACCACGGCACCTACCCCTATGTCACCTCCTCCTCCACCGTTGCCGGCGGTGCCTGCACCGGAACCGGCATCGGCCCGCGCTTTATCGATGAGGTCATCGGTATCTCCAAAGCCTATGTAACCCGGGTCGGCGAGGGACCCTTCCCCACCGAACTCAACGATGAAATGGGCGACCAGTTGCGCCAGGCCGGGCAGGAGTTCGGTTCCACCACCGGCCGGCCGCGGCGTACCGGCTGGTTCGACGCCGTGGCGCTGCGCGAAGCGGTGCGCACCAATGGCATGACCGGGCTGGCTATCACCAAGATGGACGTGCTCAACGAGCTGGACATCATCAAGGTCTGCACCGCCTACTCCTATCGGGGCGAACTGCTCGAAACCTTCCCGAGGGACTTCGAAGTCCTCAAGGAGTGCACCCCGGTCTACGAGGAAATAGAAGGCTGGAAGTCCGACATATCGAGCGCCACCACAAACGATATGCTGCCGGCCCAGGCCCTTGCCTACCTGAAAAAACTCGAAGAAGTAACCGGCTGCCCGGTCGTACTGGTGTCCGTCGGCCCCCGCCGGGACCAGACGATTCAGCTACGAAACCCCTTCGGCTGAGCTTGACCCGGGTTTTGCCCGGAGCCGAAAACCCATTTGTTTCATGCGCCAGGAAAAAAACTGAAAAAAGGGTTGACTTACTCCGAGGGGTTCGGTATAAAGTGCTTCCTTGTGAGCCGGTAGCTCAGTTGGTAGAGCATCTGACTTTTAATCAGATGGTCGTGGGTTCGATCCCCCCCCGGCTCACCATTTTTCAAAGCAGTATCCTGCGGGGTCATTTCCCGCGGGGACTTGAAGGTTAAGTCCCTATCGTCTAGCCTGGCCCAGGACACCGGCCTTTCANNGAATCCCCCTGGGGACGCCAAACCGAAACGGCCCTTCCGCACCTTGCGGGGGGGCCGTTTCTCGTTGAACCGGCCGTATCCGTCTTCGGCAATGCTTTCCATCGACCAGACTTTCCGTTACAATGATCTGCCCGACTCAAGTCCTATGACATCCAAGGCTCACCCATGACCAACAACCAAACGACGGTGGAAATTTTTTCCGACGGCGCCTGCTCGGGAAACCCCGGACCCGGCGGCTACGGAACCCTTTTACGCTGGGGCGACCGGGTCAAGGAACTCTCGGGGTTTGATCCGGAGACCACCAACAACCGCATGGAGCTGCTCGGCGCGATCAGGGGCCTAGAAGCGCTCAAGCGCCCCTGCCGGGTCCGCCTGACCACCGATTCCCAGTACGTGAAAAAGGGCATTACCGAGTGGATTCACAACTGGGTAAAAAAAGGCTGGAAGAATTCCCAGAAAAAAGACGTGGCCAACCGCGATCTCTGGGAGAGGCTGCTGGAGTTGACCCGCATTCACCAGGTGGAATGGTGCTGGGTTCGAGGCCACGCCGGCCACCCGGAAAACGAACGCTGCGACGAACTGGCCCGGGCCGCCATCATGGCCGGCCAGCAAAGGTGATCCGCCTGCCGCGCTGGACAGTTATTCAGAATATGCTATCCTCTGTCTGAATCAAGATGGCCCCGCCGAAACCCTCGATGGGGCTGTTTTTAGCAACCGTCCGCCGCTGTTTGACGGCAGCGAACCCTGTGGAAATCCCCCGCACCAGCAGCTAAGAGACGTCCATGTCCTTGCCCGGACCTCCCCAATCGATGCCTGCCGCGCCGCCCGGAGGTGAGGCGGTTCCTTCTTTTGAATCCCTGTTATCGCTGGGGCTGTACGGCGCCATCGCGATCTTTCTGATCACCGCCCTGATGTTTCTCTCCTGGTGGCTGGGGAACAAAACCCGCGGCGAGGTCAAGGAGCAGCCCTACGAATCGGGCGTGCAGCCCACCGGCGCGGCCCGCCTGCGGGAACCGGTCCCCTTCTACCTGGTGGCCATCTTCTTTATCGTCTTCGACGTCGAGGCGATTTTCATCGTTTCCTGGGCGGTGGCCTACGACCTTCTGGGCTGGGCCGGCTTCACGCAGATCACCTTTTTCATCGTCATCCTCTTTCTCGGGCTGGTCTATCTCTGGAAAATGGGCGGCCTCGACTGGGGCCCGCGGGGCCGACAGATCAAGGGCAGAACAAGGCAGAGCGGATGAGCGAAGAGATCCCCGACAATATTCTGCTGACCACCCTCGACGATGCCATCAACTGGGCGCGCAAGAACAGCATGTGGCCGATGTTTTTCGGCCTCTCCTGCTGCTTCGTCGAGATGATGACCAGCATGACCCCGCGCTTCGACCTGGCCCGGTTCGGTGCCGAGGTCCTGCGCGGCACCCCCCGCGAGGCCGACCTGATGGTCATCTCGGGCACCCCCTTCAAGAAGATGGGCGCCACCATCCTGCGCCTGTACGAGCAGATGGCCAACCCCAAGTGGGTCATCTCCATGGGCAGCTGCTCCAATTCGGGCGGCATGTACGACGTCTACAGCGTCATCCAGGGGGTCAACCAGATCGTCCCGGTCGACGTCTACGTGCCGGGCTGCCCGCCGCGTCCCGAGGCCTTCATCCAGGGGCTGATGCTGCTCCAGGACAAGATCGCCGCCGAGGAGCGCCCCTCGCGCAAGGTGCTCGGCCTGCGGGGGGGCTCGGAAGGAACCACCGTGCCGGTGCTGATCGACGGCTCGAGCAAAAGCCGCGACCCCCGCGGCCCCGGTTACGGTTCGAGCCCGATCCGCGGCAGCTCCATGCAGCACCCCGCTTTCCCCCGGAGCCGCTCGGACCTCATGTGGCAGCCGCCCCAGCCGCGCGTCGAGTTCGCCCCCTCCACCCCCGACCTGCGCCGCGCCGTCGGCGAGCGATTCGGCAGCCGGGTCAGCGAGGATCCCGGGGCCGCCGACATGCCGACCCTGGTGACCGCCGCCGAACATGCCCCGGAACTGCTGCGGTTTCTCAAAACCGAAGCCCCCAAACGGTTCCGGCGCCTCGAGGATATCACCGCGGTGGACGAAAGCGCCCGCCGCCAGCGGCCGGACCAGGACTACACCCTGGTCTACCACCTGCTGTCGCTGGACGACCCCGGTTACCTGCGGGTCAAGGTGCCCCTGCCGGGCCCGGCGCCCGAGGCCCCGTCGATTACCGACATCTGGCCCAACGCCGACTGGTACGAACGGGAAACCTACGACATGTTCGGGATCGGCTTCAAGGACCATCCCGACCTGCGCCGCATCCTCATGCCCGATTCCTGGCAGGGGTATCCGCTGCGCAAGGGACACCCATACCGTGGTACCGAAATGGCTCCCTTCACCGCCGATACGGCGGCCACCATGATCCCCAGGGACGGCGGCGACTTCTTCAAGGGACAGCCCCTCGGCGAAGAAGAAAAATCCATGATCCTCAACCTCGGTCCGCACCATCCCGGCACCCACGGCGTGCTGCGCCTGGTGCTCAAGCTCGAGGGGGAGGAGATCGCCGATATCGATGCCGACATCGGCTATCACCACCGGGCCGCCGAGAAGATGGGGGAGCGCCAGCACTGGAACCAGTACATCCCCTATACCGACCGCATCGACTATCTCTCCGGGGTGCAGAACAACCTCGCCTACCTGCACCCGCTGGAAACCATGCTCGGCGTCGAGGTTCCCGAACGGGCCCAGTATATCCGGGTGATGCTCTGTGAGCTGTTCCGCATCAGCAACCACCTGGTCTGGCTCGGCACCTTCGCCCACGATGTCGGCGCCATGACCCCGGTCTTCTACGCCTTCGAGTCGCGCGAAAGAATCTTCGACATCGTCGAGATGATCACCGGCGGCCGCATGCACCCCTCCTGGTTCCGCATCGGTGGGGTCCCGGAAGATCTGCCCGCTGGCTGGAAGGCGGTGGTCGACAACTTCACCAGGGACTTCGCCCCGCGCATCGCGGAGTTCGACACCCTGCTCACCGACGGGCCGATCTTCCGGGCCCGCACCGAGGGGGTCGGACCGATCAGCCTGGATGAAGCCATCGACTGGGGAGTGACCGGCCCCAACCTGCGGGCCTGCGGCCTGAGCTGGGACCTGCGCCGGGCGATGCCCTACTCGGGCTACGAAAAATTCGACTTCGAAGTCGCCACCGCCCGGGGCGGCGACAGCTTCGCCCGCTACCTGGTGCGCCTCGAGGAGATGCGCCAGAGCCTGAGAATCGTCCAGCAGGCCGCCGAACAGATGCCGGGCGGGCGCTGGATCGGCGAGGATTACCGCTACCTCTACCCCAAGCGCAAGGACGGCTTGAATGACATCGAAAGCCTGATTCACCATTTTCTCAACGTCACCCGGGGGATGACCCCGCCGCGGGGCGAGTGTTACCGGGCCATCGAATCGAGCAAGGGCGAGTGTGGCTACTACATGGTCTCGGACGGCAACAACGTCCCCTACCGGATGCGCATCCGCACGCCGTCCTTCGCCCACATGCAGGCCCTGCCGCTGATGTCCCGCGGCTGGCTGGTCGCCGACTTGATCACCATTCTCGGGTCGATTGATTTCGTGCTGGCGGATCTGGATCGGTAAAAACTCAGCCGCGAACGGCGCGACGTTCACGGTATAAAGAGCCGTTGCAAAGAAAAATTTCCGTGGTCATGCGCGATATCCATGGCTGCATTGGAAAGAGTTCTATGAACGAACTGCTACCGCAGAACCAGATTGAATCCTGGCGGGCCAAGGCCGTCGCCATCTCCCACCCGATGGAGCTGGTGGTGGACGTGCTGCGCGCGATCCAGGCCCACCACGGCTGGGTTCCGGATGCGGGGGTCGAGCTGGCCGCCGAAATCCTCGGCACCTCAGCCTTGAAGGTGGAGGAGATCGCCACCTTCTACGACAAGATCTACCGGCAACCGGTGGGCAAAAAGGTCATCCACCTCTGCGATTCGATCTGCTGCTGGACCCGCGAGGCCGAAGTGATCTCCCGCCATCTGCAGAACCGGCTCGGCATCGCGCCGGGCGAGACCACCGCCGACGGCATGTTCACCCTGCTGCCGACCTGCTGTCTGGGGGCCTGCGGCGAGGCTCCGGCCATGATGATCGGCCTGACCACCTACGGCCGGCTGACCCCGGAAACGGTGGACGAGATTCTCGAACACGAGCGGGCGGAGGCGGCCGGATGAAACAGTCCGAGCAGCTTCTGTTCAAGAACCGCCGCCCCGGGGAAACGACCTTCCTCAAGGGCTATCTCGCCAGCGGCGGCTACCAGGGGCTGAAGAAGGCCCTCAAGACCCTGAGCCCGGCCGAGGTGCGCGAGACGGTCAAGGCCTCGGGACTGCGCGGCCGCGGCGGCGCCGGCTTTTCCACCGGCATGAAGTGGGCCTTCTTCCCCGCCGACCAGCCTGGCGAGAAATACCTGGTCTGCAACGGCGACGAGATGGAACCGGGGACCTACAAGGACCGCGAACTGCTCAAGGCCGACCCCCATCAACTGGTCGAGGGGATGATCGTCTCGGCCTATGCCCTGCAGGCGCCGGTCGGCTACATCTTCATCCGCTACGCCTACGAGGAGTGCTCGCGCAACCTCGAGCGGGCCATCGCCGAAGCCACCGAAGCGGGCCTGCTCGGCAGGGACATCCTCGGCAGCGGCTTCTCGCTGGAGCTGCACGTGCACCGCAGTGCCGGCCGCTACATCCTTGGCGAAGAGACCGCGCTTCTCAACGGTCTCGAGGGCAAACGCCCCAACCCCCGGGCCAAGCCGCCGTTTCCGGCGGTCAAGGGACTGTTCGACAAGCCGACCACGGTCAACAACGTCGAAACCCTGGCCAACGTGCCGCACATCCTTACCGGCGGCGCCCGCTGGTTCGCCGATCTGGCCCGCACCGAGCAAGGAGCCGGGACCAAGCTGTTCGGCCTCTCCGGGCATCTGGAGCGCACCGAGTGCCACGAACTCCCCCTCGGCATCACCCTGGGCGAAATCATCGAGGACTACGGCGGCGGCGTGCGCGGCGGCCGCAAATTCAAGGCCTGCCTGCCGGGAGGGGCCTCCACCCCCTACCTGAGCGCCGAGCATCTGCAGGTGCCTCTGGACTTCGACACCCTTGCCGAGGCCGGCAGTCGGCTCGGCACCGGCTGTGTCACGGTGTTCGACGAGACCACCTGCATGGTGGCCGCGACCCTCAATCTCAACCGGTTCTTCGCCCGGGAAAGCTGCGGCTGGTGCACCCCCTGTCGGGACGGTCTGCCTTTCGTCAACTACCTGCTGGCGAAGATCGAGCGGGGCGAGGGAACCAGGGAAGACATCGAAACCCTCAAGGATCAGCACCGCAACATCAGCGGCCGCGCCTTCTGCGCCCTGGCCGAAGGCGCCATGGGTCCGGTCGAAGCGCTGCTGAGGCTGTTCATGGACGAGTTGGAAGATCATGTGCGCAAAGGACGCTGCCCTTTCAGGTCCTGACCTTGTAGGGGCGAACCTCGTGTTCGCCCTTGTGGGGGCAGCTGGAATAAAAAGGGCGAACACGAGGTTCGCCCCTCCGGAAATCGAATGCCGACACTGACCATCGACAACCAGAGCGTCACCGTCCCTGCGGGGACCAACGTCCTCGAGGCGGCCAAGCGGCTGGGGATCGTCATTCCCCATTTCTGCTACCACGAAGCGCTCGGCGCGGTGGGGGCCTGCCGGCTGTGCGCCATGAAATTCGAGGACGGCCCGGTCAAGGGGATCCAGATGTCGTGCATGGTCGAGGCCAAGGACGGCATGGTCGTCTCGACCGTCGATCCGGCCGCGGCGGAACTGCGCGCCCATGTCATCGAGTGGCTGATGATCAACCACCCCCACGACTGCCCGGTCTGCGACGAGGGGGGCGAGTGCCAGCTGCAGGACATGACGGTCGCCGGCGGTCACGGCCGGCGCCGGTTCCGCGGCCGGAAACGGACCTACACCAACCAGGATCTGGGCCCCTTTATCGAACACGAGATGAACCGCTGCATTCAGTGCTATCGCTGCGTCCGCACCTATCAGGACTACTGCGGCGGCGACGACTTCGGCGTCCTGGGCGTCAACCAGCGGGTTTATTTCGGCCGCTTCAAGGAGGGCCGCCTGGAGAGCCCCTTTTCCGGCAACCTGGTCGATGTCTGCCCCACCGGGGTTTTTACCGACAAGACCTTCCGCTTCAAGACCCGCTACTGGGACATCGAGGAGGCTCCTTCGATCTGCCCCCACTGCTCGCTGGGCTGTGCGACCATCCCCGGCGCCCGCTACCGGGAACTGCAGCGGGTGCGGGCCGGGGTCAACGCGCAGACCAACGACTTTTTCATCTGCGACCGCGGACGCTTCGGCTACGACCATGTCAACCATCCCGAGCGGCCTCGGGTGCCACGGGTGATCAACCAGGAGCCCCCCTGGTCAGAGGGCCTTCATCTGGTCAAGCGACGCCTGGAGGCGATCGCCCTTGAACACGGTCCGGAGGCGGTGGCCTTCCTCGGCTCCCCCCGGGCCTCCCTCGAAGCCAACTACCTGCTGCACGACTGGGCCCGCGCGATCGGCAGCGGACAGCTGGCCTTTGACTGCCACAGCGAACGGGACCGCGCGGCACGCACCGCCGCGGCCCTGCTCGGCTCCCATGCGCGCAGTCTGGCACAGATCCGGCAGGCCGACTTTGTCCTGCTGGTCGGCGTCGATCCGGCAGCCGAAGGCCCGATGCTCGGACTGGCGGTGCGCCAGGCGGTCCGCCGCGGCGGCCATGCCGCGGTGATCGATCCGCGGCCGGTCGATTTGCCCTGCCGGGCCGCTCACCTGCCCCTGCCGGCCGAACGCCTTTGCGAAGCGCTGAGCGCCCTTCAGGAAGGCTCATTTGACGACTTCCCCCGCCAGCAGGCCGCGCTTCTCGAAGGGATCGCCCAAAGTCTGCGCGAAGCCAACAACCCCGTGGTGGTCGGCGGGGTCGACCTGCTCGGCGGCCAGGGCTCCAGGATTTTGCTGGAGACCGTCAAGGCCCTCTCCCCGGCCGGCCGCGAGTGCGGCGCGGCCCTGGTGGGAGCCGGTCCCAACAGCTTCGGCGGTGCCGTTCTGGCCGGCACCGGCCCCTCCTTCGACCAGATGCTGGATCGCATGCTGACCGGCAGCATCAAGGCCCTGGTCTGCCTGGCCGCCGACCCCTTCAGCGATGCGGCCGACCCGGCCCGGGCCCAACTGGCCCTTTCCAGGCTCGACTTCACCCTGGTGCTGGACTGCATCCCCACCCTGGCGACGCGCAGGGCCGAGGCCTTTCTGCCTATCTGTGCCCCGGCCGAAACGGCGGGGACCTTCGTCAACTTCGAAGGACGCATGCTCGCTTTCGAGAGGGTTTTTCAGGCGGGCGTTCCGATCCGGGTCACCGGCGCCGGCGACCATCCGCCCCGCACTTTCGAACCAGGAACACCCGGCGACCTGCCCAGGCCGGACTGGGCCGTTCTCGCCCAATTGCTCGGCCGGCCGGCCGAGCTCCCGGCCATTCGCCAGACGATCGAAAAAGCCGTTCCCCGGTTTGCCGGCCTGGCCGGTCTCCCGGCGCAAAGCGAAGGGCAGCGCCTGGCCTGCGCCGGCGCAGTGCCGCTTTCCGCCGGAGAGCCCATGCCCCACTGCCGGCCGAGCGGCAGCCTGGTCCTGCTGGCAACCGAGGTGCTGTTCGGCTCGGAAATCCTGTCGAGCCTGTCCCGGCCGGCCGAGGCCGTCCGGCCCGAGCCGTACGTGCTGCTCCATCCCGAAGATGCCTCCCGGCTCAACCTCGCCGACGGCGCTATCGCCCGCATGACCACCGATCAGGGGCATGTACGCTTGAGGGTGATCCTTTCGCCGAACATGGCCCCGGGCACGGCCGTGGTTCCGCGCCTGCGCGGGACGGCCTTGGAGGCGTTCATCCCCGGCGCCAGGGCCGGCGACTGTGTTCTGGAGAAGGGGGAGCGCCATGACTGACTGGCTGGTCACCCTGGTCCTGATCCTGGTCAAGCTCGGGCTGATTTTCGCCGTACTGCTGACCATGGCCGCCTACCTGGTGCTTGCCGAGCGCAAGATCCTGGGACGGCTGCAGCTGCGCTACGGCCCCAACCGGGTCGGTCCTTTCGGCCTGCTGCAGCCGCTGGCCGACGCCATCAAGCTGATCACCAAGGAGGACTTCATTCCGGCGCAGTCGGACAAGGTCGTCTTCTTTGTCGCGCCGGGCCTCGCCGCGATCACGGCCCTGCTGACCTTTGCCGTGGTTCCCTTCGCGCCCCCGGTCGAGTTGTTCGGCCACGAGGTTCCCATGGTCGTCTGCGATCTGAATGTCGGAGTTCTCTACTTTCTCGGCCTTTCGTCCCTGGCGGTTTACGGGGTGGCGCTGGGCGGCTGGGCCGCCAACTCCAAGTACGCCCTGCTCGGCGGCATCCGCGCCCTGGCCCAGCTGATCAGCTACGAGCTCTCCATGGGCCTCGCGCTGGTGCCGGCGATTCTCATGGCCCGCTCCTTCTCGCTGACCGACATCGTCCTGGCTCAGAGCCCGCTGCCGTTTGCCCTGCTCAACCCGCCGGCCTTTCTTATCTTTCTGGTCAGCGTGGCCGCCGAGTCCAAGCGTATCCCCTTCGACATCCCGGAAGCGGAGAACGAGCTGGTGGCCGGGTTCCATACCGAATATTCGGGGATGCGCTTCGGCCTGTTCTTTGTCGGCGAGTACATTAACATGGTGATTCTCGCCTCGATGATCACGGTCTTCTTCCTCGGCGGCTGGCTCGGCCCGGTGCTGCCGCCGATCGTCTGGTTTTCGATCAAGGTGCTGGTCATCTGTTTCTTCTTCATCTGGACCCGCGGCACCCTGCCGCGGCTGCGCTACGACCAGCTGATGCATTTCGGCTGGAAGATCCTGATCCCGCTGGCCCTGCTCAACGTCGTTGCCACCGGGGCGGTGCTGCTGTGGCTGAGGGGATGATGAACTGCTAGGGGCGTGATTCATCACGCCCTGAACCGGGCAGCCAAGAGCGGCAAGGGCACAATGCATGGCGCCCCAACAGGAAACCGATCATCATGAATTTATGGCGTGACATCAAGGGAACCATCCAGCCGTTCTGGGTAACGCTTCGCTACCTGTTCAAAAGGCCGGTAACGATCCAGTACCCGGAAGAAAAACGCCCCCCCTACCCGCGCTACCGGGCCCGCATCGTGCTGACCCGCGATTCCGATGGCGGCGAGCGCTGCGTCGCCTGCTACCTGTGCAGCGCGGCCTGCCCGGTGGACTGCATTTCCATGCAGGCAGCCGAGGACGAGAACGGCCGGCGCTATGCCGCCTGGTTCCGCATCAATTTCTCCCGCTGCATTTTCTGCGGACTGTGCGCCGAGGCCTGCCCGACCCTGGCGATCCAGATGACGCCGGACTACGAGATCTGCAACCGTGACCTGCTCAAGCTGGTTCACGAGAAGGAAGACCTGCTGATCGACGACGGCGGCAAGGACAACGAGTACAACTTCTACAAGCATGCCGGCATCGGGGTGGTCAATCCCCGCGGCGGCAACGAGGACGAATACGGACCGGTGGACGTCAGGTCCAATCTGCCTTGAAAACCGGTGGACAGTTGACAGTGGTCAGTGATCAGAAATTACATCGATCTACTGGCCGTTAACTGCCCACTGCCCACTGAGCACTGAGCACTGTTTTATGGCGACCCTTCTCTTCTACATCCTGGCCATCACCGCCCTGGTGGCGACCCTGCTGTGCATCACCCGGCGCAACCCGGTCCATGCGGTGGTCTACCTGGTCAATGCCTTCTTTGCCCTGGCGCTGCTGTTCTATTTGCTGGGGGCCCCGCTGGTGGCCGCCTGGGAGGTGATCATCTACGCCGGGGCGATCATGGTGCTGTTCCTGTTCATCATCATGATGCTGGAGCTCGCCCCGACCGAAGAGAGCGCCGGCCCGGGCTGGCTGCGCTGGGGGCCGGTACTGCTGATCTCGCTGGTCCTGGTTTCCTGCACGGTGCTGCTGATGGCCGTCGATACCCGGACCAGCGGCGGCGTGCCGAGCTACTATGCCTCGCCGCGGGTCTTCGGCTATGCGCTGTTCAAGCAGTATGCCCTGGCGGTGGAGATCGTCTCCTTTCAGCTGCTGTTCGCCGCGGTGGGGGCCTTTTACGTCGGCAAATCGGACTGGGGCCCGAAAAGCCAGGGGGATTCGAAATGATCGTGCCGATGACCCATATCCTGGCCTTCTCCGGAGTCATGTTCTTCATGGGGCTGGCCTGCGTCCTGGCCCAGCGCAACATCATCATGATCCTGATCGGTATCGAGATCATGCTCAACGCCGTCGGCCTGACCCTGGTCGGGGGATCGGCCCTCTGGGAGCAGGTCGACGGCCAGGTTTTCGTGATCTTCCTGATGGCCATGACCTCGGCCGAGGTCTCCATTTCCCTGGCCATGGTGGTCTACCTGCACCGGCGCAAGAAAACCGTCGACGCCGATGCCTTCAACGGGATGAAGGGCTGATGAACTCTCAGCTGCTGTTCCTCATTCTGCTGTTTCCGCTGTTCGGCGGCATCTTCAATGCCCTGTTCGGCATGCGCCTGCCGCGCAAGATTCCGGTCGCCCTGGCGATCGGCTGCGTGGCCGCCTCGGCCCTGAGCACCCTGGCTCTCTGGCCCCTGGCGGCCGCCGGCGGCACCCGCGCCACCCTCTTCACCTGGCTGGCCAGCGGGGATTTTGTCGCCGAATTCGGCCTTCTGTTCGACCCGCTCTCCAGTTCCATGGCCCTGATGGTCGCCGGGGTCTCGACCATCATCCATCTCTACGCCGCCGGCTACATGGAGGAGGAACGGGATTACGCACGCTTTTTCGCCCTGCTCAACCTGTTCGTCTTCGCCATGCTGACCATCGTGCTGGCCGACAACCTGCTGCTGCTCTTTCTCGGCTGGGAAGGGGTCGGTTTCTGCTCCTACGCCCTGATCGGTTTCTGGTTCGGCGAGGAGAGCAACGCCCTGGCCGGGCGCAAGGCATTTCTCGTCACCCGGGTCGGCGACGTCTTTCTGGGAATCGCCATCCTCTGGCTGTTCAAGCTGCTCGGCACGGTATCGATCGCGGCCGTCAACGGGCAGGCCGCCGTCATCGATCCGCCCACGGTGACGCTCCTGGTTCTGCTGCTGCTCGGCGGGGCCTGCGGCAAGAGCGCCCAGCTGCCGCTGATGACCTGGCTCCCCGACGCCATGGCCGGACCGACCCCGGTTTCGGCCCTGATCCATGCCGCCACCATGGTCACCGCCGGGGTCTATCTGCTGTGCCGGCTGTTTCCCCTGGTTTCCCTGTCGCCGGCGGGGCTGGCCGCCATCGCCACGGTCGGTGCCCTGGGCAGTCTCTACGCGGCGACCTGCGCCCTGGCCCAGCGGGAGATCAAGCGGGTGCTGGCCTACTCCACCATGAGCCAGATCGCCTACATGTTTCTCGCGGTCGGCGCGGGCAACGTGGCCGGGGCCATGTTCCATCTGTACACCCACGCCTTCTTCAAGGCCCTGCTGTTCATGGGGGCGGGCTGCGTGATTCACCTCGCCGGCGGCCAGAACGATATTTTCGCCATGGGCGGGCTGCGCCAGAAGAATCCCCTGGTCTTCTGGACCTTTCTGGCCGGCGCCCTGTGCCTGGCCGGGGCGCCGCTGACCGGCGGCTTTTTTTCCAAGGACGGCATCCTGCTGGCGACCTTCACCCAGGGCACCCCGCTGTTCAAGTTGCTGTGGGGCCTCGCGGCGGTCACCGCGTTTCTCACCGCCCTCTACACCTTCCGCCTGGTCTACCTGGTCTTTGCCGGCGAAAGCCGCGGCCAGGGGCATGCTCACCACCTGCCGCCACTGATGACCTGGACCCTGGTTCCGCTGACCATCCTCGGCGTCGGTGGCGGCCAGCTCAATCTGCCGGCCCTGTTCGGCGGCGGCGAAATGCTGCGCCACTGGCTCGGCCCCCTGGCCGGAGCCGCGGTGCACGCCTCCCACGCCACCGAACTGGTGCTGATGGGCCTGGCGGTCGTCCTGTTCGTGCTCGGCTGGGCCCTGGCCCACCGGCGCAACTGGGCCGCCGGCGGCGACCAGGCCGGGTGGGTGAAGACCTTTTTGCTTCAGGGCTGGAAGGCCGATCGTCTGATCGAGCGGACAATCCTGGCCCCGTTTCGCGGCCTGGCCGCCTTCTTCTGGAAGGGGACCGACCTCACCGTCATCGACGGCCTGCTCGAGAGCCTCGGCCGCGGCAGCATGCAGGCCGGCGAGCGGCTGCGCCGCCTCGCCACCGGCCGGATCAGCACCTACCTCGGCGCCCTGGCCTGGGGACTGGTGGTCATACTCGGCTGGCTGCTGGTCACCCAGATGATGTAGCCGGCGGAAACCTCCGGCGTTTCGACTCTTGTTACGGAATAAGCGATGGCTGAAGCGACAACCTTTTCCTGGCTGAGCCTGCTGGTGATTCTCCCCCTGACGGGAATGATCCCCTGCCTGCTGCTCCACTCGCAGGCGGCTGCCTGCCGCTGGAGCGCCCTGGCAACCACCCTGGCAACCTTTGCCCTGAGCCTGCAGCTGTTCGCCACCTACCGCAGCGGAGCGGCCGGCTGGCTGCTGCGGGAGGATGCCGGTTGGATCGAGCGCTTCGGCATCCGCTACACCCTCGGGCTGGACGGCATTTCCCTGCTCATGGTTCTGCTGACCGCCTTTTTGCTGGTTATCGCGGTTCTGGTTTCCTGGCAGGCCATCGACCGCCACGTGGCGCTGTTCTTCGCCCTTCTGCTGCTCATGGAGGCGGGGATCCTGGGCGTCTTTCTGGCGCTCGACCTGGTGCTGTTCTACCTTTTCTGGGAGGTCATGCTGATCCCCATGTTCTTTCTCATCGGGATCTGGGGACACGGGCGACGCATCTACGCCGCGGTCAAATTCTTCCTCTTTACCCTGGCCGGCAGCCTGCTGATGCTGCTGGCGATTCTCGCCCTGTACATCCTGCACGGGCGGCAGACCGGGGACTACACCTTCGCCCTCGAGGCGCTCAGGGCCACCAGCATCCCGGGGCATCTGGAATACTGGCTGTACGGGGCCTTTCTGTTCGCTTTCGCGATCAAGGTTCCGGTGGTGCCGGTACACACCTGGCTTCCCGACGCCCATACCGAGGCCCCCACCGCCGGCTCGGTCATCCTCGCCGGCCTGCTGCTCAAAACCGGGGTCTACGGCCTGCTGCGGTTCGGCTTTCCGCTGTTCCCGGAGGCCGCCCGGGCCAGCCTGCCGCTATTGGCCGGGCTGGCCCTGATCGGGATTTTCTATGCCGCCTGGATCGCCTACGTCCAGCTCGACGCCAAACGGCTGGTGGCCTACTCCTCGGTGGCCCACCTCGGCTTCGTGGTGCTGGGGCTGGCCGCCTGGAACACCACGGCGATGGAGGGGAGCATCCTGCAGATGGTCAATCACGGCATCACCACCGGAGCGCTGTTCGCCATGGTCGGGATGATCGACGCCCGCGCCCATACCCGGCAGATCGCCGAGCTCGGCGGTCTGTGGAGCCGCACCCCGGTCCTTTCGGCCTTTTTTCTCTTCTTCGCGCTGGCGTCCCTGGGCCTGCCGGGACTGAACAACTTCGCCGGGGAGATCCTGATCCTGATCGGGACCTTCTCGGCCCAGCCCCTGTGGGGAGCGGTGGCCCTGGCCGGGGTGGTCTTCGCCGCGGCCTATACCCTGCGGCTGGTTCAGGGGGTGCTCTGGGGGCAGGCCAAGGGTGCGGATCCCTGGCCCGACCTGACCCTGCGCGAAGCGCTGGTGCTGGTCCCCCTGGCGCTGCTGGTCCTCTGGCTCGGGTTGCACCCGGCCCCCTTTCTCAAACCCCTGGAGGGACCGGTAAAGGAGTTGCTCGGGGTGATCCAGGTGGCCGGCCTGAAAGGGGGGCTGCCGTGAATCTGAACGATCTGCTGGCCCTGCTGCCGATCCTGATTCTGACCCTGGGCTCGACCCTGCTGTTGATGGTCGGCGCCTGGTGGCCGGCCCGGCGAGCGCTGATGCTGGCCGGCACCGCCGTGGCCCTGGCCGCCGCAGTGGCGGCCGGCGCCCAGGCCCCGCCGGTGAACGAAATCGCCGCCATGTACGGAGCCGGTCCCTACGCCCGCTTTTTCACCATTCTCTGGTCGGTCGTCGCCGCCCTGACCCTGCTGCTTTCTTCGCGGTACGGCGAGTCCCGCCGGTTCCCCGGCGGCGAGTACGTCTCCCTGATCCTGTTCGCCGCGGCCGGCATGAGCCTGCTCTCCGCGGCCACCTCGCTGATCGGCCTGTTCCTCGGCCTCGAGGCCTTCACCCTGGTCCTCTATATCCTCATCGCCTTCGACAAGCAGGGGGTCGATGGGGCCGAGGCCGGCCTCAAATACCTGATTCTCGGAGCGGTGGCCACCGGCTTTCTCGCCTTCGGCATCGCCTTGATCTACGTCGCCAGCGGCTCCTTCCATCTCCCCGAGGCGGTGCAGGGGCTGGCCGAAGGGGCCCGGATGCGCCCGGTGGGGCTGGTCGGCTGGGCCATGCTGCTGGTGGCCGTCGGCTTCAAGGTCTCCCTGGTCCCCTTCCACCTGTGGACCCCGGATGTCTACCAGGGCGCGCCGGCGCCGGTTTCGGGCATTCTCTCCACCGGTTCCAAGGGGGCGGTGTTCGCCTCCCTGGTCCCGCTGTTTGCCGGGCTCGAGGTCGGCTGGGAAGAACTGGCCCCGCTGCTCTGGATGCTTGCGGCCCTGTCGATGCTGGTCGGCACCCTGTGCGCCCTGCGTCAGGAAAACGTCAAACGGATGCTCGCCTATTCGTCGATCGTGCACATGGGCTACGTGCTCATCGCCCTGCTTGCCGGGGGCGCGGCCGGAGGCGGCGCGGTGGTTTTCTACCTGGTGGCCTATGCGGCCGCCGGCCTCGGCTCCTTCGGGGTCATCGCCTCGCTGGCCGGGGCCGGGGATGAACCCCAGGCCTACGACGGTTATCGCGGCATCGGCTACCGCCATCCCTTCCGCAGTGCGGCCCTGGCGGTGTTTCTCTTCTCCTTGGCCGGCATCCCCCCCACGGCCGGCTTCATCGGCAAATTCGGCATTTTCTACGCCGCAATCGAAGCCGACTATCTTGGCCTGGCGCTGCTCGGCGTGCTCTCCTCCCTGGTTTCGCTCTACTATTACCTGCGGATCGTGATCCTCATGTTCATGGCCGATGACCAGGCACCGGCACTGCATCCCGGCAGCGGCCAGGAACACGCCGCGCTGACGGTCTGCCTGACCGCCACCCTGGTGCTTGGGGTGCTGCCGGGACCGATTCTCGACCTGATCCAGATTATCGTCCCCTGATCTTCAACCTCCGCAAAGGTGATTACCCCCATGAATCTCAAGATCGATAAATTTCTCGAAGCCGGGGCCTTCGGCGTCGCCGGGGCCTCCGTCGACCGCCACAAGTACGGCAACAAGGTGCTGCGCTGCTACCTGCAGCACGACCGCCGGGCGATCCCGGTCAACCCGAAGGAACCGGAAGTCGAAGGGGTGGCCAGCGTCTCCGACGTCAAGGATCTGCCCGATGAGGTAAAAAGCCTCTCCATCATCACCCCGCCCAAGGTCACCGAACAGGTGGTCCAGGACGCCATTGCCAAAGGGATCGAAAATCTCTGGATGCAACCCGGCGCCGAAAGTCCCGCCGCGGTGGCCGCGGCCGAGCGGGCCGGCCTCAATGTCATCGCCGACGGCAGTTGCCTGCTGGTGGTGCTGGGGTACAGCGAGGATTGATGTCTCGCCAGCGATCCAGACCTACCACAGGCCGGTTTCCGTAACGGGAACCGGCCTGTGGTGGTCACGGGGGGCCAGTGGACGGATTCAGGGTGAGGCGGCCGGATCTTCGAGGGGCAGGGCGAAGCAGGCCCTGGTCCCCCGGCCCGGCTGGCTGTCCACCCAGATGCGTCCGCCATGGGCCTCAATGATCCCTTTGGCGATCGACATGCCCAGGCCCATGCCCCCGGTGGCCGTGTTGGAGGTATCGGCCCGGTAAAACTTGTCGAAAATCTTCTCCACCTGCTCCGGTGTCATCCCGATCCCCTGGTCTTCCACCGAAACGACGAGCTCTCCCTCGGCCAACCGCCCGCTGACGCGGATGGTGCCACCCCGCGGCGAGTACTTGACGGCATTGCTCAGCAAGTTGTCCAGAACCTGCTGGATTTTTATCCGGTCGACCGACAGTTCGACCGGCTGCTTCAGGCAGTCCAGTTCAAAATGGTGCCGCTTCGCCTCAAGAGAATAATGTCGAATCAGCTCCTGCAGCAGTTCGGTCATATTGCAGGGGGCCTGTTCCAGGATAATCGCCCGGCCGGTTTCGATGCGCCCGAGATTCAGCAGGTCGCCAATGATCTTTTCCAGGACCTCGGCCTTGTCGCAGATGAACGAGAGGAACTCCCTGCGCTGTTCGGGGGTAAAGGTAGCGGCCTCCTCGTTCAGCAGCAGGTCGGCGTATCCCATGACCGAGGTCAGAGGGGTGCGCAGTTCGTGAGCGGCGATGGAGATGAATTCACTCTTCATCCGGTCCACCTCGCGCTCCCGGGTGACGTCGCGCAGCAGAGTGACGGTACCGGCCACCACCCCTGACTTGCTCTGCGTCGCCGAGGTGCGGGCCTGAATGAACCGGGCTTCCTTCCTGCTCTGATCGATCATTTCCAGATCGGTCCTGGCATCGGCTTTGTCTCCGGCCAGCACCTCCGCGACCTGGGTTTTCAGGGACTCCTCCCGAACCACCCCGTCGAGCGGCGCCCCAAGCGCCGCTGGCAGGCGGATGCCCAGAAGCTTTTCCGCCGCCTGGTTGAGCAGGACCACCCGCTTGGCCATGTCGGTAACAATGATACCGTCCGCCGCCGACCTGAGGATCGCATCGGTCTTGTCGCGGGCCTCCTCGGCGGCCAGCAGCGACTTTTTCAGCACCTGTTCGGCCTGCTGGCGCTCCAGGGCGCTGCCGAAAATCACGCCGACCGTCCGCAGCAGGGTCAGGTCCCGTTCTTCCCAGAACTTGCCGTGCTGCACCGAGTCGAACCCCAGCAGGCCCACCCGCGCACCTTCCAGGGTGATCGGCACGACCACCAGGGAGCGAATACCCTGGGCTTGCCAGAAGCTCTTTTCGGCCGCTGCTTCAGCCGGCAGGCTGGCGACGTCGGGGATGAACAGGGTCTCGATCCGGCGAAATTTTCTCGCCGCCCAGGGCAGCCCATCGAGGTGGACATTCTGCAGATGCTGTTTCTGCGACGGTACCCCGGGGGCGCACCACTCGTGGGTGTTGTCCATCGTTGCGCCGTCTTCGGCAAAAAGAAAGACGTAACAGCGGTCGGCTCCGGCGAACTCGCCCAGTTCCTGCAGAGCCAGATCGATCCCGTGGTCGGTTTCGCGGGGGGGCAGTTCGACAAAGCGGGTGGAGATGACGGCAATCAGCTTTTCGAACCCCTCGCGGTGCACCAGCTCGCTCTCGGCCTGTTTGCGCTGGGTGACATCGGTGACCAGTCCTTCCAGCGCCAGCAACTCTCCCTCCCGGGCAAACACTCCCCGCCCGGTTTCCAGGACCCAGCGCACCCGGCCATCCCTGGTGCAAACGCGATAGTCGAGCTGAAAGGGCCGTTCCTCCCGGAGGGCCTCCTGAACCTGCCGCCAGACCCGGTCCCGATCCTCGGGGTGAATGACCTCGGCAAAGGCGATGGTCCGGTTTGCCACCAGATCCTCGGGCTGATAGCCGGTTAGGGCCGTGCAGCCCTGGCTGACGAACTCCATGGTCCAATGGCGGTCATTGCGGCAACGATAGGCCATGCCGGGAAGGTTGGCCAGCAGGGTCGACATCCGTCTTTCGCTCTCCTGCAGGGCCTCCTCGGCCCACTGCCGCTCGATGCCGATCGCCATCTCGTCCGCCACCGAAGCCAGACTGTTCAACACCGCCTCGGTCATCGGGTGTTTGGCAAACAGGGCGACCACCCCGACCAGGCGATCCATAACCACCAGAGGATAGCCGGCAAAGGCCACAATGCCCTCCCTCCGGGCCCAGTCCTGGTCGACAATTTCCGGATCGCCCAGAACTTCGTTGGTCAAATGGGGCTTGCGCTCCCGGGCAATGATTCCGACCTTGAGTTCTCCAACTCTTTTGCGGCTGTGCCGCCCCTTCAGTGATGCGTAGAGTCCGGCGCTGGCCTTGAGTTCGAGCATCGTTTCATCGGTCCTGGATACCGTCCAGATGCGACAGAAGGCCGCTTCGGCATGCTGAACCAGCGATTCGGCGCAGTGCTGAAGAACCTGCTCCAGGCTGCCGCCCCGGGTCAGAGCGACCCCGATCTCGGCGCCCAAGACCGAAAGTCTCATGCGCTCCTCCAGCGCCAGGTCGCTCTGCTTGCGCTCGGTGATGTCCTGGACCAGGGCCACGCAGTGCAGCGGCTTCAGGTTCGGCGCCAGGACACAGGCCACCGAGGCGTGCCCCCAGACGGTGGCGCCGTCCTTGCGCCGATAGCGCTTTTCATAGTGCAGGCTCTGGCGCTTTCCGGCCGTGATCTGGTCATAGTAGTTGCGGGTCACCTGCCGATCTTCCGGGTGGGTCACGTCGAGGACATGCAGTTTGAGCAGCTCATCCTCCGAATAGCCCCAATAGCTGCAAATGGCGGGATTGACCTGGAGAAAGTGGCCGTCGGGCGAGATCAGGGCCATCCCGGCCGCAGCGGTCTGAAAAATGGACCGGAACCGCTCTTCGCTCTCCCGCAGCGCCTCCTCGGAGCGCCGTCGTTCGTGGATGTTGCGCAGCAGCAGCAGGGTAAAGCCGGCGAGTCCAAGGAAAATCGCCAGCCCGCTCCACAGCTGCCATTTGTTGACTTGGTAGAAGGAGGGCGGTTGATGAACCACTTCGCTATGGGGGGGAAGATCCTTCGGGGCGAGCCCGAACCGTTCCAGCTCGCGGTAGTCGAACATGTAGCGGGTGGCCCCGGCGCTGGCCACCGGCAGGCTTTCAGGCGCAGCGCCGGCGAGGATCCGCACCCCCATCCGGGCAGCAAACCGGCCCTGCTCCAAGGCACTGGTCAGCTTGCCGCCGACGATCCCATGGCCGAGAAAAAACTCCCACAGCCCGTACAGGGGCACCGGGCTGTCGCGCCGAATCTGCCGGGCGCTTTCGGCGTAGCCGAGCACCCGTCCGGAGCGCTCGACAAGGGGGACGGTCAAAAAAATCAGGGTTTCCGGACCCAGTCGGGCGACGCGGCTGGAAAGCTCCTCCAGCGGCACATCATTCCAGTAATCGAACACCGCCCGCTCGGCGAAAGCCGAGGCCACCTGGCCAAACTGCTCGAGGATCAACCGACCGGTCACATCCCTGGTCGCCCCGATGACGACCACCTCCTCCACCTTCGGATGAAGTTTCAGGGCGACATCGAGGGTTTCGGCAATGGCCGGCACTTCGGCCACCCCGGTGATCCCCTGCTGGCCGGCAATCATTTCGGGCTCAAAGCCGTTGACCCCGCAGAACACCAGCGGCGTGCCGGCAAACAGGTCGTTGCGGTGCAACAGGGCAAAGTTGAAGGCGTCGTTGTCGGAAAGCAGAACCAGGTCGAATCGGCGATTTGCCAGCTTGTAGGGCAGGATCGATTCGATGTACTCGGTGAAAAACTCCGGATCCTGGTAGCGCTTGGTGTCGAGGTAGTCGACGTGAAGCTGGATCGGGTGCCCCGAGGCGAAAAGCACCTCCTGCATGCCCGCCATGATTCGGTCGGTCCAGAGCAGTCCCGGATGATAGGAATGCAGAATCAGGACGCTTTTCGGGGCAGGCTCCACGGCCGGGGTGAGGTTCGGCGCCAGGCTGACCAGCAAGAAAAAGCAGCCCGCAATGAACCAGCGTACGAAGTGAAGAGGGATCATCGACGAATCCCGGGGATCGGGGAGGGGCAAACGCCCAAGTCACTTTCTCATTATAACAGAATCCCCCGGGGAGGTGCTGAATTGGCGCGACAGGGCGCGACTGCCTTGGGGTTGGAGGAGGGAGAGCCGCAGCCTGGCGGGCACCGGCCTACACCAGCAGCATCCGGTCCGGGCTGAAGTCCTCACCGCGCACCGTGTAGAAGCGCTCGAGCAGGGCCTCCACCGTCATTTCCCGTTTCTGCTCCCCGGCGACATCGAAAATCACTTTTCCCTGGTGCATCATGATCAGGCGGTTGCCGAGCCGCAGGGCCTGCTTCATGTTGTGGGTCACCATCAGGGTGGTCAGCTGCTGTTCGCGCACCAGCGTTTCGGTCAGTTCGAGGATCTGCTGGGCGGTCTTGGGATCGAGGGCGGCGGTGTGTTCGTCGAGCAGCAGGATTTCGGGACGCACCAGGGTTGCCATCAGCATGGTCAGGGCCTGGCGCTGGCCGCCGGAGAGCAGTCCGACCTTGTCCCGGAGGCGATCCTCCAGCCCCAGCCCGAGCTGCTTCAGCTGCTGGCGGAACAGGTCGCGGTTGCGCCCCTTGACCCCGAGGCCCAGACCGTGGGGCTTGCCGCGGCGCAGGGCCAGGGCGAGGTTTTGCTCGATCGAGAGCGACCCGCAGGTGCCGAGCAGCGGATCCTGAAACACCCGGCTGAGATAGCGGGCCCGCCGGTGCTCGGGCCAGGGGGTGACATCCCGCTCATCGAAATGGATGGTCCCGGCGTCGATCGGGAAAGAACCGGCGAGGCAGTTGAGCAGGGTCGACTTGCCGGCCCCGTTGGAGCCGATCACGGTAATGAAATCTCCCCGCTGCACCTGGAGCTCGACGCGGTCCAGGGCGAGCACCTCGTTGATGCTGCCGCGGTGGAAATACTTGACGACCTGCTTCAGGGCGATCATCCGAACCTCAGCTTCCGCCGCACCTTGGGCAGGGTCAGGGCCACGACCACCAGCAGCGCGGTGATCAGGTTGAGGTCGCTGGGGGTGACGCTGAACTGGCCGAGCTTCAGACCCAGGGCCAGGGCGATGGCCAGCCGGTAGACGATCGAGCCGAGCAGGGCGGCGATGATCGCCCGGTTGATGGTCCGGTCGCCGAGCAGGGTTTCGCCGACGATCACCGAGGCGAGCCCGGCGACGATGGTGCCGACCCCCATGTTGACGTCCGCCGCCCCCTGGCTCTGGCAGAGCATCGCTCCGCTCAGCGCCACCAGGGCGTTGGAGAGGCCGACACCGAGGATGATGATGGTATGGGTGTTGACCCCCTGACTGGTGATCATCTGGCCGTTGTCGCCGGTAGCGAGCATCGCCAGGCCGAATTCGGTATGCAGAAACCACATGAGAAAGGCCACCGCCGCCAGGCAGATGCCGCCGAACAGCAGCGGCGCCGCCACCGATGGGGAAAGGCCGGTGCTGTAGAGGGGATCGAGGATCGTCCCCTTGCCGAGCAGGGTCATGTTGGGCCGGCCCATGATGCGGATGTTGATCGAGTAAAGGGCGATCATGGTGAGAATCGAGGCGAGCAGATGCAGGATGCGGAATTTGGTGTTGAGGATGCCGGTCGCCACCCCGGCCAGAAACCCCGCCCCCATCGCCAGGGCCAGCGAGGCAAAGGGATCTATCCCGGCGGTGATGGCCACCGCCGAAACCGCCGCCCCCAGCGGCAGGCTGCCGTCGACGGTCAGATCGGGAAAATCGAGGATGCGGAAGGTGAGATACACCCCCAGCACCATCAGCCCGTAGGCGCACCCCTGTTCCAGGGCGCCGAGAAACGCGTACCAGGTCATAAGAAGAATATCTCGGTTAAAAAAATTCACCACGAAGAACCAGAAGGCAAGCGCCTTTGGCCAGCCATTTTTCCTGTCCTTCGTGGTGAGAAAGTGCCTTCGTTAGACGGAAAAAGTTACTCCACGATCTTGTCCGCCTTCTTCAGCATCGCTTCCGAGACCTCCACCCCCATCTTTTTGGCCGAGCCCGGGTTGAGGTGAATCTGGAACTCCTTGAGGGTCTCCACCGGCATGGTCGCGGTATCGGCCCCATTCAGAATCCGGGCGGCCATCGCACCGGTCTGCCGGCCCATCTTGTAGTAGTCGACGGCCAGCGCCGCGATGGCGCCGCGGCCGACCGAATCGACGTCGGCGGCAAAGATCGGCAGTTGGCTCTCGTACCCGACCTTGGTGATCGCCTCAAAGGCCGAAACCACCGTGTTGTCCGTGGGGATGTAGACCGCATCGGCTCGTCCGACCAGGCTTTTCGCCGCCTGGAAGACACCGGCGGAGTTGGCGACGGTCGCCTCCTCAAGGCTGATGCCGAGAGCGTCGCAGACCTCCTTGAGAACCTTGACGATGCTCACCGAATTGGTTTCGCCCGAATTGTAGATCACTCCCAACCGCTTCAGGCCGGGCACGAATTTCCGGATCAACTCGACCTGCTTGTCCACCGGGCTCATGTCCGTGGTGCCGGTGATGTTGCCGCCGGGCTTCCCCAGACTGGAAACCAGACCGGCGCCCACCGGGTCGCTGACCGCGGCAAAGACGATGGGGATTTTCTTGATCACCTGGGCGCAGGCCTGCGAGGTGGGGGTGGCGATGCTCACCACCAGATCGGGGTTTTCGCCGAGAATCTGGCGGGCGATCAGATTGGCGGTGGAGATGTTCCCCTGGGCGATGTGGATGTGGTAGTCGACTTCGAAGCCCTGGGCCGCCAGTTCATCCTGCACCCCCTGGCGCAGGGCATCGAGGGCCGGGTGTTCGACGATCTGATTGAACGACAGGGTGTAGCTTTCGGCCAGCGCGGGAGCGACACGAAAAGCCACCAGGGCAAGGGTCAGCAGGGCAAGAGCGAATCTCTTCACGGCGATCCTCCCGGACAATGGAATAAATGGCCAAACCGCAACAGGCCAACAATCTAAACGGAATCGACGGAAACAGTCAAGAGAACCCTGTCTTGGGGCGATCGGCCCGGAGCGTTAAAGGGCGTTTCGGAGCTGGGTTGCCCTTTTCTGTTCCGCAGGTAAAATTTTACCAGGGAAACGGCCCCGCAGCAGAGCATGCGGACGTTGTCCGGCAACCATGGGAATCGCTATGCCAATCCCCAAAGGACCTCAGGCAGGATGGTTAAGAACAGGGTGGCCGCTCCTGCTGGTCGTCCTGGTGAGTGCGGCGAGCGCTTGGGCTCACGCCGTGGTGGTTGAATCCTCGCCGGAGGACGGCGCGGTTTTGGCCCGCGCCCCCGACTATGCCGTGCTTCGCTTCAATGCCCGAATCGAAAGGGGCCTCAGCCAGGTCAGCCTCCACGCCGCCGGGGGCAGGCCTATCCCTCTGCCGCCCCGGTCGCCGGCCCCACCCGGCCAGGAAGCTCCCGACCGGTTGGCCGTAAGGCTGCCGGAGTTGGGGCCCGGCGCCTATGAAATCCGCTACCGGGTGCTGGCTGCCGACGGCCACGTCACCCCGGGCGTCCTGCGCTTCACCGTATCGCAACCGCCCTGACCCTACGATGGTTTTTCTAGCCGGATACCTGGAAGTCCTGCTCAAGGCCCTGACGCTGGTCGGGCTTTCGGCCGCAATCGGCGGGGTCGTTTTTGTCGCCGCCGTCCTTCGCCCGTTCGGAGCGGTTGCTACTCTCGCGCGGCGGGCCAGGCACCGGAGCTTGGCGCTGATCACCGCTGGAGCCGGGCTGCTGGTCGTCTCGCAATGCCTCGCCCTGCTGCTGAGCCCCTGGGCGCTGGCCAATGAGTCGGGGCAGTGGCCGATCGCCCGGTTTTTGGCCACCGGCTTTGCCCGCGCGGGGTTGCTCCATGTCGCACTGGCGCTGACGCTGTGCGGCGCCGGGCTTTGGTTGCTGGCCCGGCCTGCCTCCCGCACCGGCCGGATCGCCTTGCTGCTGGCGGCGGCCATGGTGCTGGTCAGCGGCGCCTGGCTGACCCATGCGGTAAGCCGGCTGCAGGGGGCGGAAGGGTTGATGGCGGTCACGGTCATCCATCAATTCGGGGCCGCAGCCTGGGCAGGGGGCCTGATGCATCTCGCGCTCCTGTGGCGGCTGGTAAAAGATGCGCCGGGCGGAAGAGCGGCCTGGCCTGATTTTCTGCGCCGTTTTTCCACCTTGGCCATGCTCGCGGTCCTGACCCTGGTAGCCGCGGGGGTGTTTCTCGCCTGGCGCTACATCGGCGACCTGGAAGGCCTGGCCGGAACCGCCTACGGTACCCTGACCGCCATCAAAGCGGCCCTGCTTGCCGGAGCCCTGGGCCTGGGAGCGGGAAATTTCGCCCTGGTGCGGCGCTGGCGCCGCAGCCGCGAACGCAGCGGACTGTTCGCAAAGGTGCCGGCTTTTGCCGAAGCCGAGCTCGGCCTCGGTCTGGTGCTGCTCCTTGCCGCGGCGTCGCTGATCTCTCAGCCGCCGGCGCGCGACGTGGTCGCCGAGCGGGCCACCCCCGCGGAGGTCCTGGAGGTCTTCATCCCCAAGCAGCCGCAGCTGGTGCCTCCGCCGTTTCCGGAAATGATCGCCGAAGCCAGGTCGGTGCTGGACGCTTTTTCCGTTCCGAGCAGGCTGGACCGCATCCAGAGCAATTTCAATCACAACCTCTCCGGGGTGTTCGTGCTGATCATCGGCCTGGGGGCGCTGGTCGACCGCACCGGCAGGGTGGCCTGGGTCCGGCACTGGCCTCTGCTTTATCTGCTCCTGGCGGTCTTTCTGGTGTTTTTCGCCGAACCGACGGTATGGCCGCTGGGCCCGGAGAGCTTCTGGGCAACGCTCATCGTTCCCGAGGTGCTGCAGCACCGGCTGGCCACCCTGCTGGTGGTCGGACTGGCCCTTTTCGAGTGGCGGGTGCGGGTGGGCAGCCAGAGGGCGAACCGCTGGCGATTCGCGTTTCCGGTGCTCTGCGGGGCGGGGGGAGCCCTGCTGCTGGCCCACTCCCACTCGATTTTACCGAGCAAATGGGCCTTTCTGATCGAGGTTTCCCACACCGCCATCGGCTTTTTGGCGGTGCTGCTGGGGGGCGCCCGCTTTCTCGAACTGCGCCTTGCACCGCCGGCAGGACGATTTTTCGGCTATTTGTGGCCCGTTTGCATGATGCTGGTCGGGTGGGTGCTGCTCTTTTACCGCGAAACCTGACCCCTTGGCGCCGGCCGAGAGGGCAGCACCGGCCGGGCGGCGGGAAAATTTTGGTAGCCTTTCCCGAGGCTAAAGGAGTAACTTGCCCTTTCCAGGCGAAGCGCGCTGCCCGGAGGGCGAAACTCGCGCGAAAAACCATCGTCCGGTTTTCCCCGGCCGCCGTCGGGGCCGGGTGGCCCGGAAAAACCATAAAGGGAAATAGGCCAAAATGTATGCAATCGCCGCACTGACCCTTGGGGTGTCGCTGCTGAGCTGGGTCGTCCTCTGGCTCAGCTGGGGCGGGTTCTGGAAAACCGATCAGCTACTCTCGGCGGCGCCCCCGACCCTCCCGGGAAATAGGCCCTGGCCGGCCCTGAAGGTGATCATCCCGGCCCGCAATGAGGCCGACATGCTGCCGGAAACCCTGCCGACCCTGCTCGGCCAGGAGTATCCCGGCCCCCTACAGGTCTGCCTGGTCGATGACCACAGCGACGACGGAACCGGCGAGGTGGCCCGGGCCCTGGCCCGAAACCTCGACCAGGAACGGCGCCTGACGGTGATCCAGGCGGCCCCCCTGCAAAAAGGCTGGACCGGCAAGCTCTGGGCCCTGGAACAGGGGGTGCGGGCGAGCCGCGCGGATACCGACAGCGAGTACCTGCTGTTCACCGACGCGGACATCGCCTACGGCCCCGGCCAGTTGCAGGCCCTGGTGGCCAAGGCCCGGATCGAGGACCTGGACCTGGTTTCCCTGATGGTTCTGCTGCGGGTGAAAACGTTCTGGGAACGCCTGCTGATTCCGGCCTTTGTCTATTTCTTCGCCATGCTCTACCCCTTCAAGTGGGTGAACGATCCCGGCAAGCGGACTGCGGCGGCCGCCGGCGGCTGCGTGCTGCTGCGCCGCCAGGCTTTGGAGCGCTCCGGCGGGCTGGCCCCCATCGCCGGGGCGCTCATCGACGATTGCACCCTCGCCCGGCAGATCAAGGACCGGGGCGCCGAGGACGGAGGCCGCATCTGGCTGGGGCTGACCGGCGAGGTCAAGAGCCTGCGCCCCTACCAGACCCTGGAGGAGATCTGGACCATGGTGGCCCGCACCGCTTTCGTCCAGCTGCATTACTCCTACCTGCTGCTGCTCGGCACCGTCGCCGGGATGCTGCTGCTCTACCTGGCCCCGCCGCTGGGAGCCGCCGCGAGCCCGGCCGCCGGTCCGCGCTGGGGAATCGTTCTGCCGGGGCTGGCCGCCTGGCTGCTGATGATCCGCACCTATCTGCCGATGCTGAAACTCTACCGGGTTTCGCCCTGGCTGGCCCCCCTGCTGCCAATGACGGCGGCCCTGTACACCGCCATGACCCTCGATTCGGCCCGCCGCTTCCGGCGCGGAAAAGGCGGTCTGTGGAAAGGACGTACCTACGAATCGACGGGTCCTTGAGGCAAAGAAGGCAAGCCCATGGGATGGATGCGTGAAGGGCAACCGGGAAAGGCTTCAGGCCGCCGGATCAGGAGCGCGGCAATTGTGGGTCTGTGGGTGCTGGCGGCCCTGCTCGGCGGCTGCGGCTGGCTCTACGACTGGGTGGGAGGAAACTTCGCCGGGGCCCCCGGCGAACTGCAGGCGGCCCTGAGCCCGGGGGCGAGAGCGCTGATCGCCAGGGCCTTCGATGGCATCGATCGGGAGCGGCTGGTCGATTTCCATGTGCATCTGGTGGGAAGCGAAGACGGGGACCACGGCGCCTTCGTCAATCCCAGCGCCCGCTCCTGGCTGCACCCGATCCGCAGGGCTCAGTTCCAGGTCTACCTGAGCGCTTCGGGGGTCGCAGACGGTTCCCGCCTCGACGAGCAGTATCTCGCCAGGCTGCTCGACCTGATCCGCCACACCCCGAGCCATGGCCGCTATTTCATCTACGCCATGGACCGGCACTACCGGCCCGACGGCACGCCGGATCCGGAGCAGACCCCGTTCTACGTTCCCAATGAATACGTCTTTTCCCTGGCGCGGCAATACCCCGACCTCTTGGTGCCGGTGATATCGATCCACCCCTACCGGGCCGACGCCCTGCAGGAGTTGGATAAATGGTCGCAAAGGGGACTCCGGTACGTCAAGTGGCTTCCCAATTCCATGGGGATCGACCCTTCCAGCGAACTGGCCGAGCCCTTCTATCGCAAACTGAAGAAACACAAGATGGTGCTGCTGGTGCATACCGGACGGGAACTGGCCGTCTATGCCTGGGGCCACCAGCACCTGGGCAACCCGCTGCTGCTGCGCAAGCCCCTCGACATGGGCGTGACGGTAGTCGCTCTGCACAGCGCCAGCGATGGCAAAAGTGTGGATCTGGACAGTCCGGAGCGGCGGAAAGTCCCCAGTTTCGACTTATTCATGCGGCTGATGGACGAACCGCGATCCGCCGGACTGCTCTACGGCGAAATCTCCGCCCTGACCTTCTTCAATCACCTGAGCCGGCCCCTCGCAACCCTGCTTGCCCGCAAGGACCTTCATCACCGGCTGATCAACGGCAGCGACTATCCCCTGCCGGGAATCAATCTGCTGATCATGACCCGGCGGCTGGTCGGTGAGGGCTTTTTGACCGAAGAGGAACGGGGCTATCTCAATGAAATCTACCGCTACAACCCGCTGCTGTTCGATTTCGTGGTCAAGCGCACGGTGCATCATCCCCAGACCGGCCAACGGTTTCCGGCTTCGGTTTTCATGCAGCCCGGCGACCTGCTCGAGTGAAGCGGCCCGGCAGAGACGCGCCCGGGGCGGCAAATGGTTTTCCTTGTTGTTTCAGTGTTTGCGCTGCAGCTCCGGTAGTGATAATCTTATGCGCTGACATTCCCCGGGCAACGCCGGGGGAGCCCGGCCTGGATTTCTCCTCATTTTGGATAAGTGACGGAAGTTATGGACATCGTATCGCTCATTAAACAACGCCACGGCGAAACCTACGACCTCCACCGCCGCTATGTGAACCCCCAGTTCGTGAGGGTTCTGGAGGTGATCGGCTTCAACCGCAATTACCTCGGCGCCAAGGGCGCCCGGCTGATCGACGCCAGGGGCAAAGAGGTCCTCGACTTTCTTTCCGGCTTCGGGGTCTTCAACATCGGCCGCAACCATCCCATGGTGGCCAAGGTGCTGCACGACCTGCTCGACAGCGACCCGGCCAGCATGGTGCAGATGGACCTCGGCATCCTGGCCGGGCTGCTCGGCGAGGCGTTGGCGGAGCTTACCCCCGGCGACCTGGATGCCGTCTTTTTCACCACCTCGGGCACCGAGAGCGTCGAGGGGGCCCTCAAGTTCGCCCGCCAGGCCACCGGCCGCAGCAAGGTCGTCTATTGCGACCACGCCTTTCACGGCCTGACCCTGGGCGCCCTTTCGGTGAATGGCAATACCGAATTCCGCGAGCGCAACGAACCGCTGCTGCCCGGCTGCAGCTCGGTCCCCTTCAACGATCTGGCGGCCCTGGACAAGGCCCTTGCGAAGGAGGACGTGGCGGCCTTCATCATCGAGCCGATCCAGGGCAAGGGGGTCTTCGTTCCTGACGACGACTACCTGCCGGGGGTGCGCCGCCTGTGCGACAAGTACGGTACCCTGCTGATCGCCGATGAGGTTCAGACCGGCTTCGGCCGCACCGGCAGGATGTTCGCCGTCGACCACTGGAATGTGGTGCCGGACATCATGGCGGTCTCCAAGGCCCTGTCGGGTGGGTTCATCCCGGTCGGCGCGGTCATCACCCGGCGCTCCATCCATGCCAAGGTCTTCGACAGCATGGAGCGCTGCTTCGCCCACTCCAACACCTTCGGCCGCAACGATCTGGCCATGGCTGCCGGCCTGGCCACGCTCCATGTGTTCAAGGAGGAGGATCTGGTGCGGCGCGCGGCCGAAACCGGCGGCTACCTCATCGAAGAGTTGCGCAAACTTGCCGAGCGCTACGAACTGCTCCATGAGATCCGCGGCAAGGGCCTGATGATCGGCCTGCAGTTCGGCGAGCCCGCCTCCCTGACCCTGAAGGCCGGCTGGAAACTGCTGCACAAGATGAACGAGGACCTGTTCGGGCAGATGATCACCATGCCGCTGCTGGAAAAGCACAATATCCTGACCCAGGTGGCCGGGCACGGCCTCGATACGGTCAAGATCCTGCCGCCGCTGGTCATTGACCGCCAGGATGCGGACCGCTTCCTCGAGGCCATGGACGCGGTGCTGAAGGAGGCCCACCGCTTTCCCGGCTCGGCCTGGACCACCACCAAGAACCTGGCCTTCCGCACCGCGAAAAGCGCATGACCCCGAGACACCGCCTGAAAGAGCTGTTTTTCGGCGGGCTCTGGCGCTTGGTGTCGACCTGTCCGGCCCGCATCGTGGTTTGCGGTCTGATCCTGGCCTTGGTCGCGGGCCTGTCCGCGGTCTTCTTTCTGCAGCTCGACGCCGACCAGGACAACTTGGTCTCGCCCGAGGTCCCGTTTCAGCAGCGCTATCTGGAGATGCTGCGCAACTTCGGCGACCAGGAATACCTTTACGTGGTCATCCGCACCGGCGATACCGAGACCGGCCGGGAGCGGGCCAGGCAGTTCGCCGACGCCCTGGCGGCCCGGCTGCGCAAGCATCCGGAGCTGATCCAGGCCATCTACTACCGCCTCTCGGCGGCGGACCTGGGCGACGGCGCGCTGTATTACGCTTCGCCTGAAGAAGCCGGCCGGCTCAGCGAGACGGTGACCGCCCTGGCGCCTTATCTCGAAACCTGGCGCCGGGACGGCAGCCTGAGTGGCTTTCTGGGATTGACCGCAAGCCTTCTGGAAGGCGGGCAGGGACAGCTGCAGCAGGCCGACCCGGCCCTGCTCGGCGAGGGACTGGGCCCCCTGGCGGAGCTGCTGGAGAGCATCGACCAAACCCTGCAGGGCTCCCCTTCCGGCTCATCCCCTTTGTCCCTGGCAACGGAACAGGCCCGGTATTTTTTGACCGGCAACGGCCAGCTGCTGATCATGCGGCTGCTGCCGAAGAAGGACTACAGTTCCCTTGATGTCATCGGCAAGCCCCTCGCCGCGGTGCGCCAGGCCCTGGAGGCGACCGGCGAGGAGTTCCCGTCGGTGCCGGCCGGGCTCACCGGCCGGCCGGTGCTGCAGGCCGACGAAATGCAGACCACCGACCGGGACATGACCCGGGCCTCGATCATCGCCGTGCTGGTGGTCGGGGGGCTGTTCATGATCGTGCTGCACGGCTGGCTGCGGCCGGCGCTGGTCATCGCCGCGTTGCTCATGGCCATGGCCTGGACCTTCGGTTTTGCCACCCTCGCCGTGGGCAAGCTGAATCTGCTCTCGATCGTCTTCGCCCTGGTGCTGGTGGGGATCGGCGTCGATTTCGGCGTACATCTGGTCACCCGCTACGTCGAGGACCGCCGGGCCGGAGCCGGCGTCGAAGAGGCGGTGCGCAGCGCCCTGCTGCAGACCGGCCCCGGCATCCTCCTCGGTGCGCTGACCTCGGTGTGCGCCTTTTATTCGGTACTCGGCTCCGACTTTATCGGCCTGGCCGAACTCGGTTTGATCGGCGGCACCGGCATTCTGCTGTGCCTGTTGGCCATGCTGACGGTGCTGCCGGCCATGCTGCTGGGGGCGGGCAAACGCAACCTGTTCCCTTCCTCGGCGCCGCGCGTCGTGGCCATGCCTTTTCTGGAGCGGCTTCTGGCCCGGCCGGGCCAGCTGCTGGCCGGTCTCGCGGTCCTGACCCTGGCGGCCCTGCCCGGCCTGTTCCGGACCGGATTCGACTACAATCTGCTCGAGCTGCAGGCCCGCGGTCTCGAATCGGTGGTCTACGAGAAGCTGCTGATCGAGGCCTCGGATGAATCGACCTGGTACGCCATCCTGACCGCCGACACCCCCCAGCAAGCGAGGCGACTGGTCGATTCCCTCGAACAGCGCCCCACCGTCGGCAAGGTGGAGAGCATTTTCGACTATGTCCCCGCGGCCCAGGAAAAGAAGACGGCCCTGTTTGCCCGAGCCGCAGCCGCCCTCGGCGACCTGCCGGCCCGCCTCGCGGAACCGGACCTTCCCGATGCGGTCGCCCTGCAGGATGCCCTGGCACGGCTGGAAAGCTCCCTGGAGAACCTCGAGGAGAAACTCTTCGCCGCCGGGGCGGGCGAGGAACTGGCCCTGCTCGGCCGCAGTCTCGATCACCTGCGGTCCGCCCGGGACCTCCTTGCCGAAGATCCCGAAAAAGCCACCCGCCTGGCGGGGCTGCAGGAATCCTTGCGCGCCCAGCTCGGGGCCGGGCTTGATAAACTGCAACGCTGGCTGAGCGCCGAACCGGTCAGGCCCCAGGACCTCCCGCCCTCGCTGCGGGATATTTTCATCGGCCGGGACGGGCGCTACCAGGTCAAGGCGATCCCCGCAGGCAATATCTGGGACTTTGAAAAACTCGAGCATTTCGTTGCCGACCTGCGCCAGGTCGATCCGCAGGTCAGCGGGGTGCCGGTCGGGGTTCTGGAGTCGGCGCGGCTGATGCACCGCACCTTCCTCTTCGCCGCCGGCCTGACCCTGGTGCTGGTCAGCCTCATCCTGTGGGTCTACTCGCGGTCGTTGCGCTACGTGCTGCTGACCCTGCTCCCCCTCGGGGTGGGGATGGTCTGGCTGCTTGAGCTGATGGGCTGGTTCGGATTGAACTTCAATCTGGCCAATTTTTTCGCCATCCCCATCCTGATCGCCATCGGCGTCGATGGGGGCGTGCATTTCCTGGCCCGCTGGAAGGAACTCGACGGTCGCGGTGGCCTCTTTTACACCAGCACCCCCACCGCCGTCAGCCTGAGCTTCGCGACCACCATGATCGGCTTCGGCGGCCTGCTGCTGGCCCACCACCGCGGCCTGGCCAGTCTCGGCGGGGTCATGGTCCTCGGTTCACTGACCGGCATGCTCGCCTGCCTGCTGGTTTTGCCCGCGGCCCTCAAGCTGTTCGGACGTTCGCTCACCAGATAAGGCTGGAATGCCATGCTGCGTAATATTGCAACTCTACTCGTCGTCGGAATGCTGCTGGTTCCGGCCGCCCCCCGCCCGGCGGCGGCCATGGATTTCGTGGTCATCCAGCCCGGCCAGCCGGGAACCGCCCAGGAGGCCCAGCCGGTCATGGACGCCCTGGCCGCCTATGTGCAACAGCGGCTCGCCGCCAGGGATGTGATCGAAGGCCGGTATTTCAATGAACTTGAACCGGCCCTGGAAGCCCTCGCCGAAGCGCCTCCGGCCTGGGGGATTGTCAGCCTCGGGGTCTTTGCCCAGTTCGCCGACCGTTTTGCCATGACCCCGCTGGCGGCCACTCGCCCCGGCGGCTCGGACCAGGACCGCTGGCGGTTGATCGCCAGCAAGGAGGGACCGGACGGCTGGCAGGAGTTGCGGGGCGAAGTCAGCGGAACCATGCTCTTCGAGCCCGCGGCCGCGGGCTGCTTGCTGTTCGGGGCCCGGGCCGAAGAGCTTCCCTTTACCCTCCACGGCACCTTCAACCCGCTCCGCGCCCTGCGGGCCGTCACCAGAGGCAAGATGGCCGGGGTGGTTCTCGACCGACTGCAGTTCGAAGCCATGCAGGCCCTGCCCCTGGCTGAAAAGACCAAGGTCGTCCACGCCTCCGCCGAACTCCCCACCAGCCCGCTGGTCTGGTTCGGGCCGCCCGATGACAAGGCGGAAAACCTTTCGGCGGTGCTTCGGGGGATGGGCGACGATCCGGAGGCCGCCGCCCTGCTGCGGCTGCTGCAGACCGACGGGTTCGGCCCGGCCGACCCAAGGGTTTTCCAATTCAGGCTGGATAATCATGAAGGCTGTCCTCGCTAGCATCCTTGGCGCCCTGCTGCTCGGCGCCTGCACCGCGCCCCTCCCGGTGGGACGTCCGCCGATGCCCACGGCAACCGCTGCTGATGAGCTGACAACGGCCGAGGAGGAGCAACTGCTGGTGCCGGAGTGCACCCGCGAGCAGGCCGAGCAATGGGCCGCAGCAGCTTCCGGCAACGGCAAAGAGGCCTTACAAGCCGCCCGCTGCTACGCGCTGTTCAGCGAAGCGGGCAAGACCAAGGAGCAACAGCTGGCCGATGCCCGCCGGGGGCGGGAGCTGGCCGAAGCAGCGGTAAGCAGTTATCCGCGCAGCGGGCTGGCCCACTACCTGGCGGCCTATCTCACCGCCCTAGTCGCCGAGCACGACCCGCTGCACGGCCTGGAGCGGGTACCGGTAATCGAACAGGAGGCGCAGCGCGCCGCCGAGCTCAGTCCCCACATCGATCAGGGCGGGCCCGATCGAATGCTCGGCGAACTCTATCTTAAGGCCCCCGGGTTCCCGATCAGCATCGGCGACCCTGGCAGGGCGGTTCGCCACTACCGGCGCGCGCTGCAGCAGGCGCCTGACTATGGTGCAAACCGACTGGGCCTGGCCGAAGCTCTGCTGGCCGAGGACGAGCCGGCTGAGGCGTGCGGCGAACTGATCGCGTTCTGGATGCAGACCCTGTCCGACCTGGAAAGTCCGATCCTGGGGGCAAAGGCCCTGGAGCTGATGAAGCGCCTCTGCGACCAGCCGGGCCTGAAGTGACCTGTCGAACGAAATAGATCATTACTGCAGCCTTGAGCGGTCGCCTGCCAAGGCCGCCTGGACCGCAATGCCATGAAGGANNTGGTTTTGGGTATTCCCGCCATTCAAAAGGCGCGCATCGGCGCCTACATCATTCGCCAGCTACTTGCCGGCAATCGGCGTTTTCCGCTGGTTCTGATGCTCGAACCCCTGTTCCGCTGCAACCTAAAATGCAAAGGGTGCGGCAAGATTGCCTATCCCGAAGAGATTCTGAAACAGCGCCTCTCCGTTGCCGAATGCGTGGCCGCGGCCGAGGAGTGCGGCGCACCGGTGGTTTCCATCCCCGGCGGCGAGCCGCTGCTGCACTCCGACATGCCGGTGATCGTGCGGGAGTTGGCGGCCCGCAAGAAATTCGTTTACCTATGCACCAACGGGCTGCTGGTGGAAAAGCGGATCGACGAATTCCGGCCCAGCCCCTACCTGACCTTCAATATTCACCTGGACGGCCTGGGCGAGCAACACGATGCGGCCGTCTGCTGCGACGGGGTGTTCGACAAAGCGGTCAGCGCCATCCGCCTGCTCCTCTCCCGGGGCTTCCGGGTCACCACCAACACCACCCTGTTCGGCGGGGAGACTCCGGAGAACGCCGCCCGGCTCTTCGACTTCCTGAGTTCTCTGGGAGTGGAGGGGATGACCGTTTCCTCGGCGTTCAGCTACGAAAGTGCCGCCGCCCAGGACAGTTTCTTCTCCCGGCAGGGGACCAGGGAGCTGTTCAGCGGGATTCTCGACATCGCCAGGAACCGACCCTGGAAATTCAATCACAGCAGCCTGTACCTCGAGTTTCTGGCCGGCCGGCAGGATTATGAATGCACCCCCTGGGGCAATCCGACCCGAAACGTTTTCGGCTGGCAGAGGCCCTGCTATCTACTCGACGACGGCTACGCCGCCAGTTACCGGGAGTTGATGGAAACCACCGACTGGGAAAAGTACGGCACCGGCCGAGATTCGCGCTGCGCCGACTGCATGGTCCATTGCGGCTATGAGCCGAGCGCGGTGCTGGACTCGGCCAGACACCCGTTCAAGGCTCTCAGGGCGAGCCTGCGCGGCAGCCGCTGAGCGGCCGCCGCGATCCGGGGCGGGAACGGTTTTTCCGGGGAAAGGTGGGCGAACTGCAGGATAAGGGCAGAAGCGGCAGCCATCGGGGGGGGGTCAGAAACTGAAGGCGTAGGTGAGGTAGATCTCCTCCTCGCCGGGGTTGTCGTCGTGGATTTTGCGGTTCGATATATGACCGACGTGGAACCCCAGCCGGGAGCGTGCATCGAGCTGGTAGGCGATGGTCATGGCGGAGCGGAACTGGAAGATGCCCCCCAGATCTTTGCTGTCCCCCTGGTGATAGCCGCCCAGGCCGAGCAGAGGGGTGGCAACAAACTTGCGATAAACCAGGTCGAAATACAATCCGCCGTAACCGAACACCCCGCCATCGATGTTGGCCATCAGCCCCAGCGCCGGGCCGACGAAGTAGAACTTCTTGCCGAACCGCAAGTCGACCTTGGCGGCTGCCGATTCTTCGCCGTCGCCCTCGGTATTGAAATCGAAGGCACCGATCCCCGGCTCCAGGTAATGGGGACTGTCGCCGAGCAGCTCGAAATTCCCGATTCGGTAAAAGATCTCTGTCGGTTCGGCAGCTTCGCTTATCCCGATCGCGCCCCCAAAAACCAGCCCAGCCCAACCCAGAATCATCGCGAGCCACAGCTTTTCCCGCATGCTCTCTCCTCCTCGTCAATTCGACAACGAATCATTTCAAAAAAATGACCATCAGGAAAGGTCCTCCAGGATGCGGTTGATTTCATCGATGAGCTCTTTCGGCGTGGATGCCCCCGCGGTCAGACCGATCCTGCGATAACGTTTCAACGTGTCGACGGGAAGTTCCGAAGCCTTTTCCACATGCAGGCAGGGGGTCCCCTGGGCGGAAACGACCTGAACCAGCCGGCGGGTGTTGCCGCTGTTGAAGCCGCCGGCCACCACCATGAAGTCCACTTCGCCGGCAATCCGCACGGCCTCCTCCTGCCGGCGCTGGGTGGCGTCGCAGATGGTCTGCAGGATGGTGACGTCCGAATCGGGCCTCGCGGCCAGGTAGTCCGCCATGGTCTCGAACACGTCCCTGGCCTGGGTGGTCTGGGCCGCCAGGCAATATTTCATGCCCGCAGCCAGCTCGCAGGACCGGAGTTTCTCCAGGGTGTCGAAAAGAAATGCGCCGGCTTCGGCGTAGCTGAGCAGGCCTTTGACCTCGGGATGGCTTTCCTCCCCGTAAAGAAGGAGAAAGCGGCCCTCGGCGGCCTGTCGTTGAATGAGCAGCTGGGCTTTTTTCACCTTGGGGCAGGTCGCGTCGACGACATGGACCCCGCGCCCGCGCAGCGATTCCTCAACCTGCCTGGGCACCCCATGGGCCCGGATGACAGCCGTTGCCCCGCTGGGGATTTCATCGGCCAGTTCCGCGGTCCTAACCCCTTTGCGGGCATACATCTCCAGAACCTGCGGGTTGTGGATAATCGGCCCCAAGGTATAGAGCAGTCCTTCGCGGTCTCCGGTCGCGGTCAGGGCATCAAGCTTTTCCAGGGCCAGTATCACCCCCATGCAGAACCCGGCCGTTTCGGAGCGAACCACTTCCATCAATAACGATCTCCTTGAAAATCAGGGTCGAACACCTTCGCCCGCATCCCCGTCGCAGCTGCCACCGGAAGGGGATGATTCCATGCCTTCGCCCCCCCTGATCATCCACTGACCGGCAACCCCGCCTCTGATCTGGGCCTGCCATCCCCGCCGAAGGGCGGCCAGGGCGGTGGAAAAGTCGCGCTGCAACCGCAACAGGTCCCTGAGCAACGAAGGCCTCAAGCAAAGTTTACGAAGCAGCAAAAGGAGGCCAATCCGGCCCTGCTTATCGAGGCAGGCAAGCAGATCCTGCGGCACCGCCCGGTCGGCAGCATCGCAAATCGAACGCAGGCAGAGAAAAGGAAGCCCAGCCTCTCGCGAAGAACGCGCCACTGCCGCGGTTTCCATATCCACGGCCAGAGCCCGGCTTTGTTGGTGAAGGGTCTGTTTATCGACAACCGCAGGGACCGGCCGGTGAGACGTGAGCAACCGCCCGATGCGAAAGGCCAGTCCCTGCATTTGCAAGGCGTTGCGGGCCGCCCTGATCAACCGCGGATCAAGAACCCGGGGTTCGCTCAGGTGACCGGCTTGGTCTTCGAGAACGGTTTCCGCGAGAAGCAGCTCCCCGGTTTTCAGATCGCCGGCAAGACCGCCCGCCACCCCGACCACCACCAGGGCCCTGGCGCCCCGGCCGACCAGCCACCGGGCAGCGGCAAGGGCGTTATCCGGCCCCACTCCCGAACAGACGCATAGGAGCGTGGTGCCATCCGCCAGCTGCCCCTGACAGACCGGCCGACCGTCGATCCGCCGCCAGCCTTTGCGGCCGACCAGGGCCCGGCCCTCGGCGGGCAGGGCGACGACCAGTCCCAGAAACGGAGCCATGCGACCTAGTTGGCAGCCGGTAGATGCAGATCGGGGATGGCGGACCGGCTCACTTCGTCTTCCCGCATCGGCCGGCCGCTGCGCAGTCGCCGATAAACCCCCAGCGCCCAGAGGGGAAAATACTGCCCATAGCCGTGGTAGCGCAGGTAGAAGACCTTGGGGAAACCGGTACCGGTGAAAAGCTTTTCCTCCCAGATCCCCTGGCTGTCCTGGTTGCTGATCAGGTAATTGATGCCCCGCTGGACCGCCGAACTGTTCACTTCGCCGGCGGCCATCAGGCCGAGCAGGGCCCAGGCGGTCTGCGACGGGGTACTGACGCCCTGTCCCGCATAGGAAGGGTTATCGTAGGAATAGCAGGTTTCGCCCCAGCCGTTGTCGGCATTCTGGCAGGATTTGAGCCAGTCTGCGGCCTTGCGGATGTAGGGCTGGGACAGGTCTTCCCCGGCCTGCCGCAGGCCCATGAGCACCGACCAGGTACCGTAGATGTAGTTGACTCCCCAGCGCCCGAACCAGCCGCCGAACTCCTCCTGTTCGCTGCGCAGAAATTCCAGGCCGCGGGCGATCGGCGGAAAATCCTTTTTGAAGCCGAGCATGGAAAGCAGCTCGATGCAGCGGCCGGTCAGGTCGGAGGTGCTCGGGTCGAGCAGCGCGCCATGGTCGGCGAAGGGGATATCGTTGAGGTAGAGGTAGTTGTTGTCGATGTCGAAGGCGCCCCAGCCGCCGTCCGAACTCTGCATGCCGATGACCCAGTTCGCCGCCTTGGCGATCTTGTCCCGATACTTGTCCTGCTCGTGGGCTCCTGCCCGTAGCAGGGCCATGAGAACCATGGGGGTATCGTCCACATCGGGATAGAGACTATTTTCGAACTGGAAGGCCCACCCTCCGCCTTCAAGCCCGGGCGCCCGGCGAGACCAGTCGCCTTTGACGAAAATCTGCTTCTCGAACAGCCAGTCCACGGCCCGGGAAACCGCGCTGTGGTCAGTAGCGACTCCCGCCTCCAGCATCGCCGAGAGACTCAGGCAGGTATCCCAGATCGGCGAATGACAGGGCTGGCACATGCTGCCGCTGCGGCTGATTCCGGCCCCGATGCCGGGGGAAAATTCAAGCTTGGGCGCGGCCGAGCAGTTCAGGCCGCCGGCAATCGGCAGGAACCGTGGTTGTTCGGGGTCATGGCTGCAGCGGTCGACCAGCAGGTCGTCGACGGATTTGATTCCGCGCACCACATCCGGATCGTCGTCGGGGTAGCCGAGCACTTTCAGGGCCATCACCGCATTGGCCATGGCGGGAAAGATGGCGCCGACGCCTCCTTCGCCCTGCATCCGTTCGCGGGTCCAGCTCTCGGCAATGCGGATCGCCTTCTCCCGCGAAGAACCGGGCATGAAGCGATCTGTGCGCTTCAGCACCCGATCGAGCAGAAGAAACAGATTCTTGCGGATATTGCCCGATACGAAGCGGTCGAGCTGGTGAAGTTTTTCCGGCGCATCGACGAACAGCTCCCGCACCCCCTCCTCGGGGCGCAGACGACAGACGGGCCGCTTGGCGTAGAGGATCAGCAGGGGCACGATGACGGTGCGGGACCAGTAGGAAACCTTGTCGAGGTGGAAAAAGAACCACCGCGGCAGCAGCATGATTTCGATGGGCATGGCGGGGGTGGTGCGCCAGTCGAGCTGCCCGAACAGGGCCAGGGTGATCCGGGTGAAGACATTGACCCGCGCCGCGCCGCCCAGACTCAGAATCAGGGTGCGGGCCCTGACCATGTGCGGCGCATCGGGCGAGTCGCCAAGCTGCTTCAGGGCAAAGTAGGCCTTGACCGAAGCGCTGATGTCGGCACCGCCGGCCTCGAACAGGGGCCAGCCGCCGTCGGGAAGCTGCCGCTGCCGCAGATAAACACCCAGGCGCTCCTTGAGCCCCGGCTCCATTTCCCGCCCCAAGAAGCGCTGCAGCAGAATGTATTCGGAGGGAATGGTGACATCGGCCTCAAGCTCGAACACCCAATAGCCCTCGGCACTCTGGATGGAAAAGAAGCGATCCCGGGCCCTGGCGATGGCCTCGTTGAGATGTTTCATGGGAAACAGGGAAATGCCCCGCGACTCGCTCCGGGCTCCCTCCTGCGAATGGGAGGAAGACTTTTTGCGGTCCGGGGATTCTTTCTCACACATTTCCAGGTTGTTCAGCGTGCTCATCGAATTATTCAGCTCTTCCATATCTTATATCTTGAATTTCCGGCCCCTTTGCCCTCTGGATCAGGAAAGGCGCAACCAAGGATTAATTTTTCCTATCATCTTCGCAAAGCTTGTAAAATATGCCAAAAATTCCCAAAAATGCAACAGAAAAACGAATGTTTTCATGAACTTTGCGTAAGTTGTCGACATCCTTGTGGCCCCGGGCATGACCCGCAACCGGCGATCGGAAACTTGTGCTTCGGACCTCTTGTTTTTGCCCGTCTCTCTGGCATCCTAAAATAGGTGGTTTGGTTATCATCGCCGTTGGCCCCTCGGCGGCAGCCGGCGTTGTTCCGCCGCTGGCTTTGTTGGGGAGATCTGATGTGGTATTGCCAAACGATTTTCAAGTGTCCGTCGCCTCTCTTCCAGACCGGCGATGGGATGTTCTGGTGATCGGGGCCGGTCCTTCGGGCTCGGTGGCCGCCGGTCGGTTGGCCTCCCTCGGACACCGGGTGCTGATGGTCGATGCAGAAAGCTTCCCCCGGGAAAAGGTCTGTGGCGACGGCCTGGTCATGGATGCCGTCCGGGGTCTGGCGGAGCTTGGACTCTTTGGGGTGGTCAAGGAAGCGGGTCACCAACTGCGGATGCTCTCGATCTTCAGTCCGTCCCGCGTGGAGATCAAAGTGCCCGGAGAATACCTGACCATCAACCGACGGACCCTCGACACCCTGCTTGCAGGCCGGGCGATCGGCCAGGGAGCGGTTTTTGCCCGGGACAGGGTCGACGATCTCGGATTTCGCCCCGACGGCAGCGTTGAGGCCCGCGTTGCCGGCAGCGAAGTGCCCCTGCGGGCCCGATTTGCCATTCTCGCCACCGGGGCCCGGTTGGCACTCGCCCGCAAGGCTGGTCTGGTCGCGCCCCTGAGGCCGAGCGCGGTGGCTATGCGCTGCTATCTGCGCTCCTCCTACCCGCTGGAGCGAATGGTGGTGTCTTACGACCGTTCGATCCTGCCCGGCTATGCCTGGATCTTTCCACTGGGAAACGGCAGATTCAATATCGGCTGCGGCATGTTTTTCCGGGGCCGGCCCAGCCCCCCGGTCAATCTGGCAGCGGCCTTTACCACCTTCACCAATGCCTTTCCACTGGCCCGTCGGCTCACGGCCCAGGGCGAGATCGAGAGCCCGCCACGCGGCGCCATGCTGCGCAGCGGCCTGCAGGGGGCGAGGCCGCTGGGCCCGGGAAACCTGCTGGCGGTCGGAGAGGCGATCGGCACCACCCATCCGTTCACCGGGGAGGGGATCGCCAAGGCGATGGAGTCCGGAGAACTGGCGGCCGAAACGATCCACACCGTCCTCGCCGGCGGGAATCCGGCCCTGCTCAAAAGCTATCCGTTACGCCTGGAAAAAAACCTGGGCTCGCGCTTTCTCGGTTTTCAGGCCGCGCAGAACTGGCTTTCCAAAGCCTGGCTGGTCGACTTCATCGCCCGGCGAGCCCAAAAGAGCCGGTTCTATCGGGAGTCCATGGCGGGGATTCTGCAACAGAAGGCGGATCCGCGGGAGATTTTTTCCCTGCGGGGGGTGTGGCGATCGCTGTGGGAGTGAGGTTTCTCGTGGCAAGTGCCGGTTTTCCCGAGGAGCCTGGCTGATCGGATTCGACCTATTGGATGACCCCTGGCCGGTCGTTGCCCAGGGTGACCACCGGCCGTCCCTGGCGGGGCGAGGTGTATCCGCGCAAGGGGGCATGGCTGAAGAGTCCGCTTTCGGGCAGACGCCAGTAGGCGAGCGACAACCACTCCGGCCACCGGCCATCCAGAACGACTTCGAGCCGACCGCCGAAACGGGTTTCGCTGGCTGAACGTCCGGAGTATTCAATGTTTTCGTAGTACAGCTGCATTTTTGAATTGTGCCGCCCTTTTTTCGCCAGGCTGAACGCCATTTTTTTCCAGTAGCTCGCCTGGTCGTAGCCGCCGAGGAAGGTCCCCAGGGGCGTTTTGAGTTTCAGCAGCCCTTCCCAGCCGAGGATGCCTAGGTCATTCGATTCCAGCGTCGAGCCGGGATCGAAGACGACCCGCTCGGCGCTCAGACTGAAATCGAACCGGTAGCCGTCAATAAAGCTCAACAGCGGCTCGCCGGCATCCTCGCCGAGGCTCAGCGCGAAGCTGTCCTTCCATTTGTCGTAGTCCCTTATTTTTCCTGAGAGATATTCAGCTTCGCCGCCCATGGAGTCCGAGTCGTCGCTGATTCTGGCGAAGCTGTACCAGGTCAGGGTATTGCCGAAGGATTTCACAAACCCCTCATAATGCCCCGAATACTGGAGGGCCAGAGCGTTTTCGTAGAACCCTTCATCGACAGGGTAGGTCTCCTCGCCGCTTCGCTGCAGCAGCCGGTAAGTGCCGACGAGTTCTCCGCCCAGCGCAGGAAGTAACCCGCCCAGGCTTAAATTAAGATTTGTTACCCGGTTCAGGCCATACCCCAGCCGGATGTCGCGAAAGGCGCGGTAGTGTTGCTGACGAGGCTCCACGGTGATGCCGAAGAACTCGCCGACGCTTTGCCAGGTTCGGGCATCGATACGGGTCTGCCCCGAGGCCCTGATCCCCTCCTGTGCCAGGGCGACGACCAGGTCATCGGCGTCAACCCCGCTGGCCTGGGAAAAATTCTGCACGCTGAGCTTTTCGGGAATCCGGAGGGTGATTTTTCCCGGCTCTGCCGATTCCCGCTCGGGACGACCTTCGTCAAGCCACCACAGGCCGGTCAGATCGGACGCGAACCCCAGGTCAAACTCCTCGCTGCGACCGCGGCGGCTGCTGCGGGCCAGCTCGGCATTGATTTCCAGCGACCAGGTTCTGGCCAGGATCCCGGTTTCGAGCAGGGCTCGATCGAGAAAATTCCCCTGCTCCGCAAATTGCAGGGTCAGCCTGGAGGCATCGCCCCGCGCCGGGTGGGTATATTCGATCCGGAGGTCGCGGGGCATCTCAAGTGGCTGCGGCGGCTCCTGCCCTGCCTCGGTGGAATCCGGCTCCTCGTCGGCGCTGCGGAGCTGATTGATCTGCAGGTTGAGATCGGGGGAACTCAGCGTCAATAGCGAATCGGCCGCCAGACCGTACACCAGCCGATAGGATTGGTTCTCCCGCGCGGCCGGCGATCCGCCATGCTCGAGGCATCCCCCGCCCAGCGCGGCCAGAAGCATCAGGAGAAATAGCTGGAGCCATCGAAGTGACATTCGCACTAAATTCATCACGGAGGCACCACCGGTGGATTAACCGATGGAGGATGTGCAAAATCCAGACGTTTTTCGCCAATAACCGACAGATGATCCGCTGCCGCATGGCAGCACAACAGGGGTCGGGTCCGGGCAGCGTCGACCGAACCGACAACATCCAGACCCGCCACTCTCTGCCGTGCAATATGGGGACCAGAAGCGAAGCCGGAATGAGACAGAAGATTTTACCCTCAACCCAGCGGCGGAGCCGCCCGCTGCGCCCGATTCCCTGTGGGGCCTGAGCCGGCTTTCGGCAACTTGAGGCCGGTGCGGGAGATCGGATTAAAGCCGCCGTCGCCACCTTCCGACAGGTCAAAAATACGCATTTTCAGCCACTTGGAGGTGAACTGCGGATGCGACGGTCGCCATCTGCACACACTATGGCTGCCCCTTTCCGCCCTCGTTTTTGCAACAGGACCGATTTATTAGCGAAAATCAACCCTGGCACGGGAAATGCTGTCTTCAGGGCAAACCGCAAAAAAGCGGAAGGCGAAAACAATATTTCCCCCCAACCACCAAAGGAGTGCGCAAAATGAAAAACACCAAACTTAAAATCACCCTGGCCCTGGCAAGCGCGTTGTTGATGAGCATGGCGACTCTGGCTTCCGCCAGCTCGGCTCTTCCGTCGTTCGAACAGCTGGATCTCGACAAGGACGGCTACATCTCCATGCAGGAAGCGCAAAGCAACGAGGAGGTAACGGAAAAGTTCGCGGCCGCCGACGCCAATAAGGACGAGATGCTCGACCAGGCGGAATACTCCTCCCTCGGCCACGAATAAGCGCCCTGCTGCATCCCCCTGCCAGGGCGCTTGACGGCGCCCCGCCGGGCTGCCTTGCGGAGAAGGCAGCCCGGCACCTCACTCCCCCGACCGCCCCCGCACCGCCCGCTATGCCCGCATCATCCCCGGTTGATTTTATGGCAAAAGGGCAAAACTGGCCCTTTGGTTTCTTGTTTTCTACCCAAACAGCGCTATTTTTAATGGGGAACGTCATCCGCATCCGGCTCTAAAGCTGATCGTTGCAGGGGAATTCTCCATGAAAAAAATCATCGCCCTTGCCCTGCTGCTGACACTGGCCGCCGGTGGATACCTGTGGTGGCGCGCCAGCGGCAAGAAGGAGAAAATCCGGATTCTCGTCGCCGAGAAGGTCGAACGGGGAACGGTGCGCAAGGTCCTCGAACAGACCGGGATCATCAAGTCCCAGGTGGGGGGCATCGTCAAGATCGGCGCCCGGGCGACCGGAACCATCGACCGGATGCTGGTCAAGGTCGGCGACCGGGTCGAGACCGGCCAGCTGGTCGCCCGCATCGACAGCCGGGAACTGCTCTCCCAGGCCGCCGAGGCGCGAGCCAAACTGGCCTCGGCCCGTGCCGAACGGGCCCGGGTCGAGCAGGTTTCACCGCTGCGCATCGCCGAGGCCGAAGCGGAGTTGGCCCTGGCCGTCTCCCTCGCCGATTACCTGGAGCAGAACTATCAGCGCCAGCGCGAGCTGGTCGAAAAGCGGATCATCTCCCAGGACGAGCTCGAAAACGCCCGTCAGAAGGCCGCCGTGGAGGCCAGTCGGGTCAGGGCGAAACAGGCCGCCCTCGCCAGGCAGACCAAGGAATTCGAGGAGGAGCGCAAGAAGGCCCGGCTGGCGGTAAAGCAGGCCGAAGCGACCCTGGAGGCCCTGGAAATCCGCATCTCCTATACCAACATCGCCAGCCCGATCACCGGGGTGGTCAGCCAGGTCACCGCCCAAGAGGGCGAGACCATCGTCGCCGGGTTGCAGGTGGCCAACCTGATCACCGTGCTCGACCCCGGCCGGCTGGAGATGTGGATCTACGTCGACGAAACCGACGTCGGCCAGGTGGAGCCCGGCCAGGCCGTGAAATTCAGGGTCGACGCCTATCCGGGGCGGATTTTCAAAGGCCAGATCGAGACCATCTATCCCGAGCCGGAAATCCGCGACAACATCGTCTATTACCAGGCGTTGGTCGACATCAGCGAGGCGCAGGCGGAATTCCTGCGCCCGGAAATGACCACCCAGGTGCAGATCGTGGTCGAGGAAAAAAGCGCGGTGCTCAAGCTGCCCAACGCCGCCCTCAAGTGGGTGGACGGCCGCCAAGTGGTCTTCGTCCGCGAAGCGGGCGGCGCCGTCCGGCAGACGGCCCCGACCCTGGGCCTGATCGGCCTGGCTGCCAGCGAAGTGTTGGCGGGGCTGGAGGAGGGAGAGGAGGTCGCCACCCAGGTCGACCTGCCGGGACCGGCCGCCAGGAGGACCGAGCCATGACCGCCGGCGAACCGGTCATCTACCTGGAGAACCTGTGCAAGGTTTATTATCAGGCCGATTTCGCCGTCGAGGTGCTCAAGGGGATTTCGCTGCGGATCGAGCCGGGGGAATTCCTTGCCCTGCAGGGGACTTCGGGCTCGGGCAAATCGACCCTGATGCACATCCTCGGGCTGCTCGATCGCCCCACCGAAGGCCACTACCTGCTGGCCGGCCAGGATGTGGCCCGGCTGCCGGACGACGAACTCAGCGAACTGCGCAACCGGATGCTCGGCTTCATCTTCCAGACCTTTTATCTGGTCCCCTACGTTTCGGCCCTGGAAAACGTGATGCTCCCGGGCCTCTACAGCCGGACCGCGGCCCGTCAGCTGCGCAGCCGCGCCGCGGAGCTGCTGGCCGAGGTCGGGCTGGGCGACCGCCTGGACTTCAAGCCGGGCCAGCTCTCCGGCGGCCAGCAGCAGCGCGTGGCCATCGCCCGGGCCCTGATCAACGACCCCCAGGTACTGCTCGCCGACGAACCGACCGGCCAGCTCGACTCGCGCACCGGCGCCGGGATCATGAAGCTGATCGCCCGTATCCACGAGCAGGGTCGCACCGTGATCCTGGTCACCCACGACCGGGAGACCGCCGGCTACGCCGGGCGCCGGATTCATCTCCATGACGGGCTTATCCGGGATGATTGATCTTCTGCGCATGGGCTGGCGCATCGCCCGCATGGCCCTGCTGGCGGTCTGGGCCTACAGGCTGCGCAGCATTTTCGTCATCAGCGGCGTCGCCCTGGGGATCGCCTCGCTCACCATCATCGTCGCCTCGATCGACGGCGCCCAGCGCAAGGCCTACGAAATCGTCAACTTCTTCGGCCCGGACGCGGCCTTTATCCTCGGCGGCGACATCCGCAGCCGGGCCGTGGGCCAGCGAACCCTGACCCTCTCCTATGCCGACGCCGAACGGCTGCGCCAGTCGCTGCCCGGAGCCTACCTGGTGGTGCCGATGCGGGCCAAGGCCGATATTCCGCTGCGCTACGAAGACAACAAGTTCCAGCTGCGCATCGCCGTCGGCGCCACCGCCGGTTACGCCGAGGTATGGAACTGGCCGCTCGCCGAAGGGCGGGACCTCACCGAGGAGGATGTGAGCCGCGGCGCCAAGGTCTGCCTGATCGGCGACACCCCGGCCCGGGAGCTGTTCGGCAACCGCTCCCCGGTAGGCCGGACCATCTACCTCGACAAGCTGCCCGTACAGGTGGTGGGCCGCCTGGCCTACCGGGGCTTTTCCGGCGGCGGGGGCTCGGTGGACGAACGCATCATCCTCCCGATCACCACCCTGACCCAGCGCTTCAATCTCGACCGCCAGTATTTCCGCGCCCTCCGGGTCAAGTTCCAGACCCCGGAGAACATGGCGTTTCACGTGGAGAATTTGCGCAGCCTGCTGCGCCATCAGCACCAACTCGGCCCGGGGGATGACGATGATTTCAGCATTCTGACCGCCGACGAAATCCTCGCCTTTCTCTCCATGTTCAAGGGAGGGCTGGTCCTGTTTCTCGGGGTGACCGCCACCGTCGCCATCCTCGTCGGCGGCTTCGTCCTGGCCAACCTCTTCTACCTGAGCATCGACGAACGACGGACCGAAATCGGCCTCAAGAAGGCCCTCGGCGCCAAGAACCGGGCGATCCTCGGCCAGATCCTCGCCGAGGCGCTCTGCCTGACCCTGATCGGATCCCTGGCCGGCATGGCCCTGGGGATGGCGATGGGGCAGCTGCTGGAGCGGCTGGAGATCCTCGAAATCCTCTTCTCCTGGAAGGTCTTCGCCCTGTCGGTGATCACCGCCATGGCCATCGCCGTCCTCTTCGGCCTCAAACCGGCCCGCCAGGCCGCCGCCATGGTCCCGATCGAGGTGCTGAAGGGGTAGCTGCCGGCAATCAACCGAAAACCGAACCAAGGCACCCCGATTTTTCGGACCACGGACCACCATGCCCCTGAGCCTCAAAATCGCCCTTTCCTCCCTCAAGGCCCACCGCCTGCGCACCGCGCTGGCGATGACCGGGGTGCTGCTCGGCGCCCTGGCGCTGACCGGGGTTCAGCACGTCTCCAAGGCGATGCTGCGCAAGGCCGAAGTAGAGACGGCCAGGCTCGGCACCAACCTGTTCGTGGCCCGCACCGGCCAGGTATCCTTTCGCCGCTCGGGCTCGGCGCGGGTGCGCAACGAGGCCAAAACCTTCACCCTGGGCGATGCCCGCGCCCTGATCGACGGGCTCCCCTCGGTGCGGCTCGGCGCCCCCTTCGTCGAGCGGACCATGCCGATCAAAGCCGGGGAAATCAAGATCCCCAGCCAGATCGTCGCCACCTGGCCCAGCTACCCCGAGGTCCGCAATTTCGTTCCCGAATACGGGCGCTTTCTCACCGCCGAAGAAGAAGCGACCCGAGCCCGGGTCTGCGTGCTGGGACGCAAGATCGCCGAACGCCTGTTCGGCCGGCCGGAGGCGGCGGTGGGGCAGCAGGTCTTTTTTTTCCGGGCCAGCGCCCGGGTGGTGGGGGTCATGCAGACCAAGGGGGCCGACATCGCCGGCACCGACCAGGACGAGCAGGTCTTCGTCCCCCTGTCCACCTATCTGCGGCGCTTCGCCAACCAGGACTGGATCACCGGCGTCTATCTGCAACTGGCCGATCCCCGGGATTTCATCAGGGCCAAGAACTCCGCCGCCGACATCCTGCGCCGGCGCCACCAGCTCGGTCCGGGCCAGGCCGATGACTTCAGCCTGCTGACCGCCCGGGACACCATGCAGCTGCAGCGCCAGGCCCTCGATCTGGTGCAGACTCTGGGGCTGATCAGCTCCACCGTCTCCTTTGCCGTGGGCGGCCTGGGGATCCTCTCGATCATGGTGCTGCTGGTGCGCACCCGCCGCCTGGAGATCGGCATCCGCCGCGCGGTCGGCGCCCGCCGCCGCGACATCATCCGCCAGTTCATGTTCGAAGCCGGGCTGATGGCCGGCATCGGCGGCACTCTCGGAGTCGTGCTGGCCCTGGCTCTGGTGCTGATCGTCTACCAGGTCGGCAAGATGCCGCTGATCTATGACCCGCTGCTGATCCTCGGCCCGCTGGCCGGCTCGGTGCTGCTCGGCCTGGCCGCCGGCGCCTACCCGGCCTGGCAGGCCGCCAACGTGCAGGTGCTGGAGGTGCTGAAGACGGAATAACCATCCCTTTTGAAGACTTCTGCCCCGCGAGACCGCTGGAGTGCAGCAGGGGGCCGGCCAAGGGAGGTCAATCCGGAAGGAGAGGTTCAGGCCCTCCCCCAGCCAGGAAGCAATGGAGCCGTTCGTTCAGTGAGGTGATGTATTTCCAGGAGCTGTGCCCGTTTGTGGCCATCCGAAAACTCCGGGCCAAAACCCGTCAGATTTTTCGCGCGGTCTGCCCCAGGCCGATGCCAATGTGGAGGAGGCGGCACAGTCGTGCCGTTGCCTCGGTGACGAGAAGCGCGGCGGATTCCATGCACTCCTCAAGCGCCATGGGGCGGGGCACGATGCTCATCAGCCCGTCAATCCCCTGACGAAGGACCTCCTCGCTGCCCGGCCCGAGCCCTCCCGACAGGCAGACGACAGGGACCTGGTGATGCTTGGCCAGGGATGCAATCCCGACGGGAGCTTTACCGCGAGCGGTTTGAAAGTCGGTGCAGCCTTCGCCGGTGATGACCAGATCGGCCTGCCGGACGATTTTGGCAAAATCGGCCGCCTCAAGCACGATTTCGATGCCCGGCCGGAATTCGGCCCGGGTAAAAAACAGCAGGCCAGCGCCCAGGCCACCGGCCGCCCCCGCGCCCGGCAACTCCGCGACATCCTTACCGGTGGCCGATCGAGCGATACCGGCATAGCGCGCCAGGGCGTGATCCAGTTCGGCAACCGTCTGGGCGGAGGCCCCTTTTTGCGGTCCGTAAACCGCAGAGGCGCCGCGGGTCCCGCAGAGGGGATTGTCCACATCGCAGGCGACCCGGATGGCACACCCGGCCAGGCGGGGGTCAAGCGCCGACCGGTCAATTCTCGCCAGATCGGCAAGAGGCGCGCCCCCCGGCGGCAGTTCGAAGCCCGCCGCGTCCAGGAATTTCACCCCCAGCGCCTTGGCCATCCCGGCGCCCCCGTCATTGGTGGCGCTGCCGCCAAGCCCGATGATCAGTCTGCGCAGCCCTTGGTCAAGAGCGGCCTTGATCAGTTGTCCGGTGCCATAGGAGGTGGTAATCCGCGGATCGCGTTTCTCTTTCGGCACCAGCGCCAGGCCCGAGGCGGCCGCCATCTCGATCACGCCGGTCTCACCATCGTCGAGGATGCCCCAGAAGGCGTCCACCGGATCGCCCAGCGGCCCGACCACCTGTTGCCTGATAATCCTGCCACCGACTGCCGCCACCAGCGCCTCGACGGTTCCTTCACCGCCGTCGGCAACCGGCACCCGCATCACCCGGGCTGACGGAAAGACCGAAAGGATCCCCTGTTCCATGGCCGCGGCCGCGGCCACGGCGGATAGACTTCCCTTGAACGAATCGGGAGCTACGACAATACGCATAGCATTCACTTTGGGAGCCGGCCGGCTGGCGTCGAGCCTTCGCGTTACCGACCCATTTTTTACAAAAACAGCAGCAAACTCAGGGCCATAACGGCCATGCCGGTGATCAGGCCATAAATGGACAGATGATGTTCGCCGAATTCCTGGGCCGCCGGCAGGAGTTCGTCCAGCGAGATGAAGACCATGATGCCGGCCACCGCGGCGAACAGGATGCCGAAAATCATTGGGGTGAAAAACGGCATCAGGATAAGGTATCCGACCAGCGCGCCGATCGGTTCGGACAACCCGGATAGAAACGAGAGCTTGAAGGCCTTTTTACGGCTGCCGGTGGCGTAATAGATGGGGACCGACACGGCGATGCCTTCGGGAATGTTGTGAATGGCGATGGCCACGGCGATGGCAATGCCGAGGCTGGGTTCGGTCAAGGCCGCGGTGAACGTCGCCAGACCTTCGGGAAAGTTGTGGATGCCGATGGCCAGGGCGGTAAACAGGCCCATGCGGCGCAGCTTGCCGAAGTCATGGGACTGATTGTCCGGCAGGTTTTCCAGCCCCTGATCCATTTCCTCGATGGCATGCAGCTCATGGGGGTTTTCGTAACCGGGCACGAGCTTGTCGATAATGGCAATAAGCGCGATGCCGCCAAAAAAAGCCCCCACCGTGGCCCAGGTCCCCAGGCTGTGGCCTAGGCTCTTTACCAGCTCCGCCTTGGCCTTGAAGAAAATCTCGACGAAGGAAACGTAGATCATCACGCCGGCCGAAAAGCCAAGAGCCAGGGATAAAAAACGGGTATTGGTCGTGCGGGTAAAAAAGGCCAGGGCGCTTCCGATGCCCGTGGCAAGGCCCGCCAACAGGGTCAGCCCAAAGGCGAAAAGAACGGTATTTGTATCCATGATCCCACCTATGGCGTGAACGTTTTCAGGGGCACCGGTTCATTGGCGATGACCGCCTCGCAACGAATCTATGAAGGGGAGTCCGGGGATTTCAGAGGCGAGTATAAAGGATCATTCACCATTTATCATCTCTTCTTTTGGTCGCCAGCTGCCAGTCGGCCCGCATCCTTGATCCAGCCTCCCCCGGGAGCCAAGGAATGAGCCGGCAGCAACGGCAAAGGCCGCTCTCCTGGGGAGAGCGGCCTTTGCCGTTGCTGCCGATTCGACCTCAACTAGGTCGCGATGGAGCCCCCTCAGGTGAAGCCCGAACCGGCGGTGCACGCGTAACAGTGATCGCCGGCGGCGATCGGCGTGCCCGGTTCGGCCAGTCCCTCCATCATGGAAACGTGGATTTTCTTGCCGCCCAGGGGCAACCCCTCGGCCTGGTTGAAATCACAGTCGTACAGGTAGCCGTCCCAGGACACCGAGACCAGGGTCCGGCACATGAGCCCGGCCAGGGTGCAGGGGTTGAAGTTCTGCGCCAGCTTCGCCAGGTACGGGTTGTAATTCCCCGAATTTTCCAGCCAGCTGCGAAACCGGCCCAGCGGCATGTTGGCGAAGGTGTAAAGGTGGTTGAAGTCGATCCCCCATTTGCGTTTGAGGTCGGCTTTGAATTTCTTTTCGGCCTGCTGCTGGGCAACGGGCATGAAAGCCCCGGCGGGATTGGCCACCAGGTCGAGTTCGAGCCCGCTGCCCTCGATGCCGTAGCCGGCCTGGTTGAGGCGCTTGAGCATGGCGATGCTCGTGTCCCAGACGCCTTTGCCGCGCTGCGATTCGGTCTGCCCCTGGTTGGTCGCCGGAAACGAGGAGACGATCACCACCCGATGGGTTCGGCACAGTTCGAGCAAGGCCTCCCGACCCTCTTCGGCCAGAGCGGTCAGATTGGAACGCAGCATCAGCCGGGAGGTCAGGGGGGCGAGCTGGGCGATGAGATGGCCGAGCTCGGGCACCATCTCCGGAGCGCCGCCGGTGATGTCGATCACCTCGAAGCGGACCCGGCGGGCATAGGCGATCACATCGTTCATGGTGGCCAGCGACATCACCTCGGTACGGGTGGGACCCGCCTCGAGATGACAGTGGCGACAGAGCTGGTTGCAGAGCAGGCCGACGTTGATCTGCAGGGTGTGGGTGAGCTCCCGGATCAGTTCCAGGCCTTGCTTTTCGAGGGTCCGGGTAAAGGAGTCGACGCCCGGAACCGCTTCCGCGCTGTTTTTCGCCCCCGGCTGTTTGCTGGTCATAAGGCTGCTTCCTGCGGCGTTACATGGAAAGTTTTTCGGCGATCTTGCGCATCTGGACGCCGTGAACCAGGGAGGCGCCGCCGCGGATGGCGGTTACCACATGCACCGCTTCGGTCATTTCGGCCAGATTGGACCCTTTCTCCAGGGCGGCCCGGGTATAGGCGTCGATGCAGTACGGGCACTGGACGGTATGGGCGACCGCCAGGGCGATCAGGGCCTTCTCCCGTTCAGTCAGCTCGCCTTCGGCGAAAACCTGGCCGTAGTAGTCAAAGAATTTTTTCGCCAGTTCCGGCGCATCCTTGCCGATTTCTTCAAAGTCTGACAGATCCGCCGGATCGTAATAGGTGTCCATTGACCGCCTTCCTGTGAAAAGTTTACCGCCGAACCTCAAAATCCTGCAATAACGCAAGCTCCGAGGTAAAAAACCGAAGCAGAAATTAACACAGAACTCCCGCTTCGGGCCAGCAGATTATCCGCGCGAGCCCCCATCGCCGAGCGTCTCCCCCGCGACCGGACCAGGTTCGTCTCCGGTCTTAATGATTCCTGTAGCCTAAAAACCGGCAGGGTCAATTCACCAGGGATCTCAACAGGGGCTTGAACGTTCAGCCTGCCCCATTAAGGGCGTGGCTTGGCGGCTCACTCCAGAGGCAGCGAAAAATAAAAGGTGCATCCCCTGCCGGCGGGGCAGTCGGCCCAGATGCGTCCGCCGTGGCCTTCCACCAGAAGTCGGCAGATATACAGGCCGAGGCCGCTGCCAGGGCTCTTGCCGCGCTGCTGGGATCGGAAAAAGCGGGTGAACAGGCTGGGAAGCTCTTCCTCGGCGATTCCCGGACCGCTATCGCTGACCGAAACCACCATTTCGCGCTCCATGCGTTTTACGACGAGCTTTACCGGACTCTGCGACGGGGAGTACTTCAGGGCATTGGTGAGCAGGTTGATGAGGATGCGTTCGAGACGGACCTCATCGGCCGGCACCGGCGGCAGCCCGGCCGGTATCTCGGCCACGATCCGGCCGGTGTCCAGGCCGGCGCCGTAGCGGCCCAGCAGCTCGTCGATATAGGCCGGGAGCCGAATCGGCTTTTTGGTGAGCGAGAGCTGACCGCCTTCGAGGCAGGCCGCCTCGACCAGTTCGTCGATCATCACGCTCATCTGCCGCGAACTCTCAAGGATCGATGCCACGCTGAAGCGAGCGGTTTCGCCCTGATCGCCATTGTGCAGAAACTCCTGAAGCAGCTGGGCATGTCCCTGAATCACGGTCAACGGGGTCCCCAGATCATGGGAAATGGAGTGGAGATACTCCTCGCGCTGCTGCTGCAGCTGATGAAGCTCGGTGATGTCGGTGGCGGTCCCGACCGCTCCGACCAGCTGTCCGTCAGGGGTGTGAACCGGGGCCGCCGAACCGGAAACCCAGACCGCGCCGCCGTCGGCTTTGCGCAGGACCATGATGACTCCCTGCATGGTCTCGCCCTGCAGAACCCGCTGCATGATTTCGGCAAGGGGAAACGGGGTACCGTCGGGGCGCTCGACCCGCAGGCGGGCAAGCCGTTCCTGCAGAGGGAGACGGCACTCTTCCGGCGAATAGCCCAGCAGCTTCTGGGCGGTGGGGTTCATGTGCCGGATGCTGCCGCTTGGCTCGTAGATCACGACCCCGTCGGCAATGGCGTTGATGGTGGCCTCCAGTTCGGCCAGCAGCCGCTCCCGGATAGCCTCGAAACGTTTGCGCTCGGTGATGTCGGTCGTCACCGTGGCGAAGTGATTGTTCCCCAGGGACAAGACCGACACCTGCAGGTGCTTGTCGGGGGAAAAGGGGATTTCGATATGAGCCGGGATGCCGGTTCGGGCAACCCGCGCGTAGACCACGAGAATCGGTCCGATGTCGATCTCGGGAGCGTAGATTTCACTGGCTTTGCGTCCGACGGCGCGGTCGCGGGGAATTTCCAGGATCGCCTCGTAGGCGGGGTTCACATCGTGGACGATCCAGTCGACGGGGCGGCCCTGCGGGTCGCAGACCAACTCGTCGCAGGCGACTGCTTCGTTCATGTTTTCAAAGAGCAGCCGGTATTTTTTTTCGCTACGCGCCAGATCCTGTTCGACCTGTCGCTGCCGGGTAATGTCGTCGAAATCCCCCACCGCGCCAATGATCTGTCCTGTTCCATCGACCATCGGTTCGGCGTTGACCGACAGCAGAATGCGCTTGCCCCCGGGGCCGGACACCATCATCTCCACTTCCGATGCGCCCTGTCCCAAAAGCAGAACCCGACCGAAGGGCAGATCTTCATCGGCCATGTTCATTCCCCCGGCGCTGGTGATCCGCCAAAGAGGGTCGTTAAAGGTTCTCCTGCAGATTTCCTCGCGGGTCAGTCCCAGGATCTGTTCGGCTCCCGCATTGGCATAGGTAAAGCGCCCCTTGCGATCGAGGGTGACGATGCCGCAGGCCACCGAATCAAGGATGGTCTCCAGACTCATCAGAAAGACTTTCTCCCGCTCATGGGGGAAACTTCCTGAACAGGGCAGGCCCAAAAACGGACCGGGAATTCCCTGCGGATCAGCGCTGCGGGAAATCCCCTGAAGGTTGAATTATACCATACTAATTTTCATTGGGGATGCTTGACCTTGACGAAACCGCTCTTCGCCTTTCTGTCGCTGCCGGCAGGGCCGGTCGCCGATTTCTGCGGCTGGAGATCCCCGCCGCCGGCCGACAACAGTTCACCGATAAACAGGCTGCCGTTATGCACGAAGAAAAACGACCTGAGCCCCTCGGCCATTTCGTAAAGGCGCCGGGCGTAGGCCGCCTCCTGTCCCTCTTCCGGGGTGGCCAGGCCGAGAAATACCAGATCCGCCTCCGCGCTCTCGGCGTGAATCACGTCCTTGACGCTGACCTCCTCCGGCTTGACCATGACCACGATCTCCGCCGCGATGCGAATTTCGGGAATCAACCGAGCGAGAAAGCGTTCGGTCTGTTCCTTGGCCAGCGGGTTCGAGGCAATGCTCAGGATGCGGATCCGGGCATCGCGCCATTCCGGATTGCGACTCAGCAGATAGCTCAGCAGCAGCATCAGATCGCCATTGCGCTGCAGACCTCCCCACCAGATATGGATGGTCCGGGGCCGCCCCTCCCGGATCGGCGCCAGAGGCGTCACCCGGCCAATCAGCAGCGACTGGTGAAGGCGCTTGAGCCGCCGGATGACCCGCAGGAAGTTCGTCAACCGCTCGGGATCCTCGGGCCAGCCGAGCAACACCGTGTTGCTTTCGATTCCGGCGATGCCGTTGGCCTGGGCAACGGCCAGGATCCCCCGCTCGATGTTCTGGACGACATCGACCTCGCCGAAGGCGACGATGCCCTCCCGGCGCAAAATCGCCTCGATCTGCCCCTGCCGCTCGAGGGTATCCATTTCCATATCGAGCAAATCTCCCACCACCAGTTCGCAGACCGTCACCACGCCCCGATCCTCGCTGAGCCAGGCTCCATAGCGGACCAGCTCGAGTCTTCTTTCGATGTTGCCGACAAAGACCAGGATGTGGGGGCGCCAGTTGCGGGCGGTCATCGGCCGATGGGAAAGACGCACCAGCGCCCAGCGGATAATCGCCTCGTAGACGTCGCGCCGCACGTCACCCCAGTCCTCCCGCCGCTGCCGACGCTTGAGCAGCAGCCAGAGCGAAAGCTCGATGGCAACAGCGGCAATGCTTGCCGGCAGGTTGATCAGCACCATCACGCTGAAACAGCCCAGGGCGCCGGCGAGACTCAGGGCCCAGTGAACCTGCACCTTGGGTCGCCAGGAAGGGTTGCCCGAGAGTTTTTCCAGGGCGGCCACCAGGTTTACGGTGCCGTAGACACTGAGGAAAAACATCGTCACGACGATCGCCACGGTATTCAGGTCGCCGAGAAACACCGCGGCCAGGGCGATGGCCAGGGAAACGGCCAGGCCGAAAACGGGCTCCTGACGGTCGCCGGCAACTCTCGCCAGCTGCCGCGGCGCCAGGTGGTCAAGGGCCAGCGCCTGAAGGGTTCGCGGGGCTCCAAGCATCGAACCGACCGCCGAGGAGAAGATCGCCCCCCAAAGACCCGGCAGCACCAGCCAGGGCCCCCAGACGGCGATCTGGGTCCAGACCAGCGGATCATCCCGCAGGCTCTGAGGATCGCTGCCCAGACCGAGCAGGATCGGCACCATCAGATACACGCCGAAACCGACCAGGGTGGCCGCGGTGGTGCCCCGGGGGATGGCCTCCCGGGGTTCCTGCAGATCTCCGGAGAGGCTCAGACCGGCCATGATGCCGGTCACCGCCGGAAAAAACACCGCGAAAACGGCCCAGAATCCAAACTCGCCGGACGGTTTCGACGCCAGAAGGCTTTCCACATGGCCGTCCACCAGAGCCCCCCCGGCCAGGGCCAGCAAAGACAGCCCGATCAGCACCATGATCGGAAGCTGTGATTTCAGCGCCACGCCCGCGCCCCGAAAGGCGAGCGCTCCCACGGCCAGAATGATGCCGAAGGCCGCGATCTGGACCGGCACCCCCGGCCAGACGACGCGCAAGGATTCGGCCAGACCGAAGGCATAGAGCGTCACCGAAAAGGCCTGGGAGAGAAACAGGGGCAGGCCGATCGCTCCGCCGATATCCAGTCCGAGACTTCGGGATATGATGAAATAGGCGCCGCCGACTCCGACCCTGGTATTGGTCGCCACCGCCGACAGGCAGAGGGCGGTGACAAAGGTAAGAGAATTGGCGAGCACCACGATGAGCAGGGTTCTCAGCAGGCCGACGTGCCCCACCACCCAGCCGAAACGCAGGTACATGATCACCCCGAGGATGGTGAGGATGGTGGGGGTAAAAACCCCCAGAAAGGTGCCCAACTTGCGGTTCTGCCCTCGCGGGCGGCCTTCGGCCGCGGCGGGGAAGAGCCTCGCGGCCCTGTCCATAAGTGACTTCAGCATGAAAATTTCCCGTGTTCAGGAAGATCCGGTCAGGTCCCTGCCATGCACCCGGAAGGCCAGGCATCCTCATGGAGAGAAGGCTTGGAACCGGCTGCAGCAAAATATTAGATGAAGGGGAAGGGAAAAACAACCTGCCCTGCACAGGACGAGGGTCCTGCAAGGGGACAGGCTGGGTGGTCAAACGGGAAACGTTGGCAAGGTTCCTTTGACCACGGCAGACTGGGCAGCCTCCAGGGCCACTTGGATGGCATTTTTCTCGGCCAGCGGTTTGAGATCCGCCGCCACCTCTTCACCGGCGCTACGCTGGGCGAGCACCCCGCACACGCAGGCCGCCGAAAAGCCGTACACCCCGGCCATCTTGAACAGGGTTCCGGCTTCCATCTCGTAGTTGAGCACGTTCAGCCGGCGATACTCTTCGGTGATTCCGACCAGGCGACGAAGCAGGTGGGGGTTGGCCGAGGAGCCGGTCCGCTCCTGCCCCTCGTAGAAAGTGTCCACCGAAGCCGTGATCCCCAGATGCCAGTCGACCCCGAGCCGGCGTGCGGCATCGACCAGGGCCACGGTCAGAAACGGATCGGCCGCCGCCGGGTATTCGGGTGGGGCGATATCGTCCGCAGCCCCCTGCCGGCACAGAGCGGCGCTGGAAATCACCACGCTGCCGACCTGGACCGCCTCTTGGATCGAGCCACAGGTTCCGACCCGGATGATCCGGCGAATCCCCAGGGCCACAAGTTCGTTGACCACGATGCTCAAAGAGGGCGCCCCCATGCCGCTGGTGGCCGACAGAATCCGCTGCCCGTCGGGCAATCGGGCCAGATAGCTGCTCAGGCCGCGCCGCTCGGACAGGGTTTTTTCCATCTGGATGTTCGGCATTTCGCTGACAATCCGGCGGGCGCGTTCGGGATCGCCGCTCAGCAGGGCCAGCGTCGGCGGCTCGCTGCCCAGGTCCCGAAGGCGGAAACCGAGGTGGTATTTAACCTGACTATTGCGGCTCATCGTCCCGTTCTCTTTCGCCAAGGGGAAAATGCCCTCCAAACCCTTCCGGCAACAGCCGGTCGAGGGTCGCGGTCAGGCGCTGTACCGAATCACAGATGCAGATCACCCTCGCACCCGGGCCGAATTCCCGGATGACCTGCCGGCAGGCCCCGCAGGGCGCGGTCGGCTCGTTGGTGGGCGTGTAGATCGCCATCGCGACAATCTGTCGTTGACCAGCGGCGACCGCCTGGCCGATGGCGTTTCGCTCGGCGCAGAGGGTCAACCCGAAAGAGGCATTTTCAACGTTGCAACCGCTGAAGATACTGCCGTCCTCGGTCATTACAGCGGCCCCGACCTTAAACCGGCTGTACGGGGAATAACTGTGCTCTGCCGCCTCGCGAGCCCTTCGCTCAAGCTGGGCAAGCCGGCTCGGCTCAATCCTCAAGGCCTTCATCCCGCCTCCTCTGCATCGAATTTCAGAAGACTGCCGGCGCCGTCACCGCCCCTGAAGCCCCAGCATCACATTGAGCGATTCGCCAGCAAGCGACCGCTCTTGGAACAGCCTAATGCAAGCCACGAGGAAGTCAATCCATTTCATCGGCGTCACCCTTTCATGGGCGGCACTTGGGTCGGTCGGTCCCGGCGGGTCTGAGCCGAGCCCTCGGCTTCAACATTCCCCAGACGATTCGAGGCTGCGATCTACCCAAAATAGAAAGGCAGCCCCGGATAATTGCTGGGGCTGCCTTTCTATTGCTTGAATATGGCAAGAAGATGGCATCAGCCAGCCGAAACACTGACAAAAACCAGACCTTCCCCACCGTCGTTTTCCACCCCGTGCGAGGTTCCCGCCGGAACCACCAGCACCATACCCGGGGTAATTCGCCGAGATTCTTCGTCGCTCAGAAACCGGCCCTCGCCCTCCAGGACCACCCAGATGTGATCACCGGCATGCACGTGGGGATGAATGTGCTGACCGGGCAACAGGCACCAGAGGGTGGTTCGGGAAGCCCCGGTTTCGGCAAGCGTCACCTTGCTGGCCTTGTCCTTATTGAAATCCACCTTGTCTTTATAATCCCAGAATACGCTTTCCATGGTCTTCTCCGCGAAAAAAGAAAAAGCGCCCCGACCAGATGCGGGGCGCATTCACTTTACGGCAGTCAATAGGTCATCGTCAAGCCTTGCTTACCTGCACGGCCACACGGTTCTGACCCTGCGGAATCACCTGCTGAATATTGACGTCGGCAAAATGGTAGGGCGCAAACAACAGGCCCCGGGCGGCCCTGTCCGTCACCCTGGCCGGCCCCTGGGCAGAGCCCGCGGCGGAATTCACTTTGATGGCCTCGCCGTCTTTGACCCCGAGTTTATCCGCATCGGCAGGGTGGATGTCGATGTAGCCGGCCGCAGCGATCTCGAGAGTCCCCGAAGCAAAGGTCGAAGTCGTGCCGAAGTGCCAGAGGATTTTTCCGCTCAGCAACTGCAATTCTTCCAGCGGCGTTTCGCTTTCCCTGGCCGCCCGGTACTCGAGGCTGGCATCCGCGAGGCGGAAGGGCTCCTTGAGACAGGGTTTGCAGCGCCCCTGGCCGGAAAAGCAGACATCGGTGTACAGGCCGGTCAATTCTTTGATTTCGGCCAACACCGCATCGGCGAACGGCTGCTGAGCGTTCTTGGCGACCCGCCGGTAGAGATCGGCAAAAATGTCCCAATCCTCCCGGGCGTCACCGGATGGCGCGAAGGCCTTGCCCAGGCAGTTGACCCGCTGGTCGAGCGAGGTGACGCTGCCGGTCTTTTCGGCAAAGGAGGCGCCGGGCAACACCACGTCGGCCAGTTCGGTCAGATCGGAAGAGAGGATGTCCTGCACCACCAGAAAGTCGACCTTCTCCAGGGCCTTGCGCCAGCGGCCGCTCTCGGGGAAGGCGACCAACGGATTGGTGGCCGCCAGGTACAGGAACCTGATTTCGCCTTTCTCGATCCCCTCGAGAATCCCCAGGGCATCACGGCCACCTGCCGGAAGTTTTACCTGCCAGGCCTTTTCGAACCGGGCTTTGGCTGCCGAGTAATCCTGATGGCCGGGAAGCGCCTCGGGGTAACATCCCATGTCGAGAAGCCCCTGCATATTGCCCTTTTCGTCCACCGGGAACAGCCCCCCGACATCTCCGTGCAAGGCGCCGCAGACCATGGCCAGGTTGGCGATGGCGAGAACCTTCTCCTCGGCCTGGGCACTTTTGATCACATCGCCCCCGAAGACCAGGGCCACCGAGTCCGCCTGGCCAAGATGAAGCGCGGCTTCTTCAAGTTGAGCGAGACCCAGGCCGGTCGCCTTGACGGCCTGCTCCAGGTCGACCGACTTGAGATGCACCTTGAGCTCGTCCAGATTGTTCAGATAGCGCCCGAGGAAAGCCTCGTCCGCCCAGCCCCTGTCGAGCAGAATCCGGGCGAGGGCATTGGCCAGGGTGACCTCGCTGCCGGGACGGTAGTTGAGGAATGACTCGGCATAGCGGACCAGCTTGACCGGACGCATGTTGGCGACGACCAGCTTTCCGTCGCGCTTGCGGCAGGCCTGCTCGATCTGCCAGTCGATGGCTGGCGCTTCGGCGGTGACGTCGGAACCGAAGACCAGCACGGCACCGGCCTGCCCGATGCGGTCCATGGTGTTGCTGGAGCCCTTGAGTCCGAGCGCGGCATCCAGGGTCCGCAGGGCGCGCAAAGCGCCGAAGCGGGCTTCGGAATCGATATTGTTGGTGCCGATGGCGGCCCGAAAAAATTTCTGAAAGAGATAGTTTTCTTCGTTGGTCAGGCGCGGCGAGGCCAGCCCCGCCAGGGTGTCGGCTCCGGCGCTGGCGCGCAGTTCTTCGATGCGCCCGGCGACCCGCTCCAGGGCTTCGTCCCAGCTGACCACGATGGTGGCTTCCCCGTTTTTGACTCTGGGCTGGGTCAGGCGCTGCGGAGAGTTGACGTAGCCGTAGCCGAAAAAGCCGCCGATACAGAGCTGGCCGTTATTGACGGTAACCTCATCTTCTGAGGTTATCCGGTAGATCTGGTTGTTCTTGACGTTGATGTCGATCTGACACTGGCTGCCGCAGTAGGTACAGACCGAAGGGGTCTTGCGCAGCTCCCAGGGGCGGGCCTTGAACTTGAACGTCTTGGAAATCATCGTCCCGGTCGGACAGACCGAAACGCAGCTGCCGCAGAATTCGCACAGATCGAGGTGCTTGTCGATGAACGCCTTGTCCCCCTTTTCATTCAGCCACAGGGAACTGGACCCGACGGCTTCGTGGCAGACCTTGATGCATTTTTCGCAGAGAATGCAGCGGGAAGGGACCTGCTGGATCAGCGGCCACTCGTCGATGGTCGGGTGATTGACGTCCTCGGCCTCGAAGGGCTGGGTGGTCACATCTAGATCGTAGCAGATGTTCTGCAGGTCGCATTCGCCGCCGGCATCGCATACCGGGCAGTCAAGGGGATGGTTGACCAGCAGCAGTTCGACCAGCTGCTTGCGCATGGCCACGAGCCTTTCCGACTGGGTGGTTACTTCCATGCCCTCGGTCGCCAGGGTATTGCAGGCCGTCATCGGTTTGGCTGCACCGGCCACTTCGACCACACAGACCCGGCAGGCCCCGGTAGGAGAGACTTTTTTCAGAAAGCAAAGGGTCGGGATCTTGATACCGGCCTTTTCGGCGGCCGAAAGAAGGGTCCCCCCCTTTTCAATCTGAACAGCTTTTCCATCAATTTTAAGATTGACCATGGACTCTTTCACCCTCAACTCTTTAGGAATCCCTCGGAGCTCCGGCCAAGGAACAGGAAAAACCTCATTTGCCGCCTAGCTGACCGCCACCATGGCGACCCGGTAGCAGCGCAGGCATCTTTCGGCTTCGCGCACCGCCTGGCTTTCGGGCATGGCAAGCTCAATTTCATCGTAATTCTTGGCCCGCTCCGGCCCGTTGACCTTGGGCTGATGTTCTCGGTGCAGGCCGCCAAGGATACCGACATTCTCATCAGGGTCAAACACGCCCAGCCGATTGACGATATCCTCCATGGCATCTTCTTCGTCCAGATAGGCTTTGCCCTCGGACAGCCAGCGGTGCATGACGCGGGCGGCCCGGCGACCCCCACCGACCGCGGCCACCACCGTCATCGGGCCGATCTCGCAGTCCCCGCCGGCGAAGACCCCCTCGCAATCGGTCATCAACAGACCTTCCTTGGCAACGATGGTGCTCCAGCGGGTGGTCTGGATCCCCAGGTCGTCCTCCTCCAGAAACGACAGATCCGGATCCTGGCCGATGGCGGGAATGACCATGTCACAGGGGATCACATATTCACTGCCGGGAACCGGGGCGGGGCGCCGGCGCCCCGATTCGTCAGGCTCGCCGAGGGCCATTTCGACCACTTCGACACCGACAACCTTGCCGTTTTCGGCAATTAACCGGGTCGGGTTGCGCAGGAACTCGAACCGGACGTTTTCCTCATCGGCGTCATCCACCTCGTAGTATTCGGCGGGCATCTCCTTGCGGGTCCGACGATAGACCAGAATCGACTCCTCGGCCCCTTCGCGCAACGCAACGCGGACACAGTCGATAGCGGTATTGCCGCCGCCGACCACGATCACCCGCTTGCCGGTCTTGATCGGTTGGCCAAGCGCCACCGCCCGCAGGTAGTTGATCCCGCCCTCGGAAAACCCTTCGTAGCCGGCATCCTCGCCCTCGACCCCCATCGGCTTGGAGCGGAAGGCGCCGACCCCGACAAAGACCGCATCGTACTGCTCCTTGAGTTCCTTGAGGGAGACATCCCGGCCGAGCTTGGTGTTGAACTTGATGTCGACGCCCAGGCCCTGGATGATTTCCACGTCGCGGCGCAGCAGATGGCGGGGCATGCGATAGTCGGGAATGCCGACCGCCACGGTACCGCCCGGCTCGGGAAGCATATCGATGATACTGACCTGATAGCCTTCGAGCGCCAGATAATAGGCGCAGGTAACCCCCGCCGGTCCGGCGCCGACCACCATCACCTTCTTGTCCCTCTTCGGGCCGGGCATCATCGGCGGCTGCTGCTTGTGCATCCATTCGTAATCGGACGCCACCCGCTTGAGGACCATGATGCTGATCGGTTCGTCAACCAGCGCACGACGGCAGGCCGATTCGCAGGGGTGAGGGCAGACCCGCCCGCAAACCGCGGGGATCGGCATGTTGCGGCGGATAGCGGAGAGAGACTCGTCAAAGCGGTACTCCTTGACACCCTCGATATAGGCGGGAATATCGATGTGCGCGGGGCACTTATCGGTGCAGGGGGCGGTCAGTTTCTCCTTGTAGGCCTTGGCCGGCTTGGGTTTTCGCCCGCTGCTGATATAGGCCAGATAGTCATCACGAAAATGCTTGACCGTATCGAAAACCGGCACCGCCGAGGTCATGCAGAGGGTACATTTGCAGCTCTCCAGCAGGGTCGAGAGGTCCTCGATCGTCTTCAGATCTTTTTCCTCGCCGTGCCCGGAGACGATCCGCGCCAGGGTGTCGGTGAGAACCCGGGTTCCCTTTTTACCGGGCGTGCATTTTGCGCAGCAGTATTTGTCCTGGACGCGCTTCATGTATTCCGCGGCCATGGCGACGATGTCGGCATCCCGATCCATCAGGACGACGCCGTCCCACCCCATGAAGGCACCCACCTTCCCCTCACCCAGATACGTCTCGGGCAATTTGAGCTTTAGCGAGGCAAGGTCCGCTTCACCGCCCTTGCGGTTATCTACGACATTCCTTCCCCAACTGGAAAAAACCACCTGACTCAAATCGACCTCCTATGAACCTGCCCCCCGACCTTGAGAAGGCACGCAGAACTCCCTGAAAAATTCGGAAAAACCGCTCTTTTCTAGTAATTGACTGCTTCTATTTTGTATACAGTATGCAGTTAAATAGCATACCTGAAGAACCTAAATCAAGGGAATTTTGCCCGGCATTCACCAAAAAGCCTTAATAAAACATGGAAATGACGAGACCTTGATGATGGCCGCAACCGGCTGGCGAAAACCGGGGCAAGCCCCTTTGAGGTGCTGTTTTTTGCCGACCACTTGCCTTCCGGCTGACGGCCATGGCCGTCAGGGGAAGGGCGGAAAGGCGGTGGTGATGATCCAGTTTCCGGGATGGTAGCGGTCGCCACCGAGATAGGACCATTTCTGCTCGAAGCGAAACGTTTTCACCGTTACCGAAGGCAGCAGATAATATTCGAGAACGTTCCGGGTGAGCGCTTGCCGGCCATCGTTCAAAAACTCGATGGATGTCACCCTGACATCGACGACATGCAGATCGTCCCAGCCGGTAAACTGCTCGATGAATTCATCCTGGAATTCCGGAGCCAGGTAGCGGGCCGCTCCGGGAACATCCATCCAGCGCAGCCGCTGGACGTAATCGCGGTTGGCCAGGGTGAATTCACTGGCCGGCCGCACCACCACCCCGCAGGACAACAGCAGGCCGATGACCAGAAGAATCAGGCAACCCTTGCCACCACCGGGGAACATCCGGGAAGTGCGTTTTTGCTCGGCCATCTTGAAAGTTATCCATCCTGGGTTAGAATGAATGACCTTGGGTCCCCTTCGCCCCAAGGAGCAAGGAGCATGCAATGAAAACGGTTGAGATTTACACCAAAAGCTATTGTCCGTACTGTAAACGGGCCAAGGAACTGCTGCGCATCAAGGGCGTGAGCTTCATCGAGTTCGACGTCACCACCGACCCGCTCAAGGAACAGGAAATGCGCCAGCGCTCGGGACACGAAACGGTCCCGGAAATCTTCGTCGACGGCCAGCTGCTGGGCGGTTGCAGCGAGCTGTTTGACCTGGATGAAAATGGCGAACTCGACGGCCTGCTGGACCTCAAAGCCTAACCCTTCCGAATAACCTCCACCAGCTCAAGAGCCAGCTCCACCTTCCCGAAAGGGGGCATGAGATACCAGCCCCCGGCCCTTCCCCGCCCGGCCTCAACCAGCTCCCGGGCAATCGCCATCCCTTCCCGCACCCCTTGCGCACCGCTCTTTCCCCTCATCCGCCCGCGGACCTCCTCAGGGAGCCTGATCCCGGGGACTTCGTTGTGAAGAAATTCGGCGTTGCGTTCGCTGACCAGGGGAAGAATTCCGACCAGGACGGGGATTCCCAGCGGGGCGGTCTGTTCGAGCAGGTCCTCAATCACCTGGGTCGAGTAGACCGGCTGGGTCTGGACGAAGCGGGCCCCGGCGGCGATCTTCTTTTTCAGGCGACTGAGCTGGCCGGTCATGCTTGGCAGATTGGGGTTGAAGGCCGCGCCGAGCAGAAATTGGGTTCGCCCCCCCAGGTCGGCTCCCAGCAGGTTCTTTCCATTGTTCAGAGCGGCCAGCAGTTCCAGCAAGCCGATCGAGTTGAGATCGAAGACGCTGGAAGCGCCCGCCTCCCCACCCACCGAAACGGGATCGCCGGTGACCGCCAGCACATTGCGCAGCCCCAGCAGATGAGCACCCATCATCTCCGAATGCAGGCCGATCAGATTGCGGTCGCGACAGGTCACGTGGGCAATAACCTCGACCCCGGCTTCCTCCTGAATGGCTCTGGCCAGGGCCAGATTGCCCATTCGGATCCGGGCCAGGGGGTTTTCAGCCAGGCTGATCGCGTCCACCCCCGCCCGGGACAGATCCTTGGCCCCGTGCAGCACCTTTTCGCAATTGAGCCCCCGGGGCGGGTCGAGTTCCACGGTAATGACCGGCCGGGTCCCCCAGCCATCGAGAAAGGTTTTCAGAACCGCCGGTCCGGCTTCCGGAGCGCCGGGCGCCCTCGGGCCGGGCACGGAAGGTTGCGGGCGCGGGCCGGGCCTCAACCCGCGAAGAGCCGAACCGAGCGCCTGGATATGCTCCGGCGTGGTCCCACAGCATCCGCCCACCAGCGACGCGCCGGCGGCGACCATTTCACGGGCCTTGGCGGCAAAGTATTCGGGGGTCGCCAGATAGATGTAACGACCGTCGACATACTGGGGGAAACCGCTGTTGGCAAAGGCCGACAGCGGCAGCGACGAGACTGCGGCCATACGGGTCAGTACCCGGTGCAGCTCGCGCGGCCCCGATCCGCAGTTGGCCCCAAGCACCGCGGCCCCGGCCCTGGTCAGCGCCAGGGCCGCCTCTTCGGCGGCAACCCCCTCGCGGGTCCTCCCCTCTTCGAGAAAGGCCATCTGGGCCACCGCCGGGAGCCCGATCTCCCCGGCGACCCCCAGAGCCAGCTCCAGCTCTTCCAGGGCGGAGAAGGTTTCGAGGATAAACAGGTCAACCCCTCCCTCGGCAAGGGCCTCCATCTGTTCTCGCAGCACCTGGCGCTTCTGCGCAGTGGTAATTTCGAGGGTTTCGCCGCGCGGCCGGACCAACGGTCCCACCGAGCCGGCGACAAAACGATCGGGACCGGCGGCCGAACGGGCCAGCCGGGCCCCGGCCTCGTTGATCGCCCGGGCTTTTTGCTCCAGGCCGACCGCCGCCAGATGCAGGGCGCTGGCACGAAAGGTGTTGGTTTCCAGCAGCCGTGAGCCGGCCCGCACATACTCCTCGTGAACCTGCCGCACCAGGTCAGGCTTGACCAGGTTGAGGTATTCGAAATTGACGTCCAGAGGGACGCCGCGGCTGTAGAGCAGGGTCCCCATGGCACCGTCGCCGATCATCACCTCATCGGTCAGACGTTCGAGAAATCGGGCCCCGCGATTTGTGGCATCGGTCATCGATCGATTAATACTCAAAACGGGTTGATTGGGTTGACAGGCGTTACCCGGCAGCCTCGGCGCGCGGCAGCTCCCGGATAATGGCGGTATAGAACAGGTGGCCGTCCGATTCGGCGACCGACAGGGAGAACTCCAGCTCCAGACGGGTCCCGTCGCGCCGGCGTCCTGGGATCCGATTGAGCTCGCGCGTCAGGTCGGCGGCATTCTGACGGAGGTACTCCCCGAAACCGGCCTGGTGGATGGAGACACAATCGCCGTGGATGAAGCGATCCACCGAAAGCCCCAGGGCCTCGCGCTTGCTGTAGCCGAACATGCGTTCGGCCTGACGGTTGAAGAGAATGATCTGGCCATTGGCCAGGAACGAGACAATCCCGTCGCGGGCGGTTTCGGTAAGCACCCGGAAGCGCTTTTCGGATTCTTCGAGGTGCTGGGTTTTCTCCCCCAGATGATCGATCATCTCATTGAAGCCGTCGATGAGCTTGCCGATCTCGTCGCGGCCGCGGCGGGGGATTTTTTCCTCGAATCGACCGGTTCGCACGATTTCGCCAATCCCGTCACCGAGCCGGGCCAGCGGACGGGTGACCGCAAAGCGGGTCAAAAGCCCCAGGCAGGTGATCAGCACCAGGAAAATCCCCCCGACAAACAGAATGTCGTTGCGAACCTTGGCAACGATCTGACGCTCCAGATGGTCCATCGGAATGGTGACCGAGGCGGCACCGATGACTTCGCCGATTTTATAATTGTAGCCCTGGTCGCTATCGGGGGGGAACAGGGTCTTGATGAATTCTGGCGCGCTCTGGGGATCGCCGTGACATTCGAGGCAGCTCTGCTCGGCGGCAAAGGCTTTCAGGTAGCGAAACACCGGCTGGCCATCCTCGCGGACAATGGCATGTTCCTCCTGCACCTCGGGGGTGGCGACGAATCGCTTGAGGACCTGGCTTTCGAAATCGTCCGGAGCGTTTTGCGGATTTCGGTAGCGGTTGGAAACCTGGCGAATCCGGTAATCGAGATCCTCGGCCACCAGCTGGCCGATGCGGTTGGAGGCGACCACGGGGATCATCCCGTAGCGCTCGGCCGACAAGGGAATGCGGCCGAGCTGCAACTGGCTGGAGATGTATTCCCGGGCTTGGATCGCCTCAATGGCTATGATGCGGGCCTTCTCCACCGATTCCTCGATGATGAATGCCTTCTGCTGGCGATAGCTGACGAAGGTGGAGAGAGCGAAAAAAGAAACCAGGATGGCGGCGATGATCAGAACGATTTTGGTCAGTAAGCCCAGGTTGCGAAACAGGCCCATGGCAGCAAATTCCTTCCGGCACAAAAAAGATGGCTTAAAGTCTACCCTTTAACGGTCCGCTTGCAACAGACCGGGCCGACGGACGTCAGCCCCGTACATCCGTACATTCGTACATCCGTTTCAGAAACTGGCGGAGAATCGCCGCAGTCAACCCCCAGATCTCGTGCTCGTCGACGGTATAGAAACATACCGGGAAGCGCCGGCCCCGATGTTGCCAGTTTTCCTCACGGAAAATCGCCGGGTCCCGCAGCCGGGCCAGGGGAACCTCGATCACCTCGGCGATCTCGTCGTGGTTGATCCGGAAGGGATAGGGATGGGGAAAGTTCCCGACAAAGGGAACCACGTGATAGCCATGCACCGAAATGAAATCGTCGAGACGGCCCAGGATCTGGACGTCCTCGGAACGAATCCCCATCTCCTCCTCGGTTTCCCTCAGCGCCGTGGCGGCCAGGTCCGCGTCTTCGGGATGACGCCCCCCCCCGGGGAAGGAGATCTCCCCCCGATGATGATTGAGATGTTCGGTGCGCCGGGTAAAAAGGACGGTATCCTCGGCATTTTTCACGTACAGGGGAAGCAGGACCGCCGATGCCCGCAGCTTCCCCCGGGAAATGGTCCGGGGCGGATGGCGCTCGAGAGCCTGCCTGATGAATCCGGGCTCCAGCATCAGACGGTTACGGAGGCCCCGTTGCGCTTGAGCGCCGCGATGGTGGCAGCATAATCCGGGGTGCCGAATACGGCGCTGCCGGCGACGAAGACCTCGGCCCCGGCCCGGGCAATGGCCCCGATATTGTCGGTTTTCACCCCGCCGTCCACCTCCAGTTCCACGGCAAGCCCGCGGCGATCGATCTGCTGACGCAACGCGGTGATTTTGGGCAGGCAGGAGGGGATGAAGCTCTGACCGCCGAAACCGGGGTTGACCGACATGACCAGGACCAGATCCACCTCCCCGAGAATGACCTCCAGGCTGGAAACCGGGGTCGCCGGATTGATGGAAACTCCGGCCCTTTTTCCCAGGCTGTGAATCAATTGCACGGTCCGGTGCAGATGGGGCACGGCCTCCTGATGAACGGTGATGATGTCGGCTCCGGCCCGGGCGAAGTCGGGGATGTACAGGTCCGGATTCTCGATCATCAAGTGCACGTCAAGGGGCAGCCGGGTTACCCGGCGGACGGCTTCGACCACCAGCGGGCCGATGGTGATATTGGGAACGAAGTGCCCATCCATGACGTCGATATGGACGTAATCGGCGCCACCGTCTTCAATGGCCTGGACTTCCTCGCCGAGGCGGGCGAAATCCGCGGAGAGGATGGAGGGAGCGATTTTGATCATGAAGAGACTCCGGATACGGTTGGGGTCGGGAAAATTCTTTAAATTTTAGCAGATTTACCAACCGGCCCAAAGAAATTTCTGGCCGGCAGCCGGTTTCCGCCGTTCCTGGTCAGGGTTGCCGGCGAAAGCGTACGGCAAAAAAGGCATCCATTCCCTGGTGCAGGTGGGGAAAGGTTCGCAAGGATCCGTTCGCATCGAACAGCCCTTGCCACTTTGGGGGCGATGCGGTGCGCAGGTCGTCCCGGGTGAAATCCGGATGTTTCGCTAGAAACGCCCCGACCACCCCGTCCGATTCGGCGGGGGTAAGGGTGCACAGGGAATAGAGCAGAACTCCGCCGGGACGAACCAGCGGGGCGGCATTCTCGAGAATGGCCTGCTGCAGCCCGGCCAGCCGGTCCACATCGTCCGCCTGGCGGCGCCAGCGGATTTCGGGGTTGCGCCGCAACACCCCCAGACCGCTGCAGGGGGCATCGACCAGGATCCGGTCGAAGCTTGCCGGCGCGGCGAAGGGAGGCTGCCGGCTCATATCCCAGGGCCGGGCCTCGATTCCCCGGCAGCCAAGGCGGCGGGCCCCCCCGGTGATCAGGCCGACCCGCTGAGGATGGAGGTCGAGGGCCAGAATCCGGGCCTGGTTATCGGCCAGGGCTGCGGCATGGGTGGTTTTGCCGCCGGGCGCCGCGCAGGCATCGAGGATCCGCTCCCCAGGGCGGGGTGCCAACAGGTGGGTGATGAGCATGCTGGCCTCGTCCTGCACCTGGTACCATCCCTCGACATCGCCGGGCAGTGGCGCGTCCGAACGCCGTGTCACCACCACCCCTTCCGGAGCATAATGGGTGGGCAGCGCCTCGTGGCCGGCATTGTGGAGCTGCTCCAGAAACTCCTTCCGGCCCATTTTGAGGGTATTGACCCGCAGGGTGAACGGCGCCTGCTGGCCCATGGCCTCGGCCAGCTCGCGGGCGCCCTCGGCGCCGAACTGCCTCAGCCAGTCTCGGGCCAGCCAGTCGGGAAGCGACAATCCGTGCCTCAGGTGTCCCAGCAGATCGCGTTCCGGATCCGGCCAGGGCAGGCGATCCTTTTCCCGGATCAGCGCCCTGAGAATGCCGTTGATGAAGCCGGTGGCCCGCTCCAGGCCAAGCCGGCGGGCAAGCTCCACGCTCTGGTGGACCGCGGCCCGGTCCGGCACCCGATCGAGCTGCAGTAGCTGGTAGGCCCCCAGACGCAACAGGGTCAGAACCTTCGGTTCGACCTTGGCCAACGCCTTGCGGCAGCAGCGACCGAGGGCGAAATCCATGCGGGCCCGCTGACGCAAAACGCCGTAGACCAGTTCAGTGGCCAGCCCCCGGTCCCGGGGATCGAGTCCCTTGACCCGGGTCAGCGCTGTGTCAAGCGCCAGGTCGGCATAGGCCCCGTCGGCCACCTGGCACAGGACAACATAAGCGATTTGGCGTGGATCGACGTTTTTCAATACAAAATCCTTGCCCCGAAGGGCGACAAACAAACAGCCAGGGCGTGTTCGGCACGCCCTGGCTGTCGGGTTTCAGGAGGTGGCCATGCAGCCGGGCCAGCGGTACGGCCCTAGCCGATCGTCATGCCTTCCAGGCGCCGGACCCGCTCCTCCACCGGGGGATGAGTGGAAAAGAGCGCCTTGAGGCCATCGCCGCGCAGTGGATTGACGATGAACATATGGGCGGTGGCCTCGTTCACTCGGGGCATCGGCATCTGGCGGTTGGCCGACTCGAGCTTGCGCAGCGCGCTGGCCAGATAGTAGGGATTGCCGCAGAGCTTGGCCCCCCCCTTGTCGGCCTCGTACTCCCGGGAGCGCGACACCGCCATCTGCACCAGCATGGCGGCGATCGGGGCAAGGATCATCATCAGGATCAGCGCCACCGGATTGCTGTCCTCGTCGTCGCGACCGCCGAAACCGCCGAACAGGGCGGCCCATTGGGCCATGTGGGCCATATAGGAGATGGCGCCGGCAATGGTTGCCACGATCGAGCCGATCAGGATGTCACGGTGCTTGACATGGCTCATTTCGTGGGCCATGACCCCCATCAACTCCTCGCGGGAGAGGATCTGCAGAATCCCCTCGGTGGCCGCCACCACCGCGTGCTGGGGATTGCGACCGGTGGCGAAGGCGTTGGGAGTGGGCTGGGGCAGGATATACACCTTGGGCATGGTCAGGCCGTTGCGCTGGCAAAGCTCCTGAACCACCTCGTAGAGCGTGCCGCTGGTCACTTCCCGGCCCCGGTACATCTTGATCACGATCTTATCGGAAAACCAGTAGGAGCCAAAGTTCATAACGCCCGCCATGATCAGCGCGAACAGGGCGCCGCCGCGCCCGCCCAAGGCGGCCCCGGCCCACACCAGCACCAGGGTCAGAAGGGTCATCAGGACGACGGTTCTCAGGGTATTCATCGCGTTCACACCTCTTTTCTTATCCGTCAGCGAGTTGAAAAAAACCGGCCTGATCAACACTGGGGTGCGACGGGCCGGTATCTGCTCTAAATATAATAACCCGGCAGAGCAAAATCAAGGGGACGGAGCAACCACATGCTCGTCAAGGGCCTTTTCAACTTCGGCAAGGATGATGCCGGTATTGAAACAGGGGCCGTGGGGACGCTGGTTGAGGACCCCGATGACCGGCAGCGGGTAGGCGTCGCGAATCCCCGAAGTCAGGTCCCGTTCGCAGGCAACGGCAAGAATGAACCGGGGGCGGCGCTCAACGATCAGCTTGCGCGCCAGGGTACCGCCGGTGGCAACGGCGATGTCGATGCCGCGTTTCTGCGCCAGGTCGGCCAGGCCGCTGATGTCGCACCTGCAGCAGCGCACGCATTTATTGACGTCGCCGGTGATCTTGATGGCACAGTCGAACAGCTGAATGCAGTGCGGCAGTAGGATCAGAGCCTTTTCCGGCGGAACCCGCAGCTTCTTGGCCCGGACCAGCTGGTTGTTGAGAGCGATGAAAGACTGCTGGAGGGTATCCCGGTGCACCCCGACCAGGCGTCCCAGGGAGATGATCGCCGGAAACAGGTAGCGGATGACGATCCCCCGCAGGCGCTGGGAAAAAAACAGGTCTTGGCCGGTGACCAGGGTCAGCACCAGCAGGGAGAGCCCCGCAAGCAGAACCAGGGCAAGAACCGCGAGCACCGCCCCGAGCAGGATCGGCAGCAGCGGATGGATATTGGCGAGCCCGACGCTGGGCACCCACCACAGCAAAAAGGCCGCAACCAGAACGACCGCGCAGGCGGCGACGAGAAGGCCGATGAACAGGCGCTTGCGCGGCTTGAAATCGCCATTGGAGGGATCGGTTGCCGACACTTCAGGACTCCAGCCGGGTACCTGCGGGCAGGGCGTAGCCGCGAAGAAAGTCCGCCGCGGCCAGGCGTTTTTTGCCGGGCAGCTGCAATTCGCGAACCCGCAGCACCCCTTGCCCGCAAGCGATACAGACCCCCTTGGCGCTGGCCTCCACGATGGTCCCCGGAGCCGCTCCGTCATCCGGCTCGGGCGTGGTTCCGGCCATCTTCAGGGTTTCGCCGTTCAGGACCGAGTACGCCCCGGGCCAGGGATCAAGCCCCCGCACCTGATTGTGAATCTGCTCGGCGCTCTGGCTCCAGTCGATTCGCCCCTCCTCCTTTTTCAGCATCGGCGCATAATTGCTCTGTTCATCATCCTGTGGGATGCGCTCAAGGGTCCCGGCGCACAGCCGTCGCAGGGTTTCCTCCATGGCCTCGCGCCCCAGCACCGCCAACCGGCCGTGCAACTGGCCCGCAGTCTCTTGCGGACCGATGGGCAGGGAGAGCTTGACCAGCATGTCGCCGGTATCCAGCCCCACGTCCATATACATGGTGGTGACTCCGGTCATCGCCTCGCCGTCGATCACCGCGCGATTGATCGGCGCCGCGCCCCGGTAACGGGGCAGCAGCGAAGCATGAACGTTGATGCAGCCGTATCTGGGGATGTCGAGAACGCTCTTGGGAAGAATCTGGCCATAGGCGACCACCACGATCAGATCGGGGGCCAGGGTCCGCAGCTGCTCCACCGCAGCCGGATCCCGCAGCCTGGCCGGCTGATGCACCGGAATGCCGTGCTGCCGGGCCAGTTCTTTCACTGGCGGCGGAGTCAGCTTTTTTCCGCGCCCCTTGGGGCGATCGGGCTGGGTGTAAACGGCGCACAGATCGACCCCGGCGGCAATCAGGCCCTCCAGGGTCGGAAGAGCGAACTCGGGGGTTCCCATGAACACCGTGCGGATTTCCTGGGGTTTGATCACAACTGTTCCTCCAGCTGTTCCATGATTTTCTTGTATTTTTTCCTGAACATCCCCTTTTTCAGCGGGGACAGATGATCAACGAACAAAATGCCGTTCAAATGGTCGATTTCATGCTGGAAACAGATGGCCAGAAGCCCGTCGGCCTCCATTTCGACCTCCCGCCCGTTCAGATCGAGGTATCGCACCCTAACCTTGCGACTGCGCGGCACCCGGGCATAGAAACCGGGAACGGACAGACAACCCTCCTCCTCGCAAACCTCATCCTCACGGGCAATGATCTCGGGATTGACCACGCTCAGCAATTGGGGCGGCGCGTCCTTGGGCGCACAGTCGATAACCACCATGCGCTTGGCGATACCGACCTGGGGTGCCGCCAGACCGACTCCGGGGGCCGCATACATGGTCTCGGCCATGTCGGCCGCCAGGACTTTGAGCTGGTCATCGAAGGTCGTGACCGGCTCCGCGACCTTTTTCAGTAACGGATCCGGGTAGTGCAGGATTTTCAAAATCGCCATGTTTTGTCCGCGCTTCGGATTGGAGTGCCGGGCCAACCGCTTAAACCCGGTCGACATTCGGATTTACAATCTGATAAATATAAGTGCAGCGTACCGACAAAGTCAACCTTTAGCCAGGCCCCGCGGGGCCGCTGCCGGAGGGTTGAAGAGGTTGTTTTCCGGCTAGAGGGACCCGGTTGCACCTCGCACCTGGCATCCGGCATTTCTCAACCAAAGCGGAAACCAGTGTTAAATAACTGCCAATTTTGTGCTTGCAAATACAGTTGCCCACGCTACAGTTAAACCAGAACGGTTATTTTTTACCGCATATGCACAAAGTGCCCAGCGGTAAGGGAGGAGGAGAGATGCGAGACAAATTGATTGCAGCACATCTGTGGGACGGCCAGGACGGATCGGATCCCGGCCAAAGCATCACCTCGGCATGGCGGGTACTGGCCCGGCTTGGCGCGGCTTACCGTTACGGGGGAAAAACCCTGGACGGACAGTTCGAGTACCTGATCATCCACCCAAAAACCGGTGGCCTGATCGCCTCGGGGAAGGCGGCCTCGATTCCGGCGGCCATGTGCGAAGCGGCCTTGGCCGCAAGAGAGCGAATGCCAGACCGGGTGTCAGGAGTCGGCACGGCGGCATGAACGGGCAGGGAACGACCGAACCGCGCCAGCCTCCGGAAGGAAAAAAAGGGGACTAAACACCAAGGCCGGGGCGTTCGCCCCGGCCTTGGGATGGATCGATCAGGGCTGCCAGACCTTGAGCAGCGCCTCGGCCATCTCCGCCGGGGAATCGGCCACCGAAATGCCGCACTCGCGCAGAAAGGCCTTCTTGCTGGCCGCATCCCCCTTGCCGCCGGAGATGATCGCTCCGGCATGCCCCATGCGCTTGCCGGCCGGGGCCGTCGCACCGGCGATGAAGGCGGCGACCGGCTTGCTCATGTGGTCTTTGACGAATTGGGCGGCCTGTTCTTCGGCGTCGCCGCCGATCTCGCCGATCATGATCACCGCCTTGGTTTCGGGGTCTGCCTCGAACATCTGCAGCACATCGCGGTGGCTGGTGCCGTTGACCGGGTCGCCGCCGATGCCGACGCAGGTGGTCTGGCCGATGCCGCGAGTGGTGAGCTGCCAGACCGCTTCATAGGTCAGGGTGCCCGAGCGCGAGACGACGCCGACCGGGCCCTTTTTGTGGATATAGCCGGGCATGATGCCGATCTTG